>OEIU01000396.1_pt1 | contig 42311 bp, 42 predicted proteins | sample 1539221 | NCBI WGS metagenome assembly OEIU01 (sample SAMN03792071, study PRJEB22550) | activated sludge metagenome | feature: wastewater treatment plant; material: activated sludge; isolation source: Wastewater treatment plant of a petroleum refinery complex | place: Argentina: Zarate | collected... | reverse complement strand
CCGGGGTGGGGGGCCGCGGCCGGGCGGGGCGCGAGGGCGGCCCCGCGCCCGGCGACCCCCCCGGGGGGGGGGGGGCCCGGCCCAGGGGCTGCGCCCGCCGAGCCCCTCGACGCGCACGTGGCGTCCGGCGGCGACCAGCGAGGCGAGCCGCGCGGGCGTGGGCAGCCGGCCGGCGTCGGCCTGCTCGTCGATGGCCCCCGCGACGGCCACCGCCTCGCGGGCGAGGCGGTTCTGCGCCTGCTGGTCCAGGAGCCGCCCGCCCACGACGGCCAGCGGTACCCCGAGGGCCAGGACCGCGACGAGCGCGATCGTCAGCGACGACGCGATCAGCCGCGCCCGCAGCGTCATTCGGCCTCGAAGCGCAGGCCCACCCCGCGGACGGTGGTGATGAGGCGCGGCGCCGACGGGTCGTCGCCGAGCTTGCGCCGCAGTCCCGACACGTGGACGTCGAGGGTCTTCGTCGAGCCCGACCAGTTCGCGTCCCAGACCTCGTTCATGATCCGCTCCCGCCGCACCACGCGGCCGGCTTCGCGGCAGAGCAGGGCGAGCAGGTCGAACTCCCGCGGGGCCAGGCTCAGCTCCCGGTCGCCCGCCCAGGCGCGTCGCGCCGCCTCGTCCACACGCACCCCGCCCGCCGGGCGCGACGGGGAGGCCCGCCGGGTGAGCGCGCGGACGCGCGCCATGAGCTCGGCCAGCCGGAAGGGCTTGGCCTGGTAGTCGTCGGCGCCGGCGTCGAGGCCCACGATCGCGTCGATCTCGTCGCTGCGGGCGGTGAGCATCATGATCGGCACGTCCGGGCGGGCGGCGCGGATGCGGCGGCACACCTCGATGCCGTCGATGTCGGGCAGCCCGAGGTCCAGGATCACCACGTCGTGGCTCCCGTGGACGCCGGCGGCGGCGCCCCCGAGGCCGTCCTCGCGGTGCTCGACCTCGTGGCCCTCGCGCACCAGGGCCCGGGCGAGCGGCTCCGCGATCGCCATGTCGTCCTCGACGAGCAGCACGGAGGCCACGCCGGCGAGTGTAGGGCTGCGGGCGGTCCTTGCCCAACGCTTACCTCCCCGGGGCGCGCCGTTCACCCCGGCGCTCCTACGGTCGCCGCCGTCCAACCATGGAGGTGACCATGATCGTCCCTGCACGCCGGCTCGGTGCCGGCCTCCTCGCGACCGCGGCCGTCGGCGCCGCGGCCCTCGGCCTCTCCGCCTGCGGCGGGTCCTCGTCCTCCGACGCGGCCGCCGCCGCCACGCCGGCGACCACCGCCGCCGCGACGCCGGCGACCACCGCCGCCGCCACGGCCGCGGACCACGCGCTCGACGTCACCCTCGGCGCGCCCTCCGAGCTGGCGATGACCGTCTCCGCGACGCGGGTCGCGGCGGGGAAGGTGACGTTCCACGTCACCAACTCCGGGTCCGTCACCCACGAGATGGTGGTGATCCGGACCCCCACGCCGTCGGGCGACCTCCCCATGCAGAGCGGCGAGGCGAGCGAGGCCGGCAGCGCGGGCGAGACCGGCGACATGACGGCGGGGACGTCGACGGACCTGACGCTCACGCTCCCGGCGGGGCACTACGCCCTGATCTGCAACCTGCCGGGGCACTACGCGGGTGGGATGCACACCGACCTGACCGTCGGCTGACCGGCGCGGGGGCGCCCGGCCGCGCTCAGCGCGCGGCCGTGGCGTCCCGGCTGGCGACGTCGTGCCAGGCGGCCTTGGCCCCCATGTGGCCGGCGCGCACGGTCCAGGCGGTGGCGGCGGCGGACGTGGCGAGCAGGACGACGCTCAGCGCGACCGCGGCGGCGGGGCGGCCCGCCGCGCGGGCGACGCCGGCGGCGCGGCGGGGGAAGCGGTCGCGGAACTCCCGGGCGGCGAAGGCCGCCGCGGCCAGGAACACGATGATGGCGAGCGTGCGTGCGCCCTCGCCGAGCTCCGCGTGGTCGCGGATCACGGGAGACCCGGGGATCTGCTCCTGGAGCGACTCGCCGCTCATGGTCGCGAGCTGGGCGCCCAGCATCCCGACGAGGGCGGCGCCGAGGGCGACGAGGCTCAGCTCGCGGCGGCGCGAGCGCCACGCCACCGCGGCGATCGCGATGACGAGGGTCAGGGGGATGAAGACGACGGGGATGTGGACGATCAGCGGGTGGGCCGGGATCCCGGCGATGGTGTCTGGCATGCGGGGCATCCTGCGGCGCGCCGGGTGAGCGGCGGGTGTCCGGACGGCAAGCGTTCGGCAATGGCGGCGCCGGTCAGCCGGGGACGGGGGACAGCCCCAGCGGCAGGCGCCCCGCGAGCCACCGCAGCAGCTGGGCCCGCTGCTGGTCGTCGAGCCAGTCCCGCAGCGCCCGCTCCAGCTGCTCGACGACCGGCAGGCCGCGCACGGCGGCCGGGTCGTGCCCCGTGCGCCACGCGAGCCATCCGACGAGGCGCTCGGCGTCGTCCTCGGAGACGTAGAGGCGGGCGAGGCGCAGCAGCTCGGCGGCGTGGTCGGGGGGCATCGGGGTCCGACAGCGTATGCGAACACATGTTCGATCGCCACCCCCGGGAGCGGTGGGCGGGCGCGGCCCGCGGCGCACGACCTAGGGTGATGTCGTGACCCGTCCGGAGCCCCAGGTGATCGTGGTCTTCGGCGCGCGCGGCGACCTGGCGCGGCGCAAGCTGCTGCCGGGGCTGCTGCGCCTGGAGCGGGCGGGGCTGCTGCCCGAGGACTACCGCGTGATCGGCTCGGGACGGCGCGAGCCGGACGGTCCGTGGGCGGAGGAGGTGCGGTCGCGCCTGGCGGACGACGGCGCCGACGTGGGGGACGGCGCGTGGGAGCGCTTCGGCGGGCGGCTGACGTTCGCGCCGTCCTCGGCGGAGGACGGCGAGGCGCTGGCGGCCGCGGTGCGCGCGGCGCGCGACGCGCTGGGCGGCGACGCCGGCGTGGTGCTGTACCTGTCGGTGCCGCCGTCGGCGATGCAGCCGATGGTCGGGATGCTGGGGGCGACGGGGCTGGCCGACGATCCCGCGCGGGTGGTGATGGAGAAGCCGTTCGGCCGCGATGCGGCGTCGGCGCGCGCGTTGAACGACGCCCTGCACGAGCATTTCCCGGAGGACCGCATCTTCCGCATCGACCACTTCCTGGGGAAGGAGGCGGTGCAGGGGATCCTGGCCCTGCGGCTGGCGAACGGCGTCTTCGAGCCGGTGTGGAACCGCGACCACATCGCGTCGGTGCAGATCGACGTGCCGGAGGCGCTCGACCTGGAGGGCCGCGCCGGCTTCTACGAGGAGACGGGGGCGTTCCGCGACATGGTCGTGACGCACCTGTCGCAGGTGCTCGGGTTCATCGCGATGGACCGGCCGGAGAGCCTGGACGCGGAGGCGCTGCAGGACGCGAAGGCGGCGGTGTTCGCAGACCTGCGCCGCTTCGACCCGGCGCAGGCGGTGTTCGGGCAGTACGAGGGGTTCCGCGACGAGGACGGGATCGATCCGGCGTCGCGGACGGAGACCTTCGTCGCGCTGCGGGCGGAGATCGACGCCGATCGCTGGCGGGGCGTGCCCTTCCTGCTGCGGACGGGGAAGGCGATGGCGGCGGGGCGGCGGGTGCTGACGGTGACGTTCCGCGATCCCGACGTGCTGGTGCCGCCGGCGGGGGACGGCGACGGCGCGCCGGACGTGCTGGTGATGGATCTGTCGGAGGACCCGAAGATCGCGTTGGAGCTGCGGGTGAAGCGGCCGGGTCCACGGCTGGTCGCGGCGCGGGCGCGGATGGAGCTGGACGTGGAGGCGGCGCTGGACGCGGAGGGGCTGGAGGCGTACGAGCGGCTGCTGCTGGACGTGATGCGCGGCGACCACCTGCTGTTCACCCGCGCCGACGAGATCGAGATGCTGTGGGAGCGCAGCGCCGACCTGCTCGCGTCCCCGCCGGAGCCGCTGCCGTACGCCCGCGGTGGTTGGGGACCGCAGGAGGCCCTCGACCTGGCCGGGCCCGCCGGGTGGCGGCTGCCCGAGGAGGGGTGAGCGCCCGGCGGGGGCCCCTACACCCCCGGCTCGGGGCTCCGCATGGCCTTCGCGGCGCGCTGGCCGGCCAGGTGGTCCCCGATCGCGTCCAGGGCGGCGAGTTCGCCGGGGGTGGGGCCGGGGCCGAGGGGTTCGGCCGCGGGGCCGAGGTGCTGCGCGAGCCATGCGTCGATGACGCCCGCGGGGCCGCCGCCCTGGCGGCGGGCGACCACCTCGCCGTCCACCAGCAGCGCCATCGCGGGCACCGACGCGCGGCTCACGTGGATCCCCCGCGGCCACAGCAGCCGCTCGCGCGCCTCCCAGTCGGCGGGGGAGGCGAACTCGGCGATCGCCACCGCCACGTCCGGGCGGACGCGGCGCACCTCGCCGAGCGACGCCGGCAGCAGCATGCACGCCGAGCACATGGGCATCGTGAGCCCCAGCACGCCGCGCGGCGCCGCCTCCACCAGCGCGAGCGCCTCCTGCGGCGTCACGACCGGGACGGCGCTCACCGGGCCGGCTCCCGGCGCCCCTCGAGGCCGGCGGCGCCGGACGCGACGACGGGCGTCAGGTCGAACAGCAGCGGTGCCGCCTCGGTCATCACGGCAGGCTAGACCACCGGCCCGCCCCGTCCCCCGGGGGTAGGCTGCCGCCCCGTGCCGTGGGAATGGCCGATCGGCGCACTGCTCGCCGCCCTGATCGCATTCGTCACCACCCCGGCGGGCGTGTCCGGCGCCGTCCTGCTCCTGCCTGTCCAGGTCAGCGTCCTGGGTGTCGCGAGCCCCTCGGTGACCCCGACGAACCTCCTGTTCAACGTGGCGGCGATCCCCGGCGGGCTGCTGCGCTTCGCCCGCGAGGGGCGCCTGTTCGGCCCGCTCACGTGGCTGCTGGTGGCCGGGACGCTGCCGGGCGTGGTGGCGGGCGCCGTGATCCGCGTGGAGCTGTTGCCGGGGGACCGGGCCACCGCCGTCGTCGCGGCCGTGGTGCTGCTGCCCCTCGGGCTGTGGCTGATCGCCGGCGCCCGCCCCGCCGAGCCGCGCCGCGGGCCGCCCGGCCGCGCCGCCCGGCGGCTGATCCCGGCGGTGGCGGTCGCCGTCGGCGTGGTCGGCGGCATCTACGGCATCGGCGGCGGGTCGCTGCTCGCGCCGATCCTGCTCGCCGCCGGAATGTCGGCGTACGAGGTCGCCCCGGCGACGCTGGCGTCCACCTTCCTGACCTCCATCGCCGGCATCGCCACGTTCGAGGCGCTCCAGGCGGCGCAGGGCGGGGTGGTCGGCCCCGACTGGGCCCTCGGACTGTTCCTCGGCGCCGGCGGCTTCGCCGGCAGCTACGCGGGGGCGCGCATGCAGCGGCGCCTGCCCGAGACCGCCATCCGCCGCCTGCTCGGCGTCCTGGCCTGCGCGGTCGCCGTCCGCTACCTGGTGGCGGCGGCCACATCCGACGCCCCGGTGCGGACGGCGGCGGGCACCGCCACCGCCGACCCGGGACCGCACCTCAACCGGTCGGCCGGCCCCGCCCGTATGCACGGCGACCGTCCCCCACGTCTGGAGGTCCCATGAGACGACCCCGCCGTGTCCGCACGCTCGCCCTCGCCGTCGCCGCGGCCGCCGTCGCCGCGATGGCGCTCGCGCTCGTCCCCGGCGCGCAGGCCACGAAGGCGCCGCCGAAGGCCCCCGCACCGCCGGCCGACGTGCTGCTCTACCGCGGCGCGACCACCGTCGCGCTCGATCCCGGCACCGCCGGGGCGCTGAAGACCCTCGGCGTGTCCGTCGCGCCCACCAGCTCGGCGTACGCCGGCAAGGCCGGCATCAGCTTCCCGATCACGCTCGGGGTGGTCGACGCCGCCGACCTGACCGGCCAGATCCGCCACTCCGGCGGCCTCGTGTTCGCGAAGGGCGCGACCAAGGTCTACCTCAGCCGGTTCTTCATCGACATCGACGACGCGCCGAGCCTGTCCGGCAAGGTCGGCGGCGCCTTCGGCGCGGGCGACCGCGCCGAGCTCTTCAGCCTCGATCTGAGTGGCCTGAAGGTGGACGCCGGCAGCCGCCACATCGTCCTCTCCGGGGTCGGGCTCACCCTGACGGCCGGTGCCGCGGACGCCCTGAACGCGGCGTTCGGCACCACGGCCTTCACGGAGGGCCTGCCCATCGGCACCGCGACGGTGAAGGCCCGCACGTGGGCCGTCCCCGCCGCGTGACCTGACGTCGCGGGGCGCGCCGGACGCTCAGGTCCGGCGCGCCCCCCGGGACGTGCCGCGCGGGGCCACCCGGGTGGGCTCGCGCGCCGACATCTGGTCCTGCTCGTTGTACTCGGCCCCTGGAGGGGGCGGCACCGGCCCGTCCAGCAGCGGGTCGCCCGTGTCGCGCATCCACCGCTCCAGGCGGGTGCGCAGGTCGGCCGCCACCGACGCGTGGTCGGGCCGGGCGATCAGGTTGTGCTGCTCCTGGGGGTCGAACACCAGGTCGTAGAGCTGCTCCCGGGCCAGCTCGTGCTCGGCCCAGCCGTGACGGAGCCACAGGTCCTTCGCGGGGCCGTCGTCCGTGTTGGCCACCACCGGCGTCGGGCGGTCGTCGAAGCGGCGGATGTACTTCCACCGCTCGGTGCGGATGGCCCGCTGCGGCTCGTAGGCGGCGTGGTAGGTCCCCTCCGCGAACACCTCGTCGCGCACGGCCGGTGCCCCGTCCATGAGCGGCAACAGCGACGTGCCCTGCAGGAACTCCGGGCGCGGCACGCCGGCGAGGTCGCAGATGGTGGGGTAGAGGTCGATGTGCGACACGAGGGCGTCGCTCACGCCGCCGCCGGTGAAGCCGCCGGGGCCGCGCAGGATCAGGAACACGCCGATGCCCCGGTCGGTCAGGGTGGTCTTCGCCCCGGGGAACGCCATGCCGTGGTCGGTGGTGCAGATCACGAGGGTGTCGTCGCGCAGGCCCAGGGCGTCGATCTCGTCGAGCACCGCCCCCACGCCGGCGTCCAGCGAGCGGGCGCTCGCCGCGAACGCCGCCATGTCGCGGCGCGTCTCCGGCGTGTCCGGCAGGTTCGGCGGCGGGGCGACGTAGCGGTCCTCGCCCTCCTCCGGGCGGAAGAACTCGCGGTGGGTCTCGAAGAAGCCGACCGACAAGAAGAACGGCCGGTCGATGTCGCGGAGCACGTCGATGGTGACGGGCGCGACGTCGGTGGCGCGGGTGGTCGCGATCTTCACCACCTCGTCGTAGCCGATCACGTCCGGCTCCTTCGAGATGTGCTGCTCGCCGATCAGCACCGAGTGGTAGCCGGCGGTGCGCAGCGTGTGGACGACGTGCCACTCGTAGTCGTCCAGCGACCAGCCGCGGTGCGCCAGGCCGAGCATCCCGTTGCTGTGGGCGTAGCGCCCGGTGAGCAGGCACGCCCGGCTGGCGGAGCAGGTGGAGGCGGCGCAGAACGCCCGCCGGAATAGCACGCCCTCCTCCGCCAGCTGCTGGATCCGCGGGGTGGCCACGGCGGCGCCCATCGGCTGCACCTGGCGGCCGGTGTCGTGCGAGTGGAGGTAGAGGACGTTCGGGGGGCGGCGGCTCACGCGGGCTCGCCCGCCTCGACGGCGGCGAGGTCGTCGGCGTAGCGGGCCACCCACTCCTCCGAGAGCGTGTCGGCCTGGCGGCGCATCGTCGGGCTCGGCAGGGCCCACTCCTCCTCGAACGGGATCTCCAGGTGGCGCAGCACGGCGCGCACGGCGCGGTCGTGCTGGCCCGCGAACTCCTCGTAGTGGATCACGAGCGGCCGGACGCCCGCGTCGTCGAAGTACCGGTCCCACCACGCCTCCTCGGCCTCCAGGCCGCGGCGCAGGCGGTCGAGGGCGGGGAAGCTGTAGCGCAGGCCCTGCCCCGCCGCGGCGGCGATCGGCCCGGGCGCGGCGTCCTCGCGCCATTGCCAGGTCTGGATCGCCCGCCACAGGGACACCGCCTGCTTCACCTTGTCCGAGCGGACCAGGCGGATGTAGCGCAGCCGCGGCAGCGCGGCGGCCAGCACCTCGTGGGTCGCCCCGGGGGCACCCGCACCGAGGGCCTCGCGCAGCCCCTGGGCGAGGCCGTCGACGTACACGGACATGATCTTCGCGCCGAAGACGCCGTTGCTGGTGGTGGCGGTGCCGATGACCCAGGTCGCGTAGTCGCCGAACGAGGCGAAGCGCCGCGGGTCGAACATCAGCTCCACGCGGAAGTCGCCGTCCGGAGCGCCGAACTCGTCCGGGAGCTCGGCCGCGACGACGTCGTCGCCGAGGTAGTCGACTGGGCGCCGCTGCTGCCCCGTGGTGGCGAGCTGCTGGAAGTACTCCTCCGGCCGTCCCGCCACGCCGGTGCTGGCGAGCGCCTCCGACAGGAAGGTGCTCCCGCTGCGCGGCGTCGTGCAGATGAGGTAGGAGGAGGTGGGCGATCCATAGAGGTACCTGATGCGGATCATAAGCCGAGTATATCGATCAGGATGCTGCGCCTACCCCGTCTCCCGGCCCCGCAGGAGCACGGCGCCACCGCGGGAGACCACCCAGGTCGCGTCCTCGGAGATGGAGTACGGCACGGTCATGCGCACGGTCGCCTCGCCCGTGCCCGTGGTGAAGGTGCCGCAGCGCCACATGCCCCCGCCGGGTCGCGCGACGCCCAGCGCGTAGACGGCGCGCCGCCCCGGCGGCAGGCCGCGCACGTCGAGCTCCAGCGCGCGGTTGCCGTGGTCGTCGGGCCCGGCCAGGCGCAGCTCCCCCGACCCCGTGGCCGGCCCGACCGCGGCCGGCGCCAGCGCCACGGTGGCCTCGGCGTCGAAGCCGGCGCCCGGCCGCAGCAGCGCCCCCGCCGCGAAGGCCATGGCCACGATCACGACGGCGGCGATCGCCAGCGCCGCCGGCCGCACCGCGCGTCGCCGGGGCGGCGTCGGGGGCCGTGCCCGCCCCCGGGGTGGCGGGGCGGGCACGCTGCGGATCAGGGCGTCCACCTCGCGGAGGCGCTCCAGCTCGTCCGGGGGGACGTCGCCGCCGAGGCGGTCGTGGAGGTCGTCGGGCCCGCTCATGCCCTCAGGTCCTCCAGCAGACCGGCCATCCGCGCCAGGCCGGCCCGGGTGCGGGTCTTGACGGTTCCGAGGGGCACGTCCAGGTAGCTCGCGATCTCCGACTGGGACAGGTCGCTCCAGTACGCCAGCTCCAGCACCGCCCGCTCCGGGTCGGGCAGGCGCTCCAGCGCCGCGTGCACCCGCCACGCCCGCCACGCCAGCTCGGCGTCCTCGTGGGGGTCGGCGGCGGCGTCGGCCTCCTCCGGCAGCTCAGCCGCGTCGGCCACGGGCAGGCGCCGGCGGCCCAGCTCGGTGAGCACGGCGTTGCGCGCCACCGCGAACAGCCACGCCGACGCCCGGCCGCGCTCGGGCCTGAAGCTGCGGGCCGAGCGCCAGACGGCGGCGAACGTCTCCTGCACCACCTCGTCAGCCCGCCCCGCGTCGCGGAGCCGGCGCAGGGCGAGTCCCCGCACCGGCCGCGCGAAGCGCCCGTACAGGTGCTCGAAGGCCATGCCGTCGCCGCCGGCGGCCAGCTGGATGAGCTGCGCGTCGCTCGCGCCGTCCAGGCCCTGCGCGATCCCGCCCTCCTCTCCCCGTCGGGTCATACCGCCGCGGCGGCCGATCGGATTGCCCGCCGGGTCGCAAACCGATCGGCGGCCTCGCCGGTACCGGGGGAGGACGGCCCCACGACGGAGGAGGCGAGATGGCACACCGGGGTGTCACGGTGATGTTGGTGGCGGCGCCGGCGATGCGGCTGGCCTTGTTGGCGGCCGGCTGGGGGGGCGGCGGGGGCGCGGCGAACGGGGGCGGCGGGTGGGGCGCCCCGCCCGCCACGACCACCGGCGCGGCGTCGCCGGCCACCACGGCGGCGGCCGCGGCGGCGGGCGCGGGCGGCACCGACGTCGCCGGCCGGTCGTCGGTCCAGGTCACGATGCGGGACGACACGTTCGTCCCCGGCGTGCTCACCGGCACGCCGGGCCAGACGGTCAGGCTGACGCTCGACAACACCGGCACGCACGAGCACAACTTCACGCTCGAGTCGCAGAAGGTCGACACGGACGTGGAGTCCGGGAGGACCGCGAGCGTGACGGTCACGTTCCCGGCGAGCGGCACGCTCGCGTTCTTCTGCGAGTACCACAAAGCGCTCGGGATGACCGGGTCGCTGAAGGTGCCCGCCTCCTGATCGGGGCGGGCGGCGGCCGGGGGCCGTCGGGGGCCCCGGCCGCCCCACGGTGAGAAAGACAACTTTTCTTATTGACTTACTGGTTTATGCTGCCGTGCCATGACCTCGACCGCACCTCAGCTGGACGTCCTGCGCGCTCCCGGAGTGACCCCGGCGCTGCTGCGCCGGACCATGGGGCACTTCGCCACGGGTGTGACCGTCGTGACCGCGCGGGACCGGGCGGGCCGGACGTTCGGCACCACGGCCAACTCGCTCACCTCCGTCTCGCTCGAGCCGCCGCTGCTGCTCGTGTGCCTCACCCACGGGTCCGAGACGCTCGCGGCGATCCGCGACGCCGGCCGCTTCGGCGTCAACGTGCTGCGCGCAGGCCAGCGCGACCTGTCGGAGCGCTTCGCCCGGCCCGCCGACGCCCGCACCTGGTTCGGCGTGCGCACGCACGTCTCCGGGGGCGTCCCGGTGCTGGACGACGCCCTCGCCGCGTTGGAGTGCGAGCTGCACGAGACCGTCGAGGCGGGCGACCACCACGTGGTGTTCGGCCGCGTGCTCGCCGCCGACCACATCGACGACGACCCGGCGCCCCTCCTCTACTTCCGCGGCGGCTACGCCGGGCTCGGCGACGAGCCGCCCGCGCCGGAGCCCCCCGCGCCGCCCGTGGAGGTGCGCCTGCCCACCGAGCTCGGCGACCTGCGGGTGACCCACCTGGGCGACGAGGACCCGTCGCGCGTCAGCGTGGCGGTGAGCGTCGGCGACCCGCACGGCATCGGCGGTGCGCTGCTGCACCTGCATCGTGGGTGCCTGCTGGGCGACGCGCTGGGAAGCACCGCCTGCCGCGGTCGCGCGGCCCTGCACGGCGCGCTCGCCCTCATGGGGCCGTCGCACCCCGGAGTCGTGGTCTACCACCGCGACGACGGCGGGTTCGCAGGCTGTTGCCGCGCGGGCGGGGAGCCGACGGCACCCGGCCCGCACGAGATCACGGCGGTGCGCCGCGCCGCGCGGGCCCTGCGCCTGCGCGACGTCCGGCTCATCGGCACCGCGGCCGACGCGGAGGCTCTGGCGCATGCCGGGGTGCGCGTGGCCGAGCTCATCACCGTCTGACGAGGAGAAGTCACATGTCGATCGACGTCGCGCGCCGGGATGCCGGCGCCGGGGTGCTGGACCGGCCGGTCACGTCCGGCGCCCCCGACGAGGTGTTCCGCGAGGTGCTCGCCGTCGCGGACCGCGTGGCCGACGAGCTGCGCGGGACCGCCGCGGAGCGCGACCGCGCCAACCGCACCCCCCGGCCCGAGGTGGAGCTGCTGCGCGAGAACGACCTGCTGCAGGTGCAGGAGCCGGTGGCGTACGGCGGCCGGGGCCTCAACCTGGCCCAGGCCCATCAGGTGACGCGCCGGATCGCCCGGGGCGACACCTCGATCGCCCACCTCATCGGCTACCACTACGCCCAGACGCGGGTGGCCCAGCTGTTCGGCACGCCCGAGCAGGCCGACGCCCTGTCGCGCCGCAACGGCGAGGAGCGGCTGTTCTGGGGCGGCGTGCAGAACCCGCGCGGCGGCTCCGACCTGGTGCTCACCCGGGACGGCGACGGGTTCCGGCTGAACGGTCACCGCACGTTCGCGAGCGGCGCGAGCCTGGGCGACCAGCTCTCGGTGCTCACCGTCTTCGAGGGCCGTCTGCAGCTGGTGTCGATCCCGGGCGACAAGCCGGGCTTCGTGGCGCTCGGCAACTGGGACAACATCGGTCAGCGCCTCACCGACTCCGGCGGCGTGCAGTTCGACGACGTGCGCATCGACCGCAGCGAGGTGCTCGGCGACCCGGACGAGGGGCACCCGTTCACGCCCTACCAGACGCTGGTCACGCCGCACTGGCAGCTCGCGTTCGTCAACTTCTACATCGGCACCGCCGAAGGGGCGATCCCCGAGGCGCTCGAATGGACGGCGGCGTACGCCACCCCATGGGAGACCTCGGGCGTGCAGCGGGCCACCGACGACGCCTACATCCTCCAGACGGTCGGCGAGATCGTGAGCGAGGTCCGGGCGGCGGCGCTGCTCGCCGACCGCGCGGGCGACGCGATCCAGGCCGCGCTGGACATCGGCCCGTCCCTCACCGCGGAGCAGCGCGCCGAGGCCGCCGTGGCCCTCTACGAGGCGAAGTACCTCACCACCAGGGTCGCGCTCGACGCCACCAGCCGCCTGTTCGAGATCCAGGGCGCGCGGGCCACGACCACCGAGTACGGGTTCGACCGCCACTGGCGCAACATCCGCACCCACACCCTCCACGACCCCGTCGCCTACAAGGCGCGCGAGGTGGGGGACTGGGCGCTCAACCGGCGCGGTCCGGAGTTCTCGCTCTACCGGTGAGCATCGCGCTCCACTGGTTCCTGCCGACGAACGGCGACTCGCGCGGCGACCTCTCCCTCGGCAGCCCGATCGGGACCCACGGGTCCCGGGCTGCTGGGGACGGCGACGAGCGGGCGCCGGACGTCGGCTACCTCGGGCAGATCGCCCGGGCGGCCGAATCGTTCGGGTTCGACGGCGCGCTGACGCCGACGAGCTCGTGGTGCGAGGACGCCTGGATCGTCACGGCGGCCCTCAGCCAGGTCACGGAGCGTCTGCGGTTCATGGTGGCGCTCCGCCCCGGGCTCATGTCGCCGACGCTGGCCGCGCAGATGGCGGCCACCCATCAGCGGGTGTCGCGCGGCCGCCTCCTGCTGAACGTGGTGGTCGGCGGCGACGGCCTGGAGCAGCGCCGCTACGGCGACCGCCTCGGCAAGGAGGACCGCTACGCCCGCGCCGCGGAGTTCCTCACCGTCCTCCGGGCGCTGTGGTCGGGGGACGAGGTCACGTGGGCGGGTCGCCACCTCGCGGTGGAGGGCGCGTCGATCGATCCCCACGCCGTCTGGCCGGACGTGTACCTGGGCGGCTCCTCGGAGGCGGCGATCGACGTGGCGGCCGAGCACGCCGACGTGTACCTGACCTGGGGCGAGCCGCCCGGCGCCGTCGCCGCGAAGCTCGACCGGGTGCGCGCGCGGGCCGACGCCGCCGGGCGGGAGCTCCGCTTCGGCATCCGTCTCAACGTGATCGCCCGGGAGACGTCCGCCGAGGCCTGGGCCGAGGCCGACCGCCTGCTGGACGGCCTGGCCCCGGACGCGATCGCCCGGGCCCAGGACGTGCAGCGGGCGACCGAGTCCGAGGGCCAGCGTCGCATGTCGGCGCTGCACGGCGGCCGCACCGACCGGCTGGAGGTGTCGCCCAACCTGTGGGCCGGCATCGGGCTGGTGCGCGGCGGCGCCGGCACCGCGCTCGTCGGCGGCCACCGGCAGGTGGCGGAGCGCATCGCCGAGTACCGCGACCTCGGCATCTCCGAGTTCATCCTGTCCGGCTACCCGCACCTCGAGGAGGCGTACCGCGTCGGGGAGGGCCTCCTGCCCGTCCTCCGCCGGGAGGGCCTCCTGCGCGACCCGCGGGACCGGACCCCGTCAACCGTTCCCATGAGGGGGGTGCCCGCATGACCCGGGCCGACCGCACGAAGGAGCCGCTCCGCTTCGCATACTGGGTGCCGAACGTCAGCGGCGGCCTCGTCACCAGCACCATCGAGCAGCGCACCGACTGGAGCTACGAGTACAACCGCGACCTGGCCCGGATCGCCGAGCGCGTGGGGTTCGAGTACGCCCTCTCGCAGGTGCGGTACACCGCCAGCTACGGGGCCGAGTTCCAGCACGAGAGCACCAGCTTCAGCCTGGCCCTGCTGCTGGCCACCGAGCGCCTGAAGCTCATCGCCGCCATCCATCCGGGCCTGTGGCAACCGGGGGTGCTGGCCAAGTGGGTCGCCACCGCCGACCACCTGTCCGGCGGCCGGGTGGCCGTCAACGTGGTGAGCGGGTGGTTCAAGGACGAGTTCACGCAGCTCGGCGAGCCCTGGCTGGAGCACGACGAGCGCTACCGGCGCTCCGCCGAGTTCATCACCGCCCTCAAGCGGATCTGGACCGAGGACGAGGCCGAGCTGGCCGGCGACTTCTACCGCCTCCGCGGGTTCTCCCTGAAGCCCAAGCCGCTCTCGTGGGACGGCCGCCCCCACCCCGAGATCTTCCAGGGCGGGAACTCGTCGGCGGCGCGGCGCAACGGCGGCCGCCTCTCCGACTGGTACTTCTCGAACGGGAAGTCGTTCGAGGGGGTGCAGGAGCAACTCGACGACCTCCGCCGCATCGCCGCGGATGCGGGCCGCATCGACGGGCCGAGGTTCGGCCTCAACGGTTTCGTGATCGTGCGCGATACGGAGAAGGAGGCACAGGACGTGCTGCGCGAGATCGTCGCGAAGGCGCACGTCGAGGCCGTCGAGGGCTTCGGCGCGGCCGTGCGCCAGGCCGGCCAGTCGACGTCCGACCGGCGGGGCATGTGGGCCGACTCGTCGTTCGAGGACCTCGTCCAGTACAACGACGGCTTCCGCACACGGCTCATCGGGACGCCCGAGCAGGTCGCCGAGCGGATCGTCGGGTACAAGCGCATCGGGGTGGACCTCATCCTCGGGGGGTTCCTGCACTACCAGGAGGATCTGGAGGCGTTCGGTCGCGACGTCATCCCGATCGTCCGGGAGCTGGAGGTGCGCGACGGGCTCGACCCGGCGCAGGTGCCGGACGGCGTGGCGCATGCCGACGCGTAGCGGCGCGGCGCTCCGGGCCCTCGACGAACGTGCGGAGGCGGGTCCGGGGGCCGACCGGATCGCCGACGCCGGCGAGGCGATCGCGGTGGCCCAGGCCATCGCCGCCTCGTTCGCGACCGGAGCGGTCGACCGCGACCGCTCCGGCGCGCTCCCCCGCGACGAGATCGCCCGGCTCGACGCCAGCGGACTGCTCTCGCTCACCGTCCCCGCCGAGCACGGGGGGCCGGACGTGCCGTGGCGCACCGTGGCCGAGGTGGTGCGCCTGCTCGCCGCGGCCGACCCGTCGCTGGCCCAGGTCCCGCAGGGGCACCTCCTGCAGCTCGACGCGGCCCGCCTGCTCGGCGGCGAGGCGCTGCGCGAGCGCGTCTTCGCCACCGCCCTGGCGGGCGGCCGCCTGTCGAGCGCCCTCGCGGAGCGTGGCGGCGCCCACGCCCAGGACCTGAGGACGCGGCTGCTCCGCCGCGACGGCCTGCTGCTGCTGCGTGGCCGCAAGCACTACTGCACCGGCGCGGCGACCGCGGAGCTGATCGCCGTGAACGCCCTCACCGAGGCGGGCCGCCTGGTGATCGCCGTCGTCCCGCGGGACGCGCCCGGGGTGCGACCCGACCTGGAGTGGAACGCATTCGGCCAGCGCGCCACGGTCAGCGGGTCGGTGGCGCTCGACGACGTGCCGGTCGCGCCGTCCATGGTGCTGCCGTGGGGTGAGGCGTTCACCCGCCCCCAGCTGATCGGCGCGCGCGCCCAGCTGGTCCACGCGGCAATCGAGGTGGGCATCGCCTGCGGCGCCCTCGAGGACGGCCTCGACTTCGTACGCACCCGGGCCCGCCCGTTCTTCGAGGCCGCCGCCGGCGGCTGGGCGCCCACGGCGGCGCGCGACCCGCAGACCACGCGCCGCGCGGGACGCCTCGCGACACGGGTGGAGGCGGCCCGGGCCCTGCTGGACCGCGCCGCCGCCGTGATCGACGAGATCGGCCCCTGGCCCGCCGACGGCCACGAGGCCGCCCGCGGCTCGCTCGCCGTCGCGCAGGCGAAGGCGTTCGGCAGCGAGGTGGCGCTGGAGGTCGCCTCCGAGCTCTTCGCGATGGGCGGCGCCGGAGCCACCGATCGCCGCCTCGGCCTCGACCGGCACTGGCGCAACGCGCGCACCCACAGCGTCCACGACCCGGTGGACTGGAAGTACCACCACGTGGGCGCGCACCTGCTCTCCGGCACCCTCCCGCCGAATCACGGGCAGATCTGACGCTCAGCCGGGCGCCGCCTCCTCCACCGCCGCGGCGATGGCGCGGACCGCCTCGCCGAAACGGGACGCGTCGGGACCCGAGTAGTTCAATCGCAGGAACGCGGCGGGCGGCTCGGCGGGGAACCACTCGTCCCCGGGCGAGACGCCCACGCCGCGGCGGGCGCACAGCTCCGTGAGCTCCCGTGCCGACGCAACCTGGAACCTCAACCAGAGGTTGAGTCCTCCGGCCGGCAGCGGGCCGAGGACCCCGTCGGGAAGCAGGTTCCCGATGTGCCCGGCCAGCATGTCGCGCCGGGCGCGGAGCGCCTCGCGCGTCCCGCGCAGATGGGCCGCCCGGCCCGGCGCCGTCAGCACGTCCAGAGCCGCCCGCTGGAGCACGGCGCTCACGTACAGCTCGTCGATGGTCCGGTCGGCGGCGATGCGGGCCCGCGCGGGCCCGCGGGCCGTCACCCCGGCCACGCGGAGGGCGGGGGACACGCTCTTGGTGATCGACCGGATGTGGATCACGTGGCCGTCGCGGTCGCGGCCGGCCACGGGGACGGTGGGGCCGTCGAACGCCAGGTCGTGCCCCCAGTCGTCCTCCACCAGGAACGCCCCGTGGACGCGGACCACCTCGAGCAGGGCGTCGCCCTCCGCCCGGCTCCACGTCTCGCCGGACGGGTTCGCGACGTGGGGCTGGGCGTAGAACAGCCGTGCCCGGCTCACGCCCAGGGCCTCGTCCAGGGCGGCGGCGGTCACCGCGCCCCCCTCGCGGGCGACCGGCACGATCCGCAGGCCCGCGTGGCGGGCCGCGGCGATGGCGCCCCAGTAGGTGGGCGACTCCATCACCACCGCGTCGCCGGGGGCGGCGAGGGCACGGAAGATCGAGGCCAGCGCGCTCTGGCCCCCCGAGACCACCACCGTGTCGGCGCCCGTGGGCGCGGCCGCCCCCGCGGGCGTCGCGGCGGCCAGCTCGCGCGCGAACCACTCGCGCAGCTCGGGGATCCCCGCAGTGGGGGGCCGCTCGACCGCCGCCGCCGACCGCGCCGCCCGCGCCAGCGCCGCCCGGACCGCGCGGGCGGGGAGCAGGTCCTCGGCGGGGTAGCTGCCGTGCAGGTTCACGCCGTCCTCCGGCGTGGGGCGGAGCGTCCAGCCGTGGGCGCCCGCATCCAGGCGGGCGGGGCCGAGCGCCGTCGTCTGCCAGCCGAGGTCGACCGGCGCCGCCGGTCTGGCGTGGCGCACGAAGTTGCCGGCCCCGGGCCGCGTCTCCACCAGCCCCTCGGCCACCAGCCGGGCGATCGCCCGCTGCACCGTCACGGGGCTCACCCGCCACCGCCGGGCGATCTCCCGCGTCGACGGCAGGCGACCCCCCGCGGGTGCGCCGGCCAGGATCTCCGTGGCGATGGCATCGCGCAGGCGCCCCGGACTGCTATCATTGGACATGGAAAGCAACGATAGCGCTATCACACTGTCGGGCACAGCGCTTCCCTCGCACATGACCGACCGGCCCGCCGCCCGGCGGAGCCGGCGCGAGACCCGCGAGGAGACCGTCGCCCGCGTGGTCGCCGAGCAGGCCCTCCTGGACCCGGCGCCCGTCTACTCAGCGCGCGCGAAGCGCCGCCTCCGCGCCTATCTGGTCGCGATCGTGCCGATCAGCTTCCTGCTGGGCTGGGCGGCCGGAGCGGCCTTCGGCTGGAGCCCGCTGGAATGGACGGGCTTCGGCGTCGGCCTGATCCTGGCCCTCGCCTACATCGGCTACGTCGTGATCACCGAGCGCGACGACGGCCGTATCCACGACAACGTCAGGCGCATGGTGTACGGCGACGGGATCCCGCGCCGTCCGCCGTCACGGCCTGCGGTGGATGACGAGCGGTAGGACCTTCCCGGCGCCCGCCTCGCGGAGGGTGGCGGCGGCGACGGTCACCGGCCACAGGCTCGAGGTCGCGTCCACGACGAGCAGCACCACCCGGTCGCGGACCCCGGCGGGCATGGCGTCCGGGGGGCCCAGGGCGTCGCGCCAGTGGGCGGCCTCGTCGGCCGACGTGGGATCCGTGGACGCGGGCGGGCCGACGGGGAGCATCAGGGTGGGGAGGCGTCCCCGCGCCCCGACGTGCGCGACGACGCTCTCGGTGAGGAGCGGGTGTCCGCCGGCGGGCATCCCCACGACCACGTCCGGCCGCGCCGGCCACTCGCCGCTCCACGCGGCCAGCAGATCGACGATCGCCTCCAGGAGCTCCGGCGTGGCGGCGGCGTCGCGGGCGAAGGCGGCGTCGATCAGCTCCCGCCACTCCGGGGCGTCCGCGAAGGCCAGGGCCCGGCCCTTCGCCGCCTGACGGTCGGGCGGGATCCGCTTCCGCGAGCCGAACGCGCCGCCCGGCCACTGCAGGCGCGGGTCGACCACGTGGTGGCCGCGGCGCAGCTGGGTCGCCACCGATCGGGTCGCCGCGTCCGACGGCCGCGCCGGCACCCCGTCCGGCAGGCGGCCGAGGCACACCGAGCACCGCCCGCAGGGGGCGGCCGACGGGTCGTCCAGCGCCTCCTGCAGCAGCTGCATCAGGCACCGCTGGCCGCGGACGTAGCGGCGCATGATGTCCGCCTCGCGGCGGCGGGTCGCCACCACGCCCTCGTAGTGCTCCCGGGCGAACACCCACGGCTCGCCGGTCGTCACCCAGCCCGAGCCGACGCGTTCCGCCGCGCCGTCGACCGCCAGCTGCTTCAGCATCCCGTCCACCCGCGATCGCCGGATGCCGGTGAGGGCCTCCAGCGCGACGGCGCTCGCGCCGGGCTCGTCGCGCGCCGGCAGGGCGTCCAGGAGACGCCGCATCCGGTCGGGATCGGGGATCGTCGCGGTCGCGAAGTACTCCCACACGCCGGCGTCGGCCTCCGAATGCAGCAGCACCACCGGCGCACGGTCGATGCCGCGGCCCGCGCGCCCCACCTGCTGGTAGTACGACACCGGCGACGGCGGGGCGCCCACGTGGACGCAGAACCCCAGGTCGGGCTTGTCGTAGCCCATCCCCAGCGCCGAGGTGGCGACCAGGGCCTTCAGCCGGTTGCCGAGCAGCGCCGCCTCGCGCTCCTCGCGGTCCGGGGTGTCGCCCGTGTACGACGCGACCGGCACGGCGTCGCCGTGGTGCCCCGCGATCGCGGCGGTCAGGCGCTCCGCGTCGGACTTGGTGAGCGTGTAGACGATCCCCGAGCCGGGCAGCGCCGGCAGGTGCTCCACCACCCACGCGAAGCGCTCCAGGGGCGACAGGCCGTCGATGACCGCCAGCTGCAGGCTGCCACGCGCCAGCGGCCCGCGCAGCACCAGCGTGCCGGTCCCCAGCTGGGCGGCGACGTCGTCCGTCACCCGCGCGTTCGCCGTCGCCGTGGTCGCCAGCACCGGGGTGGACGGGTCGAGCCGCTCGACCGTCGCTGCGATGCGCCGGTAGTCGGGACGGAAATCGTGCCCCCAGTCCGAGATCGCGTGGGCCTCGTCGATCACCAGCAGGCCCAGGCGCCCGCCGACGGCGTCCAGCACCCGCCGCCCGAACCCGGGGTTCGCGAGCCGCTCGGGCGACACCAGCACCACGTCCAGCGCGCCCGCCAGCAGGTCGGCCTCCACCGGCTCCCAGTCGTCCACGTTGGAGGAGTTGAGCGTCGCCGCGCGCAGCCCCGCCCGCTCCGCCGCCGCCACCTGGTCGCGCATCAGCGACAGCAGCGGGGAGATCACGAGCGTCGGTCCCGCGCCCTCGCTGCGGCGCACCGCCGTGGCCGCCCAGTAGACGGCCGACTTCCCCCATCCGGTCGCCTGAACCACCAGCACGCGGGCCCCCGCGTCGCACAGGGCCCCGACGGCGGTGGCCTGGTCGTCGCGCAGCGTCGCCGCCGCACCCGCGACGCTCGCGATCACCCCTTCGGCGGTGGCGCGTCGCGCGCCGGTCAGGTCGGACATCCCACCGACGATAGAGAGGTGATGGCGACCACGAAGCTCATCCGCCGGCGCTTCTACGCGGCCACGGCGGCCGCCGGCGCGATCGCCGGCATCCTGGCCGTCGCGCCCCTGACCGCGGACCACCCCACCACCGAGGGGGCGCCCGAGGCCTTCCTCAACCAGATCGAGGGGCCGGGCTTCGACCACAACCAGGCCCACGGCCCGCCGAGCGCGGCCGCCATCGCCGCCGCCCGCGCCGACCTGCGGGCGTGCACCACGGCGCCGGCCGACTCGCCGGCGTGCCCCGACCCGCCCGCGAGCGGCTCCACCATCGCCGCCGCCCGCACCGCCGGGGCGCTCGCCCCCGCCGAGTCGGCGGCGCCGGACGGCCTGTGGGGTCCGCTGCTGAGCATCCCGACCACGGCGATCCACGCGATCGTGATGCCCACGGGCAAGGTGCTGTTCATCTCCCAGCCGAAGTACCCCGCCGAGACCGAATGGGACGGCGGCAACGCCCACGTCTGGGACCCGGCGACCAACACGTTCACCGCCGTCCCGCCGCCGGTGGTCGACTGGCCCACGGGGCCCGACCGCCCCGCCAACCTGTGGTGCGCCGGCCAGGTGCAGCTCGCCGACGGGCGCGTCCTCGTCGTCGGCGGCAACCTGGCCTACGCCAGCGCCAGCGGCCTCGGGGCCGGCAACGGATTCAAGGGCGGCGCGTGGGTCATGACCTTCGACCCGTGGACCGAGACCTGGACCCGCTACCAGGACATGGACCACGGCCGCTGGTACCCCAGCCTCGTCGAGCTCCCGGACGGACGGGTGCTGATCCTGGGCGGCTGGGACGAGACCGGCGGCGTCGACAACGGCGGCACGAACCTGCCGCCGCTCATGGTCAACAACCAGGACGTCGAGGTCTTCGACCCCTCCGCGCCGCCCGGCGGGAAGGCCACCACCGTCGTGAGCCGCCTGCCTCCCGGGGCCCCCAACCAGCCCAAGCCGTGGCCGAACCACGAGGGGCTCTCGCTGTACCCCCATCTCTTCGTGCTGCCCAGCACGTCCGAGCTCGGCGCGGGCGGGAACAAGGTCCTGGTGGCCGGCCCCAACCGATACGACTCGGCGGTGATCGACACCGACACCTGGATCTGGAAGGACGTGGTCGACACGCCCGACGTCGGCCAGCCGCGGCTCTCCGAGGACCGCTCGTGGGGCACCGCATGGATCGCGCCGTCGGGCGTCGACGGCGCGAAGCAGGTGGTGCTGCTCGGCGGCAGCGACGCCGACGGCGCGACCGCACCGGGCCCGGGCCAGGCGCAGCCGCCGAAGGCGACGGCGGAGGCGCTCGACCTCGACGACCCCGGCGCCGGTTGGCGCCTCGGGGCGTTCCCGAGCCTCAACACCGGCCGCTCCCACTTCAACACCGTCCTGCTCCCCGACGGCGGCATCTTCGCCAGCGGCGGCGGCTACGGCCGGAGGAACGACACGCTCTACGCCGACCCGGTCTACCAGTCGGAGCTGCTCCGCCCCGGGGGGGCCGCCTGGCGCACGGTCGGCAGCGAGGCGGACGCCCGCACGTACCACTCGGTCGCGGTCCTGCTCCCCGACGGCCGGGTCGCGTCCGCCGGCGACGACCGCGACGTCGCGCCCAGCCACATCCTGGTGAAGGACCGGACCGCCCAGATCTGGAGCCCGCCCTACCTGTTCGCCGGCCCGCGTCCGGCGGTGACCTTCGCGCCGGCGGCCGTCCGCTACGGCACCACGTTCCGGGTCGCCGTCCAGGGCGACCCCTCGCGGATCGCGCGCGCCGCCCTGGTGCGGCCCGCCGCGGTGACCCACGCGGTGGACATGGCGCAGCGGGTGATCTCGCTGGACGTGACGGCCCAGGCCGACGGGATCACGCTGAACACGCCGCGCGACGCCACCGTCGCCCCGCCCGGCTGGTACATGCTGTTCGTGATGGACGCGGAGGGCGTTCCGTCCGTCGCGTCCTGGGTCCGGGTGGCGGCCGACGCCCCGGACGCGCCGCCGCTGCCGGTGACGCCCCCGCCCGCCGGGTCGGCGCCCGCGCCCCCCACCGCGCCCGCGGCGGCCCCGTTCCGGGTGCAACGGCTGGCGGCCGCCCTCACGGGCCGCGGGCCGCGGCTGACGCTGGCGGTCCGCCTCCAGGCGACCGGCGCCGCATCGGCACGCATCACCCTGCTGCGCGGGCGTCGCGCCGTCGCCGCCCGCACGGTGCCGCTCCGCGCCGGGCGCGTCGCCGCGACGCGCATCGCCGTGCGCCGCGCGGCGCTCCGGGGTGCGACGACGGTGACGTTCCGCGTGGTCATCACCCACGGGGGCCGGCAGACCACCGGCCGGCGCACCCTCAGGGTCCCGAAGCCCGCACCGGGCCGCTAGGCGCGAACCCGCCGCGGCCGCCGCCGCGGGCAGGTGGGGCAGAGGTCGTGCCCCTCGCGGTGGGCCAGGCAGCACGACGCGCGCCACCGCTCCGGGAGGCGACCGGGGTCGCCGCCCGGGATCACGTCCAGCGGCACCCGGAGCCGCCCCGGGATCCCGCACAGGGCCTCGGCCTCGCGGATCGCGCCGGACGGTCCCAGCAACGGGTGCCCCAGGCGCAGCGCGGCCGCGGCGACCATGTCGGCGGCGAGCGCCCACCGCGACCGCGCGCCGATCGCGGTGAGCTGGGGAAGCGCGAGCACCACCGCCAGGTGCTGCTCCATCCCGGCGACGAGGGCCGCACGGGCGAGGTCGCAGCGGCCGAGGGGCACCGTCGCGCCGTCGTCGTCGAGCGCCATCGCGTACGTCCCGTCGGGCGCGGCCGCCACCACCGCCCGGGCGGGCCGGAGGTCGGGCACGCGCCCGTCGCGCAGGAACGCCGTCAGCGCCGGCTGCGCCAGCAGCCAGGCGTACCCGCCCACGAGCCAGGCGGCCCGGGCCTTGGGATCGGTTGCGCCGGTCGCGGCGAGCGCGGCGTCGACGAGGGCGCCGCCGTCCTCGGCGAGGCGGTCGACGCGGCAGCGGCGGGTGATTCCGGAAACGGCGGTTGACCTTTCTTCGCCCATCAGTAGTCTGGCGCACCGCATCCTAAATATTCGGTCAACCTCATGACGGAGGTTCGGATGGTCAGAGCCTGGCTCCTCATCGCGGCGGTGCTCGCCGCGTTCGCCCTCGCCGCGTGCGGCGGTGACGACGGGGCGCAGGCCGGCGCCACCACCGCCGGGCCGGCGGACGCGTTCCCGGTCACGATCGACCACGCGTTCGGCGCCACGACCGTCGACGCGGCCCCCCAGCGGGTCGTCACCTGGGGCTGGGGCAGCGCGGACGCGGCGATCGCCCTGGGCGTGACCCCCGTCGCCATCCCGTTCCAGAGCTACGGCGGCGACGGGGACGGCGTGCTGCCGTGGATCCGCGAGGCGCTCGACGCGCGGGGCGAGGCGGTGCCGACCGTGCTCCCCGACTCGGCGGAGGAGCCGCCGTACGAGGCGATCGCCGCGGCCGGGCCCGACCTGATCCTGGCGCCGTACTCGGGGATCACCGAGAAGCAGTACGAGCTGCTGAGCGCGATCGCGCCGACCGTCGCCTACCCGGGCGAGGCGTGGGCCACCCCGTGGCGGGAGACCATCCAGATCGTCGGGACGGCGCTGGGCAGGGACGCCGAGGCCGCGGCGCTGCTGGCCGACATCGACGCCCGCTTCGCCCGGCAGGCCGAGGAGCACCCGCAGCTGGCCGGGAAGTCGGTGGCCATGGTGTGGGACGCCGGCGGGACGTTCTACGTCTACAAGACCGCCGACCCGCGCGTGGAGGCGACGCTCGCCCTTGGCCTCACCAGCGATCCGTCGGTGGACGCGCTCGCCAACGGCGACGAGACCTTCTACTACACGCTCAGCTACGAGAAGCTCGACCGGCTGACGAGCGACATCCTGGTGAGCTTCGCCGACGACGAGAAGCTCTCCCGGGCGTTCCTCGCGTCGCCGCACGGCCGCACGATGGCGCAGGTCCGCGAGGGCCGGGTGGCGCCGGTGGTGGGCAAGGAGTTCATCGCCGCCGTCTCGCCGCCCACCGCCCTGTCCCTGACGTGGGGGCTGGACGACTACACCGAGATCCTCGCGACGGCCGCGGACACGGCGGACGCTGCCGGGTAGCGGGGAGGCCGGCCGGGTCCCGCCCCCGGGGCCCGGCACGGCCGGACCGTCGTGAGCGCCACGACCACACGCCGCGCGCTGGGGCTCGCCGCCCTGTCCGGCCTGCTCCTGGCGGTGGTGTTCCTGGGGTTCGCGCTGGGCGCCCGTCCCGTGCCGCTGGCCGCGGTGATCGACGCCCTCGCGTCACCCGTCCCCGGCGATCCCGACCACACGGTGGTGCGGGAGCTGCGCGTGCCGCGCACGCTGATCGGCGTGGCGGCCGGCGCGGCGCTGGGACTCGCGGGCGCGGTGATCCAGGGCGCCACCCGCAACCCGATCGCCGACCCCGGGATCCTGGGGCTCGGCGCGGGGGCGTCGCTGGCGGTGGTCGTGGCGATCACCTGGCTCGGCGTGGGAAGCCCCTCCGGGTACGCGTGGTTCGCGGTCGCCGGCACGGCCGTCGCCGCTCTGGTGGTCTTCGGCATCGGGGCGCTCGGGCGCGACGGCGCCGCGCCGGCACGGCTGGCGCTGGTGGGGGCGGCGTTCACGGCCGCGGCGACGTCCCTCACCACCCTGGTGCTGCTGGGCGACCTGGACACCCTCGACCGGTACCGGTTCTGGGTGGTCGGGTCGCTGGCCGGGCGCGACGCCGGCACGCTCGTCGCGGTGCTGCCGCTGCTGCTGGCCGGCGCGATCGTCGCGCTGGGGACGGGCCGGGCGCTCGACGCCATGGCGCTCGGCGACGACGTCGCCCGCGGCCTCGGGCACCGGCTGGGCCTGGCCCGGGTGGCGTGCGCCGTCGCGGTGGTGCTGTTGTGCGGCGGCGCGACCGCCCTGGTGGGGCCCATCGTGTTCGTGGGCCTCATCACGCCGCACCTCGCGCGGCGCCTCGCCGGGCCCGACCACCGCTGGATCCTCCGCTACTCGCCGGTGCTCGGCGCGATCGTGCTGGTGAGCGCCGACGTCGTCGGCCGGCTCATCGCCCCGCCCGGCGAGCTGGAGGCGGGGATCGTGCTGGCGCTGGTGGGCGCGCCGGTGATGATCGCGGTGGTGCGGCGGACGCGGGCGGCGGCGCTGTGAGCGCGGCGGCCACCGCCCTCACCACCCTCCGCGCCGGCCGCCGGTCGCGCCGGCGCCGCGAGGCCGCCGTGACCGCCGCGCTGGCCGCCGCGCTGCTCGGGGTGGGCGCGCTGAGCATGACGCTCGGGGCCTTCGCCATCGCACCGGCCGACGTGGTCCGCGTGCTGCTGGGCGGCGGCGAGGGGATCGAGCGGTTCGTGGTGATGGACCTGCGGTTGCCGCGGCTGACCCTCGGCCTGCTGGTGGGCGCGGCGTTCGGCGTGGCCGGCGCCGTGTTCCAGACGGTGCTCGGGAACCCGCTCGCCAGTCCCGACATCATCGGGATCAACTGGGGCGCCTCGGTCGCCGCGGCCGCCGGACTGCTGATCCTGGGGGTGACCGGGGCGGCGGTGTCCCTCCTGGCGTTCGGCGGCGCGCTGGCGGTGGCCGCGGCCATCTACGTCCTGGCCTGGCGCGACGGCGTCGCGGGGTACCGCTTCGTGCTGATCGGCGTCGCCGTGGGGTTCATGGCGAGCGCCGTCCTCAACTACCTGCTGACGCGCAGCGACGTCCGCGACGCCCAGTCGGCCCTGGTGTGGCTGGTCGGCAGCCTCGGCGGCGCGGGGTGGGACCAGATCGCCGTGACCGGGGTCGCCCTGGCGGTGCTGATGCCCGCCGCGGCCGCGCTGGCCGGGTCGCTCCGGGCGCTCCAGCTCGGCGACGACGCCGCCACCGGCCTGGGCGTGCGCGCCGAGCGCGCCCGCCTGTGGCTGCTCGTGGCCGCCGTCGGGCTGGCGGCCGCCGCGAGCGCCGCGGCGGGGCCGGTGGCGTTCGTGGCGCTGGTGTCGGCGCCGATCGCCCGCCGCATCGTGGGGACCGGCGGGCTCGCGCTGGTGCCCGCTGCGCTGACGGGGGCGCTGGTGGTGACGCTCGCCGACCTCGTGGCGCAGCACCTCCTGCCCGGCGGCGTCCAGCCGCCCGTGGGCGTGGTGACCGGGGTGATCGGCGCCCCGTACCTGCTGTGGCTGCTGGCGGTGTCGGACCGCGGGGGCGCGGGGTGAGCGGGCGGCCCCGCGCCGCGTCCCACGAGCTGGCCGCCCGGGCGCTGCGACTCGCGTACGACGGCGCGCCCGTCGTGCACGACCTGGACCTGGTGGTCCCGGACGGGGCGATCACGGCGATCGTCGGCGCCAACGCCTGCGGCAAGTCGACGCTGCTGCGGGGGCTGGCGCGGATCATGCGCCCCCGCGGAGGCGCGGTCACGCTGGACGGCCGCGACATCCACCGCCTCCCCACCCGTGAGGTGGCGCGCATCGTGGGCCTGCTGCCGCAGAACCCCACGGCGCCCGAGGGGATCCGCGTGGCCGACCTCGTCGCCCGGGGCCGCCACCCCCACCGGGCCGCGTTGCGCCGGTGGTCGCCGGCCGACGACGAGGTGGTGGCGGGGGCGCGCGAGGCCGCCGCCACCGCGGCCCCTGCCCACCCCCCCCTCGACGCCCCCCCGGGGGGACAGCGGCGGCGGGCGTGGATCGCGATGGCCCTGGCGCAGGACCCGGACGTGCTGCTGCTGGACGAGCCCACCAGCTTCCTGGACGTGGCGCACCAGGTGGACGTGCTCGACCTGCTGGCCGACCTCAACCGCAGCCGCGGCACCACCGTGGTGATGGTGCTGCACGACCTGAACCTGGCGGCCCGCTACAGCGACCACATGGTGGCGATGGCTGCGGGACGGATCGTGACCCGCGGGACCCCGGCGGAGGTGGTGACGCCGCAGACCATCCGGGACGCCTTCGGGCTGGAGGCCCGAGTCGTCCCGGATCCCGTCTGCGGCACGCCGATGATGGTGCCGGTGGGGAGGTTCAGCCGCGGCGCATCAGCGCCCAGCTGAAGGGCTGGATCGTTCCGTCCGGGGTGCGGTGCTCCGTCCGGCGGGCCTCCACCAGCGCCAGTCCCAGCTCGGCGGCGATCCCGTCCGCCGTCCACCGGGACACCGCCAGCCCCGAGCACCGCGCGGGGCCGTCGGGGGCGAACGCCGCCACCACGGCGTGGCCGCCCGGCCGCAGCGCCGCGGCGAGGGTGGCGGCGTAGCGGCGGCGGCCGGCCTCGGTGGTCAGGAAGTGGAGGACGGCCCGGTCGTGCCAGACGGCGTAGCGGCGCGGCGGCACCCAGGCCAGGACGTCGCCGGCCACCCACGAGACCCGTGTCGCGGTGGCGCCGAGCCGCTCGCGCGCGGCATCGAGGGCGCGGACGGCCAGGTCGAGGACCGTCACGTCGCGGAACCCCGCCTCCAGCGCGGCGCCCGCCAGGCGCGAGGCCCCGCCGCCCCCGTCGGCGATCGGGTGGTCGGGTCCGGGGCCCGCCGACCGGATCAGGTCGGGCGACGTCGCCGGGACCGCCTCGAACCAGCTCACCCCGTCGGTCCCCCGGGTGGCGTACACGCGGTCCCAGTGCGCGGCGCGTCCCGCGTCCCCAGGCCGCTCCACCGGCAGCCCGGCGGCCCGCCACGCAACGAAGCCACCCGCCATGTCGGTCGCGCCCGTCACGCCCAGGTCCTGGAGGGTCGCGGCGGCGAGGCTCGACTGGAAGCCCTCGGCGCACATCAGGATCACGGGGCCGCCCGCCTGGGCGGGGGGGGGGGCGGGGGGGGGCGGGGGGGGGGGGGGGCGCCACCCCAGCCCGTTCCGCGGCCCCACCAGCGCGCCGGGGACCAGGCCGTCGGCCGCCCGCTGGGCGTCGGCGCGGATGTCGACGATCACCCCGCCGGCCCGCTGCGCGGCGGCGGCCCGGGCGGGGGTGAGCCGGCGCAGGCGCGCCCTCGCGGCGCGGAGCAGCTCATCGACCGGCGGCATCGTCCTCACCCCTCCGGCGCCACCAGCCCCGTCTCGTAGGCGAGCACCACGGCCTGCACCCGGTCGCGCAGGCCGAGCTTGCCGAGGAGCCGGGCGACGTGCGTCTTGACGGTGTTCTCCCCCAGCACCAGCTCGCCGGCGATCTCGGCGTTCGACATCCCGCGGGCCACCAGTCGCAGCACGTCCAGCTCGCGGGCGGTCAGCGGCGAGAGGGCCGCGGGGACGCCGTCCGGCTCGGGCCGCGCGGCGTGGGCGAAGCGCTCGATGAGCCGGCGGGTGATCGACGGCGCCAGCAGGGCGTCGCCCGATGCGGCCACCCGGATCGCGTCGAGCAGCCGGTCGGCGGGCGTGTCCTTCAGCAGGAAGCCGCTGGCGCCGATGCGCAGGGCCTCGTAGACGTACTCGTCGCGGTCGAAGGTCGTCAGCATCACGACTGCTGTGGGGACCCCGGGGTCGTCCAGGATCCGCCGGGCCGCCGACAGGCCGTCGAGCTCCGGCATCCGGATGTCCATGAGCACCACGTCGGGACGGTGGCGACGCACCACGTCGACCGCCGCCTCGCCGTCGGGCGCCTCCCCGACCACGCGCATGTCCGGCTCGCTGTCCAGGATCACGCGGAAACCGGTGCGCAGCAGGCGCTGGTCGTCCGCGATGACCACGGTGATCTCGCCGGCCGGCGCCGCGGCGGCGGGTTCCTGCGCCTCGTCGCCGTCGCGCCAGCGCACCTCCGCGACCGCCACGCGCTCGGGGACGCCCGGCAGGCGCAGGGAGCCGGCGGGGAGGAGGAGCCCCGCCGCCCGCGGGCCGGCGATCTGCCGGACGACGTCGGGCGCGATGATCGCCCCCGGGGCGGCCGTCTCGCACAGCCGGCGGGCCACCTCGACCGGCGTGCCGTAGAGGGCGTCGCCGTCGGCGACCGGCTCGCCCGCCGCCAGGCCGATCCGCGCCGGCGCGTCCGGGTCGGCGCCCGTGGTCGCGCGCTGCATGTCCACCGCGCACCGCACGGCGGCGCCCGCCCCGGTGAACGCCACCGTCAGGCCGTCGCCCGACCCGCGCACCTCGCGGCCGTCGTGCTCGGCGGCCACGGCCCGCAGGGCCGCGAACCCGGTGCGGCGGGCGTCCGCCGCGCCGTCGCCGGCCGCGGCGCGCAGGCGCGCGGCGGCGCCGGCCAGATCGGCGATCAGCAGCGTCACGAAGGGCCCGTCCACGTCGCCAGCATCCTCCCAGGGCCCCGGGGCCGCGTCACCCCCGCGGGTGAGGGCGCCGCGCACACGTTCACCCCGCCGGATGACGCGGCGGAGGCGGGGGGCGGCGCATCCTCCCGCCATCACCGGCACTGCGACCCGCCTTTACGAACGGAGGTCGACCGAACCATGATCCGCTCGATGACCATCAACCCGGCCCGCATCGGCTGGCTCGACATCGCGGTCGCCGCGGTCGCCGTGGGCCTCGCCACCGTCTACATGTCCTTCGAGCCCGGCTCGTCGGAGACCCCCGACGCGAGCTGGTGGGCGGTTCCCTTCTTCGCGCTCATCGCCGTGCCGCTGCTCTGGCGGCGCGTCTCCCCGCTCGTCGCCGCCGGCGGTTGTGCCGCCCTCGCCGGCCTGCACGTCGCGCTCTTCACCGACACCGTCATCCGCTGCGGGATCCTGATCCCGCTGTGCTTCATCCTGGCGTTCGCCGTCGGCGCCCGCCTCGACCTGAACCCGGCGCTCCTCGGCCTGGGCCTCACGCTGCTGGTCGGCCTGTTCGGCTGCGCGTTCGACGCGCCCACCGGCGCCGACGTCTGGGCGATGACGTTCGTGGCCCCCGTGGCGGTCGCGGTGTGGGTCGTGGGGCGGATCGTCCGCTCGCGGGGCCGGCTGGTCGGCGAGCTCCAGGACCGCACCGAGCAGCTCCGCGCGGCCCGCGACGAGCGCGCCCGCCTGGAGGTCGCCGACGACCGGGCCCGGCTGTCGGCCGAGCTCGACGGCCTGCTCCAGCGCCGCCTGGGCGTGCTGGCCGACCTGGCCGCCGCCGGCGACGCCGCCGACCCGGACGCCGCCGCCGCGACCCTCGCGCGGATCGAGGCGGAGAGCCGCAGCACCCTGGAGGAGATGCGCGCGATGGTCGGCGTGCTCCGCGACGACGCCGGCGACGCCGAGATCGCGTCGCAGCCGGCGCTGACGCAGCTCGAGGGCCTGCTGCTCCGGGCGAAGGGCGCCGGCGCCCGCCTGACGGTGGAGGGCAGCCCGCGGGCGCTCCCCGCCGGGGTGGAGCTGTCGGCCTACCGCGTGGTGGAGCACCTGCTGGACGCGGTCCAGGACGCCCCCGGGGTCGAGGTGGGCGTGCGGTTCGCCGACCAGGCGCTGGAGCTGCGGGTGACCGGGCCCATGCGCCGCCGCGGCGCGGCGGCCATCGAGCGGGCCCGCGAGCGGGCGGCCCTGGACCACGGGCGCCTCGAGGCGACCATGGACGGCGGCCGCGCCGAGGCCGTCGTCTCGCTCCCCATCCTGGCCGCGGTGTAGGTCCGTCGTGGGTGCGGGGTTCCGGCGGTCCGATCTCTGGATCGCGCTGGGCGGCGGCGCCGTGGGCGCCGCCGCCTCGCTCGTCTGGGGCTACCCCAGCGCGGCCGAGCTGGCCCTGGCGGTGGGACTGGGCCTGCTGCTCGGGCTGGGCCGCGTCGCGCCCACGCCCACCTGGATCCTGGCATCGGGCGTGATGCTCGCCGCCGCCGCCGCCGACACGGCGCCCGGAGGCGACACCTTCGCGCTGGTCATCCTGCTCGGGGCGCACGGGTTCGTGGCGGGGCGCTTCGACGGGAGGTGGATGGGCATCGCCGGCGTCGTCGTCCTCGGCGGGGCGTCGGTGTGGGCGGCCGTCCTGGTGGGGGACTCCCCGGCGCCGTACCTGTTCATCCCGGTCGCCGGGTGGGGGGCGGGGCGGGGGTTGCGCGAGCGCGCGCTCGTGGCCGACGAGCTGGCGGAGCGCGCCCGGGAGCTGGAGGCCGAGCGCGAGGCGTACGCCGCCCTGTCCGTGCGGTACGAGCGGGCCCGGATCGCGTCGGAGCTGCACGACATCGTGGCCCACGCCATCAGCGTGATGGTGGTCCAGGCCACGGCCGGGCAGCGCCTCGCCCCGCACGACCCCGAGGCGACCGCCGAGACCTTCGAGGCGATCGCCGGCGCCGCCCGCCAGGCGGAACACGAGATGGGGCTGCTGGTGGAGCTGCTCGCCGACGAGCGCGCCACCGGCGCCGACGCCGACATCGCGCTGGTCGAGGACCTGGTGGCTCGTGCGTCGGGCAGCGGGCTGGACGTGACCCTGGTCCTCGGGGGCGATCGCTCCGGCGTCGCGCCGGAGGCGGCCCGCCTGGCGTACCGCGTGGTCCAGGAGGGCCTCACCAACGCCCTCCGCTACGCCGCGGGGGCCCCGGTCACGGTCCGGGTATCGGGCGACTCCGCGGCGCTCGCCGTCGACGTCGTCAACGGCCCGGTCCGGGGCGAGCCGTCGCTGGCCGGCGTCGGCACCGGGAACGGCCTGCGCGGCCTGCGCGAGCGGGTGGAGGCGGCGGGCGGCACGCTGGACGCCGGGCCGGAGGGCGGCGGGTGGCGGCTCGGGGCCCGTCTGCCGCGGGTCCCCGGCCGCCCCCTGCCGGTCGCTCAGCCCACCGGGCGGTAGCTCATCCAGACGACCCCGTTGGCGTAGGGACGGGACTCGGCCAGCTCCAGCCTGCGGGGCGGGGCCCCGTCGGGGAACAGGCGCGGCCCCTCGCCGAGCGTGAGTGGGAAGACGAACAGGTGCAGCGCATCGACCAGGCCGTCGGCCAGCATCGCGCGCACCAGGGTGCCGCTGCCGGCGACGAACACGTCGCCCTCCGTCCCCTCCCGCAGGCGGGCGATGGCGTCGGGGTCGTACGTCCCGAGCACGCTGGAGTTGCTCCACTCGGGGTCCGCCAGGGTGGACGACACGACGTGCTTGGGGGTGTCGTTGAAGAACGGCGCCCCCGGGTCGTCCTCGACGGTCCGGGTCGACCACGCCGGCGCGAACATCTCGTACGTCACCCGGCCCAGGAGGATGGCGGAGCTGGCGCCGGTGACCGCCCCCAGGTCCTCGGCCTGGCCGTCGTCGAAGCCGTACTCGAACGACCACACCGGGGCGTCGATGACGCCGTCCAGGCTCATGAACTCGTGCACGTGGATCCCCACGTCAGCCTCCTTCGCTCGTCGTGCGGGGACGGTCCATCTCGGCGGCGCGCGCCAGCAGCAGGTCGCGCTCCCGGGTGTTGCGGGTCATCTCGGCGGCGCGGGCGAACTCGTCGCGGGCCTCGTCCCGGCGGCCGAGCTTCGCCAGCAGGTCGCCGCGGACGCTCGGCAGCCAGTGGTAGCCCGCCAGGGACGGCTCCCGGACGAGCCCGTCCACCACCTCGAGGCCGGCCTGGGGCCCGAACGCCATCGACAGCGCCACGGCCCGGTTGAGCTCGACGACCGGCGACGGCTGCAGCTGGGCCAGCGCGTCGTAGAGGGCCGCGATCCGCTCCCAGTCGGTGTCCTCCGGCCGCGCGGCGCGGGCGTGGCATGCGGCGATCGCCGCCTGGAGTCCGTACGGGCCGAGCGGGCCGAGCTCCTGCGCGCGGCCCAGGGCGTCCAGGCCCCGGCCGATCAGGATGCGGTCCCAGCGCGCCCGGTCCTGGTCGAGCAGCAGGATCGGCGTGCCGTCGCGGGCGACGCGGGCGCGGGTGCGGCTCGCGTGGATCTCCATCAGGGCGACCAGGCCGTGCACCTCGGGCTCCCGTGGCGCGAGCCCCGCGAGGATCCGCCCCAGGCGGAGCGCGTCCCCGCACAGCGCGGGCCGCACCCAGTCGTCGCCGGCCGTGGCGGAGTAGCCCTCGTTGAAGATCAGGTAGACGACCTCGAGCACCGAGGCGAGGCGCGCCGAGAGCTCGGGGCCGGTGGGGGTCTCGAACGGCACGTTCGCCTCGCCCAGGGTGCGTTTGGCGCGCACGATCCGCTGGGCCAGGGTGGGCTCGGGGACGAGGAAGGCGCGGGCGATCTCATCGGTGGTGAGGCCGCCCAGCATCCGCAGCGTCAGCGCCACCCGGGCGTCGGTGGAGAGCACGGGGTGGCACGTCGTGAAGATGAGGCTGAGCAGGTCGTCGCCGATCCGGTCGTCCATGGCCGCCTCGAGATCGGGTGGCGTCATCTGGAGCTCCTCGCGGTCGCGCCCCAGCTCCTCCGTCTTGCGCCGGAGGTTGGCGTCGCGGCGCATCCCGTCGATGGCACGGTGCTTGGCGGTGGCCATGAGCCAGGCGCCCGGGTTGTCCGGCACGCCCGACCCGGGCCACTTCTCCAGCGCGACCACCAGCGCGTCCTGGGCGAGGTCCTCGGCCCGGCCGATGTCCCCCGTCATGCGGGCGAGGGCGGCGATGAGCCGGGGCGACTCGATCCGCCAGACGGCGTCGATCGCGCTGTTGACGTCTCGCGCCACTAGCCGGCGTGCTGCTCCTCGATCCTCCGGCGGCGCCCCTCCTCGGCGGCGCGCGTCTCGGGCGTGAGCTCCTCGCCGAAGTCCTCGAGCTCGAACACCGGCCGGATGTCGATCGACTCGCCCGGGCCGAACGGGGCGCGGCGCATCCACTCCACGGCCTCGTCCATGGACGTGACCTCGAGGATCCAGAAGCCCGCGATGAGCTCCTTGGTCTCGGCGAAGGGGCCGTCGGTGGCCGACGCCCTGCCGCCGCCCTCGTAGGCGATGCGCACGCCGTCCCGGGTGGGCTTGAGGCCCTCGCCGGCGAGCATGATCCCGGCGTTCACCAGCTCGGTGTTGAACCTCCCCATCGCGTCCAGCTCCTCGGCGGTGGGCATCACGCCCGCCTCGGTCCGCTCGTCGCCCTTCACGATGACCATGACCCGCATGTCGTCCTCCTCGTCCGTGGCGGGCGTCTCCCGCCGCTCACCCACGCGACGAACGGCGCGGCCGGCGATCGACATCCTCTCCCGGAAATTCTTCCCGCGACCCCCGGCGGGTCACTCCTCGGGCTTTCGCGGACGCTGCTCCGCCACCCACAGACCCCTGACGAACACCAGGATCTCGGTCCAGATCCCCGGCCCCGGCGGGCCGGTGCCGGGTTCCTCGGTGCGGACGCCGCGCCACTCCGCCGCGAACGCCGCCGACAGCAGCACGATGTTGGCCGCCAGGTACACGAAGAACAGGAACACGACGATGGCCGCGAGCGAGCCGTAGACCAGGTTGTAGCGGCCGAACGCGTCGATGAACGACGCGAACCCCACCGACAGGCCCCACAGCAGGATCGACCCGACCAGCGCCGCCGGCCAGATGTCGCGCGTCCTCGGCGCGCCCGACGGCGCGTAGCGCAGCAGCAGGACCAGCAGGCCGGTGCCCACGGCGACCGGGACGAGCTCGCGCACCACGTCGTAGAGCAGGCCGGAGAACCCGACCGAGTCCTGGACCTCCTCGCGGGCCACGCGCGTCGCCACGGTCACGCCCGCGGAGACGCTCAGCAGCACCGCCGCGCCCGCGAGCATGATCAGGTCCACGATCTTCCCGCGGGCGAAGGGCCGGGGCGGGGTGTCGGGGTCGATCGCGTCGAGGCTGCCGCGGATCGCGCCCATCATCCCGCTCGCCGTCCACAGCAGGGTGACCAGGCTGATGAGCCCGATGGTCCCGGCGTTGGCGCTCACGCCCTTCAACGCGCTCTCGATCTCGTTCGTGCCCGACTCGGTCACGGGCAGGGCGTCGGCGAGGGCCGACACGAAGTCGGCCCGCAGCTCCTCGTTGCGCAGCACGAGGCCCGCGACCGACGCGAGGAACAGGATGAGCGGGAACAGGGACAGCAGGACGTAGTAGGCGATCGCCGCCGACTGCCGCGACCCGGCGACGTGGGTGAAGCGGGCCAGCGAGCGCCGGATCCACTCGACCAGCATCCCGCCCGCGCGCCCGAGATCCGGCACTAGGCGCACCGCAGCACCGCCGCCCCGGCGACCTCGCCGCGGGCGAGGCGGGCCAGCGCGGCGTTGGCCTCCTCGAGGGGGTGCACCTCCGTCTCGGTGCGGACCGGGATCGTCAGCGCCAGGTCGAGGAACTCGCGGGCGTCGCGGCGGGCGACATTGGCGACGCTCCGCAGCTCGCGCTCCCACCACAGCAGGTCGTAGTCGAACTGCGGCACCCGGTCGAGGTGGATGGCGTTCACCACGACCACGCCGCCGCGGTCGAGCGCGGCGAGCGCGGCCACCACCACGTCGCCGGCGGGCGCGAAGGTGATGGCCGCGTCCAGCGCGGGGGGCGGGGGGTCGCCGTAGGCGCCGGCCGACCGCGCGCCGAGGGCGCGGGCCCGCTCCTGCTCGCGCTCGGACCGGGTGCGCACGTGCACCTCGCACCCCAGGTGGACGGCCTCCTGGATCACGCAGAGTGCGGATGCGCCGAACCCGTAGAGCCCCAGGCGCGAGCCCCGCCCGGCGCCGGTGAGCCGGAGCGCCCGGTGCCCGATCACGCCGCCGCACAGCAGCGGCGCCACCGCCACCGCGTCCGCGTCGGCGGGCAGGCGCGCGGCGAAGGCGGCCCGCACCAGCATGCGGTCGGCGTAGCCGCCGTCGCGGTCCCAGCCGTGGAACTCCGCCCGCTCGCACAGGTTCTCCCGCCCCGCGCGGCAGTGGCGGCAGGTGCCGTCGGCGCCCGCCAGCCAGTACGCGCCGGCCCGGTCGCCCTCGCGCCAGCCCCGCACGCCCGGGCCGATGGCCGCGACCGTCCCGACGACCTGGTGACCGGGCACGCGGGGCACGCCGCGCGCCGGCAGGTCGCCCTCGGCGAGCTGGAGGTCGGTGCGGCAGACGGCGCAGGCCTCGACCGCCAGCAGCAGCTCGCCGTCACCCGGGACGGGGTCGTCGCGCTCCTCCGGGACGAGTGGCCCCGCGCCGTCCGCCGGCCCGGGCCGCCTGAGGACCATCGCCCGCATCAGCCGGCGCTCTGCACCGGCTTCCAGACCACGGTGAGCACGACGTTCATGGGACGGTTGCTGCTGTTGCGCAGCCGGATGTTCCACGAGTGGCCGCCGGGGGTGACCGGCGTGGTGATGCCCGTGCAGACGAAGGTGCCGGCGGCGCCCTGGCAGGCGTCGGCCGCGGCGCCGCTCGGCAGCTGCAGCACGGTGAACCGGGATCCGTTGTCGCGCTTCTGCGACAACCGCAGGGTCTTGGGGCCGTCGCTCGAGACCTTCAGGCCGAAGGCGAACTGCCCCTCCGGCACGATGCCGAAGGTCAGGTTGAGCGACGACCCGGCGGGCACGAGGGCCCCGACCTGGTGGCGGTCGGGCTGTCCCTGCGCGAGCGCCGGCACCGCGAGCGCCGCGGCAAGGGCGCCGGCGGCGATGATCCGGAAACGCATGATGCCTCCTCCCCGGAACCGTTCAGGTGCCGCGAGCGTAACCCGTGGGATGCTCCCGGAGATGCCGGCCCCGTCGCGCCCCTGCCGGCGCCGACACCGAGGGATGGGCCCGCCGGGGCCGGTGGCTGCGGCGGATCCGCAGTCCCGGCCCGTGGCCGCCCGGAGGCACGACGGCCGGGGCGTGTGGGACGATCGGCGGAGACCGCAGAACCGGGAGGCACCCATGGCGCGACATGTCTTCGACCTCAGCGAGACCGCGACGCACGCGCTCGTCGCCCGTCAGCTCCGCGACCTGGCCGACCAGTTCGCGCGCGGCCGCATCGACCTGGCCTACGAGGAGTGGCACGACCCGACGGTCATCACCGATCCGGTGGACGTCACCATCGACCTGACCACCCGCCACCGCCACGTCGACCTCGTGGTCCGGATCGGCTGGACGGTGGAGGAGCCCGCCGCCGCGTAGGGGCTGCGCCCGGATCGGCACTAACCGGACGGGCAGGTTCCGCGGGTGCCCGGTGCTCCGCCCCTGCACTACACTCCCTCGGCACGGGTCACAACCGGGAAGGGGAACATGGGGGCATTCGAGGAGGAGATCGATCAGGTCCGGGAGTTCCAGGGCCAGGATCGGTTCCGCGAGATCACCCGTCTCTACTCACCGCGACAGGTCGTCGAGCAGCAGGGCACGGTGCCGCAGGACTACACGGTGGCCCGCGAGGCCGCCGAGGGGTTCTACGCCCGGCTCCGCGAGCTGTTCGCCGACAAGAAGTCGATCACCAGCTTCGGGCCGTACTCGCCCGGCCAGGTGGTGCAGATGAAGCGGTCCGGCATCGAGGGCATCTACCTCGGCGGCTGGGCGACGTCGGCCAAGGGCTCCACCACCGAGGACCCGGGCCCCGACCTGGCGAGCTACCCCCTGAGCCAGGTGCCGGATGAGGCCGCCGGCCTCGTACGCGCCCTCCTGACCGCGGACAAGAACCAGAAGTTCGCCCGTGCGCGCATGAGCCAGGACGAGCGCGACTCGACTCCCGAGGTCGACTTCCGCCCCTGGATCATCGCCGACGCCGACACCGGTCACGGCGGCGACGCCCACGTGCGCAACCTCATCCGCCGCTTCGTCGAGGTGGGCGTCCCCGGCTACCACATCGAGGACCAGAAGCCCGGCGCCAAGAAGTGCGGCCACCAGGGCGGCAAGGTGCTCGTGCCCTCCAGCGAGCAGGTGCAGCGCCTCAACGCGGCCCGCTTCCAGCTGGACATCATGGGCGTCCCCGGGATCATCGTGGCCCGCACCGACGCCGAGGCCGCGAACCTCATCGACGGCAGCGGCGACGAGCGCGACCAGCCCTTCATCCTGGGCGTCACCAACGTCGCGGTCCCGTCCTACAAGACCGCGTACCTCGCGGCGCTCCGTCAGCTCAACGCCGAGGGCGTCGACGAGATCAACGGCCACCTGCTCCACGCGATCAGCGACCTGGAGTACCAGGAGGCCGACGCCTGGCTGAAGAGCTCGGGCGTCGCGGCCAAGATCTCCTCGACCGCCAGCGCCTACAAGAACGGCGAGGCCACGGCGAACGAGGCGCTGGACGCCGCCGGCGACGCGTTCCTGTCCGAGTGGCAGACCCAGGCCGGCCTGAAGACGCTGGCCGAGGCGATCGCCGACCAGATCGAGTTCCGCCGCGACGAGGAGTCCGCCCCGGACATCTCCCGCGACGACTGGATCGCGTTCGCGTCGCGGGCGTCCTGGTACGAGATCCGCGCGAAGGCCCGCGATCTGGGCGTCGACGTGGTGTGGGACGCCGAGCTGGCGCAGACCCCGGAGGGCTACTACCAGGTGCAGGGCGGCATCCCGTACGCCGTCGCCAAGTCGCTCGCGGCGGCGCCGTACGCCGATCTGCTCTGGATGGAGACCAAGACGGCCGACCTCGCCGACGCGAAGGAGTTCGCCGACGCGATCCACGCCGTCTACCCGGAGAAGATGCTCGCCTACAACCTGTCGCCGTCCTTCAACTGGGACACGACGGGCATGAGCGAGGACGAGATGCGCAACTTCCCCGCGGAGATCGGGAAGCTGGGCTTCGTCTTCAACTTCATGACGTACGGCGGCCACCAGATCGACGGCCTCGCCGCCGAGGAGTTCACCACCGCCCTCCGCGAGGACGGCATGCTGGCGCTCGCGCGCCTGCAGCGGAAGCTCCGCCTGCTCGAGTCGCCGTACCGCTTCCCGCAGACCCTGGTCGGCGGGCCGCGGGCGGACGCGGCGCTGGACGCGGCCTCCGGCCGCACCGCGACCACCAAGGCGATGGGCGAGGGCTCCACCCAGAGCCAGCACCGGGTCGCCACCGAGGTGCCGCCGAAGGTCCTGGCCGACTGGCTGGAGGCGTGGTCCGAGGTCCACGGCGTCGAGAAGACCCTGCGCGTGCGGCTCCGCCCGCACACCGCCGGCGGCGACCTGCTGGAGCTCGCCGTGGTCGACGCCGACGACGAGAAGCTCGCGAACATCGTGTTCGCGACGCTCCAGGACCGGCGCGGCCGGCAGATCCTGTCGGTGCGCGACCAGAACACCTTCGACACGTCGCTGCGCCGCAAGCGCCTCATGACGCTGCTGCACCTGTTCCTCATCCACCGCTACAAGGCGGCGGCGATCCACTACCTGACCCCGACCGAGGACAACCAGCGCCAGTCGGAGAGCCTGCTGAAGATGGGCCTCTTCGACACCGTCCACGCCGAGGTCGGCGAGATCATCGTGGCCGACGTCAACCCGCAGAAGGTGGCCGAGCTGGTCGCCTCCGAGAGCGCGGAGCGCGAGAAGCTGATCGCCAAGGCATAGCGGTCGGTCGCACCTGATCGTCCCGAGGGGGCGCGCCGGATCCCCGGCGCGCCCCCTCGTCGTTCTGCGACGCTCGCCGGGTGGAGCTCCCCGTGCCGCCTCGCGACGACCCGGAGGCGGCCGCCCGGTGGGTCGACCGCCACCTGGGCGACCTGGCCGGTGACGGCCCGGCGCGTCCGTCCGCTGCGTTCCGCGGCGGCCAGGCGGCGGCCGACGCCGCGCTGTCCGCGTGGCCGGTGGCGGGGTACGCCGGCGCCCGCAACGAGGTGTGGCCGCCGGAGCGCAGGGGCGCGTCGCGGCTGTCGCCGTACGTCCGCCACGGCCTGATCGACCTGCCGCGGCTGTGGGACCACGTGGCCGGCGGCCCCGCACGTGACGTCCGCAGGTTCCGCGACGAGCTGCTGTGGCAGGAGTACGCCCGGCACCTCTACGCCCGCCTCGGGGGGCGCGTGACGCGGCCGCTGCGCGCGGCGCCGCCCGGGGGCGGTGGCGGGGAGGCGTGGGATCGCCGGATGTCGTGCATGGACCTCACGGCGGGCGAGCTGGAGCGCGACGGGTGGGTGCCGAACCAGGCGCGGATGTGGATGGCCAGCCAGTGGTCGGTGCGCCACGGGCTCCCATGGCGCGACGGCGAGCGCCGCTTCTTCGCCCACCTCCTGGACGGGTCCCGCGCCGCGAACGCGCTCGGCTGGCAGTGGGTCGCCGGCACCGCCACCGGCCGCCGGTACGGCTTCGCCCGCCTCCAGGTCCTGCGCCGCGCCCCCGGCCTGTGCGACGGCTGCGCCCTCCGCGACGCCTGCCCGATCGCCGCGTACCCGGACGACGGCCCCGTGCACCGGCTTCCCGCGCCCGACCTGCTGCGCCACGACTCCGACCCCGGGGCGACGGCCGGCCCCTCCGCTCCCTCCGGGCGCAATTGGAACTCCGGGGTGGCGATCGCCCCGTCGGGGGAGGGCGATGCCGACGCGGTGTGGCTCACGGCGGAGTCGCTCGGCGACGCCGACCCGGCCCTGGCCGCGCACCCGGACCTGCCCGCCGTGTTCGTGTGGGACGCGCCGATGCTGGCCCGGCTGCGGCTGTCGGGGAAGCGGCTCGTGTTCCTGGCCGAGACCCTCGCCGACCTCGCGTCCCGCCGCGACCTGACGGTCCTCCGGGGCGACCCGGTGGCGCTCCTGTCCGGCCGGCGCCTGGCCGTCACGTTCGCGCCGGTCCCCGGGTTCCGGCGGCGGGCGGCGGCGATCGGGCCGGCGGTGGTGCACCCGTGGCCGTGGCTGCGCCGGCCGCACGACGGGAGCGTGGCGTCGTTCTCGGCCTGGGTGCGGCGGGCCCGTGCCTGAGGGCCACACCATCCACCGGGCGGCGCGGCGCCACAACGCCCTTCTCGCCGGCCATCCCGTCCGGGCGTCGTCGCCGCAGGGCCGGTTCGCGACGGGCGCGGCCGAGCTGGACGGGCGGGTGCTGCTGGGCGTCGAGGCGGTCGGCAAGCACCTGTTCCACCGGTGGGAGGGCGGCGAGGTGCTCCACATCCACCTCGGCCTCTTCGGGCGCTTCCGCGAGCACCCGTCGCCCCCGCCGCCGCCGCGTGGCGCGGTGCGCCTGCGGATGGAGGGGCCGCAGACCACCATCGACCTCTCCGGGCCGACCGCCTGCGACCTGGTGGGGGAGGCCGGCATGGAGGAGATCGTCGCGCGCCTCGGCGACGATCCCCTGCGCCCCGACGCCGACCCGGACCGCGCCCTGGCCGACCTCGCGCGGCGGCGCGTCCCGATCGGCGCCGCCCTGCTCGACCAGCGCATCATCGCCGGCCTCGGCAACGTGTTCCGCGCGGAGGCGCTGTTCGTGTGCGGCATCGATCCGGAGCGCGAGGCGCGGTCGCTGTCGGCGGACGAGCTGCGGTGCGTGTGGGACGCCTCGGCCCGGATGCTCCGCGACGGCGTCCGCCGCGGCCGGATCGTGACCACCGACCCGCGGGAGATCGGCCGCCCCGCCTCGCGGATGCGCCGCGCCGAGCGCACCTACGTCTACCGCCAGGAGACCTGCCGCCGCTGCGGGTCGGCGATCGGGACGGTCACGCTCGCGAACCGCCCCTGCTACCGCTGCCCGGTGTGCCAGCGCTGACGCCGGCCGCGCCGCCTCGACGGCCTAACCCGGGGGGAAGCGGGCGGCGATGCCGTCCAGCAGGAGCTCCAGGCCGAACGCGAAGAGGGCGTCGTCGGTGGCCGGGTCGTCCATGGAGCGGATCAGCTCGCCCACCAGCGGGTGCTCCGCGGCGAGCGCCGCCAGCTCGTCCTCGCCGACGGGGGCGGGGGCGTCGTCGGCCGCCCGGTCGATGAGGCCGGCGCCGAGGACGAATCGCACGATGGTCCGCTGCGCGAGGATCGCGGCGTCGCGGTCGAGGCCGGCGGCCGTCAGCCGGGCGATGGTCTCCTCGGCGACCCCCGCGCCCACCACGTAGGTGCGCCCCGGCCCCTGGGCCAGGAGGGGGAAGGCGCGCGGGTGGTCGCGCCCGACCGCCCGGTAGGCGCGCGCGAACCCCGCGAGGTCCTCCCGCCAGTCGCCCACCGGACCCGACGGCAGGCGGGCGGCGAAGTCCTCGATCAGGAGCGCCCGGATGCCGTCGAGGATCGCATCCTTCCCGGCGACGTGCTTGTAGAGCGACATCGCCTCCACGCCCAGGAGGGCGCCGAGGCGGCGCATCGAGAGCGCCTCCGGCCCGCCTTGGTCCACCAGCGCGAGCGCGGCGCGGACGATCCGCTCGCGCGAGAGCGGGACGCGTGGGTCGGGCGCTGTTGACACCGGCCGCCGGCTCCTTCTAGCGTGGGATTACAGTGTAAGCCCACAGAGGGAGACGCGTCGATGGCCCAGGAGCAGGCGGGTCCGCCCCCGGCGGCGGAGATCCCGGACGTCCCCGTCCTGCGCGCGCTCGGCAACCGCCGCAGCATCCGGTACTTCGACGAGTCGAGGACCGTCGAGCCGTGGAAGATCGAGAGCATGCTCCAGGCCGCGCGCTTCGCGTCGTGCCAGGGGAACATCAACTGCACCGAGGCCATCCTCGTCCGCCGCGACGAGTGCGACGTGTGGGACGAGCTGGAGGAGTGCGTCTCCGGCTTCAACGTCCAGATCATCAACCA
>OEIU01000395.1_pt1 | contig 42354 bp, 36 predicted proteins | sample 1539221 | NCBI WGS metagenome assembly OEIU01 (sample SAMN03792071, study PRJEB22550) | activated sludge metagenome | feature: wastewater treatment plant; material: activated sludge; isolation source: Wastewater treatment plant of a petroleum refinery complex | place: Argentina: Zarate | collected... | reverse complement strand
AAAATTTTTTTATCTAATTGTATTCCTTAATTAATTTTATTAAGTATTGGATACATCATTTGAGGAAATTATGGAATTATCACGCGAACAACTAATTCAACAAAAAAAGATTCAGCTAAAAGCCATTGATTTAGCTTTAGGTATTTTAGTTGGAATGCTTTACGGCTATGCGATTAATAATTTAATGGTAGGCGTTTTTATTGGGATAGGCATTGGATTTTTCAAATGGATTAACAGCATTCCGTTTTGGGGAGTTTTTATTTTAACTATTGTTTTTTGGTTTATTGTAATATTCTTAAAATAACTACGAGCTAAAAATGAGTGAAAAACAAAAACCCGAAATAGGTTCAATCACGTGGTGTGATTTAACAGTTCCAAATGCTGAAGAAGTAAAAGATTTTTATGCTAAAGTTGTCGGATGGATACCCGAAGGATTATCAATGGGTGATTATAATGATTATACAATGATTGCCCCAGAAAGTAATAAAGTTGCTGCAGGCGTTTGTCACGCACGTGGATTAAATGCAAAACTTCCTCCGCAGTGGTTAATTTATATAACGGTTGAAGATGTTGATCAGAGTGCTGAGTCTTGCATTCAGCTTGGTGGAAAAATCATAGTTGAACCGAAAAACATGCCCGGGTATGGCAGATATTGTGTTATAAAAGATCCGGCAGGTGCGGTTTGTGCTTTGTTTAAACCGGAATGAATCCTTAAATTTCAACAAACCCAGTTCCTTTAAGGAACTGGGTTTGTTATTAAAAGTTTATTTTACCAATCCAACTTCCTTTAAACATCTTTTAATCCGCTCATAAGTTTTTTTGATATCGTTGTCGAGTCCGATTGAAATTCTAACAAGCCCTTCGCTTAATCCCATTGCTTTTCTTTCTTCTTCCGGAATTTCTGATGAAGTGCTGTGTCCCGGTGAAGAAAACAAAGTTTTAAAGTAACCTAAACTAACTGCAAGATATCCAACCTTATTCTGCTGCATTTTTGCCATTAGCTCGTTTGCTTTTTCAGTCGTTCCTGCATCAACTGCAAGCATACCGCCAAATCCAAATCCTTCATTCATTATTTTTTTAAGCAGCTTATGACCATTGTGGGATTTAAGTCCCGGGTAGAAAACTTTGCAACCAAGTTTTTCAAGATGCTCAGCAAGGTATTGTGCATTCTCGCTGTGTTTTTTAATCCTGATATGAAGTGAATGGATGTTTTTCATTATTGATGCAGCACGATAACTATCTAGTACAGGACCAAGAAGCATTGATGCGCCTGAATTTATATCAGTTAATTGATTAATAAATTCTTTCGTACTACAAACACACCCGGCAACACAATCGCTTGTACCATTAATAAATTTTGTTAAACTATGCACTACAATGTGTGCACCTAAATGAATCGGTGAAATTATAATCGGGCTAAAAGTATTATCAACCATTAACTTTATGTTATGGTGATTTGCAATTTTCGATAACTCAGGTATATCCGCAATTTCCAATAACGGATTACTAACAGATTCGCAGTAGATAACTTTTGTTTTTTTTGTGATAGCTTTTTTTACGGCATTAAGATCCTGAGGATTGACAAACTTAACTGTAATTCCATATTTAGGTAAAAAGTTTTTGAAGAAGGCATAAGTACCGCCGTAAATAGTTCGACTGGAAATTATCTCATCACCGGCGCCGCACAATTGTAAAATAGCGCAGCTAATTGCAGCCATTCCCGATGCTGTAACAATTGCTGCTTCAGAATCTTCTAACTTCGCAAGTGCTTCGGCAAGATATTTATTTGTTGGATTCCAGTGTCGCGAATACAAAAAACAACCTTCAATTTCGTGTTCAAATAATTCATTCATAGTTTGCGGATTAAGAAATGTATAGGTTGATGAATCCGTTATTGATGGATTAACATCCCCATATTCTCCAAACACAAGATAATCTTGTATTTCAACACTCGGATCATAGTGATGCATAATTTTACTCCTAAGTTTTATTCCCAATTTTTAGTTTTAATAAACAATTTTAATTTTTCTATTACTAAATTACGATTAGTTAAAGATTTATTTCATAAAATAACTCCCAAAATTTAAAATGAATGAAAAACAATTAGCTGCTGAAAAATCAACTGAGTTTATTAAAGATGGAATGACACTCGGGCTTGGAACAGGTTCAACTGTTTTTTTTCTAATAAATAAGCTTGCAAAGCTTGTTAAAGATGGATTGAATGTTAAATGTGTTTCAACCTCTCATCAAACAAGTGAACTTGCTAAAGGATTAGGAATTAAAATTGTAGATCTGGATGAAGTTGATCATATCGATCTTACAATTGATGGTGCGGATGAAGTGGATATCAAATTAAATGGAATTAAAGGCGGCGGAGGTGCTTTATTATTTGAAAAAATCGTAGCAACAGCATCCGAAAAAGTTATATGGATTATTGATTCTTCCAAGTATGTGGATAAATTGGGTAAATTCCCTTTACCTGTAGAAGTGATACCGTTTGGCTCTGATCATATTATTAAAAAATTTTTTGCGCGTGGATATAATCCAAAGAAAAGAATGAATGGTGAAGATATTTATAGAACAGATTCCGGTAATGAAATAGTTGATCTTCACTTAAATGAAATTGACGATTCAATAAAACTTGAACGAGATATCAAACTAATTCCCGGCGTTGTTGAGGTTGGATTATTCAACAACATTGTTGATGTATTAATAATTGGAAGAAATGATTCAACTGAAATTTTGAAGAGAAACAATTAACAGTTTAGATTGTTATTTATCTGCTTCTAATTTTTTCAATTCCTGTGATACTTTTCTTGAGTTAATAAATCCAAAAATCAAAAGCGCTACTAAAAAAAGTACGACGCCAATTTCTGTAAAACCCATTTTACATATTCCTTTCCTTTAAGATTATAGCAAAACTTGCACAATGTTTATACCACTTATTATAAAAAATAATTGATTAAAAATTCGTTCTATTCAAAAGAAAGGAATACTAAACGACCTTAAGTTGTAATAATTACAGAGAATTTTTTCTTACTACTTATTTTTGCTAAAAAAAGGTGCCCTTTCAGGCACCTTTCTGGGGGCATGTTATGAAAACGGAAACTTACTATTTCATAAGGACTAATTTTTTTGTTTCAGTAAAGTTTCCTGCTTTTAATTGATAGTAGTAAATGCCGCTTGAAAGATTAGCACCATTAAATTCAACATCAAACGAACCGGCTTTCTTCTGTTCGCTGACTAAACTTTTAACCAGATTTCCAAGGGCATCATAAACTTTTAATTCTACAAATCCAGATTGTGGGATGGTATAACTGATTTTAGTAATTGGATTGAAAGGATTTGGATAATTTTGATTCAATGAATAGCTTAATCCAAAAACTACAGTAACCTCAACTTCTTTTGAGTATTCATATTTCCCATTAAAATCAATTTGTTTTAATCTGTAAGTGTATTTACCAGCCTGGCTTTGTTTATCTGCGAAAGAGTAATTGTGTTGTTCAGACGTTGTTCCATGTCCTTTTACAAAACCGACAGGAACAAATTTATCGGCAACTTTTTTCTGAATCTCAAATCCGTTGTTATTGGTTTCAGTTGCAGTGCTCCAACTTAAATTAATAACTTGCCCATTTACACTTGCAATGAATGAAGTTAGCTCAACTGGAACAACTGTCCAACTTGTATCCATTCCAATCTTAGCCATTTGGGTATTAGTTAATGGGGTTGCATAAAGCATTTGAGCACCATCCGTAACATCACCAATTAATGTCCAATTTTTTGACATCACAAGCGGATCTGTAACGTTTCCATCGTATTGAATGTAATCCAATTTAAAAGATTTTTGCCAATCAGAAGGCATTGGAATTATACCTTTTAACCAGCTAAGAGTACTGTCAGCAGAATTCCACGTTCCGAATTTCATAATTCCATCGGCATTATAATCTGTGATTGCAGGAATATTGCCACCAAAGTTTGCATGACAATCTGTACAGGTTCTGGCACCAGTCTTTACAATTGTATGGGCACTTGATGGTCCAAATGCAATCCATGTTTTTCCTTGATATGATAGAGATTGGAATGATGCCGGATGTACTTTATTGTCTTTTGTTCTGTTTACCAATATTACAAAGTCTTTAATTTGTCTTTGGGCTCTTCTAAGGTGATTCGGAGTATTAACTACAGTTTCAAAGTGACAGTTGTAGCAAGCCAAATTTGTCGAGGAATGGCAAGAGGTACAGTGTATTTTTCCGCCATGTGGATCTACGCTTGGATTTGAGTGTGTATATCCTGCATGGCAACCTGTGTTAGAACAATCTGTAGTAATAGCTCCTGGATCAAACATTGAATTAAATGATGTTCCAACATCACCGTGTAATTCCTCTTTTTTATGACAATTAATACAAGTAAATCCAAGAGTTCTATGAACATCAGATATACCAAGACTTATTATTGCCGCTTCTCTTCCATGACAACCAAGACAATCATTTTGAGTAACCGGTCCAGGGAATGGAAATGTATTGGTCGCATGACAATCCACACAGCTTGGTGTATATGAACTTGTGTATGCAGTTCCATTAGCGTCAGTTGCATCGTGGCATCCTACACAACCTAACTGATTCATTGGAACACCAGTTAATGTTTCAAATCCACCAGTACCGCCATTTGCTACTGTATTGTAAAAATACGGTTTACCATTTCTGGTGGCGTGTAAACTAGTACTAAAGTTTCCCTGAGCATAAGCCCATTCGGTAAACCCGAAAGTTAGAAGTACTAAAAGTGTAACCGAAATTTTTCTCATATAATTTTTCTCCCTTTAATATTAAGTGTTAATTAAGATTTATTCTTTAGAACTAAATAGTTTTCAATTGCTAAAATTATTTCCTGAAATCTCTTATCATCTGTATGTAACAGGTACAATTGTTTAAAAAATTCCAGCGATTTATTTACATCACAGTAAAGCCATAAAATTCCTAATACTAATTTCAAATCAGATGAGTTTTCTTCGTAAGGAAGTATCTTTCCATATTTTTCTGTCAACTCAGAACAAGGACAGTCATCGGCGATAGGATCAGTTTTGGTAATCGCTTCAATATTCTCTTTAACTAATTCATAGAAGAGATCAAATCCTTTTTCTAATTCTCCTGTTTGTATTAAACAAACGATTAGTCTTTTTCTAACGGATAAATTTTGGGGGTCACGTGCATAGACCTTTGAAAAGGTAGCAGCAGCCATCGAATAGTTTCTGGTAAGGAAATACTGATTACCTAACATCTCACTCATAGTGAACTTTGAAAGGCAAAAGGTTTGCCAGTGATTATTGTGAATAAATTAAAAAATGATAGGTTTTTTTTGAACATTTCGTTTCAAGTGAAACGATAAAATGGGGATAGTGTTGCTAACTATATAAATTAAAAAGTCTTATGATATTTGAAACGTATCGTTTCAATAAAAAGAAATTGAAACATTTATTGTTTCTCTTCGGTGTGCAGGTTTTTTAGCATTCTCCATAAGGTTGTTCTCCCGATTCCCAATTCCTGAGCAACTTTTGTTTTATTCCATTGATGTTTCTCTAAAAGTTTAACAAGCTGAGAAGTATTATCCCTCTTCAAATCTTCTAATGCATCTACACGATTGACAGTATTATTCTTTCTGAATGAAGAAGGTAAGTTGTTTATAGAAATATTTTTCCCCCCTTTACTTCTAACAATAAGATATTCAATCGCATTTTCAAGTTCACGAACATTTCCGGGCCAGGAATAATTCATTAAGATTTCCAGTGCATCATCATCAATGTCTTTTATTTCTTTTTTATAGATTTTAGAATATTGCTGTATAAAATTTGAAACTAGATATGGAATGTCTTCTTTTCTTTCCCGTAAAGCAGGTACATATATTGGGATAACATTTAATCTATAATAAAGATCTTCTCTTAATTTACCTTCTGCTAAAGATTTTTTAATATCAACATTTGTGGCTGATATTATTCTAACATCTGTTTTGCGGGTAACAGATTCACCCACGCGTTCAAATGTTCCTTCCTGCAAAACTCTTAATAACTGAACTTGAGTTTGTAAAGGCATCTCAGCAACTTCATCTAAAAAAATGGTTCCTCCGTTTGCAAGTTCAAATCTTCCTGGTCTATCTTTAATTGCATCTGTATATGCACCTTTAACGTGACCAAATAATTCACTGGCTAATAAATTCTGTGGAAAAACAGAGCAATTAACTTTAAGAAATGGTTTTTCTTTTCTTAAACTAGTTGCCTGAATAGCGTTTGCAATTAATTCCTTTCCAGTGCCAGATTCGCCATGAATTAGTACCGCTGCATTTGACTCAGAGATTTCATGAATTAAAGAAAAAATCTCCTGCATACTTTTACTATGCCCAATAATGCCAAGGAAATTAAATGGTAAAATTGTTTGACTATTATATTTTATTGCTTCGGTAAGATCACGAAAAGAAATTACTCCACCCACAGGATCGTTATTACTATTTCTAAGAATTGCAGCGTTAATCTTTATGGGTTTCCTAAAACCATTTTTAACTTCTATGGTTGAGTTATGCTCAAACAAATCACTCTCTGATTCTAAGACTAATCCTATCGGGCATTTAGTTTGAATGGCATCACATTTAAAAACATACTTACAAAATTGCCCTATTACTTCCTCTTTACTATATCCTGTAATTTGTTCTGCGGCTTTGTTAAAAAAATTAATCTTAAAATTTTTATCAACAGTAAAAACACCTTCAGCTAAAGAGTTTAATATTTCCTGATTAAAATTGTTTTCTTCCATTGTATTATAAAAATATATTTAGAGACTTCTTAAAAATTCAATGCGTCATTCCTGTGTAAACCTGCCTTACTGGCAGGCACGAATCCATTGATTATTAAGTAGATTCCCGTCCGTTAGTTAACGGATCGCGAGAATGACAGTCAATTCGAAATCTATTTTTCAGAAATCTCCATTTAATAGATTATTGTAAAAATTGCCTAAAACCATATCTAAAAATAAATAAATTAACTTTGATGTTCTTGTCTTAAAAAATCATTTATTTCTTTAACTGGATTAAAAGTGCTGATAGGAACTTCCACAAATATTGTATTCCAATAAGCCATACTTCCGTTCCATAAGCCGGGTAATTCCAAAGCTTTTAATTCAATTCCATCTTTGGATTTTTTTGTAATGATTCCACTTTCGGTATCAACATAGTTTTTAAGATTAAATTTATTTCCTTTATAATCCATAACACCACACACAATATCAACAGGATTAAAATGAGTTGATTGTTTAAAAATGTTCCTTTGATTTTCATTATTCATATCAACTTGTGCTTGCTCAATTATCTGCAGTGATAAACTTCCATCATCATCCTTTACCCAAAATGGTCCTCCACCGGGTTCACCTTCATTTTTAACCATTCCGCAAACTCTTAAAGGACGATTAAATTTTTCAAATAAAAAAATCTTTTTCTTATCAACACTCCAATTCTTAAAGTCATATGGAAATGTAATAGAAAGAGTTTGCTCTGCAAATTTAATCATGCTATTAAAATTTGATCCATCTAAATCATTATCCTTTAGAGATTGCAAATAATTAAAAATCACTTGTTGTGTTTTAACCAGCAAACCGATAAGTAATTTTTTATAGTGTATTGTATCTGCAGCTAATTTTTCAACAGTAAGATTATCAATATTTTTTATAACTATGATATCAGCATCAAGTTCATTAAGATTTTCTAATAAAGCTCCATGTCCTGCGGGCCTGAATATAATATCACCATTCTTATCAAATAGAATTTCATTTTTTTCATTTACAGCTATCGTATCAGTATATTTTTTCTGGAATGAGTATGATATATCAATCTTAAAATCTGTGTTTATCAGTTTTAACTTTACTTTATTAATTATCTGATTCAAAAGAATTTCATTCTCTTCAGAAATTGTGAAATGAATATGAACTTTATTATTTATATCCGCAGCATAATGAAGAGATTCAAACACCTGTTCTTCAAAGGCAGTTCTACTTTCATCATCATAACGATGAAATTTAATTGCACCTTTGGGTTTGGATAAATAATCCAGACCTGGCTCAAACAAAATAGATTTTATGATTAGTCCCGGATCCTCTGAGATAAGATTTTGAATATCAAAATCGTCTTTAGCCAAGGCACTTTTCATATCATCATAAAAAGCAAACTTTTTTAGATTAGTTAAAAAATCATAAACATATTTACATTCTTTATCATCCTCTGAAAGGGATTTTAATTCCCGCAATGAAAATTTAGGAAAACGATTAAGGACTGAAAAAAGTTTCTGAAACATTCTGGAAGCTGCACCTGAAGCAGGAACAAATTTAGTTATCCTGCCGCTAAGCGAGGCGGTATTAAATTCATTAATCAAATCAGAAAATTGATTTTCTGGAATCTGGACTATTCCATCACCTGGCGTGCAGGGTTTAACAAGCTCAGGAATTTTTACGCCGGAGATAAAAAGATTGAGCTGGTGCTCTATAGTTTGGAGAGATATTTCTTTCTTTTTAATTGAATTAAAATATCTCTCCACTTTAATTAACTCTTGTTGAATTAAATCCATCTGGTAATAAACTTATACAAAATTAAAAAATCTTTCCTGGCAAAATTATCAGAATTAAAACGACCAGTTAACAATCGGGAAAAACGGAAATGCTCCGCCTTGTTTAATTATATTTATTAATCCAATCTGTAAACCATACATACTACCGGCATAATTAACAAAGCCCAATTGTAATCCACTAACTTTTCCTTTATGATAGTTTACAAAGCCCCATTGTAAACCTTCAAACTTTCCATCAGTTACATTTACAAAACCATTTTGAAATCCCAGGAAACCATTATCAACAAGGTTTACAAAACCAAATTGCGCACCGACTTGTTTACCTGTTGTTGAATTAATAAAACCCCAGTCAATTCCACTTACATTATTATTTTTTCCATAAATAATATTTAAACGCAGCCCTGTTATCGATGTGTTTTCAGGAAATATCTGGACCGGGTTAAACAACGCCACCTGAATTGGTTTATCCTGTGCTTTAATATTGGCGTTAAAAGCAAATAATGAAATAAACAAAACAAAGCATATTGTTGTTAATCTTTTCATTGCAAGATCCTTATTTGTTAAAAAATATTTTGTTTGGTGGTTTAGATATAAAAATCTGAACTGTAAATCAAGTTTCTTTAAGACAAAACTAACTTTATATTAGACAAATATTTAAAAGAGCAAATCTTGACACTCAGGATTGTTTTATAATACTGTTTCTTATGCAGCAAATCAAAATCTTTAGCTAAATTTGTATAACAAATTTTTAAATTTTTATGAAGTTTATTCTATATTTTTTTATTGCAATCCTGATAAATTCTCATGGTTTTGCACAGCTATTTCAAATTAAATTTAATATAAATGACAGCGCACAAAACAGACCGGTTTCAAATGCAAATATTAGTTTATCGGATAAGTTCTTTTCAACAAGTAATAATTCGGGTTTATCCTTAATAAATAATATTCCGAAGGGAATTTACTCTTTAAAAATTTCTCACATTGGCTATCAGTCTTTTACACAAAACATAACTTTGATTTCTGATACAACATTGGATATTCAATTAATTCCAACTAGTATTAGATTAGATGAAGTTCTGGTAATATCCGGCAGATATGAACAGAATATAAATCTTCTCCCCTATTCTATGTCTGTAATCCAGAGTTCAGATATCAAACTTAATCCTTCTCAAACTGTTTCTGATTTGCTAAAAACAGAACCGGGAATTTCATTACTGCGTGATGGAGTTTGGGGAACTGAAATAAGCATACGTGGTTTGAATCGCTCTAACATTATTACTTTGATTGATGGCGACAGAGTTGAAACATCAACAGATATTGGCGCACGACTATCAATGATTGATCTTAATGATATTGATAGGATTGAAGTTATAAAAGGTGCTGCTTCATCTCTTTACGGTAGTGGGGCAACAGGCGGAATAATAAATATTATTTCCAAATCAGGTAGTTACAGCAACGATTTTTCTTTAAAGGGAAGTTATTCCGGTGGATTTAATTCTGTTAACAATTACTATTCAAATGGAATAAGCTTCACAGCTTCCGGAAATGAATGGGTTACAAAAATCGGCGGTAGTTATAGAAAAGCGGGAAACACAAAAACACCTAACGGCGAACTTTACAACAGCCAGTTTGAAGATAATAGTTTAAATGCTCTTTTTCAGTTAAGTCCATTTGAAAATCATGAAATAAAATTTAACTACCAGCAATTCAAAGCTATTAATGTTGGAATTCCTGGTGCTGCCCCGCTGTTTCCAAATAATGCTAAAGTAACTTATCCTGAAGAATTAAGAAGATTGATGAGCGTTGAATATAAAATAAATAATCTCAGTAGTTCGTTCGTAAAATTATCAGCAAAATATTTTCATCAATTTATTTCACGAGATGTTGAAAATATTCCCGGTACAATTCAATTTATTCCTGGCGCAAATGGGCAGCCACCTAAAAGAGTAAGTGTTTTAAAAATCAGTCCCGGTGCCGATCATAATGTTGATGGATTTCAAACTCAAGCCGATTTTAACTTTACCCGCAATTATCTTATTGCAGGATTTGATTTTTGGAAAAGAAATTATTCAGGGCTTAGAACTAAAGATCAAAGAATCGAAATACTAAATCCAACTGATTCATCTACAGTAAGCACTAATTATAAAACCATATTTGAAAAACCTTTGCCGGATGCCAATTTTTATAGCGCAGGAATTTATGCACAGGATGAAATCAAATTAGTTGATAATCTAAATCTAACTCTTGGTAGTAGATATGATTTTATCTGGTTAAATAATTCGGAGACGAAGAATCCATTATATGAGGTTAACAATGGGATTACTAATAACAATCCAGCAGGACAAAAAATAATTTGGAATTCCGAAACTGCAAAAAACAAATCTTATACTTTTAACCTCGGATTAGTTTATTCAATTAATGATCACTCAAATATTTCACTTAACGCTGCAAGATCATTTCGTTCCCCTTCGCTCGAAGAAAGATATCAATACATTGATCTTGGAAATTTAATACGAGTGGGAGATCCTAATCTTAAACCTGAACAGGGATATTTTTTTGATCTCGGTTTTAGATTCTTCCCTGATAATCTGAAAATTACGACTAGCATTTTTTTAAATACGTTAAATGATCTTGTTTCAGAAGTACCTGGAATTTATAATGGACGAAACGCATTAATAAAAGTAAATATCGGCAAAGCTTTGTTGTATGGATTTGAATATTCTGTAAACGTTAAGTTGATTGATCGGGTAAGTATTTACAATACTCTTTCCTATGTTCGTGGAAAAAATCAAAAAGATAATTTAGATCTTCCTCAGATTCCTCCATTAAACAGTTTAACGGGTGTAAAATATTTTATTTCAGATTGGTTAAGTGCCGATTTATCAGCTACCATTTTTGATTCACAGAAAAAAGTTGCACCCGGTGAATTGCAAACACCCGGCTATACGTATTTTAATCTTCAAATTGATTTAACAAATATTCAGATTGGAAAAATTAGTTTAGGATTTAGTGCAGGAATAGAAAACATTTTAGATAAGAGTTATCGAGATCATCTTTCCTCTAACCGTGGTTTAATAGTAAGCGAGCCCGGCAGAAATTTTTTCATAAAAACTAATATTTCTTTTTAATCAAAAAAACTATTGTAAGATTTTATGACCTGGTTTTTTATTGCGTTAACATCAGCTTTTCTATCGGCATTTGCTGCAATCACACAGAAAAAAGTTTTATTCAATCTTGGCGCACTTGAATTTTCATTTCTATTGTCATTGGTGAATTTATTATTCTCAATTCCTTTTTTCTTTTTTATAGATTACGCAACAATCAACACCTTTAACCTTTTAATACTTTTTATTAAATCCATTATTGGCGTTGGTGCATTTTTTTGTGTGATGTTATCTTTAAAAAATCTTGAGATAAGTAATGCTCTTCCGCTGCTGGCATTAACTCCTGGATTTGTGGCAATATTTGCATTTATTCTTTTAGGTGAATCGCTGAAAATGATTGAGGTTCTTGGTCTACTTTTTCTTATTGCTGGTACATTTATTTTAGAGAGTAAGAACTTTAAAGAATTATTTTTCCCATTCAGCATATTTTTAAAATCAAAATATCATCGATTTATAATTTTAGCTCTGCTGCTTTTTACTGCTTCATCCATTTTAGATAAACTTTTATTAATCAAACTAAATCTCTCACCAATATCATTAACAGCATTTCAGCATATTTATTTTGCGATACTGTTCTCAATACTTTATATCTTTTTTAGAAGTAAAGAAGTAGCTGCGCCGGTAAGCATCAAGAAAAATAATCTCGGGTGGATAGCTCTTATTTCAATCCTAACCATCGGATATCGCTACACACAAATAGTTGCAGTAAGCTTAGCTTCCGTAGCATTAGTTCTTGCTATCAAACGAACATCTGTTTTTTGGGCAACAGTTATTGGTGGAAAATTATTTAATGATAAAGATCTTTTAAAGAGAAGTCTTGCAGCAATATTAATTGTAATTGGAGCTATATTAATTCTAAGAGATTAACTTAAAGATTTATTAAAGTTTTAAAATACTATCTTATCAATTTTCTTTACTACTCTTAGTTTTTGTTCTCCATCTATTTTTTCTGTTTTTATTAAATCGTGATGATCCTGATTTCTTTTCAGCGCCCCATTTTTTGGTGTATACTTTGTCTTTAATCTGTTCAGACTTTGCCGCAGGGTTATTGCTTATCCTGAACGGATGATCATGAATTACAGGAATAGAAATACCAATTAGCTTGTGAATATCTTTAAGATATTCTCTCTCTTCCTCATCACAAAAAGATAAAGCTATGCCGCTCAAACCTGCTCTGCCTGTTCTTCCGATTCGATGCACATAAGTTTCCGGAATATTTGGAATATCAAAATTAAATACGTGTGATATTTTTTCTACATCAATTCCTCGCGCTGCAATGTCGGTAGCAACAAGTACTTTAATGTGCTGGGATTTAAAGTTATTTAGTGCGCGCTGCCTTGCACCTTGCGATTTATTACTGTGTATTGCTTCAGCATGAATTTTAGCTTCATTTAAATATTTGGCTACCAAATTTGCGCTATGCTTTGTCCGGGTAAAGACAAGTGCAGAGTCAATCTTTTCAGTTTTAAGTAAATGAATCAATAATTTTTTCTTATCTGATTTAGCCACAAAATAAACTGCCTGCTTAATTGCCTCCACGGTTTTTGATTCCGGCGTAACCTCAATTTTAACAGGATGTGATAATATTGTATTAGCTAATTTTACGATTTCAGGAGGCATAGTAGCTGAAAAAAATAATGACTGCCTTTTTACAGGAAGCTTTGATATTATTTTTTTCACATCGTGAATGAATCCCATGTCAAGCATTCGATCTGCCTCATCAAGTACAAAAAGTTTTATATGGCTAAGATCGATAAATTTTTGGTTCATCAAATCCAAAAGTCTTCCCGGTGTAGCAACCAGAATATCTACACCTCTTGCCAATTTATCTGTTTGAGCTTTTTGTGATACTCCTCCATAAACAACCGCATTTGTAAGTCCTGTATGTTTTCCATAAGCATCAAAGCTTTCTCCAATCTGGATTGCAAGTTCTCTGGTAGGTGTAACTATTAATGATTTTATAATTTTTTTAGAATGATCTTTTTCTTTTTCAGCACTAAGAATTTGCAAAATTGGGATAGCAAATGCGGCGGTTTTACCTGTGCCGGTTTGTGCACAGCCCAAAATATCTTTTCTTTCAAGAATTAGAGGTATTGCTTGTTCCTGAATCGGTGTTGGTGTTGTGTATCCTTCATTTGCTAATGCAATTTGTATGGGCTTGATAAGTTTTAATTTTTCGAATGACATATTTTTCTTTTCTATCTTCGAGTAAAATCTCTTTAAGTTTTAAACAGCAGTCGGTTAAATTATGAATTGTTGATAATTTGTGTTATAAATTGCTCATCTAAAATTAAGCTATTGTAAGCTCATCTCAAATTATATCGGGTTTTTGGTAATTACGGAATAAGTTCAGATATATGAATAAAAATGTTATTAGAATCATATCTTATTTTCAATGTGATTTTAGTTTTTTGAGATACGGAAATCAAAAATCAATCTGAGCTACAAATATTACTCACAAATATTTCATTACGTTTAAAAAAGATTTTTATTCAATTCAAATTAGTTGACGTATATTTGCAAACAATTTCACTCACTTTTTAAAATTGTTTTTTAATTATTATGTCCAATAATATTTCACAAGTCATTTTATCTGCATTAGAATTAGAAGTTCATTTCGGCGAACAAGTAATACTTAATAAAGCATCATTAAGTGTTCATGAAAATGATCGGATTGGATTGGTTGGAAGAAATGGTGCCGGTAAATCTACTTTCCTAAAAATTATTTCAGGTTTTATTCAACCGGATTCAGGTGAAGTTGCAAAAAAGAAAAATCTCGTCATCGGATTTCTTTCGCAGGAGTTTACGCTGGATGAGACAAAAAATGTAAAGGAAAATATTCTATCAGGTGCACAATCAGAGTTGGAACTGATTAAAGAATACGAGAAAATTTCTTTTGATTCACCAAAAAAGCATCATCTTGAAGAAAAAATTTTGCAAATGGATTCGTGGAATCTTGATAAGCGTATTGATATTCTTATCCAATCCTTAGATGCACCTGAAGGTGAAAGGGAAATATCCACTTTATCCGGCGGTGAAAAAAGGCGAGTTGCACTTTGCCGTGCACTAATATCTAAACCTGATTTATTAATACTTGATGAACCAACTAATCATCTTGATACCAAATCAATTGAGTGGCTGGAAGATTTTCTATCAACCTACAACGGCACATGTATTTTTGTTACACACGATAGATATTTTTTAGACCGGATTGCAAATAGAATTGTAGAACTTTCTAACGGTAGTCTTTATTCTCACTCAGGAAATTATACCGAGTATTTGATAAATAAAGCTGAAAGACAAGCCGTTAAAGAAGTCGAGGAACGAAAGAGGCAGCTTTTCTTAAAGCGCGAGCTGGAATGGATAAGACGCGGTCCCAAAGCAAGAAGAACAAAAGCTAAAAGCAGAATTGACAATTTTAATGAAGTATCTTCCATCAAAAATAATGAAGTTGAACTTGATGTTGACTTAATAATTCCGCCTGCTGAAAGATTGGGTAAAAAAGTTATTGAACTTAAAGATGTTGGAATCAAACTCGGCAATAAAATTCTCTTCGAAGGTTTCAATTATAATTTTGAAGCAGGTAAAAAGATTGGAGTTGTTGGACAAAACGGTGCAGGAAAAACAACTTTATTAAAAATGATTCTCGGAGAAATTTCTCCCACCAAAGGTAAAATTGAAATTGGTGAAACCACTCAATTTAATTATGTAGATCAGGCACGACTATTATTGAATGATGATGATACTGTTATTAAAGCCATTGCTGGTAAAAGTGAGTTTGTACAATTCGGAAAACAAAAGCTGAGTGTCTGGACTTATCTAAGAAGATTTCTTTTTGCGGATGACAGAATCAATACTTTAGTTGGAAGACTTTCCGGCGGTGAGAAAAGCAGACTAACACTTGCAAAAATTTTATGCAACGGCGGAAATTTTCTTATGCTTGATGAACCAACTAATGATCTTGATCTTCCAACTTTAAGAATACTTGAAGAAGCTTTAATTTCTTTTGAAGGATGTGTGATGATTGTAAGTCACGATAGATATTTTCTAAATCGTATTTGCGATGGAATTCTTGCATTGGAAGGTAATGGTGAAGTTTATTACAGCGAAGGTAATTATGATTATTATATCGAAAAAAGAAAACTTAGAATTAAGGAAGAATTATCACCAGTTGTTAAAGAGAAGAAAGAAGATTTACGGCTCAAACAAAAATCAAAAAAATTAAGTTATAAGGATGCGATAGAACTCGAATCTATTGAAGAAAAAATAATGCAAGCAGAATCCGAAGTAGAAAAGATCGAGAACATTTTCAGTTCACCTGATTTTTACGAAAAATATGCATCTCAAACTAATGAACTTAATCTTCAACTTGAAGAGGCAAAGAAAAAGGTTAAAAATCTTTATGATAGATGGGATGAATTGGAAGAAATAAAAAACTCCCTTTAAAATTTCATTATAAATTAAACTGCTAAATTTAAGATCGCAAGATCCTCCATCTCCTCTTTCAATCTTACAGGTATAGGTAAAATTTTTCTTTCAATTATTTAAATAGAAACCCTATTTAATTGATAGAATTGCGTGATAAATTTTATCCATGCAAAAGAATAAGATTTCCATGCATTTTGTTTTTCTAAATTCATCTAAAATCAACAAATTTTTAATGAAAATTCCCGGATGGTAGTCTGGCATAATTCTTTGTAAAGTTTACGCAAACGAACAATGTTTCATTCATAAAAACAAGGAGAAAAAAAATGAGAACATCCCAATTAGTGAAGAAAAATATTCTTCCAATGCTATTATTAGCATTCATATCTTTTTTCATCGGTTGCCAGGACAATATGACTGTTCAACCCAATGACCAAATAACAACAGACAAACAAGCTGTTCAAAAACTAGCTGACGAAGATTCCTTATTAGTTTCTTTTGAACCTAATTATAATGAGGAAGGTGAAATGGATATCCTCTCAAAGGTAAGCGCAGAAATTTATCCTTTTAGAGTCGGACATAAAATGCGTTTAGTGAACAAAACACTAACTGTTGATTTTCAAGGGGATACAGCTTATGGTTTAATTACAAAAACTTTTGAAGGTGTTCTTTACATTAAAGGTTCTTATAACCCAGCTTCAAATAAACCCGATACTTTAATTACAAAAGCTTTCACATCGGTCGTAACAAGAAATGTAATTTTCATAAAAATAGCACATACAGATTCGCCCGCTAAAAATTGGAGAATAGCCGCAATCTCTTTACCAGAAGGTGGAACTCAAAGCCCTAATATTGATATAACTAAGTTTACAGCATTTCTGCCAAATGGAGATACTCTCGTTATCAATTCTCCAAATGATTATTACTTAGTCAGAAATTGGGGTCAGTGGTGGAGATGGCATCACGTTCCGGTTATTAATAGAGCTGCGGATGTTTTATTAAGAGTGGAATTAACAAGTGCTTATGCTGATACAGACTTTGTTACACTTACTTTTGGTGCTGATAAATTTGGGATGCATAGATCCAAGAAAAAATTTGAGTTAGTATCTTCAACTCAAAATGGTAATGTTTATGAAAAAGTTTATGAACAGACATTCCAGTCGCATCAGTTCCCAGGATTTTTCCACGCAATTATCAATGCGATGCCAAAACAAGTTGTATATGATGACTCAACTCCGGTTGAAATGGAAACCTGGGGTGTCCCTTACTTTGTAAAGCTATAAATTAAAAAGATAAAGTTCTACAAACCCAATTTCTTCGTGAAATTGGGTTTGTTTATTAAATTGAAAAAACTAACAAGTAATATTAAGTTCAAAGAGATGAAAAAATATTTTTTATATATTCTAACTGTATTATCATTTGTGTACAATGGTTGTGATAAGCCCGGTCCAACTGAGCTTGTTAACGATTCCAATTCCTCGGATATTTTGGAAGCGGAAATTATCAGCAAAGAAATTGATAATGAATTTTACAGTAATGGATATGATACCAGCGGCGTAACAGAAGATCTTAGAAATTACACAAGTATCGTTTCGGTAAGCGGCATAAAACTTACACGAGATGGAAAAACAGATAATATTTCTGTGGCGCAGGTAATTTTATCTGATAAATCCAGACCCGTTTACTCACCCAATGGAAAATTAATTGGATATAATACAATCGTTCCCGGTATAATAAAATTTAATTCCGAGCAAGCCAGATTAACTAATTTACGTATCAAATATCGTGAAGCGGGAGTATTACTCGATACAGTTTTGGGTAAAAAATATGAACTGTTCAATATGAATGGAAGATTTTTCAATGATCAGTTTGTTTATCCATATAATTCATCTATTGCCTTTTACTTTAATCCTTTCATAGGTCAATCTACTTCATTTGATATTGCAACGCCTAAAGAAATTACCGGTTCAGTAAAACTTCATAAATCAAGTACTCAAAATCAGTTTAATGCGGAGCTTAGCTGGAATGGTGAATCAACAAATAATTTTTCTATTATTGTCGGGGCTGTAAGAAAATCAAATCTACAGATTTTCCCTTTATATCGTTTAAAGACGACTGATGATGGAAATCTGAAAATACCTTTTTCGTTTTTTAAGAATATTCCAAGAAATACTTTTGATAAAATTTCCATTACTTTTATCAGGAAGTATGAAAGTCTTAACCAAACACTGCGCAGCGATCTTTATATAAGTTCACAAAGTATTCATACAATAATTGTTGATATTCCTTGAGAATTATTTTAATAACAGGATTAATTATGTTTTCGGTTATCCGAATGTCAGCACAAACAACATTAGGTTTGAATGGGGTTTGGGGCATTACTGATGCCTCTTTTACTTCTTTAAACTCTTATGAATATAATCCATCAAACTATTCAACAATTAAGGATCTGGGATTTTCTTTAACTTATGGCAGTGAGCTATCAGATAATCTAACCAGTAACTTATATCAAATAAGTGTCGGTAAATCTTTTAAGAATCATTTCATCTCTATTAGATATACCCCGGGTTATCAGAAGGAATTTATATTTAAATCCGGAGAAGCTGTGACTTATGGAAATTCTAATCCAATAAAACTTGAATCCAGATTTCAGTACAAAGAATTTTTAGGGTTGGGTTATTCGTATCGTTTCAGTCCTAATTTCAGTTTAGGATTTAATGTTAGATTTTTTAATCAAAATTTTACTCAGGAAATTCTAACCCCAGTTTTTTCAGACACGATTTATTTTACTACAGAAACAGAAGAGGATGATGCAAATTTCTGGAAGGCAGATATTGGATTCGTTTGGAAACCATTCGACGAATTTTATATTCAAGCTTCTTCCGAAAATCTTTTTATTATAAATAACAAAACAAATCTGCAGAGCAATGAAAAATACAGACTGAAAACTGATAGGGCATTTTTACTTGGGGCTACCTTTAATCCATTTAAAGACCTTAATGTAAATCTTATTTATGAATCTACTAATTCATTTCAAACCCAATTATTAAAATTTATTGATGTAAGTAATAATAAATTTGGCTTAGGTATTTCGACTTTCCATGATCACGAACAAAACCCTTTTTTTGCAGGAATTCTTTCATCAGCAATTTTCTCATCTAAGTCATTTGATATTTCTTTAACGTGGTTAAATTATTTTTCAAACAGAAATATTTTAAGCAGTTATAATGATTTTGCTGCAAAGAGTATTTCCAACATCATCAATAACCGATTCAGTTTTGATAAACTTTTATTAACCGCAAACTTTAAACTAAATACTCAGGCAGAACAGAGAGTTAAATTTGTGGATGTTACTATCAATCAAAGTATTTACCCCGCTCTTGCAGATAAATATATTGATGATCCAATAGCCACAGCTCGGGTTGTTAATCTAACTGATGAAAAAATTAACATCAAACCGGCAGTTTTAATTAATGGAATAAATAAAGAAAAAATTCAATCACCGGATTATTTCATAATGCCTTTTGATACGAGTGATATAAATTTTTACACAATCATTCCAGAATCTTACTACAATTCCAATCCTATAATTTCTTATGCAAATTTTTATTTGATAACAGTTAATGATGAATATGATGATGAACTTCAGAAGCCAATATTAATTAATGGAATAAATGCCTGGGATGGTAATGTTCACAACTTAAAATATTTTATTAAAAAGGATTTAAGTTTTAGCGCAAACTATTCGAAGGAAATTCTTGCACTTAATAAATCCGCATTAGATACTGTCCTTTATTCATTAGTTGATTTTTATAAAGCAAAAACTATTTATAATACTTTAGTGAAAAATCTAACATACACTTCTGACCCCAGAGCGACCGCTGAATATGTTCAGTATCCAAAAGAAACTATTGAAGTTAAGGGCGGCGATTGTGATGATCTTAGTGTATGCTTCAGTTCTTTATTGGAAAGTATAGGTATAGAAACAGCTCTGGTTGATTATAAAGCTGATCCAAATTTAAAGCATGTAAATATAATGTTTAACACAAAGCTATCTCCTGAGCAAGCTAACCTGATAACTGAGAATGACACAAAATATTTTATCAGAAAAAATGATAAAGGGATTGATGAGGTTTGGGTTCCTGTTGAAACAACATCATTAACAGATTTCGATACTGCCTGGTCAATCGGAAGCCAGAAATTCCAGTCCGAGGGAATTGATAAACTCGGATTAATCAAAGGCGATGTTGAGATAGTGGATATTAATTAATTTTTGAAAAGGTGAAAAAATGAAAAAACTAATTTTCATAAATATTTTAATTTTTCTTTCAATCACTTACGCCCAGACTTTTCAAATTGAAAAGTTAAGTGGAAGTGTAAAAATTTTAAATGGCAGTGATAATTCCTGGCATGAATTAAAGGCAAACACAAGGGTTGAGTCAAATGCTATTATAAGTACCGATAAGAACTCTTTTGTAAAACTAAAAGGAAATGGCATAAGTTTTACACTAAAAGAATCTTCTGCAATTTCCATCTCCAATATAAAACAAATGAGTGTTGATGAACTTCTTCTGGCTCTTGCAATGGAAAACATCATTAATACTCCAAGAAAAAAAAGTAATGATAAATCAGGAAGCACCGCAGTTTATGGGGCTGATGAACAGAAAAAAGAAGTTGAGATAAATAAGCTGAGCGATATGGGTATCAAACGGTTAAATGGTGCAAAACAGCTTGCCGAAAATGGAATGAAAGAATCCGCAATTGTTACGGCGATGGAAGTTTATCGAAAATATCCTGAAACAAAAAAGAGCGCTGATAACAGAATTTATTTTGCTGATTTACTTTTTGAAAAAGGTCTTTATGAAGAAGCTCATGATGAATTTTCGTCAATCAAGTCTTTACAGCTAAGCGATTCACAAAAAACTTATGTTGAAGGAAAACTTGATCAGATAGAAAAGAAACTTTTAACAAAGTAAGGTTTTAGTTTCTTAAATAATATTTGATTACTTCATCAAGATAAATATGAAACTTTTGAGGCAGATTTTTATACTTTGAAATTAATTGATTTTTAATTTTCTCAAAGTCATCTGATTTATTGGGCAACACATCTTTTTTAATGTTATTCAACCAAGTCTCTAATTTTGATTGAACGCGGTTTATAGTTTCAAGATCCCCGGAAGCAGAAATGAAGCGAGCAGTATCGGACAAATTAAAATTCTTCTCAACTAATATTCTAAAGGAATATCCTCTGAAATTTTCTGCAACTAAAGTCCTGCTAACATTTCCAAGTTCTTTGGCAGTTTCATTTATAGATGAGTGAGAAAAATTTTTCTGTCTTAAAGATTCAATTACTAAATCTTCAAAATTAAATTTAATATTTTTAACCAGATCATCTGGCAAATCATTTAGTTGTAAAAGATTTCTTTCTGCAGATTTACAAAATACTAATGCCCTTTTAATTACAGATTCAAGTTCCCTTACATTTCCCTTCCAATCATATTCTGTTAAAGCTTTTAATACCGCCATTGATAACCGAACATTTCCCCCATCAGACTTAAGTAAATAATTAGCAATTGATTCAATGTCTTGCTTTCTATCCCTAAGCGGAGGAATATGAATGTTGATTACATTAAGTCGATAGTATAAATCTTCTCTGAATTTTTTTTCTTTAACTAATTGTTTAAGATCTTTATTTGTAGCTGATATAACCCTTACATCAACTTTAGATGTTACAACTGATCCAACTTTATCGAATTCTCCGGATTGCAAAATGCGCAATAATTTTACCTGAAAATTTTCAGAAGTTTCTCCAATCTCATCCAGAAAAATTGTTCCTTTGTCTGCTGCCTCAAACTTTCCAATTTTATCAGTAACGGCTCCTGTAAACGCTCCTTTAACATGCCCGAATAACTCGCTTTCCAAAAGTGTTTCGGTTAAAGCGGCACAATTAACAGCAATTAATTTTTCATTTTTCCTCTTGCTCAAACTATGAATTGCATTTGCCACAAGCTCTTTACCGGTACCGCTTTCGCCTGTTATTAAAATTGTAGCATCGGTAGGAGCGGCTTTTTTTATTATCTCGGTAACGCTTTGCATTTCTTTAGATCGATAAACGAGACCGAAAAAATTTACTTCATCAATTTCAGATTTAATCTCAACTGGTTTTCTATCCTCTTCAGAATCCTTAAGTTTTTCTATATCGCCTTTTAATTCTTTTATCTTTGTTAATAATGAATCTGAGTTTTCTTGGGATGAATAATTTAATTCTTTCTGCAACTCGGCTAATTCTTTTTCTTTACCTTCTAAAAGATTTTTAAGCAATCTTGCTTCATCCACTGCACCCTTATACTCATTACGTCGTTCAAGAAATTTAAAATACAGATCTGATATCAAAACGAACGTTACAGGAACAAGAAAGAATGCAAATCCGAGTTCTAAATAATAAAACTGATGTAATAAATATGAGATAATGAGAAATGGAATTACAATAACAAAATAATTTTTAACAGGATTAACATTCTTCTTAAAAACTATTATCCATATAAAAGCTAAAATGATAAATGTTAAAACAGAAAGTGAATAATAATCATCATTAAAATATCTTTTATCTAAAAGGTTATCCAAAGCAAAGGCGTGAAGAGCGACTCCGGGTAATTGGTCATCAAAATTTGTTTCAAATGTTGATGATAATTGAGGATCACTGATGCCAATTAAGATAATTTTATTTTTAAAATCTTTTAATCTTACATCATTATTTCGCACCAGATCAAAGAATTCTAGTAAGGAATAATTTTGAAATTTCTTCCAGGAAGAAACAAAATTAATTTTTATTTCGTCAGGATAATCTTTTCTCTTGCTAAATAACTCTAAACAAAACGCACTCTCAGTGTTGTTTTCACTTTTTAATTTCAGTGGTATAATAATTTTATTATCTTTAATATAATTGATGTGCCCCGTTGCAATTGATTCATCTATTAATTTAGGACTTGGATAACTTAATGAATCAGTTACAAAACCCAAATTATTCTCGATAATATTTCCTGCTAATGAACTTAATACAACATTAGCATTTTTTCTTATCTCTTTTTGCAGCAAATTATCATATAATGACTGAGACGCAAACTTAGCACTTAAAAAAACTTCAAGTCCAATTTTTTTTACTTTTAAAGTTGTTAAGTTATCTATCAGAAGTGCATAGTAACTTCTTTTAATTGGCCACGGACCTAATTGCTCAATATCATCGGAACTGATATGAATAATAATGATTGATGAATCCGGATGTCTTTCCCCAGTAATTTTTGTGAATATTGATGAGAAAGTAGAATCAATACTTTGGGGAATCTGTTTTACAGCAAGAAGTAAAACAATTGAAAAAGCGGCAATAATGATTTTAAATATTATTTTTTTATTCACTTTACAACTAAAGATTAACAAATAATTTTGTTATGTAAAATTAAGCAAAGTTTAGTAAAACTATGAGTAATAATATTTCCAATCCGATATAAAATATGTTTATTCTTATAATGAATGTTTCATTCATCATTCTTAATTTTACAATAAGATTTTATTTGCCCCCGTAGCTCAGTGGATACCTGCCCGACTTACGTCTCGGCAAGGCGGGCCTGCCCGACGGCAAGGCGGGGAGCAGAAGTTTCCTAAATTGTGAAGTGTTATGTTTATATTTTAAAAAGTTAGCCCCCGTAGCTCAGTGGATAGAGCAGAAGTTTCCTAAACTTTTGGCCGGAGGTTCGATTCCTCTCGGGGGTACTTAATTTCAACTATATTCATTCATTTAAATTTAAGATGCTCAGTGGATACCCACCCGACGGCAAGGCGGGTCTGCCCGGCTTCCATCAGGCAAGGCGGGGAGCAGAAGTTTCCTGAATTATGAAGTATTATGTTTATATATTAAAAAGTAAAAGTACCAACAAAACTTATGTCGGTTATACAAATAATTTGAAAAGAAGATTAACAGAACATAATTCGGGTAAATCAATCTATACAAGTAGATTTATGCCTTGGGAAATAATATACGAAGAAGAATTTGATGATGAGTTAGAAGCAAGAAAAAAGGAGAAGTACTACAAAAGTTCAGCCGGAAGAAGAAAAATTAAGATACTGCTAAAAAGTTAAGCCCCCGTAGCTCAGTGGATACCTGCCCGACTTCCATCAGGCAAGGCGGGCCTGCCCGACGGCAAGGCGGGGAGCAGAAGTTTCCTAAACTTTTGGTCGGAGGTTCGATTCCTCTCGGGGGTACTTAATTTCAACTATATTCATTCATTTAAATTTAAGTTGCTCCGTGGATACCCACCCGACGGCAAGGCGGGCCTGCCCCACTTCCTTCAGCGTTGTACAAATCGTACAATAGTCATTTCGACCAAAGGGAGAAATCTTTTACTTGTGAAATATCAGATTTCTCAGCCGAAGACTTTTTCGAAATGACTTTTTTAAGTTTATCACACAATTATTTTTAACAGCTGTTTTAACATAGGAACTCCTTTGGGGGATTCCTCTCGGGGGTACTATTTTAATTGAAAAACCTTGAAAGAATTCGGTTCAAGAACAATTTTTTGAATTACATTATCATTGGCGTCAGGAAAAATTTCTTTCCCTTTAGAATCTACTTCTAAAGAATTTTCATCGTTACCTAAATTAAATACACAAATAATTTTTTTATCGTTTAATACTCGCTCAAACGCAAATGTTCTTTTTTCATTATCGATATGAATAAATTTAATCGAACCTTTGGATAGAGGATCATTATTATTTCTAAGTGAGATAATTTTTTTATAAAACTTTAGTAAATCTTTATTCTGCTCAACCTTAAAATCTCCAAATCCAGTTTTAAATCCTGACGTTGAATCAATCAATTCGTCATCATAAATAAGATTATCCCAAACCATTGGTTTGCGGCAATGTGGATCATCAGCGCCCCACATACCAACTTCATCTCCATAATAAATCATAGGTGCGCCGCGATAAAGAAGTTGAAAAGCCGCTGCTAATTTTTGTTTTTCATAAACCTCTTTTGTTGGTTTGCCTGGATTATAGTTTTTATTGTTTTCATTTGCATCACGATCAAAACCTCTATCGGGATTCAATATCATTGAAGATAATCTTTCTGTATCGTGGCTTGACAAAAGATTTTGCAACACAAATAAATTTTCGGCCGGGTAAGTTTCATCAATTTTCTTAAGTCTTTCAATAAATTCATCTACAGAAATTTTATTTTTATCTGCGATAAAGAAATCATTAACTGCAAAAGCAAAATTATAATTCATCAAAGCATCAAAAGGTCCATCAACGGAAATGAAGTCGGGAGAAAGCGCCCATAATTCACCAATAATTATCGAGTTTGGATTAATTGCTTTTACAACACTACGCCACTGTTTCCAAAAGCCAATGGGAACTTCTCGCGCAACATCAAGCCGCCAGCCATCAATTCCATCAGATGGATCGCCATCATTATTTGGATCCATCCATTTTTTTGTTGAATTGAAAATATATTCTTTTGGTCCTTCTGCAAGATCATCTTTGGTTCGATTAAATTCAGGTAAAGATTTTGTTCCCCACCATCCTTTATATTCAAATTCATTTTGTAAAGTAGTCGGATCATCAAATTTTTCAACTCGGTACCAGTCTGCATATTTAGATTTACTTTGGTTTTTAACAATATCCTGGAAAGCCCAAAATTGCACACCGGTATGATTAAAAACTCCATCAATAATAATTTTCATCCCACGTTTATGAACTTCATCAATCAACATTAGAAATAATTTATCTGCTGCGGTCCATTTCCATGTCTCTGGATTATCGGGAATTTCTTCACTCATTAATTTTCTATCACCTTTGGGATCGGGTCCAAAATTCACATCAATATGATGATAAGATGAACCATCATATTTGTGAAGTGAAACTGCTTCAAAAACAGGATTGAGATAAATTGCACCAACACCAAGATTTTTAATGTAATCAAGTTTATCAATAATTCCCTGAATATCTCCGCCATATCTTCGTTCATAATATGAATGGTTTCTGTTTCTTCCCGATTGTTTTTCCCAATCGGATTGTGCAAACCAATTACTTATCCATTTTGTTATAGTCCAATTATCTGGAATTGATTTATCATTTATAAAAACTTTTTCCGCTTCAGGATCGTTTAAAGAATCGCCATTGGCAAATCTTTCAGGAAAAATTTGATACCACACAACTCCCTTTGCCCAATCGGGTAATTTGTTTTGTGCAAACGAGGAAGCATAAATAATTATTATGGCAATAAATATCTTTACATTTAATTTCATAACCCTAATTCCCTTTTCATCAATTCAAATGTTTGCAAAATAGTATGCGGTTTATATCCAAGTTCACTTTGTGCTTTGATAGTAATTAAGCCCGATTTCAGAGGTCGTCGTGCGGGTTGATTAAGTTCTTCCGTTTTGATTGGGACTATTAGATTTTTATCAAGGTCAAAATAATCTGCAATCATTAAAGTAAAATCATAACGTGAAATAAATTCTGCACCACCAATATTATATATTCCTTCTTTACGCAACTCAATAATTTTATTTATTGCCTGAACAACGTCATCAATAAATGTTGGGTTATTAATTTGATCTGTAACAATTCTTATTTGCTTTTTTGATCTCAAAGAATCAACAACCCATTTAACAAAATCAGGTCTGCCAAATTTTGCAATACCGTAAAGCACATTAGTTCTGATGATAGAATATTTAGCACCACTGATTTTAATCGCATTCTCACCTGCAAGTTTAGTGCGAGCATAATAGCCGAGAGGATTGGGAATATCATTTTCCAGATATGGACCGTTCTTGCCGTCAAAAATATAATCGGTTGATATGTGGATTAAGTGTGCATCTATTACTCGTGCGCTCTCAGCCAGGTATTCAACTCCTTTTACATTAATCTTCCAGGCAAGTTCTCTTTCAGTTTCACTAAGATCTACATTGGTAAATGCTGCCGCATTAATAATAAAATCCGGGCAAAAATCATATACAACTTTTTTAATATCATTCCTTACTGTAATATCACTCTTGATATATTGAATGTGATCAAGAAGTGGTTTATCTTCAATTGAAGAGGCAAGAATTTCAACATCATTAAGTGGGGAATAAAATTCTATAACTCTTTGACCGAGCATTCCATTGGCGCCCACAACGAGCAATCTTCTTTTTATTATGTCAAATGTGGTCATACTGAATTAAATAATTTATTACTGACATGTTTTTCTGATAATGCAACTGCCTGGTTTAATGAATCAATCTCATTTTTATTTCTAATATAACTATAAAAAAAAGATGCCCCAAAAACATCACCGCAGCCAATAACATTTGGATTTTTAATTTTTTTCGCAGCAATAAAATATGATATTATTTCCTTTGATTTTTTAAAATAAATTTTTGCGCCAATATCACCTTTAGTAACACATAATATTTTAACTCCATAACTAAATATCTCAGAGATAATTTCAACCTCCGTGTTTCTATCAGATAAAGTAAATAATTCTGATTGATTCACCTGAATAACATCAACATTTTTTGCCCAATTATTAAAATCCGGAATTCTTCTGAATTCTCTTTTATAATTATCCCCCAACCCTCGCGATAGAGTGTGAACATCTATATAAATTACACCAGAATAATGGTCTCTTATTTTACAAAGTTGTTCTAAAGTAATATCAAATCCGGTAATCATATTAATTAAAATTCCGTCAAGTTCTTTTAAATCAGTAAAATCTGTCTTTAGATTATTTGTGATGTTTTCATAATACTCATGCCGTTCTTTGTCTGTAAATAAATTTAAATGAACACGCGGAATTTTTTCAACTTTTTGCAGATAATCTTTCTTAATCTTATCATATTCAGGTTTAAAGTATTTAAAGGATTCTTCATCATACTGTGTGCAAAGAAATATTTCATCATCTTTATTGCAAATGCGATTTAAGGCGGATACTGCATAAAAAATACCACCGGCGCTTATTTTATCTGCCTCGCTATCCTTTATAAAATCTAAAACAGAGTGACCGATAACAAGTAATTTCATATTCATTAATTATTTTATAACAAAATTACAATTGAATTTCCTGCAATCTAAATGATAATCAACTTTAGCCATTAAAATGAATTCATTCTTCTTACAAAAACCTATATATTTGAACCCGATTAATAAATTAATATTAAAATGAAAATTGGCATAACCTGTTATCCAACATACGGCGGAAGCGGTGTAATCGCAACGGAATTAGGCAAAGAACTTGCTTTGCGAGGACACGAAGTACACTTTATCAGTTATGCTTTACCGTTTCGTCTTACAAAATATATTGAAAACGTTTTCTTTCACGAAGTTGAAATTAGCAACTATCCGCTTTTTGAATTTCCACTTTATAGTCTATCTCTTTCAAGTAAAATGATTGAAGTTGCCGAGTATGAAAACCTTGATTTACTTCATGTACATTACGCAATTCCGCATGCAACTTCAGCATATCTGGCTAAGCAAATTATTAAGAATAAAAAACTTAAAATTACAACTACACTGCACGGAACTGATATTACTCTTGTGGGACTAGAGCCCTCATTTCTGCCGTTAGTTAAATTTAGTATTGAGCAAAGCGATGGAGTAACTGCTGTTTCAAGATTTCTTAAAGAAAAAACTATAACCAATTATTCAATTGAAAAAGAGATTGATGTTATTCCCAATTTTGTAGACACACAAATTTTTAAACGTGTTTCTATAAATGATTGCGCTTTCAGAAAGCATATTGCACCAAATGGGGAAAAGGTTTTAGTGCACACATCAAACTTCAGACCTGTTAAAAGAGTTACAGATGCGATAAAAGTTTTTCACATCGTGCAAAAAGAAGTTCCATCAAAATTGTTGCTTGTTGGCGATGGACCTGACAGATTTGAATGCGAAAGATTAGTTAGAGAACTTAATCTAACTGACAGTGTTAAATTTCTTGGGAAGCAGGATGGATTAGTTGAGATTTTAAGTTCATCAGACATTTTTTTGATTCCTTCTCAATCAGAAAGTTTTGGTTTGGCTGCCCTTGAGGCGATGGCTTGCGGATTGCCGGTTATTAGCTCCAGTGTTGGCGGTTTACCGGAATTAGTTAAGCACAATGAATGTGGTTTTATTGCTGAGATTGGTGATATTGATAGAATGGCTAAATACACTATCGAACTTTTGACCAATGAAAGAAAATATGAATTATTTTCTAACAATGCCCGAAACAGAGCTGTAAATAATTTTGATAAATCAATTATAGTACCTCTTTACGAAGAACATTATAAATCAATTTTGAATAAGTAAAATGATTATCTATTGTGCAGGTCCAATAAAAGGTGATATAACATATCAGGAATATTATCGGGAAATTATTAGGATTGTAGAAACCTCCGGACATACAGCGCTTGCTGAGTTTAGCAGTAAATTTCCCAGTACAATTCCACTTAGTGATAAACAAATCTATACCAGAGATATAAAATGGCTTGATGGAAGCAAATTGATGATTGCTGAAGTTTCGGGCCCAAGTCTCGGCGTTGGATTTGAAATTGCTTACGCATTATTCGTAAAAAAAATTCCCGTGCTTGCTGTTTATAATGATCAGGTATCAAAACTATCTTCAATGATAACCGGTTGCAGTGATCCGAAACTATCTGTAAAAAAATATATTAATTCTGAAGATCTTGCACTGATTATCAGAAACTTTATAATAAGTAACGGCAATTGAGCAAAAAACTGTTTGTCGATAGTTGGGTTAATAAAATCCAAACCGCAGGAATCAAACAATTCCCTTTCCACTTTATTGATAATTCCCAGCTTGAAATTATCCCGATACCGGTTAAAACTTTAGTAATCGGTCAGGAATTTTTTGGCTCTTATGAAATTTTAACTACTGAGGGTGAGCCCGTTTATCACGCCTCAAATATTGACGAAGCAAAATTTATTGTGTACAGTTCCAGAGAAAGAAATGGTAAAGCATATTTACCTAAAGACAAATCAATCATTAAAAATCTCATAAATAATTACAACGCTTATCTGGATAATATTCTTACACAGATTAAAATAGATTATCAAAAAAGTTTTCCGGATGAAAAAGATATACACTCAATTACAAATGATATTTTCCAGAAATTAAATTTAATCAGATATTAAAATTGGCAACTGAAGTTTCACAAAATATTTACAATTACTTTTCATCATTATACGGGAAAGAATCCGCCGATAGATACTTAGCATTTATCGATAGGGATCCTGCTCAGTATATTAGAGTTAATACTGCAAAAATTTCAAAAGACGAATTAGTAAATATCTTACAATCAAAATATCAAATTAAAACTCAGCCCATTCCTGAATTTGTAAAAGTATTAAAAATAATTGAAGGCAATGAAAGAATCGGGAAAACCTTTGAACACGTTTTAGGGTTTTACTACATTCAATCACTTTCTTCAATGATGCCGCCGCTGGTGCTCGATCCATCTGAAAACGATATAGTTATGGATCTTTGCGGTGCACCTGGATCTAAATCCACCCAGCTAGCAGAAATGATGAATAATCGTGGTACACTGTTGATCAATGAAATTGATAATGAAAGAATTAAATCATTAGTGTTTAATCTTGAGCGAATGGGTGCAATGAATGCATCAGTGATTCATTCTAAAGGAGAAATTCTGAGCAAAGTCTATAACGATCATTTTACAAAAGTACTTGTGGATGCGCCGTGCAGCGGACTTGGAATAATCCAGAAAAAAGGTGAAGTAAGCAACTGGTGGTCACTCGAACACGTTGATCGCCTGCAGCATCTTCAAACAAGATTATTAGTGGCTGCAATTAAAATGGCTAAAGTGGGGGCGGAAATAGTTTATTCAACCTGCACTCTTTCGATTGAAGAAAATGAATTAGTGATTGATAAAATATTAGAAAAATATCCTGTTGAACTTTTAGATGTTCACTTGCCGATCCCTACACGAAAAGCTTTTACTGAATATGAAGGGAAGCAATTAAATCCGGAATTAAAAAAAGCAATTAGAATTCTCCCATGGGAAATTGATTCAGACGGTTTCTTTTTAGTAAAGATGAGAAAGATTGATGAAACTGAAATTCCAGACAGAGAAAATTTCCGGGAAACTGAGATGAGATTAGTAAGAAGTAATCAAAAAGAAATTCAACCTTATTTAAATTATGTATCAGAACATTTTGGTGTTGATAGAAAAATTTTAGATAATTATAAATATATTTTTCGAGGCAGAGATATATATTTTGTTGTTAAAGATTGGAATGATGATAATATAGGTCTGTTTAATCGAATTGGTTTGAAGTTTGGGACATTGGATAAGAAAGATAGAATTACATTCAGTTCGCAAGCTGCACAAGCATTAGATAATTACATCACAAAGTTTATATATGATTTGAGAAATGAAGACGAATTAAAAAATTATCTGACCGGGTGGAAAATTAAAGATATTGATATTGCTGACGGACAATATGTAGTTAAATATAATAATTGGATTTTAGGAACAGCCATTAAAAATGATGAGGGATTAAAGAGCAGATTCCCACGCACAAAACGTACACAGAAGTTTGAGTTTTAAATTTTCTTACTTGAGCAGGATCATTTTTCTTGTTTGGACAAATTCACCTGCCTGAAGACGATAGAAATATAATCCCGATGCTGGATTCTTGATACTCGTGGCAGCGTCAAATCCAACTTCATAATTTCCTGCAGGTTGTTCGTCATTCACAAGTGTGGCTATTTCATTGCCGAGGATATCATAAACTTTAAGAGTTACAAACCTCACCCCCGGCCCCTCTCCTTGGTAAGGAGAGGGATTTAAGGGTGAGGTCGGAATTGAATAACGAATTTTTGTTGTTGGGTTAAATGGATTAGGATAGTTTTGATATAATTCAAACCCACTCACCGTTCCGGTTTTATTTTCAACTAAAGTTGTTATAATTGGTGAGATTTTAAAAATCCCCTTGTCTGGAATAACATTAACAAGTGCTACCCGACCGCTGTCTGTTAGAGTTGTTGTTAATGTATCTACCTTCCCGTTTTGTTCGGCACGCACATAATACCAGTCATTAGGAATTTTTACATAAGCACTAAGCGGATAATTAAATATTTCATCATTTAGATTATCTGTTACATTAATTTCAATCAGTTGATTTGAGGAAGAAATAATTTGATAGTTAGAATTCTCTCTTTCTTTTATATATCGAGTAATATTCCCGACGGTTTCTACCCATATTTTATTATTTGTAGATCTATCCCATAGAAAATCACACAACGAAGTAAACCACTCTGTAGTTATCGGTTCATAAATTGAATCAACCAAAGCTTCCAGTTGATTAGATGGGATAACATCGTGAATAATAATCATTGCCCATTTGTGGTTATTAATTGAATTTTGTGTCCAACTTAAAAAAGTATTAAGCTCATCAAGATCATCAGACAAAGAATTCCTTGGTAGATCAAACTCAACAACTGTTGCTTTCAGTGCAAACAACTGGTCTTCTGTTAATGATGAATTATTTGGTGATTGCCCAAGCGCTCTTGCATCTTCATAAAATAATTTGGCAGCGGAATCAACTACTGAGTTATGTATTGTGTAAGGATAGTTAAATGAAATACATTTTTGTGAAGGAATTTTTTGCTCGATAAAAACCTTTGATTGATAAAGTTCGTAAAGTAAAGTGCCAACACTATTTATACTGCCCCATTCAAGAGAAGTTAAATCATAATGATTCATTGTATGTGAACCAATTTCATTTCCTTCCGCAGCCATCTGTTGAAATTCACTCCATCTTCCATATCTCCAAATTAAATCCTGATTGTCTTCAGCAAGATATGGAGGCAAAACGTAAAACGTTCCCTTAAATCCGTATTCATCCAAAACAGGTTTTGCATAATCATAATGTGTTTTTAATCCGTCATCAAAAGTTAAACTAAATGCACTTTGCCTGTCATCAGCGTAGTTGGTGAATTTCATAGAGCCGAAATTTTGTGCAATACAAAAATTTGCAAATGTAATTATCGTAAAGAGTATTGGCTTAATCATCGCTTAAAAATTTTTTTCTTTTGAATAAAGATATTCTTTTTTAATTAAATATTTGTGCTAAAAATTATGCTTTTAAGATTTAGATAAGATTATTTCAGATACGATTTCAGATATTTTCCAGTCCACGAGTTTTCATTTTCGGCAATCTCCTCCGGAGTACCGGTGGCAACAATTTCTCCGCCTTTATCACCTGCTTCAGGCCCTAAATCAATTATGTAATCTGCACATTTAATTACATCCAAGTTATGTTCAATAATCACAACGGAATTATTTCTTTCAAGCAGAAGCTGAAAACATTTTAACAATTTAGATATATCATGAAAGTGAAGGCCGGTTGTTGGCTCATCAAAAATAAAAAGAATGTGTCGTCTATCTCTCTGAGCAGTAAGATAGGATGCAAGCTTAATTCGCTGTGCTTCTCCGCCGGATAAAGTATTTGAAGGTTGGCCCAGTTTAATATATCCCAATCCAACATCCGCAAGAACCTGCAATAGTCTTGTAATTCGATCGTTACCTTCAAAAAATATTAATGATTCATCAACTGTCATATCAAGAACATCAACAAGATTTTTCCCATGGTAAGTTATTTCACGAACTTCTTTTTTGTATCGCGTGCCGTTACAATCATCGCATTCAAGATAAAGATCTGCAAGAAATTGCATCTCAACTTTTATATAACCATCACCCTGGCAGGTTTCGCATCTACCGCCTGGAACATTGAATGAAAAGTATCCGGGTTTATACCCGCGTGCTCTTGCCTGATGTGTTGATGCAAACAATTCACGGATTAATTCAAAAGCTTTAATATAACTTATCGGATTTGATCTGGGAGATTTACCAATTGGTGATTGATCAACAATTACAACATCATCAAGATATTCGCCGCCTTTTATATCATCATACTTTCCGACAAACGATGGTGCATTCCCAAGATATTTTGCGAGTCCTGCATAAAACACATCGTGTATAAGCGTGCTTTTACCGGAACCGCTAACTCCCGTTACAACAACAAATTTATTTAACGGAACTTCAACGGTAAGATTTTTAAGATTATTTTCTTTTGCACCAATTATTTTTATTGACTTAGTTTTTCGTTCATTCCTTTTTTCCGGAATCGGAATAGTCAATTCACCTGAAAGGTATTTGCCTGTTAATGAATTTTTATTTTTTATGATTTCAGAATAATTTCCAACTGCAACAATTTCACCGCCATCAATTCCGGCTTTCGGTCCCATATCAAAAATCAAGTCAGCGGATTTCATCATATCAGCATCATGTTCAACAACTAAAACAGAGTTGCCTATATCTCTGAGATTTTTTAGAATGTTAATTAGTTTTACGTTATCTCTTGGATGTAAGCCAATACTTGGTTCATCCAAAACGTAAAGTGTTCCTACCAAAGCAGAGCCGAGTGAAGTTGCAAGATTTATTCTTTGTGTTTCGCCGCCGGAAAGTGTATTGCTGTATCTATCTAAAGTAAGATACCCGATGCCAACATTATTAAGAAAAGTCAGCCGCTTGATTATCTCTTTAAGAATTCGTTCTGCAACATTATAATCATATTCAGAAAGTTTTAGCTCTTCAAAAAATTTTAATGAATATTCAATCGGCATCTGAACAACTTCATGGATTGATTTACCGCCGACCTTAACTTGTAAAGCTTCTCTTCGTAACCGGGAACCTTTACAGGCAGGACAAAGTGTATAACCGCGATATCGACTTAACATTACTCTTACGTGAAGTTTATATGTTTTTCTTTCCAGCTCGGCAAAGAAATGATCAAGTCCTTTATACTTTCCAAATCCTTTTCTGACAAGTGCTACTTGCTCTTCGGTTAGTTGTTTAAATGGAATATGAATTGGAAATTTATAATCGCGAGCACTTTGAATAAGATCGCGAAGATAGGCACTGTACTTAGCGCCTTTATACGGTGCAATAGCTCCATCTGCAATGGTAAGATTTGGATTTGGAATTACCAAATTCATATCAACACCAATAACTTTACTAAAACCCTGACAAACAGGACAGGCGCCGAAAGGATTATTGAATGAAAAAAATCTTGGTTCCGGTTCTTCGTATTTTATTCCGCAGCATTCATAAAATTTATTAAATTCTTTTTGTTCATTTGTTTCAGCATTAATCAGAACAATTCTGTTTTCCCCTTCTTTAAATGTTACTTCTATGGAGTCGGAGAGCTTTTCACGCACTTGTCCTTTAGTGATTTTAAATCTATCTACAACAACTTTAACATCTTTTTTACTTTTTGGTAACTTTACTTCATCTTCATTCAAATCATAAAATTTATCATTAAAATAAATTCTAAAGAAACCGCGTTTTTTTAAAAGTTCAACTTCTTCCTTAACACTGTGCCCTTCGTGATCGTGAAGCGGAAAAGCCAGGTAAAATCTTGCGCCGTCAACCTGTTCTTCAAGCCAGCTAACAACTGTTGATGTAGTAGCTTTTGTAACTTCTTTGCCGCACTGAAAACAAATTGTTTTTCCTATACGCGCAAATAACAATCTAAGATAATCATAAACTTCGGTTGTTGTTCCCACAGTTGAACGAGAGTTGCGTGAACCTGTTTTTTGTTCGATTGCAACAGCAGGAGATATTCCCTGGATGAAGTCCACATCAGGTTTATTCATCCGTTCAAGAAATTGTCGTGCATATGAAGAAAGACTTTCAACATATCTTCGCTGTCCTTCAGCATATATCGTATCAAAAACCAAGGATGATTTTCCACTTCCGCTTACGCCTGTAAAGACAACAAGTTTGTTGCGTGGAATTTCAAAACTTAGGTTTTTAAGATTATGCTCTCGTGCACCTTTTACTATTATCTTCTTTTCTTTTTTCTCTTTAGCCATGATTTTTTTATGTAGTGGACGCAAAGTTTACGTCCACTACACCATTATTTAAAATAATTGCGTGAACATGATTTGGCATAACAATATGATCATCTAATTCTATATCCTTATTAATCTTCTGTAATTTAATTAAGTTTTGATAAACAAGAATACCATTCTTATTCAAAATCATATTATTATCTCTAACAATTCCAAATAATCTCTGCATATTATTTTTACAAATTGTTATAAAATAATACCCGGGTAAGGAATAATCATAAACCTTAAGCCGATTAGGTTTACGGGATTTGATCATCAGGCAGTGTAATTTGTATTGTTTAATTCATCGTGGACGCAAGTTTTGTGTCCACTTCAAAATTTCATTTACTTATTTTTATTTTCTAATGACTTCAATTCTAATATCTTCTCATCCAGCAATTTAATTTTATCATTCAATTCAAGAATTTTTGAATCAAGCTGGTTCTCAAATTTTTCTTTATCCCAATAACCGCGTTCTTCAAAATAACTTTTAAACAGCCAATTATGTTTTAATGCTTCCATATTTTCTGCCAGACGGGATGCTGAAGTTTTAGCATCTTCACTTACAACGACTAAATTTTCTAATATTTTATTTAATGATTTACCTTCTTTACCTTTGTCAGAGACAAGCGAACCGAGTAAACCTCTGCCTTCAGAAACACCCTGTAAAACAGTATCAATCCGTGTAACAATTCCGTTTACATTGTTAACAACATCCTGAACTCCTCTACCTAATTCATCAAATAATCCAATCACTCCTTTCATATCGTTTGTCAAAGAAGTCATACTAACATCTGCAGATTTTGTTAGATTTGTTGCAGCATCATATAGCTGGTTATCATTAATAATTTTGCCAATAGTACCTTTCCCTTCATTAACCTTATAAACAATTTCAGAAAGATTTTTTGTCATTTCTTTTGTATACGCCATTATCCCTTGCGTCTCGGCAATGATATCTGCAAAGCTAAGTGGTTCTTTAGAAAGTATTATTCCACCTTCAGAAATTTCATCTGCTGATTCAGAACCCATTGAAATCATAACAACTTTATTACCAACTAATCCCTCTGTTTCAATACTTGCGCGTGAATCTTTTTTAATGAAGCGTCTTACATCATCTTTTATCCTCATAGAAACAACAACTCTGCCTGTAGTATCATTAACAATACTGATGCCTTTTACAGCACCAACGTCAATTCCACCAAATCTTACCGGTGCACCGTTGCGCAGTCCTTCTGTGTTTTTGAAGTATGCATTTATTGAGAAGGTGGAAGTAAACAGTTGATCTTTATTACCTAAAAGGAAGATTAGAATTACCAGCAAAGCACTTCCAAGAAAGATAAAGATTCCAAGTTTTGCATTTGCAAGATTTTTAAACATTAAATTCTCCTGTTTTGCACATCTATAATTTCGTGACTAAAAAAATTTCTTAAAAATGGATCGCGTGAAGTTGTTAACTCTGAAATGGTTCCTTCATACTGAACCACACCTTCATTTAAAACGATTGCTCTATCAGCAATAATTTCAGCACAAAGTAAATCGTGCGTAACAACGATTGATGTCATCTTTAAAGATTTTTGTAAATCCAATATCAAAGAACTGATTTCTTTTGATGTAATCGGATCAAGTCCGGTTGTTGGCTCATCGTAAAGCATAAGTTTTGGTTCAGTGATAATTGATCGTGCTAATCCGATTCTTTTTTTCATTCCACCTGAAAGCTCTGACGGCATTTTATCAATTGCTTCTTCCAGCGAGACTTTTTCCAAAACAGATCTTATTTTTTCTTCCCTTTGTTGTGGAGTAAAATCAAAATGTCTGATCAATGGAAATTCCAAATTTTCTCTAACAGTCATAGAATCATACAATGCTGCACCTTGAAAAAGGAAACCAAGATTTTTTCTAACATCATTCAGTTCCTTCGTGTTCAGTTTTAAAACATCTTTCCCATCAATAAACACTTCACCGGAATCCGGTTCTAACAATCTAACAATACATTTCAGTAGTACACTTTTACCAGTTCCACTTTGACCGAAAACAATCATGTTTTCGCCTTCTTCAACATTAAGGGAAACATTGTCCAATACAATGTGAGAGTCAAAAGCTTTAGAAAGATTTATTATTTCAACAACGTTTGTCATAAAGTTTTTTTATACTGTTGGCCACAGCCATAAAGTTATTTTAACAAGAACCATATCAAATATTAAAATCATTAAAGATGAAACGACAACCGCTGTGGTAGCTGCTTTACCAACACCTTCAGTTCCATTAGTTGCAGTATATCCTTTATAAGTTCCAACGATGCCAACAATAAATCCAAATACAAAAGTTTTTAAAATACCAGGAATAGCATCACCAAATTCTACCGAGTAAACAACAGAATCAATAAAGTATTGATATGTCATATTTTGAACAAGAACAACAGCAATGTAAGATCCAATAAATGCTATAAAGATAACGTACACAGTTAATATTGGAAGTATAAAAGTACATGCAAACACTCTTGTTACTACAAGATATTTAAATGGATTTACGCCAGAGACTTCCATTGCATCAATTTGTTCCGTAACGCGCATCGAGCCAAGCTCTGCACCAATACCGGAACTAACTCTTCCGGCAAAAATCAGAGCTGTGATAACCGGACCTAATTCTCTAACAATAGAAATTCCAACAGAGCCGGGTAAAAATGCTTCTGCGCCAAACCTTACCATTACAGGATGCATTTGCATTGTTATAACGAGACCAATAATAAACCCGGTTACGCTAACTATGGGAAGAGTTTTTATTCCAAGCTCATCCATATGTTTACGTATTTGTTCTACTTCGTAAGGAGGAACAAAAATTTGTTTGAAGAATTGCCATTGAAAATGCCACAGACCGGCAATCATTATGAAAAATTCATTAACACGTTTTTCAAACGATCCGGGTTTTAAGTATTGTACTTTAGAATTTTTCATTCTGGATTTTTTAATGATTTACTTAAGATGAAAAAGAATATCTGTAAAATGATTCACTTCAATTATTGAGCTATACTTTGACCTCGCAGCACTGTTCTGAATGCAAATGGAATAATATCTTTGTTATTATTAGCGAAGTCGAATAGTAAATTTAATTACCGCATTCAAACTAAGAAATTTTTAAGAAATAAATGAGATTAGTTTAACAATTTGTGCAGCAAATCAATATAAAAATCACATAAAGGCATTTTCATAATGAGTTATAATAGGATTAGAAATATCTTCCAGCAAAATTGCTACAACATCAAAACGACAATCAGCTTCTTCAATCTCTTTATCAAATAAATAAAGCTCCGCCATTTTTTTTATCTGCTGGATTTTCTTTTTGTTGATGGCGTATTCCGGTTCGGCAAATTCCAGATTTAAGCGTGTTTTAACTTCTATAAAAACCAAAACACCTTTATCCTTTGCAACAATATCAATTTCACCGTGTCCATATTGATAATTTCTAGCTAATATTTCAAATCCTTTTTGAACGAGAAATTTTGCTGCAATTTCCTCACCTTCTTTGCCAATATCTCTTTTATTTTTATTTGATTTATCCATCAATCAGTCTTTAAAAGTGAGTCCAGTTTGGTTTGTTCGCTCATAAATTTTATTTAAAAATGTTTTTCGGTGCGCGGGGCAAGAGCCAAATTTTAGCAAGGCATTTATATGCTCTTTCGTCGGATATCCTTTGTTGAATTCCCAACTGTAGAACGGATATTTTTTTGCAAGTCTAATCATTATCCGGTCGCGGACTACTTTTGCAATTATGGAAGCAGAAGCAATTGATAGTGATTTAGAATCACCTTTGACAATTGGAATAACTACTGCATCATAATTAAAAGATTTATTACCATCTACTAAAATTACATCAGGATGTATTTTTAATTTTTCCACAGATTTTTTCATTGCAAGTAAAGATGCCTGCAAAATATTAATTTTATCAATTTTTGTATGTGAGATGGCTGTATAAGAAAAGGCAAGTGCATTGTTACAGATTACATCAAAAAGTTCTTCGCGAAGATTTGCTGATAATTTTTTTGAATCATTAATTCTTTCATCGTAAAAATCCGGAGGTAAGATAACAGCAGCGGCAACAACCGGTCCGGCAAGCGGTCCCCTTCCCGCTTCATCTGTACCGGCAAGATATTTTTTACTGTTCAATAAATATTTTTTATCAAAATTTTTCATTTGCCTAAATAGATTGCCAACAAACCCATTATCATATCAAATTTTAATAAACGGCTAACCGTAGATATGCTTTTATCAGATTTATCATATAAAAGTTTTAAGCTGTAAATCAAAATAGGATTTACAATAATCATTACTAAAATAAAATACTCAATTTTATAATAGTTAGTTATAAAAGGATAAATCGTAAATAAAATTAAGGTAATGGTAATTGATAAAATCAATTGTTTGGAAATATTTATTCTGAATCGAATAGGAAATGTTTTGAAATTTAATTTTGAATCACCTTCAATATCCTGAATATCCTTTACGATTTCTCTTATCAAGTTAATTAAGAAAGCAAATATGGCAGGAATAACAGCCGCTTGCACATTATCAGCGGCAATACCGCCATAAATAAAAGCCAAAGCAGTAATCAACGCAATAACAAAATTTCCAACTAACGGTAATCTTTTTAAGTATGATGAATAAATAAAAAGTAACCCGATCGTAATAATAATTATTATCAAAAGAATTGGGGACTGATATGCTGCAATTAACAATGAAGAAAAATTAAAAAATAAATATTCATACCATGCTTCGTTTTTTGTTAAATCGCCTAAAACTAAAACTCTATCAGGATGAGAAATTTTATCTGTTTCAACATCATAAATATCGTTAATAATATTTCCTGCTGCAGCCGTTAATGCAGCGGCCAGTGAAACTAAAATAATTGTAGTCAGTTCCGTTTGTTCTTTCTGGGATATAAGGATAGAAACAACAACTACGAGAAATGTAATTATAATATTAATCGGTCGTGCGATTTTTATGTAAGCAAATATTTTTTTTAGAAAGTTCATTTTAATATTAAAAATGCTGCCTCAAAATAATTGAAGCAGCACTTAAATTGAAATCAGATACAGCAAATGCCTTGTAGAGATTTATTTATTTTATTAAAACAAGTTTCATTGTTTTATTAAGCTCATCAAACACCTGTTTATTAGATAAATTATTAAACATAATTCTATAAAAGTAAACTCCACTTGATAAATCTCCGGCATCAAAAGGAACGTTATATTTTCCTGCTGGCTGATTTTCATTTACCAGAACTTTTACTTTATTTCCCAGCACATCATACACAGTTAGATTTACAAATGCATCTTCCGGTAAATCATATTTAATTCTTGTTATTGAGTTAAATGGATTTGGATAGTTCTGATACAAAACATAATTATCCGGTAAAACATTAGATTTTGGACGATCCGGTGGAGGAACATCCATCTTTCCTGATGTCATTTCTTCAACGAAGTAATTATATAACAAAGTAGCGGCACGAGTATTTTTCCTTAACTCTGTTATACTTTCAAGATGATCTACTCCCATTCCACCAATAAGTGCAATGACAACTTCTGCTGTATCGCCGAGATCTAGACTAAAAGGACCAGTCATTAGCCACATTCGTCTATCTCCCGGTCCATTAATGATTCCATCAATCAGTCCTGTGCCTGTGACCGGATCGCCATTCAACATATATGTTCCATATCCAATAAATTCACCGGATTTTGCTTGTTTTGGATATCTTGGTATTGGTAAATACCCAGACATTAGATTATAAAACTCTAAAGTTCCATTATAATTATAATTTGGATCTGTAAAATATCCTCCAGTTCTATGCAAAATAGCAACTGTTAATGGTTTCGGATTAAAATATTTGTAACCTCTTCTCCATCTAAAGTTAAAAACAGCACTATCAAGAAAGTCACCCGTGTACCTTGATACACCTTGCAAGTAACTGTGCCCGACTGCAGGAGGAGCTAATCCAAAATTTGCATATTTTGCATCAGGATCTGCTGAATTATATGTATAGCCTAAGTTAAGAGTTGTATCACAACCAATAAAATCATCTGATGATTTTCCAAGATCAGTATCAGACCATTGACAGATATACATACTATCAATCCTTGAATTAGAAGATGAAGCTGGTGTTCCTTTATAAATTATATTCACTTTTTTGTAAATAACATTTCCTATTGGATCTTGATTTGT
>OEIU01000394.1_pt1 | contig 42357 bp, 34 predicted proteins | sample 1539221 | NCBI WGS metagenome assembly OEIU01 (sample SAMN03792071, study PRJEB22550) | activated sludge metagenome | feature: wastewater treatment plant; material: activated sludge; isolation source: Wastewater treatment plant of a petroleum refinery complex | place: Argentina: Zarate | collected... | reverse complement strand
TGCCTGGTGGTTGATGGCAGCGAGGATATAGCGACATGTTTATTTTGGCTACACCCTCTCAGAGCCTGTGAAGTATTCCGACGCGTCCGAGCGGGCGTCCGAAAAGGTGTCGATCAAGGCGCAAAGCGCAGTCGTAGCCCGGGCTACGGCGAGCATTTGCAACGCCGAGCGGCGCCTGTTTGCGCTCGGGCGCACGAGCGGGCGTGGCGGAATGCTTCACACGCTCTCAGCGCCGCTTCGGGTCGAACTGCGTGTCCAGCCCGTTCCAGACCTTGTAGTAGTCGGGCTGCTGGGTCTGCAGCGCATGGCGTGTCGGTTGCAGCACGGCAGGCGTCTCGAACATGAAGGCCATCGTGTCGCGGATGTAATCGGGCTTGCCGGTGTCGGCGCTGCTGGCCTTGGTGAAGGTGCCCAGGTCGGGGCCGTGGCCGGTCATGCAGTTGTGCAGCGAGCTGCCGCCGGGCACGAAACCCTCGGCCTTGGCGTCGTACACGCCGTGGATCAGCCCCATGTACTCGCTGGCGAAGTTGCGGTGGAACCACGGCGGGCGGAAGGTGTCCTGCATCGCCAGCACGCGCGGCGCGAACACGACGAAGTCGATGCTGTCCTGCCCAGGCAGCGCGCTGGGCGCATGCAGCACCAGGAAGATCGACGGGTCCGGATGGTCGTAAGTGATCGAGCCGATCGCGTTGTAGCGGCGCAGGTCGTACTTGTAGGGCGCGTAGTTGCCGTGCCAGGCGACCACGTCCAGCGGCGAATGGCCCTGCGTGCAGCGCCAGAAGTGGCCCTGGAACTTGGCGACGATCTCGAACTCGCCCGTCGCGTCCTCGTAAGCGGCCACCGGGGTGAGGAAGTCGCGCGGGTTGGCCAGGCCGTTGGAGCCGATCACGCCCAGGTCGGGCAGCTTGAAGGGCACGCCGGGGTTCTCGCACACGTAGCCGCGCGCCTGGCCGTCGGGCAGCCGCACCTGGAAGCGCACGCCGCGCGGCACGACCACGAACTCCTGCGGCTCGAGCTCGATCGTGCCCAGTTCGGTGGCCACCGTCAGCCGCCCCGTCTCGGGCACGATCAGCAGCTCGCCGTCGGCGTTGTAGAAGTAGCGCTTGTCCATCGAGCGGTTGGCCGCGTAGTGGTGGATGCCGCAGCCGGCGTTGCCGGCCATCGTCACCATGCCGTCGATGAAGTCGGTGGGGGTCTTGGCGTCCGGCATCGGCAGCGGATCCCAGCGCAGCTGGTTCGGCGGCGCCGGCACCTCGTCGAAGCGGCTGAGCCAGCGCTTGCCGACCTCGGCGCTCTCGAAGCCGGTGGTCTGCACCGCGCTCGGGCGGATGCGGTACAGCCAGCTGCGCCGGTTCAGGTGCCGCGGCATGGTGAACGCGGTGCCCGTCAGCTGCTCGGCATACAGGCCATAGGGCGCGCGCTGCGGCGAGTTGCGGCCCTCGGGCAAGGCGCCGGGCAGCGCCTCGGTGGCGAACTCGCTGGCGAAGCCGCTCATGTAGCGCAGGGCCTCGGGCTGGGCCGCCTGAGCGGATTTCGTGCTGCTGCGGGTTTGGTTGGCGGTGGTCACGCTCATCTTGCAACTCCTTCCGGGTCGATCGGCGTGTGCAGCCCCGGCAAGCGGAGCGCGGTTCGGATGGCCTTCAGTGTGCGCCTGCCTCGGCTCGTGGTGCTCAGTGTGCCCCGCCTGGACGGATGGCTTTGCCGCCCAGGGCCTGAGCCGTGGCGGCTTGCTTACAGGTTCTCGAGCGCCGCGTGCACGTGCCGGCGGAACGGTTCGGGCTTGCCCAGCGCGGAAGGGCCGGCTGAGGGCCCGGCCAGCGGCCGTGCCGCTCGAGTGCGCGCCAGCGCCTGGCGATGTCCCGGAGGATGTCGCCGGCGTGTTCCAGCCCGATGAGGGGCCGGCCCCGCAGGGCCTGCACCGGGACGCCGAAGATCTCCGCGCGCTGCGCCTCGGGGCAGTCCAGCCCTACTTCACCAGCGGGCAGCCGCCGTCGGCGAGCGGACGGAAGGCCTGCTCGGCCGGAATCGTCTGCAGCAGCTTGTAGTAGTCCCAGGGCCCCTTCGACTCGCTCGGCTTCTTCACCTCGAACAGATAGGCCGGATGGATCTTGCGGCCGTCGATGCGGATCATGCCCTTGCCGAACAGCGGGTCGTCGGTCGGCAGCTTCTTCATCTCGGCCACCACCTTGGCGCCGTCCTTGTCTTCCTGGATCGCGTCGACCGCCTTCAGGTAGTGCAGCATCCCGGCGTAGTCGCCGGCTTGGGCCATCGTCGGCATGCGGCCGTTCATGGCGGCGCCAAAGCGCTTGGACCAGGCGCGCGTGCCGTCGTTCATGTCCCAGTAGAAGGTCTCGGTCAGTTGCAGGCCCTGCGCGGCCTGCAGGCCCAGGCCGTGGACGTCGGAGAGGAACACCAGCAGGCCGGCCATCTTCTGACCGCCCTTGACGATGCCGAACTCCGACGCCTGCTTGACCGTATTGATCATGTCGGCGCCGGCGTTGGCGAGCCCGATGATCTTCGCCTTCGACGACTGCGCCTGCAGCAGGAACGACGAGAAGTCCTGCGTGGACAGCGGCACCTTGACGGTGCCCAGCACCTTGCCGCCGGAGGCCGTGACCACCGCGGCCGTGTCGCGCTCGAGGGCGTGGCCGAAGGCGTAGTCGGCGGTCAGGAAGAACCAGGTGTCGCCGCCGCTCTTGACCACCGCGCTGCCGGTGCCGTGCGCCAGCATCCAGGTGTCGTAGGTCCAGTGCACGGTGTTTGCGTTGCAGGCCTTGCCGGTCATATCCGACGAGCCGCCGGTCGAGTTGACCATGACGCTGTTCTTGTCCTTCACGATCTGGCCCACCGCGAGCATGACCGAGGAGGTCGCGACGTCGAGGATCATGTCCACGCCTTCGGAGTCGATCCACTTGCGTGCGATGCTCGAGCCGATGTCGGGCTTGTTCTGGTGGTCGGCCGAGATGACCTCGATCTTCAGCTTGGAGCCGGTCTGCTTGACGTAGTCCTCGGCCGCCATCTTCGCGGCCACCACCGAGCCCTGGCCCGCCAGGTCGGCGTAGGGGCCGGACATGTCGGTGAGCACGCCGATCTTGACCACGCCGCCGCTGATTTCGGCCTGCGCCGCACCGGCGAGCGCCATGCCCATGCCGGCGATGAGCGTGCTGAGCAGCTTGCGCTTCATGTCGTCTTTCCTTGTCAGTGAGGGTCAGGGGTCAGGGGTCGGAACTCGCGCGTGAAAGCCTCGGCTTCGCACGCCCAGGCATTCGTGCCGCAGCGGCTGCTTCGCTCCAGCTGGGCGGCGCTGAATTCACGCAAGGCGCGGCCGTGTGACGGGCTTCGGGAATGAACTCGCTGCGCCTGCGTTCGGCGGTCTTCGTGCTGCTGCTTCTGCGGGCAGTCCCCGAAGCGGCGGCGATAGTAGCCGAGAGCGCAGTGCCGCGCGTGCCGTCTACGCGTTTGTCCTGAGCCAGTCGTGCTTGGCATTCGCAGAGCAGCCCGACAGCGCGCTCAGGCCGGCCGCAACAACACCGCGGCAATGGCGACGACGACGCTCAGCATGGCCGCCAGGTCCTGCCAGCTCGGCCACTCGCCGACGATCAGCGGCGCGCTGAGCACGCCGATCAGCGGCACCGCCATCACGCTCATCGCGCTGGTCGACGCCGGCAGCGCGCGCGCCAGCGCGAACCAGATCACCTGCGCCGCGCCGTAGTTGATCAGCACCGACCAGACGAGGCTGGCCCACACGGCGGCGCTGAACTGCCAGCGCTGCGGCGGCTCGAGCCAGGCGGCCAGCAAGGCGATGGCCAGCGCCGACCACAGCATCATCCACACCACCAGCGCCTCGGCCGGCAGCGTGAGGCGCGCGCGACGCATCCAGATCGTGCCCAGCGCCCAGCACAGCGCCGCGCCCTGCATCCAGGCGATGCCCGCCGGCCGGCCGGCAAGCTGGGCCAGTTCGTTCCACAGCAGCAGCGTGATGCCGGCGAGCACCGCGGCCACGGCCAGCATCAGCCGGCCGGTGAGCCGCTCGCGATAGAACAGCACCGACAGCAGCACCGTCCACACCGGCATCGTGAAGCCGAGGATCGCCGCCCGCCCGGCGGGCAGGTGCGCCACGCCGACGATCGACAGCGCGTGCCAGCCCAGGATGTTGGGCAGCCCGAGCACGAGCACGTCGCGCCACTCGGCTCGGCCGCGCGGCCGCAGGCGCACGCCGCGCGCGCCGAAGTACGCCGCCAGCGCGAGCGCCCCCAGGCCCATCGTCAGCGCCCGGAAGTGCAGCGGCGCCAGCTCGCGCAGCGACAGCTTCATGATCGGCCAGTTCAGGCCCCACATCAGCGTCAACGCCACGAGGCCGATGAGCTGGCGGCGCGTGAGGGTCGTCATCGCCGCGAGCTTACGACGGCAAACGGCACGGCCTGGCACGGCCTGCCGCTCGGCTTGACAACGCTGGCCGCATGGGCTTGCAGGCGCGCACCTAAAGATGCATCGTTAACGAATCTTAGAATCGTCGCCACTCGGCGCTAACACGACGCCTGTGTGGCGCGCTTGCGCGACGTCAATTGATTGGCGCATGCCCTGCGCCGGAACAGAAGGGAAACCAACCGATGGACAGTGCCGTCCTGAGCCTGCTGGGCGCCTTCTTGCTGTCCATCCTCGGCCTCTTCGTCTTCATCTGGTCGTTGCGCAAGGGCCTGCTGGTCGAGAACCCGCGCGCCGCCTCGGCCATCTTTGCCCGGGGCGAGATCGGCCACACCGACGATCCCGCCCTCGGCCAAGCCGGGCGGCAGCACTTCCAGGCCGCGGCCGCCGAGGCGGGCGATTCCGCTCATCCGCCCGATGCCCAGGAGATCGAGGACCGCATCGCGGCCGACCGCTCCAGCGCCTTCCCGGTCTTCATGTTCATCGCCTTTGCCTGCATGTGGCTGCTGTTCGGCGGCATCGCCGGCCTGACGGCCTCGCTCAAGCTGCACTGGCCCGACTGGCTGGTGAGCGAGGCCTGGATGACCTTCGGCCGCATCCGCACCGTGCACCTGACGGCGGTGCTCTACGGCTGGATCACCAACGCCGAGCTGGCCGTCATCATCTGGCTGATGCCGCGGCTGCTGCGCCGGCCGCTGATCGGCCCGATGTGGATCATGATGGGCGGCGCGCTGGTCAACACCGCCATCGCCAGCGGCATCGGCGCCATCGGCGCCGGCTGGACCGACGGGCTGGAGTACCTGGAGATGCCCTGGCAGATCGGCATCTTCTTCGCCGCCGGCATGGTCTGCATCATCGGCCCGGTGATGTACACGCTGGTCAACCGCAAGGTCGAGTCGCTGTACGTGACCACCTGGTATCACACGGCGGGCCTGCTGTGGATCACGCTGCTGTTCATCGTCGGCAAGATGCCCGGCGTGCACTTCGGCGTGCAGCAGGCGGCCATGAACTGGTGGTACGGCCACAACGTGCTCGGCCTGTGGTTCACGCCGGTGGCGGTGGGCGCGATCTACTACTTCCTGCCGAAGATCATCGCGCGGCCGATCCGCTCGTACAACCTGTCGATCCTGGGCTTCTGGACGCTGGCCTTCTTCTACGCCCAGGTCGGCGGCCACCACCTGGTGGGCGGACCGGTGCCGGGCTGGCTGGTCACGCTGTCGATCGTGCAGAGCATGATGATGATCATCCCGGTGCTGGCCTTCTCCATCAACATGGCGCTGACCATGAAGGGCCGCATGCGCCTGGGGATCTATTCGCCGACGCTGCGCTTCATGATGTTCGGCGGCTTCATGTATCTGCTGTCCTCGCTGCAGGGCTCGTTCGAGGCGCTGCGCTCGGTGCAGCAGGTGGCGCACTTCACGCACTACACCGTGGCCCACGCCCACCTGGGCGCCTACGGCTTCGTGACCATGGTGCTGTTCGGCGCCATCTACTTCATGATGCCGCGCATCCTGCATTGGGAGTGGCCGTTCCCGAAGCTGATCTCGCTGCACTTCTGGCTCGCCGCGATCGGCATCATGATCTACTTCGTCGGCCTGAGCTGGGGCGGCTGGCTGCAGGGCCTGGCTATGCTGGATGCGTCCCGGCCGTTCATGGACTCGGTGGCGGTAACGATTCCATGGCTGCAATGGCGCAGCGCCGGCGGCAGCCTGATGGTCGCCAGCCACCTGATCTTCGTCTTCCACTTCATGGCCATGGCGCTGCGCTTCGGGCCCGACCGCGCCGGTGCCGCCCTGTTCTCGAACCGGCCCAAGGCGGTGGAGCTCGCGCATGGAGAATGAAACCAAACTAACCGCCGGCGCGATGGTCACCTTCGCCATCGCCGTCTCGGCGCTGGTGATCCTGCCCTACATCCAGGTGCGCGACGTGAAGCCGCCCGAAGGGCTCAAGCCCTACACCAGCGCCGAACTGCGCGGACGCGCCACCTACGTCGCCAACGGCTGCTTCTACTGCCACAGCCAGCAGCCGCGCTCGGAGAGCTTCGCGCCCGCCGACGCCAAGCGCGGCTGGGGCCGGGCCTCGGTGCCGGGCGACTACTACTACGACAAACCGCACCTGCTGGGCAGCATGCGCACCGGGCCGGACCTGCTGAACATCGGCGTGCGCCAGCCGAGCAAGGACTGGCAGCTGGGCCACCTGTACCAGCCGCGCGCCTACGTGCCCGGCTCGATCATGCCGGCCTACCCCTATCTGTTCGACGTCAAGGACCAGGCCGATCCGGGCGAGGAGGCGCTGAACCTGCCGCCCGGCCACAGCCCGGCGGGCAAGGTCGTCGTGCCCACGCCCGAAGCGCTGGATCTGGTGAAGTACCTGCAGGCGCTGAAGCGCAACTACCCGGTGCTGCCGCCCGAGCCGCACGAGGCGGCGGGCGCCAAGACGTCCGCGGCGCCCGCGGCGCCGCAGCCCAGGCCGGCCTCGTGAAAGGACTGCGACCATGAGCCAAGACGCGGCCACGCGCGCGCAGCAGCGCGAGAACGAAGACCCCGAGGAAGCCGTGCGCCCGATGCCGCTGGTGGTGCTGCTGATCGCCGTGGGCATGGTGCTGTGGGCGGTGATCTACATCCTGAACACCGAGCCGCTGGACCTGTCCCGCTACGGCGACCAGCGCACGCGCGCCGAGCTGTCGGGCCCGGCGGCGCCCGCCGCAGGCGCGGCCGTCGACGGCAAGGCGATCTTCGCCGCCCAGTGCGCCGCCTGCCACCAGGCCACCGGCGCCGGCCTGCCGGGCGTGTTCCCGCCGCTGGATGGCTCGGAATGGGTGCACGGCGAGCCGCGCGTGCTGGCCAACATCCTGCTGCACGGCGTCACCGGCGAGATCACCGTCAAGGGCAACAAGTACCAGGGCGCGATGCCCAGCTTCGCCCAGCTGCCGGACGCCGAGCTTGCCGCCGTGGCCAGCTACATCCGCAGCAGCTGGTCGAACAAGAACGAGCCGCTGGACGCCAAGCTGTTCGCCGACGAACGCAAGGCCGGCGCCGAACGCAAGACGCCGTTCGAAGGCGAAGCGGCGCTGAAGGCCCTGCAGAAGTGAGCCCGCCGTGTGGCGCACCGCGCTGCTGAGCGCCCTGCTGCTGCTGGCCGGCTGGGCCGCGGCAAGCTGGCTGACCTGCGATTTCCAGGTCTGGACCGATGAGGGCGCGCGCCGCCTGGAGGTGGCCTTGCGTCCGGTGGACGCGCCCGCCGTCACGGTGCAAGGGCCGGCACACAGCGCCAGCCTGCCGGCGCTGCTGACCGAGGAAGGCGCGGTCACGGTGGTGGACTTCATCTACACGCAGTGCCGGACGGTGTGCCTGTCGCTGGGCAGCAGTTTCCAGCAGCTGCAGGCGGCGCTGCAAGCCGACCGGGCTGCGGGCCATGCGCCGAAGCTCAGGCTGCTGTCGATCAGCTTCGACGGCGCGCGCGACGATCCCGCCGCGCTGCAGGCCTATGCGCAGAGCCTGCGTGCCGATCCGAGCCTGTGGCGCTTCGTGCGCGTACCCGACAGCACGCAGCAGCAGGCCCTGCTGCGCAGCCTGGGCGTGGTGGTGGTGCCCGACGGCCGCGGCGACTACGAACACAACGCCGCGCTGCTGATCTTCGACGCGCAAGGACGCATGCTGCGCATCTTCGACCTGGCCGAGCAGCAGCTGGCCCTGGACTACGCACGCCATCTGGCGAGCCGGCGGCCATGAAGCTCGCGTGCCCCCACCCCAGGCAGCAGGCCGTGCTGGGGCTGATGCTGCTGCTCGCGCTGGCCTGGCCGGCTGCGCGCCAGTGGCTGCAAGCCAGCATGTGGCGCCACATGCTGCTGCAGTTCCCGCTGTGGATGCTGGCCGGCGCCTTGCTTGCCGCGGCTCTGCCGCCCCGCGCGCGCAGCCTCATCGCCCGCGCCAACGCCCACGGCATCAGCGGGCTGGTGGCCGTGGGCGTGGTGCTGTCGGTGCTGATGGTGCCGCGCGTGCTCGACCTGGCGCTGCGCGACGCCGGCATCGAGGCCGCAAAGTGCGCCGCGCTGCTGCTGGCCGGCGCCGCGCTGCGCGTGTCGTGGCCGCCGGCCGGGCTCGTGCTGCAGAGCTTCTTCCTCGGCATGTGGCTGCCGATGATGGTCGTCGTCGGGCAGCTCTACATCGATTCGCCGCTGCGCCTGTGCAACGCCTACCTGCTCGACGATCAGGCGCGCCTGGGCCGCTGGCTCGTCGCGCTGGCCGCCGTGCTGGGCCTGGCCTGGCTGGCGCATGCGGCGCGGCGGCTGCTGCAGCGCGAACAGGCGCAGCTGGCGCCGCACCAGCAATAGCGGGGCTGCGCCCCGGGATGCGCCGCCGTCGGCTGCGCAGCCCGATCGAGCCCGCAGCGTGCGCCTCGAGCACGCAGGCGCCAGGTCGCTCGAGCGCTCGTTCAATTGCGCGCCTTCGATGAACTTCACGCCGGCAGCCGCGCCGCCCTTGACGCCGAAGGCCAGCAGGCCGGAGGCCATCGGCTCACCGTCCAGCGCGCGCATCTGGCGGCGCAGCAGCGCGTGCTGCGGATGCTGCGGCAGCCCGGGGTAGTTGACCCAGCTCACCCGCGGATGCGCTTGCAGGAAGCGCGCCGCCGCCAGCGCGTTGCGGCGGTGCCGCTCCATGCGCAGCGGCAGCGTCTGAACGCCCTGCAGGATCTGCCAGGCGCTCGTCGGGCTCGAGGCCGCGCCGTAGACGCGCAGCGTCTCCATGCGCGCGCGCATGCACAAGCCGAAGTCGCCGAAGGTCTCGTAGAAGCGCACGCCGTGGCAGCCGGGCGAGGCTTCGGTCATGCCCGGGAACTTGCCGTTGTCCCAGGGGAACTTGCCGCTTTCCACCATCACGCATTCCTCCAAAGCCGCGACCGTGGGGTTGCTCGAGCGCGAATAGACGTTGCCGAAGGTCTGCAGGTTGAACAGGCTGGCCGCATGGTCGGCGCTGTCGAAGACGAAGCTGGTGGTCTGGTAGATCGGCAGCGCGCGTGCGCCGGTGGCCACGTCGGGGATCTGCCCGGCGTGAATGGCCAGCGTCTCGGCTTGGAACTCGCGGTCGGCCATGTCAGTACCGCCCGGCCGGCCGAAGGTACTGACGCGCCTCCGTGGGGGCAGCGAACGGAGTGAGCTCGGGGGCTGCATGTCAGACCGTCCTCTTCGCGGAAATCACGCGCGTGTTCACGCCGGCCCAGTGCAGCCCGCCGAACAGCCGCGCATGTCCGATCTTCACGCAGCGGTCCATCACCGTATCCAGACCGGCCGCGCGCGCCAGCGCATCGGCCTCGAGGTTGAGCACGCCGATCTGCCGCCACAGGCACTTCGCGCCGATGGCGATGGCGCCGCGCGCGAAGGGCAGCACGCCGGCGGTCTTGCGGAACACGTCGACCATGTCCACCGCGAACGGAATGTCTTCCAGCGCGGCCCAGCTGCGCTCGCCGAGGATGCGGTCATAACGCGGGTTCACCGGCACGACCCGGCAGCCGTGCTGCTGCAGGTACTTGGCCGCGAAGTTGCTCGGCCGGTGCCAGTCGGCCGACAGGCCGACGATGGCGATGGTGCGGCATTCGCGCAGGATGCGGCGCAGGGTGCTGATGCCGCCGCTCATGGCCGGGCAGCGTGGGGCAGGCGCCGACGATAGCGCAGCAGCTATGCTTCGGGCGCCCGACCGCGCGGCGAATCGTTCTCTGAGCATCCCAGACCCCGCTCACGGCGCCAGGTGCACCCAAAGAAGTCAACGGCTTACGAAACGTTTTCTCGACAGAGGGTGCAGCCGGCAGACGACGCGGCACCCGCCATGGACACTTTCCCGCCGCCCTCCCCCGCAACGGCCCGCCGCAGCTTCAAGCGCCGGCTCGACAAGTACGTCGCCGCCTACATGCTCGGCTACGCGCTGTTCGTGCTGCTGATGGCGCTGCTCGAGCAGATGGGGCTGCCGCGCAAGGCCATCGGCGTCGCCTTCCTGTTGTCGACGGTGGCGGTGTACGCCGTGATCGGCATGGTCAGCCGCACCACGGTGCCGGTGGAGTACTACGTCGCCGGCCGCCGCGTGCCGGCGATGTACAACGGCATGGCCACCGCCGCCGACTGGATGAGCGCCGCCTCGTTCATCGGCCTGGCCGGCACTTTGTACCTGAGCGGCTACGGCGGGCTGGCCTTCGTGCTCGGCTGGACCGGCGGTTTCTGCCTGGTGGCGCTGTTCGTCGCGCCCTACCTGCGCAAGTTCGGCCAGTACACGGTGCCCGACTTCCTGGGCGAGCGCTACGGCAGCGACCTGACACGCAGCATCGCCTTGTTCGGCGCGATCCTGTGTTCGTTCACCTACGTGGTGGCGCAGATCTACGGCGTCGGGCTGATCACCACGCGGCTGTCGGGCCTGCCCTTCGAGATCGGCGTGTTCGCGGCGCTGGGCAGCATCCTGCTGTGCTCGTTCCTCGGCGGCATGCGCGCCGTCACCTGGACGCAGGTGGCGCAGTACATCGTCATCATCGTCGCCTACCTGGTGCCGGTGGTCTGGCTGTCGGTCAAGCAGACCGGCGTGCCGCTGCCGACGGCGGTGTACGGCCAGCAGTTGCAGAAGATCAGCGCGCTCGAGCGCAAGCTGCTCGACGACCCGCGCGAGGCCGAGGTCGCCGCCGCCTTCCGCGCGCGCGCCGCGGCGCTCGACCAGAAGCTGCGCGACGTGCCCGCGGCGCTGGCCGCCGAACGCGAGACCGCGCGCCAGCGGCTCGAGCGCTCGAGCGCCGGCAACGGCCCGCTGCTCGAAGTGCAGCGCGCCAGCCGCGCGCTGGCGGCGCTGCCGCGCGATGCGGCCGAGGCCACGCGCGCCTGGAGCGCCGCCAAGGCGCAGAACGAGGCGCGCGCGGCGCCGCTGGCCGGCATGCCGCCGCATGCGCAGGCCTTTGCCGGCGACCCGAACGGCGAGCCGGCGGCAAAGCAGCAGTTCGACCATTCGCGGCGCAACTTCCTGGCGCTGGTGTTCTGTCTGATGATGGGCACGGCCGCGCTGCCGCACATCCTGGTGCGCTACTACACGACGCCGACGGTGCGCCAGGCGCGCGAGTCGGTGACCTGGTCGCTGCTGTTGATCGTGCTGCTGTACCTGACGGCGCCGGCCCTGGCGGTGCTGGTCAAGTACGAGATCTTCAGCACGCTGGTCGGCACGCCCTTCGACCGGCTGCCGGCGTGGATCGCCCACTGGAGCAAGCTCGACCCGGCGCTGCTGTCGGTGGCCGACGTCAACGGCGACGGCGTGCTGCAGCTGGGCGAGATGCGCATCGGCGCCGACATCATCGTGCTCGCCACGCCCGAGATCGCCGGGCTGCCCTACGTGGTGTCGGCGATGGTCGCGGCCGGCGGGCTGGCCGCGGCGCTGTCGACCGCCGACGGCCTGCTGCTGACGATCTCGAACTCGCTGGGCCACGACCTGTACTACAAGATGATCAACCCGCAGGTTTCGACGACGCAGCGCGTGACGCTGTCCAAGGCGCTGATGCTGCTGGTGGCGGTGGCCGCGGCCGCCGTCACGGCACAGAGGCCGCCGGACCTGCTGGTGCTGGTCTCGGCCGCGTTCTCGCTGGCCGCGGCCACCTTCTTCCCGGCGCTGGTGCTGGGCGTGTTCTGGCCGCGCGCCAACGCTCCAGGCGCGGCCGCGGGCATGCTTGCCGGGCTCACGCTGACCGCCTACTACATCGCCACCACCGATGCCTGGGTGCGCGCGCTGTTCGGCGCGAGCGGCCCGGTCGAGCTGTGGTGGGGCATCCAGCCGGCGTCGGCGGCGGTATTCGGCGTGCCGGCGGGATTCGCCGTCATCGTCATCGTCAGCCTGCTCACCCAGCGGCCCGGGCCGCAGCAGCAGGCGCTGGTGCAGCGGATCCGCTATCCGGCCGATGCCGCGCCGGGCGACGCCCGGCGCTGAGCCTGCGCTTTCAGATCGTTCGCCGGCTCTCGTCCTGCGTCGATCCCGCGATGAAGCGGGTCGCCGGACTTCCGGCATGTCTAGCCCCGATGCCGCCGCGCGGCCAGCCGCGCGGCCAGCCCTGTGGAACACTGCAGCGACCGCATCGCCCGAGCCTGCCATGACCGCTGCCAACCTACCCAGCCGCATCCTGCACCGCCAGATGGCGCACGCCCTGCCCGTCGCCGCCGGCGGCGAAGGCATCCACCTGATCGATGCGCAGGGCCGGCGCTACCTCGACGCCTCGGGCGGCGCGGCCGTGTCCTGCCTCGGCCACGGCCATCCCGAGGTGCTGGCGGCGATGCATGCGCAGCTCGACCGGCTGGCCTATGCGCACACCAGCTTCTTCACGACCGAGGTGGCGGAGGCGCTGGCCGAGCGGCTGGTGCAGGACGCACCGGCCGGCACCAGCCACGCCTACTTCGTGTCCGGCGGCTCCGAGGCCGTGGAAGCGGCGCTGAAGCTCGCGCGCCAGTATTTCGTCGAGATCGGCCAGCCGCAGCGCCGCCACTTCATCGCACGCCGCCAGAGCTACCACGGCAATACGCTGGGCGCGCTGGCGGTCGGCGGCAACGCCTGGCGGCGCGCGCAGTTCGCGCCGCTGCTGATCGCCGTGACGCACGTCGCGCCCTGCTACGAGTACCGCGACCGCCAGGCCGGCGAAAGCGCCGAGGCCTACGGGCAGCGCCTGGCCGCCGAGTTGTCCGCGGCGATCGAGCGCCTCGGCGGCGAGAATCTCATCGCCTTCGTCGCCGAGACCGTCGGCGGCGCGACGCAGGGCGCGACCGTGCCGGTGCCGGGCTATCTGCGCGGCGTGCGCGAGCTGTGCAGCCGCCACGGCATGCTGCTGATCCTCGACGAGGTGATGTGCGGCATGGGCCGCTGCGGCACGCTGCACGCCTGCGAAGCCGAGGGCGTGGTGCCCGACCTGCTGGTGGTGGCCAAGGGCCTGGGCGGCGGCTACCAGCCGATTGGCGCGGTGCTGGCGCAGGCCCACGTGGTCGACGCCATCGCCCAGGGCAGCGGCGCGTTCCAGCACGGCCACACCTACATCGGCCATGCGCTGGCCTGCGCCGCGGCGCTGGCGGTGCAGACGGTGATGCGCCGCGACGGCCTGGTCGAGCGCGTGCAGCACCAGGGCGAGCAGTTGCGCCGGCGGCTGCAGGCGGCCTTCGGCGATCACGCTCACGTCGGCGACCTGCGCGGGCGCGGCCTGTTCCAGGCTGTCGAACTGGTCGCCGACCGCGCGACGAAGCTGCCCTTCGATCCGGCGCTGAAACTGCACGCGCGCATCAAGGCGCACGCCATGGCCGAAGGACTGCTGGTTTACCCGATGGGCGGCACCATCGACGGCCGCTCGGGCGACCACGTGCTGCTGGCGCCGCCCTTCATCGTCGACGACGCCGCGCTCGACGAAATCGTGCAGCGGCTGGCAAGCGCCGTCGACCGCGCATTGGCGGAAGTCCCGGGTTGAGCGGCGCGGGGCATGCGCTATCGTCGGCGCACCCCGGCAGCCGGCGCCCGTGGCCGGACTGATCCACCGTCAACGATTCGCACGCACTGGAGCCTCATGATGAAGCCAAGCCTGAAGTTCACCCCGCTGCGCACGCTGCTGGCCGCGTCGGCCCTGAGCCTGGCCCTACCCTGGACGCCGGCCGCCGCGCAGCAGAAGTTCGTCACCATCGGCACCGGCGGCGTCACCGGCGTGTACTACGCGGCCGGCGGCGCGATCTGCCGCCTGGTCAACAAGGACCGCGCCAAGCACGGCATCCGCTGCTCGGTGGAATCGACCGGCGGCTCGGTGTTCAACGTCAACACCATCAAGTCCGGCGAGCTCGACCTGGGCTTCGCGCAGAGCGACGTGCAGTACAACGCGCTCAAGGGCGTGGGCGCCTTCAAGGACGCCGGCCCGTGGACCGACGAGCGCGCGGTGTTCTCGGTGCACCCGGAGCCCTTCACCGTGCTGGCGCGCAAGGAGGCCGGCGTCAAGAGCTTCGCCGACTTCAAGGGCAAGCGCTTCAACGTCGGCAACCCCGGCTCGGGCACGCGCGCGTCGATGGAAGAGCTGCTGGCGGCGATGAACTGGAAGCTGAGCGACTTCGCGCTGGCCTCGGAACTGAAGGCCGACGAGCACGGCCCGGCGCTGTGCGACGGCAAGATCGACGGCTTTTTCTACGGCGTCGGCCACCCCTCGGCCAACATCCAGGACCCGACCACCTCCTGCGCCGCGCGGCTGGTGCCGCTCACCGGCCCGGCGGTGGACAAGCTGGTCACCGACTTTCCCTACTACGCCAAGGTGGTGATCCCGGCCGGCCTGTATCCGAACAACCCGGACGCCACCAACACCTACGGCGTGCTGGCCACCGTGGTCAGCTCGGTCAAGGTGCCCAGCGACACCGTCTACCAGGTGGTCAAGGCGGTGTTCGACAACTTCGAGGAATTCAAGAAGCTGCACCCGGCGCTGGCGCACCTCAAGCCCGAGGACATGATCAAGGACGGGCTGTCGGCGCCGCTGCACGACGGTGCGCTGCGCTACTACAAGGAAAAGGGCTGGATCAAGTAACGGCGAACGGGGCGAGGAGCGGGACGGGCCTGCAGGCCCGCCCTTCCCCCTTTCCGATTGCTTTTTGCACACCGCCGTGGCGGTGACCGTGCATGGCCACCGACATCGAGAAGGCGTCCGCCGAACTGCAGGAGCTGGTCGCCGAGGCCGACACCGGCCGGCGCGAGCCGCGCGGCTTCGCGCGGCAGCTGATCTTCGGGACCGCGCTCGCCTGGGCGCTGTTCCAGCTGTGGTATGCGTCGCCGCTGCCCTTCGCGCTGCGTTTCGGCGTGCTCAACGACACCGAAGCGCGCTCGATCCACCTGGCCTTCGCGCTGTTTCTCGCCTTCCTGGCCTGGCCCGCCTTCAAGCGCTCGCCGCGCGACCGCATCCCCGCCGCCGACGTGCTGCTGGCGCTGGCCGGCGCCTTCGCCGGCGGCTACCTGCTGCTGTTCTATGCGCAACTGGCCACGCGCCCGGGACAGCCGACGACGCTGGACATCGTCGTCGCCAGCGCCGGGCTGCTGCTGCTGCTGGAGGCCACGCGCCGCACCGTCGGCTGGCCGATGGCCGCGCTGGCCATTCTGTTCATCGCCTACAGCATGCTCGGGCCCTACATGCCCGAGGTGCTGGCGCACAAGGGCGCCAGCCTGAACCGCATGCTGTCGCACATGTGGCTGACCACCGAAGGCGTGTTCGGCATCGCGCTGGGCGTGTCCACCAGCACGATCTTCGTCTACGTGCTCTTCGGCGCGCTGCTCGACCGCGGCGGCGGCGGCAACTACATGATGCAGGTCAGCTTCGCCGCGCTGGGCCACCTGCGCGGCGGGCCGGCCAAGGTCGCAGTGGTCAGCTCGGCGCTGAACGGCATGATCTCCGGCAGCTCGGTCAGCAACGTGGTGTCCGGCGGCATCTTCACCATCCCGCTGATGAAGAAGTCGGGCTACGGCGGCGTCAAGGCCGGCGCGATCGAGACCATGTCCTCGGTCGACGGCCAGATCATGCCGCCGGTGATGGGCGCGGCGACCTTCCTGATGGTCGAGTACGTCGGCATTCCCTACAGCGAGATCATCAAGCACGCGGCGCTGCCGGCGCTGCTGTCGTACATCGGGCTGTTCTACATCGTGCACCTGGAGGCGCTGAAGCTGAAGATGCAGCCGATCGTGCGGCGCGAGCCCAGGCCGCTGCGCGAGCGCGCGCTGCGCCTGGCACTCGGCGTGTCGGGCAGCATCGTCGTCGTGTCGCTGCTGTTCTACCTGCTCAGCGCCTGCCAGGCGCTGCTCGGTGCGGCGGCGCCCTACGCGATCGGCGCGATCATGACCGCGCTGTACCTGGTGGCGGTGCGCACCGCGGCGCGCGGCCCCGAACTGCCGCAGGACATCGACATCGACCATCCGCGCGCGATGGCCATCTGGCCCACGGTGCAGGGCGGGCTGCATTACCTGCTGCCGATCGGCACGCTGATCTGGTGCCTGATGATCGAGGAGCTGTCGCCGTCGCTGTCGGCCTTTTGGGCGATCGTCGTGCTGCTGCTGCTGATGCTGACGCAGCGCTGGCTGACCGAGTTCTTCCGCGGCCGCTCGACGCAGGGCACGCTGCGCACCGGCTTCGGCGAGACGGTGCGCGGGCTGAACGACGGCGCGCGCAACATGATCGGCATCGGCGTGGCCACCGCCACCGCCGGCATCATCGTCGGCGGCATCACGCTCACCGGCGTGGGCCTGCGCATGATCGAGTTCGTCGAGCTGGTGTCGCAGGGCAACGTGATGATGATGCTGCTGTTCACCGCCTTCGTGTGCCTGGTGCTCGGCCTGGGCGTGCCCACCACCGCCAACTACGTGCTGGTGGCCACGCTGATGGCGCCGGTGGTGGTCGAGCTGGGCGCGCGCAGCGGGCTGGTGATCCCGCTGATCGCGGTGCACCTGTTCGTCTTCTACTACGGCATCATGGGCGACATCACGCCGCCGGTCGGTCTGGCCACCTTCGCCGCGGCGGCGATCAGCGGCGAGGACGCGATCCAGACCGGCATCCAGGGTTCGATCTACGCGCTGCGCACGGTGATCCTGCCCTTCATCTGGATCTTCAATACGCAGCTGCTGCTGATCGACGTGCACAGCAGCGCCGAGCTGGTGCGCGTGGTGGTCGCCAGCACCGTCGCGACGCTGATGTTCGCCGCGGTGACGATGGGCTGGTTGCGCATCAAGAACCGGCTGTGGGAGACCGCGCTGCTGGCGCTGGCCGTGCTGCTGCTGTTCCGCCCCGACTACTTCATGGACCGCCTCGCGCCGCCGGCGCGGGAGGCGCCTGCGGCGCAGGTCTTCGAGATCGCCAAGGAGGCGCCGTCGGATGCCACGCTGGCGATGCTGATCAAGGGCAGCACGCTCGAAGGCGACGACATCACCAAGACCGTCGCGCTGCAACTGGGCGAAGCCGGGCCCGACGGGCGCAGGCGCCTGGCCGACGCCGGCCTGCAACTGGTGCCGCTGGGCGAGCAGATCCAGGTCGGCAACGTCAGGTTCGGCTCGCGCGCCAGGCGCGGCGGCTTCGAGCCCGGCTGGGACGTGGCCGCGGTGCTGGTACCCACCGGCGCGCCCAGCCCGCACGGGTTCTACCTGCCGGCCTTCGCGCTGATCGCGCTGGTGTGGTGGAACCAGGGGCGGCGCATGCCGCGGCCGCGCTGAAGACTGCAAGGCCGGTCAGCGGGGGGCGCCGGGGGCTGCCGCCTGCTGCGGTGGCCGCGGCTGTCGTTTGAGCCCCAGCCATGCCAGCGACGCCGCCGCCAGCGCCAGCCAGGGCAGCAGCACCAGGTTCATGCGCTGCCAGCCCAGCGCCTGCAGCAATCCGCCGGCACTGAACGAGCAGGCCAACCCGATCGCGAAGATCGTCATGTCGTTGATGGCCTGCGCCCGCGCCCTCTCGGCCGGCGCGTAGGTGCCGGTCAGCAGCGTGGTGCCGCCGATGTAGAGGAAGTTCCAGCCCACGCCGAGCAGGGTCAGCGCGCCGGCAAAGGAGCCGAAGCCGGTGCCGCTCAGCGTCATCAGCACGTGGCCCAGAAGCAGCAGCACGCCCGTGAACATGATGCGCAGCACGCCGAAGCGCACGATCAGCGAGCCGGTGGCGAAGGACGGCAGGAACATGCCCAGCACGTGCAGCTGGATCACGGTGGCTGCCGCGCCCAGCGCGTGCTCGTGGTGCAGCATCGCGATCGGCGTCGCGGTCATGGCCAGGATCATGATGCCGTAGCCGGTGGCCGCACCGAACAGCGCGACCAGGTAGGCCGGTTGCCGCACGATCTGCGGCCACGGCCGGCCGCGGCTCGCCGATGCGGCCGCAGCGGCGCCTTGTGCGGGAACGTGCAGACCGAGCAGCACGCCGGTGCCGGCCAGCGAGACGGCCGCCATGACGAGGAAGGACCCCAGGTATTGCGGCTGCAGCAGCGGGCCGCCCAGGCGGGCCAGCATCGGGCCGGCCAGCGCGGCGACGACGCCGCCGGCCATGACCAGCGAGATGGCGCGGGGCCGGAACGCATCGTCGGCCACCTCGCTGGCCGCAAAACGGTAGAACTGCGCGAAGGCCTGGTGGTTGCCGATCAGGAAGGTACCGAAGGCAAGCAGGCCCAGCGATCCGCCCGCCAAGCCGAAGGCGGCCGTCAGGCCGCCGGCGGCCCCGAGCAGCGTGCCGCACAGGAAGCCGGCCCGGCGGCCGACGCGGGCCATCCACATCGAGGCCGGAAACATCATCGCCGCCGTCCCCAGGAACATCGTGGCGATCGGCAAGGTGGCCCAGCGCGGGTTCGGCGCCAGCATCGCACCCGCCAGTCCGCCCACGGTCATGACGCCGACCGAGACGATCTGGAACAGGGCCTGTGCGCCGGCAAGCATCAGCACCTGGCGGTGCATGCCGGCCATGTCAGAACACCAGCACCTTGTCGGCGGCAGCGGTCATGGCCGCCAATTCGTCCATCGTGCTGCGCCGGGTTCCGGCCAGCAGGCCGGCATCGCCGATGCCGCGCGCGTCCAGGCAGGTGCCGCACAGCAGGACTTCCCCCTTGCCGTTGAGCACGCGGCGCAGCATGCGCTCGATGTTGTAGTAGCCGTCCGGCGTCTTCTGGCCCGCCTTGGCGCCTGCAACCGCATCCGCCATCAGGAACAGGCTGAGCTGGTGTTCCCCGCTCTTGACCAGCGCCCCGGCGAGGCGCAGCGCGTTGTACATGCGTTCGGTGCCGTAGGGCGGGTCGTTGATGATGATGAGCGCTTTCATGGGGGGCAGCCTCCGTGCATCGAAATTCATTCAATCGATCTGCTGTATGATTGTTAAATCATCGAGGCCTGTCAAGCACTGCTGTGGTGTCGGCGGCTCCGACGCATGAACGCGACCCATAGTCCCTTACGGAGGCAAACGTGGCGCAGCCGGGACCGAAGCAGGCCGTCTATTCCAGTCTTGCCGAGATCGCCCAGGGCATCGGCCATCCGCATCGGCTCGAGCTGCTGGAGCATCTTGCGCAAGGGCAGCGCAGCGTCGAGGAACTGGCGGCGCTGGGCGGGCTGAGCTTCGCCAACACCTCGCGCCATCTGCAGATCCTGCGCCGCGCGCGCCTGGTGCAAACGCAGCGGCAGGGCAAGCGTGTGCTGTACAGCCTCGCGGGCCCTACGGAAATCACCACGCTGCTCAAGGCGCTGGGCAGCATCGGCGAGCGCAACCGCGCCGAGGTGCAGCAGGTGATGCGCGACTACTTCGCCGCGCGCGACGCGCTGGCGCCGGTGTCGCGCGAGGAATTGATCTCGCGACTGCACGACGGCGGCGTGACCTTGATCGACGTGCGGCCGGAACACGAGTTCGGCGCCGGGCATCTGCCCGGCGCGCTGAACATTCCGCTGGCGGACTTGAAGAAGCGCCTGTCGGGACTGCCCAGGACGCAGGACATCGTCGCCTACTGCCGCGGCCCCTATTGCTTGCTGTCCTTCGAGGCGGTCGCCCTGCTGCGCGCCAAAGGCTATCGCGTACGGCGGCTGGAAGACGGCTTTCCCGAATGGAAGGCGGCCGGCCTCGAAGTCGAGACCGCGGCCTGAGCACCTGCTGCGAAGGCCTGAGCGCCGGCAGCAGCACGCTGCCCAGCAGATCGGCGTCCAGCAGCGGCGGCGGCGAAGGCCGCGCCGAGTCCGAAGGCCCAGCCGACGGCATGCAGCCGCCGCGTCACCGGATGACCCTGTGCAGCTCGTGCTCCGGGGCGCGGCCTGCGCGCGCGGCACGCGTGATGTGCCCGAAGCGCTGGTCCGCCATCCGCATCGGCGGCGGCTGCGCGGCGCGGCCTTAAGACATGCTTAAGGCGCCGCGAGACAATGCGCGCCATGCGGGCATTGGTGGTCGAGGACGACGCGGGCATCGCGCAGGGTCTGTCGCTGGCGCTGCGCAAGCAGGGCTGGACAGCAGAATGCTGCGGCGATCTGGCGACGGCCTGGGCGGCGCTGCGCGCCGAGCCCTTCGATGCGCTGCTGCTGGATCTGACGCTGCCCGACGGCGACGGCGCGCAACTGCTGCGGCGGCTGCGGCGGGCGCCGGCCCGAGGCTGCCCGGATCCGGCCACGCCGGTGCTGGTCATGACGGCGCGCGACCAGGTGGCGGCACGCATCGAGCTGCTCGACGCCGGCGCTGACGACTACCTGACCAAACCCTTCGACGCCGGCGAGCTGGCGGCGCGGCTGCGCGCGGTGCGGCGCCGCGCCGCCGGGCGCTCGCAGCCGCTGCTGCTGCATGGCGACCTGCAGATCGACCCGGCCACGCGCCAGGTGCAGCGCGCCGGGCGCAGCGTGGAGCTGTCGGTGCGCGAGTACGGCGTGCTGCTGGCGCTGGTCGAGGCCAGCCCGCGCGTGCTGTCGCGCCAGCAGCTGGAGACGCGCCTGTACGGCTGGGATCAGGCGCTGGAAAGCAACGCCATCGAGGTGCACGTGCACCACCTGCGGCGCAAGCTCGGCGACGGACTGATCCAGACGCTGCGCGGCGTCGGCTATTTCGTGCCCGAAGCGGCGGCATGAAACGCGGCGCCTCGCTGCAGCTCCAGCTGCTGGCCTGGGCGCTGGGCGCGCTGATCGTCGTGTGGGCGGCCTTCGTCTTCGTCGGCTACCGCACCGGCGTCGAGGAGGCCGACGAGCTGACCGACGGCCACTTGGCGAGCGTCGCCTCGCTGCTGCTGGCGCAGCCGCGGTCGGCCTTCGGCGAGCGCCCCGACGCCGCCACCCTGGGCGTGCCGCCGCAGCTGAAGGCGCACGACTACCAGCATTCGCTGAGCGTCGCCGTGTGGGACCGCGACGGCCGGCTGCTGGCGCACTCCGGCCTGGCGCCGGTGCCCGGCTTCGGCCTGGGCGACGGCTTCGCCACGCTGACGCTGGGCACGCCGCCGCAGCCGTGGCGCGTCTTCACCCGCTGGGACGACAAGCACGACCGCAGGATCGCGGTGCTGCTGAGCCTGCAGGAGCGCGACGAGCTGGTGAAGGACATCGCCGCGCAGATCACGTTGCCGGGGCTGTGGCTGCTGCCGGTGGTGGCGCTGGGGCTGACGCTGGCGATCCGCCGCGGCCTGGCGCCGCTGCATGCGCTGAGCGCCAGCGTGCGCGCCTTCGACATCCGCCGGCGTACGCCGCTGCACGCGCCGCCGCACCGCGAATTCCAGGTCATGGTGGCGGCCATCGACACGCTGGCCGGCCGCTGGAACACGGCGCTGGAACACGAGCGCGAGCTGGCCGACAGCTTCGCCCACGAGCTGCGCACGCCGCTGGCTTCGCTGCGGCTGCATGCCGATGCCATCGACGCGTCGGCCACGCCGGCCGAGCGCGACGCCGCGCTGGCGCAGATCCGGCACGACGCGGCGCGCGCCGCGGCGGTGATCGACGACCTGCTGGCGCTGGCGCGCGCGAGCCGCAGCGAACTGGCCGATGCCGCGCAAGAGCTGGATCTGGCGACGCTGGCGCGGCGCGTGGCCGCCGACTATGGCCAGGCCGCTTTCGCCAGCGGCCACACGCTGGCGGTGGACGCGCCGCAGCCGGTGGCGCTGCGCGGCCATCCCGTGCTGCTGGAGATCGCGCTTCGCAACCTGATCGTCAACGCGCTCGGCCACACGCCGCCCGGCACCGGCGTCGAGATCCGCGTCGGCGCGCATCCGCCGCTGCTGGAGGTCAGCGACGACGGGCCGCGGCGCGCGCCGGCCGCGGCCGCGCGGCACGCGTCGGCGGCCGTGCTCGGCCTGGGCCTGGGCCATCAGGTGGTGCGGCGCATCGCCGCGGTGCACGGCGGCAGCTTCGAGGTCATCGCGGACCCCTCGGGCCTGCGCCGCCACCGCCTGAGCCTGGCGTCTGGCCCGGCCTCGCCCGAGCCGCCGGTGGGGGCGGACGCGGACGCTTGACGCGCCGGCGCAGACGGGCACGATGCCCGCGCCGACTACCGCGGCCCGACATGACGCCCAAAGAGCCCCTCGCCCTCGAACCGCGTCAGCCGATGCATATCGATGGCGCGACACCGGCCGATGTGCGCGCGGTCGCGCGGATCCACGCCGATGCCTGGCGTGCGGCGTACCGGGGCCTGCTGTCGCCGCAGTTCCTGGCATCGTTGCCGGTCGAGCAGCGGGAGCCGATGTGGCGCGAGGCGGTCGCGTGCGGCCGGCCCGAGTTGCTCGTCGCGCGGCAGGGCGGCAGGGCGGCGAAGTGGGCGGCTGGGCCGCGTTCGGTGCGTGCCGCGACGCAGGCGCGCCGGCGGCGCAGGTCGAGTTGTGGGCTGTTTGCGTGGCGCCGGACCGCTGGTCGCGGGGCATCGGCCGCGCATTGTGGCCGCGGGGCAGCCAACGGATGCGCCTGCGGGGCTGCACCGGCTGCAGCCGGTGGGTGCTGGTCGGCAACCAGCGCGCCATCGGCTTCTATCGCGCGCTCGGCTTCACGGCCGACGATGCGCCGCCGCAGGCGATCGAGCTGGGCGGCCGGCCAGTCCTCGAGCAGCGCCGGCTCTGCCGCCTCGGCGCCGAAGCGCAGCATCGCCGCATCGGATCGGCATAGCGCGCGCGGCACGCTGCCCGCACGGCGCGCTCGGCTACACTGCGCCGCGTCAGGAGAGAGCCCTTGCCTTGCCGGCCGGGGCCGCCGAAGGCGCAGGCCGCGAGACAGCGACATCGCTGCCGAACGCTCAGGCAAAAGGACTGGCAAGCGTTCCGGCGACGGGGCGTTCCTCGCTGGAGAGAGGCAGGCCTGGGCGCCTGCCCACCGAACGAGCAAGCACCGCAGCCATCTATACGTGCAGCGCCAATCATGAGCAAATGTGGCTCCGCCACTTTGCTCATACCCCCGCGGGGGGCGGCCGGCAAGGCCGGCCCGGGGGCGCTCTCAGGTAAAGCGGACAGCGGGGGCCAAGAACAACCAGAATAGGGTTGTTCGACAGCCCTGGGAGTAAGTGTGATGTCCGCTGAACTGCTGAAGACCCCGCTGCATGCCCTGCATCTGGAACTGGGCGCGCGCATGGTGCCCTTCGCCGGCTACGAGATGCCGGTCAACTATCCCGGCGGCATCATCGCCGAGCACAGGCAGTGCCGCGAGTCGGCGGCGCTGTTCGACGTCTCGCACATGGGCCAGCTGCGCCTGCTGGGCGCCGACGCCGCCGCGGCGCTGGAAACGCTGATGCCGGTGGACGTGCTGGGGCTGGGTGTGGGCCAGCAGCGCTACGCCTTCTTCACCGATGCCGGCGGCGGCATGCTCGACGACCTGATGGTCACGCGCCGCGAGTCCGACCTGCTGCTGGTGGTCAACGCCGCCTGCAAGGACGCCGACACGCGCCACCTGGTGACCCACATCGGCCACCGCTGCCAGGTGCAGCCGCTGCCGGACCTGGCGCTGCTCGCGCTGCAGGGCCCGCGCGCGGCCGCAGCGCTGGCGCAGTTGAATCCGGCGGTGCGCCCGCTGGTGTTCATGAGCGGCGCGGCCGTCACGCTGGCCGGCGCCGAGTGTTACGTCACGCGTTCGGGCTACACCGGCGAGGACGGTTTCGAGATCTCGGTGCCGGCCGAAGCCGCAACGGCGCTGGCACGCGCCTTGATCAACCTGCCCGATGTCAAGCCCGCCGGCCTGGGCGCGCGCGACACGCTGCGGCTGGAAGCCGGGCTTTGCCTGTACGGCCACGACATCGACACGCGCACCAGCCCGGTCCATGCCGGGCTGAGCTGGGCGATCCAGCAGGTGCGCCGTCCCGGCGGCGAACGCGCCGGCCGCTATCCGGGCGCCGACATCATTGCCGGCCAGCTGGCCGGCGGCGTCAGCTTCAAGCGGGTCGGCCTGGTGGCGCTGGAGCGCATACCGGTGCGCGAAGGCGCGAAGCTGGTCGACTCCCGCGGCCGCAAGCTGGGCATCGTGACCAGCGGCACCATCGGGCCGACGATCGACAAGCCGATCGCCATGGCCTACCTGAGCACGGATCACGCGTCGCCGCAGCACGAGGTCTATGCCGAGGTACGCAACGAGAAGGTGCCGATGCGCGTGACGCCGATGCCCTTCGTGCCGCACCGCTACTACCGCGGCTGAATGCGGCTGAATCAACCCCTACCCACCGAGGAGCGCTACCGATGACCACCATGTTCACGTCCGACCACGAATGGATCAACATCGAAGACCACGAGGCCGCGGTCGTCGGCATCACGCTGCATGCGCAGGAAGCGCTGGGCGACGTGGTCTTCGTCGATCTGCCCGCGGTCGGCAAGAGCTTCAAGAAGGGCGAGGTGGCCGGCGTCGTCGAATCGGTCAAGGCCGCGGCCGACATCTTCATGCCGGTGTCGGGCGAAGTGGTCGAGGTCAACGAGGCGCTGCGCGCCGACCCGTCGCTGGCCAACAGCGACCCGATGGGCAACGGCTGGTTCTTCAAGGTGCACGTCACCGACATGGCCGAGTTCGACCAGCTGATGGACCCGCCCGGCTACGACGCGCTGCTGAAAACGCTGTAAGTCCTTTCGCTCCCCCGATCCCCGGATCCCCCATGCCGATGTCCGCCCTTCCCCCGTTGACCGAACTCGAGAACCCGGCCGAATTCACCGCCCGCCACATCGGCCCCGACGCCGCCGGCGAAGCGCACATGCTCGGCGTGATCGGCGCGGCCAGCCGCGCGGCGCTGATCGATGCCTTGGTGCCGCGCAGCATCGCGCGCCAGCGGCCGCTGGCGCTGCCGCCGGCCGTGGGCGAGGCGCAGGCGCTGGCCGAGCTGCAGCGCCTGGCGGCGCGCAACCGGGTGCGCAAGAGCTTCATCGGCCAGGGCTACCACGGCACGCACACGCCGGGCGTCATCCAGCGCAACATCCTCGAGAACCCGGCCTGGTACACCGCGTACACGCCCTACCAGGCGGAGATCTCGCAGGGCCGGCTGGAGGCGCTGGTCAACTTCCAGACCATGGTCTGCGACCTGACCGGCATGGCCATCGCCAACGCCAGCATGCTCGACGAAGCCACCGCCGCGGCCGAGGCGATGACGCTGGCCCGGCGCAGCGTCAATCACGAGAGCCAGGTCATCGTCGTCGCCGGCGACTGCCATCCGCAGACCATCGAGGTCGTGCGCACGCGCGCCGCGCCGCTGGGGCTGACGGTCAAGCTCGCCAGTTCGCACGACGAGTGGCAGGCGCTGATCGGCGGCGGCGACTACTTCGCCGTGCTCGTGGCCTACCCCTGCACGCACGGCGCGATCGAGGACTGGCGGCCCGAGGTCGAGCGCGTGCATGCCGCGGGCGCGGCCTTCCTCGTCTGCGCCGACCTGCTGGCATTGACGCTGCTGACGCCGCCCGGCGAATGGGGCGCCGACGTGGTGGTCGGCAATACGCAGCGCTTCGGCGTGCCGATGGCCGGCGGCGGCCCGCATGCCGCCTACATGGCCTGCCGCGACGAATGGAAGCGCAGCCTGCCCGGCCGGCTGGTAGGGGTCAGCGTCGACACGCACGGCCAGAGCGCCTACCGGCTGGCGCTGCAGACGCGCGAGCAGCACATCCGCCGCGAGAAGGCCACCAGCAACATCTGCACCGCGCAGGTGCTGCTGGCGGTGATGGCCAGCATGTACGCCGTCTACCACGGCCCGCAGGGCTTGAAGCGCATCGCGCAGCGCGTGGCCGCTCTCACGGCCGTGCTGGCCGCGGGGCTGAAGCAGCTGGGCTATACGCCGCAAGCCCGCGACGGCCAGGTCACGGCCTTCGACACCTTGTGCCTGAAGACCGGCGCCCGCACCGCCGAGCTGATGCAGCGCGCGCTGGACGCGGGCATGAACCTGCGCCGCTACCGCGAATGGGGCGACGCCTACCTGAGCATCACGCTGGACGAAACCACGACGCGCGAGGACATCGTCGCGCTGTGGCGCGTGTTCGCGGGCGACGCGCCGCTGCCCTCTTTCGGCGCCTTCGAAAAAGGCATCGAGCCGCTGATCCCCGCCGCGCTGCGCCGCGGCAGCGCCTACCTGACGCACCCGGTGTTCAACACGCACCACAGCGAAACCGAGATGCTGCGCTACATCCGCAGCCTGAGCGACAAGGACCTGGCGCTGGACCGCTGCATGATCCCGCTGGGCAGCTGCACGATGAAGCTCAACGCCACGGCCGAGATGATCCCGATCACCTGGCCGGAGTTCGCGCAAGTGCATCCCTATGCGCCGCGCGACCAGCTGGCCGGTTACGAGGCCTTGTCCGAGCAGCTGTGCGGCTGGCTCGCCGAGGCCACCGGCTACGCCGCCGTGAGCCTGCAGCCCAATGCCGGCAGCCAGGGCGAATACGCCGGGCTGCTGTCCATCCGCGCCTGGCACGCGAGCCGCGGCGAGCCGCAGCGCGACATCTGCCTGATCCCCGAATCGGCGCACGGCACCAACCCGGCCAGCGCGCATCTGGCCGGCATGCAGGTGGTGGTGGTGAAGTGCGACGACATGGGCAACGTCGACCTCGCCGACCTGCGCGCCAAGTGTGAAGCGCATCGCCCGCGGCTGGCCGCGGTGATGATCACCTACCCCTCGACCTACGGCGTGTTCGAGCCGCGCGTCAAGGAGCTGTGCGCCACCGTGCACGAGTTCGGCGGCCGCGTCTATGTCGACGGCGCCAACATGACCGCGCTGGTCGGCCTGGCGGCGCCGGGCGAATTCGGCGGCGACGTGAGCCACCTGAACCTGCACAAGACCTTCTGCATCCCGCACGGCGGCGGCGGCCCCGGCGTCGGCCCGGTGTGCGTGGTCGAGGACCTCGCGCCCTTCCTGCCGGCACAGCCCGGCATCGGCGCTGACGCGGCAGTCGGCCCGGTGTCGGCGGCGCCGTGGGGCAATGCCGGGGTGCTGCCGATCAGCTGGATGTACATCCGCATGATGGGCGCCGAAGGCCTGCGCCATGCCACCGAGACCGCGATCCTCAGCGCCAACTACATCGCCGCGCGCCTGGCCGAGCACTACGACATCCACTACAGCAGCGAGATCGCCGGCATCAAGGGCGGCGGCGTCGCGCACGAATGCATCCTCGACCTGCGCCCCTTGCAGAAGAGCAGCGGCGTCAGCGCCGAGGACGTGGCCAAGCGGCTGATCGACTACGGCTTCCACGCGCCGACGCTGAGCTTCCCGGTGGCCGGCACGCTGATGGTCGAGCCGACCGAAAGCGAGCCGCTCATCGAACTCGACCGCTTCTGCGGCGCGATGATCGCCATCCGCGCCGAGATCGCCAAGGTCGAGGCCGGCGAGTGGTCCCGACAGGACAACCCGCTGAAGAACGCGCCGCACACCGCCGCGGCGCTGCTGAAGAGCGACTGGCCGCACCCCTACAGCCGCGAGCAGGCGGCCTTCCCGCTGCCGGCGCTGCGGCGGCAGAAGTACTGGAGTCCGGTGGGCCGCGTCGACAACGTCTGGGGCGACCGCAACCTCAGCTGCAGCTGTCCGCCGATGTCCGCCTACGCGGCATCCGCCGAGTGACACGATTTCGGCTGAATGACATAGTGGTTCCAGAGTGTCAGATTCTGAAGTGCCTGCCATGTCGAATGCGAAGGTCTCCGAAGGCGGCCGGGTCGTCATCCCGGCCGAACTGCGCGCCCGGCACGGCATTGCCATCGGCGATTCGCTGCTCTGGGTCGAGGACGAACAAGGCCTGAGGCTGGTATCGCCGCGGGCCGCGCTGCGCCGCGCGCAGCAAGTGGCCGCCAAGTACAAGCGGCCAGGCGTCAGCGAAGTCGACGAATTCATTCGCGACAAGCGCGCCGAGGCCGCCCGCGAATGAAGGTCTTCGCCGCCTCGGCGGCCTTGGCCGTGGTGTTCGCCGAACCCGGTTCGCAGCAGGCCGAACGCTTGCTCGAAGACGGCGATGCGGTGATCAGCAGCGTCAACCATGCGCATCGCGGCGCGCAGGTGATCACCGCCGATCGCCTGTGGAAGGATCTGAAGGGCTTCAGGATCACCCTGATCCGCTGACCCCATCGAGCTGAACATGGCCGTCTCGGTCTTCGACCTGTTCAAGATCGGCATCGGCCCGAGCAGCAGCCATACCGTCGGCCCGATGCGCGCGGCGCGGCTGTTCGCGCTGCGCCTGCAGCACGAGGGCCGGCTGCCGCGCGTGCAGCGCGTGCAGGCCGATCTGTACGGCTCGCTGGGCGCCACCGGCAAGGGCCACGGCAGCGACAAGGCGGTGCTGCTGGGCCTGCTCGGCCACGAGCCCGACACCGTCGAGGTGGAGGCCATCCCCGTGCTGCTGAAGGCGGTGCGCGACAGCGGCCGGCTGAAGCTGGCCGGCGCCCACGGCATCGAATTCGCCGAGAAGCGCGACCTGCAGTTCCACCGCCGCGAAACGCTGCCGCTGCATGCCAACGGCATGCGCTTCGCCGCCTTCGACGCGGCCGGCGCCGAACTGGATGCGCGCGTGTACTACTCGGTCGGCGGCGGTTTCGTCATCAGCGGCGAAGTGGCCGCCGACGGCAGCCGCCTGAGGACGATCGCGCCCGATGCCGCGCTGCTGCCGCTGCCCTTCCGCAGCGGCGAAGAACTGCTGGCCATCGCGCAGCGCGAGGGCCTGAGCATCGCCGGCGTGATGCGCATCAACGAACGCGCACTGGGCAATGGTGGGCGCAGCGACGCCGAGATCGACGCCGGGCTGCTGCACATCTGGCAGGTGATGCAGGACTGCGTGCGGCGCGGCTGTGCGGCTTCGGGCACGCTGCCCGGCGGCTTCAAGGTGCGGCGCCGCGCCGCGGCACTGTACCGCGACCTGACCTCTCACCCCGAGCGGGCGCTGCGCGACCCGCTGCAGGTGCTGGACTGGGTGAACCTGTACGCGCTGGCGGTGAACGAGGAGAACGCCGCCGGCGGCCGCGTGGTCACCGCGCCGACCAACGGCGCGGCCGGCATCGTGCCGGCGGTGCTGCACTACTACACGCGCTTCGTGAATCCGCCCCCGGCGACGCGAAACGCCGATCCCCCCGAGGGGGACGCGGCCGGCTCGGGGCGGCCCGGCGCCGGCCTGGGCGCCACCGACCAGGGCGTGATCGACTTCCTGCTCACCGCCGCCGCCATCGGCCTGCTCTACAAGGAAAACGCCAGCCTCTCCGGCGCCGAGGTCGGCTGCCAGGGCGAGGTGGGCGTGGCCTGCAGCATGGCCGCGGGCGCGCTGTGCGCGGTGCTCGGCGGCACGGCGGCGCAGGTGGAGAACGCCGCCGAGATCGGCATGGAGCACCACCTCGGCCTGACCTGCGACCCGGTCGGCGGGCTGGTGCAGATCCCCTGCATCGAGCGCAATGCCATCGCCTCGGTCAAGGCCATCAACGCCGCGCGCATGGCGCTGCACGGCGACGGCACGCACCACGTCAGTCTGGACCAGGTCATCAAGACGATGCGCGAGACCGGCGCCGACATGATGAGCAAGTACAAGGAAACCGCGCGCGGCGGGCTGGCGGTCAACATCGTCGAGTGCTGAGCGCGCGGACATCATCGACCGGAGGGAGCACACCCATGAAACGAAGGCTGATCATCATGTTCGGGCTGGTTCTGCCGCCGCTGGCGCGGGCCCAGCTGCCGAAGCTGGACGATCTGGGCAAACAGCTCGGCAAGCTGCCCCAGTCATCCGGCGCGAAGTCCGCCGCCGGCAGCGGCGACGGCAAGACCGATGCCGCCGGCATCAAGGAGGCACTGGCCGTCGGCACCGAGCGTGCCGTGGCGAGCCTGGGACGCACGGACGGCTATTTCGGCAACGCGGCGGTGAAGATCCTGATGCCGTCCAGCCTGCAGAAGGTGGCCGAGGTGGCGCGCACGGTCGGCTACCAGAAGCAGGTCGACGAATTCACTCTCAGCATGAACCGTGCGGCCGAGGCTGCGGCGCCGCTGGCCGCGAACATCTTCGGCGACGCGATCCGCGCGATGACGCTGGACGACGTGCGCGCCATCCTTGGCGGCGGCGACACCGCCGCCACCGACTTCTTCAAGCGCAAGACGCACGACAAGCTGTATGCCGCGTTCAAGCCGGTGGTGTCGAAGAAGGTCGACGAAGTCGGCACCACCCACGCCTACAAGGCGATGATCGGAAAGTACGAAAGCGTGCCGATGATGGGCACGCAGTCGCTGGACCTCGACCACTACGTGACCGAGAAGTCGCTCGACGGCCTGTTCTACATGCTCGGCCAGGAAGAGAAGAGCATCCGCACCAACCCGGCCGCGCGCTCCACCGAGCTGCTGAAGTCGGTGTTCGGCAAGTAGCGCGACCGCGGCCCGCCGGCCGCGCGGCTACGAACCGGCCTTGAAGTTGGTGAAGATGCGCGTCTGCACGCGCCGGATGTCCTGCGGCATCGCCTCGGGCACGTGCATGTTGGCCTTGTCGGCGTCGCTGAGGAACACGGTCGGGTTCGTCGCCACGTCGGGCTTGACGTACTTCAGCGAGGCCTTGTTCGGGTTGGCGTAGAAGACCTTGTTGGTCAGCGACGCATGCACCTCGGGGCGCATGATGTAGTTGATGAACAGGTGCGCGTTCTTCGGATGCGGCGCGTCGGCGGGGATGGCCATCACGTCGAAGAACAGCGTCGCACCGCTCTTGGGCACCAGCGCCTGGATGACCGGCCCCTTGCCGGCTCCGATGGCGCGCGCGCGCGCGATGTTGATGTCGCCCGAATAGCCCATGACCACGCACAGCGAGCCGCCGGCCAGGTCGTTGATGTAGCCCGAGGACGAGAAGCGCGTCACGTAGGGCCGCACCTTCTTCAGCATCTCGGCCGCTGCCGTGTAGTCGGCCGCGGTGCGGCTGTAGCCGGGCTTGCCGGCGTAGTACATGGCCAGCGGCAGCACTTCGGAAGCCGAGTCGAGGAAGCTGATGCCGCAGGACTTGAGCCGGCTGGCGTACTTCGGATCGAAGATCAGCGACCAGGGGTTCTCGGGCAGCGGGTCGTTGCCCAGCGCCTTCTTCACCAGCGGCACGTTGATGCCCACCGTGATGTAGCCCCACATCCAGTCGACCAGGTACTGGTTGCCCGGGTCGACCTTGGCCAGCAGTTCGAGCAGCGCCGGGTCGAGGTTGCTCCAGTTGCTCAACTGCGCGCGGTCCAGCTTCTGGAACAGCCCGGCGTCGATCTGCTGCTTGGCGAACTGCGCGCTGGGCACGACGATGTCGTAGCCGCTCCTGCCGGCGACCAGCTTGGCGTGAAGGATCTCGTTGGTGTCGTAGTTGTCGTAGCGCACCTTGATGCCGGTTTCCTTCTCGAAGTTCTTGATCGTGTCTTCGGCGATGTAGTCCGACCAGTTGTAGACGTTCAGCACCTTGGGCTCGGTGTTCTGCGCCAGGGCGCCGGCGCACAGGCCGAGGGTCGCCGCCAATGCGGCAAGCAGCTTGTTGAAGGTGTTCATGGTGGCGTTGGTTGACGGGAAACGGGCTCCGGCCTGCTGCGACACGCGCGCCGCGCGCAAGTTCCAGGGCGCGACATTTTGCCGCGGCGACGCCCGCGCTGAACCCGCCCCCACGGACAGCCGGAGCGGGGCTGGATCCCTTCAGCCCGGCGGCCGGTACCAGCGCGGGAAGAACTTCGCCACCTGCGGTCCGTCGGACTTCAGCGCATGGCAGCCGTCGATGCTGAAGGGCTTTTGGTCCGCGTCCTGCGTCAGCACCTCCCACATCGCCTGCAGCACCGCGCTGCCCATCACGCCGGCCAGCTCGCTCATGTGCGTGCAGCCGGCGGTGCGGCCGAAGAGGCGGCGGATCGCATCGCGGTAGCCGCGCGCCACGCGCACGCCGACCAGCTGGCCGTAGTCGGGGGCGATGGCACTGCAGGCGGCGTCGTAGGGTCCGGCATCGGTGGCGGCCTGCACGGCGACGATCGTCGCCGTGCGGTCCACCGTCAGCCGCAGCCGCATCGAATGCATCGGCTCGCCCGGCGGCAGCATGCCGCCGGCGCGCGGAATCGGCGCCGTCCAGGCATCGGTGAGGTGGCCTTCGATGTCCCACAGGCCGTCGCTGCGGGTGTAGGCGGTGATGGTGATCGAACGCTGGTGCGAGGGCTGGCGTTCGCAGTCCGGAGGGGGCAGCGGCATGGCGGGGGAGCGAGTAGATCGGTGCGTCCGAGACTACACCGAAGACAGCGGCGCTCCCGGCCGCGCGGCCAGCGACTGCAATTCGGCGACGAAAGCCTGCGCGGCCGGCGTCAGGCTGCGGCCGGGCGCGCTGTAGATCTGCACGTCGCGCTCGAACACCGGGGCCACCAGCGCGCGCAGCACCAGACCGCGGGCCTGCGCCAGCGTCGCGCCGTAGGTCGGCACCAGCGTCACGCCCAGCCCGGCCGCCACCAGGCCGAGCGCGGTGCTGACGTAGCCGACGGTGTGCGCCGGCGCCGGCAGCAGCGCACGCGGCGCCAGCAGCGGCTCGAGCCAGCGCATGAAGTCGCGCGTCGGCGCGATGAACGGCACGCCGCGCAGGTCGGCCCAGCGCAGCCGCGCGCGCCGCGCCAGCGCATGCGCGGCCGGGCACACCAGCCAGTGGCGGTCGCGCAGCAGCACGCGGCGCTCGATGTCGGCGCCGGACGGCACCTCGACGCCGATGGCCAGCTCGACCTCACCCGACAGCACCTGCGCCACCAGCCGATCGGTCAGCGTGTCGTGCAACTCGATGGCCACGCCCGGGTGGCGGCGGTGGAACGCGGCGATGGCCTGCGCGCCCAGCGTCGAGGCCATCAGCTGCGGCATCGCCAGCCGCAGCCGGCCGCGGTTCTTGTCGCGCAGCTCGGCCACCGCCTGCGCTGCCTGCGCCACCTCGCCCAGCACGCGCCGCGCGCTGGGCAGCAGCTCGTGCCCGGCCTCGGTGAGCAGCACGCGGCGCGTGTGGCGATCGAACAGCCGCGCGCCGAGTTCGTGCTCCAGCTCGCGCACCAGCACCGACAGCGCGCTCTGCGTCAGGTGCATGCGCGCCGCCGCCGCCGTGAAGCTGCCGAGTTCCGCCACGGCGGCAAAGGCGCGCAGCTGGCGCAAGGTCAGGTTTGCACTCATGGACCGGTTTCATCAATGCATGAAAAGGATTCGATTGCATCATGAGTTTGATCAGCGTCAAATTGCGCCCGACACGCTGCCCGCCCTCTCACCCTCCTCTAAACGCCATGTCCAGTACCGAACCCATCGAACGCATCGGCCCCTATGTCTACCGCCATTTCGCGCCGCCGCCGCTGCCGGCGCATCAGCACGCTGCCGTGGCCATCGTCGGCGGCGGGCCGGTCGGGCTGGCCACCGCGCTCGGGCTGGCGCGCCAGGGCGTGCGCAGCGTGGTCATCGAGGCCGACGACAGCGTCTGCGTCGGCAGCCGCGCCGCCTGCATCTCGCGCCGCAGCCTGGAAATCTGCGGCCGCCTCGACGCGCTGCCCGAGATGCTGCAGCGCGGGCTGCCGTGGTCCGGCGGGCGCAGCTTCTGGCAGAGCACCGAGGTGTTCAGCTTCTCGATGCCGTTGTACGAAGGCCAGCGGCTGCCGCCGATGATCAACCTGCAGCAGTACTACATCGAGGACGCGCTGCTGGCGGCGGTGGCGCGCGCCAACGAAAGCGCGCCGGGCAGCATCGACATCCGCTGGGCGACGACGGTCGATGCGATCGAAGCCGGCGCCGGCGGCGCGAGCCTCGGGCTGGTCAATGGTTCAGGCCGCGGCACGCTGCAGGCCGACTGGGTGGTGGCCTGCGACGGCGGCCAGAGCTTCGTGCGCAACGCCCTGGGCCTGGCGCTCGAAGGCACGGCCTACACCGGCCGCTACGTGATCGTCGACATCGAGCTGCCGAGCAAGCACCCGACCGAGCGCCGCGCCTGGTTCGACCCGCCGTGGCACCGCGGCGCGACGGTGCTGATGCATCGCCAGCCCGACGACCTGTGGCGCATCGACTGGCAGCTGCGCCACGGCGACCGCACCGAAGAGGCGATGCAGCCCGAGAACGTACGCGCCTTCGTGCAGCGCCACCTGGACGCCATCGGCGAAGGCCACCTCGAATGGAAGCCGGCGTGGAGTTCGATCTACCGCGCCGGCGCGATGACGCTGGCCGGCTACCGCCACGGCCGCGTGCTCTTCGCCGGCAATGCCGCGCATGCGATGCCGATCTTCGGCGTGCGCGGCTTGAATTCGGGGCTGGACGACGCCGACAACCTGGCCTGGAAGCTGGCCGCGGTGCTGCACGGCGGCAGCGATGCGCTGCTCGACAGCTACAGCAGCGAGCGCGTGCAGGCCTTCCACGTCAACGCCGAGAGCGCGCGGCGCAGCACCGAATTCATGTCGCCGCCGTCGCGCGGCTTCGACGTCATGCGCGAAGCGGTGCTGTCGCTGGCCGAACACGAGCGCGGCATCGCCGAGCTGATCAACCCGCGCCAGACCGCCGCGGTGGCCTACACCGGCTCGCCGCTGTCGACGCCGGATACCGATGCGTGGACCGCCGGTCCGGCGCCGGGCGAGGTGCTGCCGGAGGTGCCGGTCGGCGGGCCGGTCGGTCATGTCACCGAAGTCGTCGGCCCCGGCTTCGTGCTGCTGCACTTCGGCGCGCCGCCACCGTGGACTGCGATCGACAGCTTGCGCGTGGTGCCGGTGCTGGAGCATGCCGACGCGCAGTGGCCCCTGGCCTTGATCGATGCCCGCGCGCGGCTGGCGCGCGCCTACGGCGCCGCGCCCGGCAGCGCCTACCTGCTGCGGCCCGACGGCCACGTCGCGGCGCGCTGGCAGCGGTGCAGCGAAGCCGGGCTGCGCGCCGCGCTGCGGCGTGCGCAAGGGCGCGAAGCCGGGGTCGTCGATGGCGGCACGGCCGCCGACAGCAGCTCGGCGCGCGACCGCATCTACACGCGGCTGGCGCAGGGCGTCAGCACTGCCGGCAGTTCGCGCGAGACCCTGTTCCTGGCGCGGCTGGCGCTGTTGTTGTGCGAACGCCTGGACGACGAGGCGGTGGCCGGCGCGGCCATCGACGCGGCGCTGCAGGATCTGCCCGAACCGTCGCTGTCCGCACCCGACGCCACCTACTGATCTGCCGACCCGAAGCACCCGATCGATAGACACCGGACAACCGGCCCGAAGCTCCGGTGTCCGGCAAAGGAATCGCGCTCAGGCATCCGGCACGGCCAGCCCCGACCCGTCGGCCGCGGCGACGAAACGGTCCGGACGCACCGCCATGACCTTGGCTCCGTAGCGGCGCATCCAGGCCAGCAGCGCGCCGTCCAGATCGACGATGTCGTCGCTGCCCTTGCCGTGCTGTTCGGGCGACAGCACGCGCAGGCAGCGCGCACCCAGTGCGTCCCAGCCCGCCTGCTCGCCTGCGCTGAGCACCGACCGCGGATCGATACCGTCGCCCAGCAAAGCGAATCCGTCGCCGAGTTGATCGTCGAGCCAGCACAGCCGGCCGCGCGCGTCACCCACCCGGGGCTGCGGCATCATCTTGCCGACCGCGCTCTCGGGCGTCGGCGCGCCGCGCAGCCAGCCTGCCTCGTACCAGGGGTTCCACAGCAGCGGCGGCTCCGGCGGCGGCTCGCCCGGCTTCGGCGCCAGCGCGGCTGTCTCCTCGTCGCTGAGCTGCTGCTGGATGATGCGGCCCAGTTGCACCGCCACGCCGGTGTAGAAAGCCACGTTCGGTGCGCGCTCGGCCTGATAGCTGTCGAGCAGCGTCTCGGGCAGTCGGCCGCGCAGCACCTCGCGCAGCTTCCAGCAGATGTTGAACGCATCGCGCATACCGGACTGCATGCCGGACCCCGCCCACGGCGGCATCAGGTGGCCGGCATCGCCCAGCAGGAACACGCGCCCCTCGCGCCAGCGCTCGGCATGGCGGATGTGGTGCTTGTAGAACGCGTGCTGGTGGATCTGCACGTCGTCGGGCGTCACGCCCAACGAGTTCAGCAGCCGCCACAACGACTCGGGGGTGTTGAAGTCGGCTTCCGATTCGTGCGCCTCCAGCGGGAACTCCCAGCGGTGGTTGCCCTGGGCGAGCGCGATGTCCACCACCGGCCGCTGCTTGTCGGACCAGAAGGTGAGGATGTGACGCTCGGGCCACCAGCGCTTGACTTTGGCGTCGATCACCACCCACTTCACCTCGCGCGTCTCGCCGATGAGCTTGATGCCCAGCCGTTCGCGCGTGCTGCTGCCGCCGCCATCGCAGGCCAGCACATAGCGCGCACGGACCGGCGTCGACGCTCCGGTGGCCAGGTCGCGCGAGCTCAGCGTCACGCCCTCGGCGTCCTGCACCAGACCGGTCACCTCGACGCCGTAGCGCACGTCCACATGCTCGGCATGGCGTTGATTCGCCTTGCGCAACACCTCTTCCATCGCGGGCTGGTAGATGGCGTAGGACGTGGGATGCCGCCCCAGGCGCGAAGGCGGGAAGTCCATGCGCGTGATCTGCTGGCCGTCGTAGGTGACCCAGCGCAGCGCCACGGTCGGGTCCATGGTGCGCGCCAGCTCCTCGTCCAGCCCCAGCGACTGGAAGCAGCGCATCGTCCAGTCGTTGACCGTGACGGCGCGTGCCCGGGGATAGATCTCGCGGTCGCGCTCGAACGCGATGGTGCGGATGCCGTAGTGGCCCAGGCTCAGTGCGGCGGCCAGGCCACTGGGGCCGTAGCCGATGATCGCGACATCGGCATCGAAGGTCTTTTGCGGGGCAGTCATGTCAGGCCACCTCCACCACCGATGCCGGCACCGGCGAACCCTCTTCCGGCCGCGCGCCGAAGGCGCGATGGCCCCAGGTGCTGACGCGGTCGTAGGCCCCGACCTTCCAGCTCGCGTCGTCCACCTTCACACCGCCCCAGCCGACCTCGACCAGGAACCCGGAAGGCGTGTGGGCGTAGAACGAGATCATCTGGTCGTTCGGATGCTGGCCGATGTCCATCACCACCGGCAGGCCGAAGCTCAGGCAGCGGTCGCGTGCGCGGCCGACATCGGCCATGCTGCCGACCTCGATCATGAAGTGGTGGATGCGCTTTCTCGGCCCCGGCGCCGGGGAGCGCGGCGCCACGGCCAGCGAGTGGTGGCGCTCGTTGGCGTGGAAGAACGAGACTACGACATCCACACCGGGCGCCGGCTTCAGGTGGATGTGGTCGCTCAGCCGGGCGCCCAGCACCTTGCGTGCGAACGCAATGGTGTCCGGATAGCGATCGGCCTCGAACACCACGTGGCCGGCGCCGCCCGCGCCGGTGACGAAGCCGGAGCTCACCACGTCCGAACGAAACGGCGCTTCCTTCGACGGCGCTTCGACATAGACCTCGTGGCGGTTGCCCTCGGGATCGCTGAAGTGCAGCATGCGCTCAGCATGGCGCACGGCCAGTTCGTCGTCGGAGCCCCAGCTGCCTTTCAGGCCCTGGCTGTCCAGGTGGCGCACGAAGGCATCCAGCTCGGCAGCCGATCCCAGTTTCCAGCCGGCAAAGGCCAGGTCGTTGGCTGGGCCCTGGCTCAGGATGAAGCGCGCCGGCGCGGCATCCAGGCGCAGGCGGCGCGTGTTCTGCGGGCCGCTGCTCACGCCGAGGCCCAACACCTCGGCGGCAAAGCGCTCCCAGCGGGGCAGGTCGGACACCTCGAAACCGAGGTAGCCCAGTTCGTGGATGGAAAGGGTCATGCTTGTCTCCTGTCGGATGAAGAAAAAGCCAAGGCCGCCCCGGGCCCTGAAGGCTCGAAGAAAAGCGTCGAAAGCGGACGAAGATGCGCTGGCGAGAGCCGGTGCCGGGACATCAGCCGTCGTGCCGCAGGAAGCTGGCGACCACGTCGTTGAAGCGCTGCGGATGCTCCCACTGCGCCCAGTGGCCGCAGTTGGTCAGCAGCAGGACGTCGGCATTGGGCATCGCCTTGAACGGCTCCAGGCCTTGCACGGGGTTCACCTTGTCCTGCAGGCCCCAGATGAACAGCGCACGGTGCGGCAGCATGGCCAGGCGGGGGTCCAGGCTGATGAAGGTTTCCTTGCCGGGGCCGCCCGGCGGCGGCACCAAGGGCGGGTTGGCGCGGATCTCGGGATCGTTGCTCGCGTCGAAGCGCTGGCGGATCAACTCCGGCGTCAGCAGCGTGGTGTCGTGCACCAGGTTGCCGATGAAGGCCTGCAGCTTTTCCAGGCTCGGGCCGTCGCCCAGGTAGTAGGTCAACAATTGCTTGATGCCTTCGGTGGGGCCCGTCGCGCCCGCGACCACGCCGCCGCCCGGTCCCATCAGCACCAGTTTGTTCACCCTGTCCGGGTGGTCCATCGCCAGGCACAGCGCCGACGCCCCGCCAAAGGAGTTGCCGATCAGGTGCGCGCGCGCCAGGCCGACCGCGTCCATGAAGGCGCGCACCGCACGCCCGCCGTTGTGGAACGGGCCGAGGCCGCCGAAAGCGTTCAGGTTCTTCGAGCTTTGTCCCCATCCGGGGAAATCGAGCACCCAGCAGCGGAAGTGCTGCGCCAGGGCTTCGATGTTCTTGCTGTAGTTGCTGGCGCCGGTGGCACCGGGACCACCGCCGTGAAGAAGGATCACGTCATCGCCGGAACCGCTCACCTGGTAGGCGATGCGCCACGCTGCGCCGCTCTCGGTGTGTCCCTCGACGAACTTGGACTGCGTCATGCTGACTTCCCGTCTCACCGTCCCGCCTTGCAGCCGCGCCCCGTGCGCATGGACGACGGTACGCGACAGGCGAACAGGTCCAGAGAAGATGGCAGGAAGTTTATCTACAGTGACACTTTTGTCAATGACAACAATGTCAATTTACGGGTAAACCCCGACTAGCAGTTGCCCGGCGGCGCAGGTGGCGGCAGGGCCACCCGCATGGCCCGATCGATCAAGCCAGGCTTCACGCCGAGTCCATTCAGCATGGCGCGAAGCACCTCCAGCGCACGCTCCTGGCCACCCGCTTCCACCTTGGAACTGCGCAAGGCAAACACCATCACGCCAAAAGCGATCGCCTCGGCCAACTCGATGTCCTTGACCTTGACCAAGCCCTTCTCGATGGCCTCCTCCAGGTCCGCGCGCGCATGCTGGGCAGCCAAGTTGCCAACGCCTGAGACCGAGCCCAGGAACGCCCTGAACACCGGATCGAGCGTGGCCTTGCGGTAGAACAGCCGCGCCGCGGTGGCAAGACGGATGACGGGATCGGACTCATCGGCGACCGCCGGGATGACCGTCTTGATCAGTTCATCCGAGATGTGGGCCATCGAGGCTTCCAGCAAATCCCGAGTGGTCTGGAAGTAGTTGTAGAAGGTGCCCCTTGAAACGCCCGCAGCCTTCACGAAATCGTCGATGACCGGGAGGTCCGGCCCATGGCGGGCGAAGATCGGAATCGCCGCCTGAATGATGGCCGCGCGCGTCCTGGCCTTCTGGGCTTGCCCACTGACCGTCCTCGGATGAACAGCCCTTTGGGGTTTGGGCTTTGGCTGGTATGACATGTCGAGAGTTCGGGCAAGGCGCTTGTGCACAAGCCTTTTAGCGCAACCCTGCGCTTGCACGGCTTTCAGCGCTTGACGACGATCACTGGAAGTGCCGATTCAGCGAGAAGCGCCGCGCTGCAGACCAAGGTTCCCAAGTCACCGCTGCCGCGGGCCTTCCGTCGCCCTTCATCTAGGCTGTCGTTTCAAGCGGCAGGCTCCAGCGCGGCCTGCCGCCGCACCAGGCTGCGCAGTGCCGGCAGGCACGAGCCGCATTCGGTGCCGCAGCGCAGCTGGCGTTGCAGGGCCTGCAGCCGCTGCTCGGCACTGCCGTCCAGCGCCGCCGCCGCTTGCACGATGCGCGCTTCACTGACGTCGTGGCAGGCGCAGACCTGCGGGCTGCGCGGCGCCAGCGCCTGCGGCGCCGTGCGGCTGGCGGCCAGCAGCGCGCGGCCGAAGGCGGCAGCCGGTGCGCGCTCGCGCAGCAGCGCCATCACCCAGTCGTCGGCGGCGATGTCGCCGGCCAGCACGAAGGCGCGCAGCGCGCCCTCCGCGTCCAGCGCCAGCGCGCGGCTCTGGCCGCTGCGCGCGTCGGCATAACGCAGCACCGGGCCGCTGCCCAGGCCGAGCGCGGCCTCCATCTCGCGCAGCAGCGCCGGCTCGGCCGGCGCAGGCAGCGCCGCGCGCAAGCGCAGGCCGAGCAGCGCGTCCGGCTCGCGGCCGAAAGGCAGGCAATGGCAATAGTCGAAGCGGTCGAACAGCGCCCGCAGCCGCTCGCGCAGGGCCAGCGCCGCATCGGCCGGCAGCCACGCGGCGGCGGCGATCTGCCACGGCAGCGCGGCGCGTTCGATGCGCACCGCCGCATGCTTCAGCTCCGGCTGCATCGATTGCGGGCAACTCGCCGGACTGGTCAGCGCGTTGACGCCCAACGCGCCGCCGCCGCCGACGAACTCGCTGCCCCAGTGCATCGCGATGAAGGCCTGCGCCGGCGCGAGCGCCTCGCTGGGGCGGGCCGGCAGCAGCAGCGCGCCGCGCCGCGAACTGACGCGCACCAGATCACCGGGCTGCAGCCGGCGGCGCGCCAGTTCCTGCGGATGCAGCTCGACCGCCGGCTCGCCGGCATGCCCGAACAGCCGGCCCAGCGTGCCGCTGCGGCTCATGCCGTGCCATTGGTCGCGGTGCCGGCCCGTGGTCAGCGACACCGCGAAGCGCGCATCGCGCGGCTCGGCCACGCCGCGCCAGGCCGGCGCGACGAAGCGCGCGCGGCCATCCGCGGTGGCGAAGCGGCCGTCGGCATAAAGCCGCGCGGTGCCGCCCACGGCCCTGGCGGCGCAGGGCCACTGCTGCGGCTGCCGTTCCAGCGCGGCCCAGCTCAGCCCGCCGATGTCCAGATCCCGGCCGCGCGTGCTTTCGCGGTGCTCGTTCCAGATCTGCTCGGGCGTGTCGTAGGGGAACAGCGTCGGCATGCCCGGACGCAGCTGGGCCTCGAGCCGCCGCGCGACCTGCACCGCGATCGCCCAGTCGGCACGCGCCTCGCCTGGGGGCGCGATCGCGGCGCGCACGCGGCTGATGCGGCGCTCGCTGTTGGTCACCGTGCCCTGCTTCTCGCCCCAGCTGCTGGCCGGCAGCAGCAGGTCGGCATAGGCGGCGGTGGCGGTGTGCGCATAGGCCTCCTGCAGCACGACGAATTCGGCGCGCTGCAGCGCGCGCCGCACCGTCGCCTGGTCGGGCAGCGACTGCGCCGGGTTGGTGCAGGCTATCCACAGCGCCTTGATCTCGCCGTCGGCCGCGGCCTGGAACATCTGCAGCGCCGCCTTGCCGGGCCGCGCCGGTACCTGCGGCACGCCCCACAGCGCCGCCACCTCGGCGCGGTGCGCCGGGTCGTGCAGGTCGCGGTGTGCACTGAGCTGGTTGGCCAGGCCGCCGACCTCGCGCCCGCCCATCGCGTTGGGCTGCCCGGTCAGCGACAGCGGGCCGGCGCCGGGCTTGCCGATCTGCCCGGTGGCCAGGTGCAGGTTGATCAGCGTCGAGTTGTTGTCGCTGCCGCTGCGGCTCTGGTTCAGCCCCTGGCACCACAGCGACAGCGTCGGGCTGCGCGTACCGCCGGCATCGAGCCCGGCAAACCAGCGCGCCGCCTGCACGATGTCGTCGGCGCGCAGGCCGCAGACCTTGGCCGCATGCGCCGGCGTGAACTCGCGCACGCGGTCGCGCAGCGCCTCGAAGCCGCTGGTATGGGCGGCGATGAAGGCCGGGTCGGTCAGCCCTTCCCACAGCATCAGGTGCAGCAGCGCATGGTGCAGCACGACGTCGGTGCCCGGCTGCAGCTGCAGGTGCAGGTCGGCCACCGCGGCGGTTTCGGTGCGGCGCGGGTCGACGACGATCCATTTCTGCGCCGGGTTGGCGGTGCGCGCATCCTCCAGCCGGCGGAACAGCACCGGATGCGCCCAGGCCATGTTCGAGCCGCTGATGAACACCGTCTGCGCCGCGTCCAGGTCGTCGTAGCAGGCCGGCGGCGCATCGGCGCCCAGGCTTTGCTTGTAGCCGGCGACCGCGCTGCTCATGCACAGCCGCGAGTTGGTGTCGACGTTGTTGGTGCCGATCAAGCCCTTG
>OEIU01000393.1_pt1 | contig 42383 bp, 42 predicted proteins | sample 1539221 | NCBI WGS metagenome assembly OEIU01 (sample SAMN03792071, study PRJEB22550) | activated sludge metagenome | feature: wastewater treatment plant; material: activated sludge; isolation source: Wastewater treatment plant of a petroleum refinery complex | place: Argentina: Zarate | collected... | reverse complement strand
CCGCTCCAAAGCGCCCGCACCGGAGCGCGATCAGCGCGGAGGTTGCCTTATGAGCACGACCAGGAGCTGCGCGGCCTGGCGGTGTGCGGCGGCCACACGCGCATCGACGCGGCCTTCGTCGAGCCGTTTGCGCGGCTGGAGATCGTGTCCAGCTTCGGCGTCGGCTACGACCACATCGACGCCGCTTCGCTGGCCGCGCGCGGCATCGTCGTCACGCACACGCCCGACGTGCTGACCGACGAGGTCGCCGACCTGGCGCTGGGGCTGCTGATCGCCACCGTGCGCCAGCTGCCGCAGGCGGACCGCTGCCTGCGCGCCGGCCGGTGGCTGCAGCGGCCCTATCCGCTGAGCGCCACGCTGCGCGGGCGCAAGATCGGCATCCTGGGCCTGGGGCGCATCGGCAAGGCGATCGCGCGGCGCGTCCAGGCCTGCGGGCTGCCGGTCGAATACCACGGCCGCAAGCCGCAGCCCGGCGTCGAGTACCCGTCGAGTACCGCTACCACCGGACGCGGCTCGGCCTGGCGCAAAGCTGCGACGTGCTGATGGTCGTGGCCTCGGGCGCTGCCCAGACGCGGCACCTCGTCGACCAGCAGGTGCTGGAAGCGCTGGGCCCGGACGGTGTCCTGGTCAACGTCGGCCGCGGCAGCGTCGTCGACGAGCAGGCACTGATGGCCGCGCTGCGCGACCGGAAGATCCTCTGCGCCGGGCTGGACGTGTTCGAGGACGAGCCGCGCGTGCCGGCCGAGCTGGTCGCGATGCAGCAGGTGGTGCTGCTGCCGCACGTCGGCTCGGCCTCGGTGCACACGCGCAATGCGATGGGCCGGCTGGTGGTCGACAACCTGGTGTGCTGGTTCGGCGGCCAGGGCGCGATCACCCCGGTGCCCGAATGCCGGGCGCTGGCGGCGGGCAACAAGGCTCGGCGCCGCTCGATCGGCGGCGAAGTTGATTGTTGACCGAATGGTCAAATATCGCTAGAGTACCGCCATGGCGCGCGAAAGGCAGTTCAGCGAAGCGCAGGTGCTCGACGAGGTCGCCGACCTCTTCACCTCGCACGGCTACCAGGGCACGTCGCTGGCGATGCTGCTCGACGCCACCGGCCTGGGCAAGCAGAGCCTGTACAACTGCTTCGGCGACAAGCGCGCGCTGTACCTGAAGTCGCTCGACTGCGCGAGCGCGCGTTACCAGGCGGTGCAGGCGCAGATGCAGGCCGCAGCCGACGGCCGCGCGGCGCTGCAACGCTTCTTCGACCATGTGATCGGCCAATGCGGCAGCGGCAGCGCCGGCGCGGCGGACAAGGGCTGCATCGTCGCCGCCGGTCTGCTGGAGGCCGTGGACGACCCGCTGGTGGTGCAGACGCTGCGCGCCAAGTGGGCGGCGTCGCACGAGCTGCTGCGCGCTGCGGTCGAGCGCGGACAGAAGGACGGCTCCGTGCACAACCCCGCGCCGTCGGCCGCGCTGGCCGACCTGCTGCTGGCGCTGACGGCCGGCCTGCGCGTCAACGCCCGCGCCGGTTTCGGTGCGGCGCGCCAGCGCCGCACGCTCGAGCTGGCGCTGGCGGTGCTGGACAGCGGATAGCGCCGGCCGCCGCGAGCACGCGCGCCGGGCGCGCTCTTTTTTTTGCCCATTCTTGACTATTCGGTCCATATAAGGAGTCAGACCATGTTGTTCCAAGCCTTCAGCAGCTCAGCGCTGCAATTGAAGAACCGCGTCGTGATGGCGCCGCTGACGCGCAGCCGGGCGGTCGAGCGCAACACGCCCAACGAGCTGATGGTGCGCTACTACGCGCAGCGCGCCGGCGCCGGCCTGATCGTCACCGAAGGCACGTCGCCGTCGCCCGACGGGCTGGGCTATGCGCGCATACCGGGGCTGTTCAATGCGGAGCAGGCGGCGGGATGGCGCCGCGTCACCGAGGCCGTGCATGCGCAGGGCGCGAAGATCTTCGTGCAGCTGATGCATACCGGCCGCGTCGCGCACGCCGCCAACCTGCCGGCCGGCGCCAGGGTCGTCGGGCCGACCGCCGCGCCGCTGGCCGGCGAGATCTTCACCGACACCCAGGGCATGCAGCCGCACGGCACGCCGCAGGCGATGAGCGCCGAGGACATCCGCGCCGCCACCGCCGAATACGTGCACGCAGCCCGGCTGGCCGTCGAGGCCGGTTTCGACGGCGTCGAACTGCATGCCGCCAATGGCTACCTGCTGGAGCAGTTCCTCAATGCCAACGTCAACACGCGCGACGATGCCTACGGCGGCTCGGCCGACCGGCGCAACCGCTTCGTGCTCGAAGTGGCGCGCGCCGTGGCGGCGGCGATCGGCGCCGGGCGCGTCGGTATCCGCGTCTCGCCCTACGGCGTCTTCAACGGCACCGGCGCCTTCGACGGCATCGAGGAGCAGTACCTGGCGCTGGCGCGCGAACTGGGCGCGCTGCAACCGGCCTACCTGCATCTGGTCGACCATTCGTCGATGGGTGCGCCCGCGCTGCCGGCCGCCTTCAAGGCGAAGCTGCGCAGCGCCTTCGGCGGCAGCTTCATCGCCTCCGGCGGACTGGACCGCGGCAGCGCCGAACAGGTCTTGAAGGAGGACCGCGGCGACCTGGTGGCCTTCGGCCGCGCCTGGCTGGCCAACCCGGACCTGATCGAACGCATGCAGGCCGGGCTGCCGCTGAACGCGCCGGACGCGGCGACCTTCTACACGCCGGGCGCGAAGGGCTATACCGACTATCCGCGCGCCGAGGCCGCGGCAACGGCCTGATGCAACCGGGTCGGCTACTGGCCGACCACCACCTCGCTGAACTGCATCACCGGCGCGATGTCGGTGTAGTTCGGGATGTCGGCCATGATGGCCTTGGCATGCGGGCCGAAGGCCTTCTGGAAGGCCTCGACCGAGTCAGCATGGATGTGGCACATGCCCACGTAGGCCGGCGGTGCGCCGGGCGCGCCGCCGGCCAGGCCCTTGTCCACCGTGTAGAACCTGCAGGCGTCGCCCATCTTCGCCTCGAGCATCGGCATGTGCTTGTCGCGGTAGTAGTCGTGGTCGAACCGCGCGCCTTCCTTGTGCGGGTACATCACGCTGACCTTGATCATTGCCTTGTCTCCTCGTGTCAATTCGCCAGCAACTGCCGCAGTACGTAAGGCAGGATGCCGCCGTGCGCGTAGTAGTCGACCTCGATCGGCGTATCGATGCGCAGCGTCACCGTCACCCGGCGCACGCTGCCGTCGCTGCCGCTGATCACCAGCGTGGCGTTGCTCTGCGGCACGATCGGCGTGGCCAGCTCGACGTCGACGGCTTCGCTGCCCGTCAGCCCCAGTGACTGCCACGAGTCGCCGCCCTTGAACTGCAGCGGCAGCACGCCCATGCCCACCAGGTTGCTGCGGTGGATGCGCTCGAAGCTCTTCGCGATCACCGCCTTGATGCCCAGCAGCATCGTGCCCTTGGCGGCCCAGTCGCGACTGGAGCCGGTGCCGTATTCCTCGCCGGCGAAGATCACCGTCGGCACGCCGGCTTCCATGTAGTTGATCGCCGCGTCGTAGATGAACAGCTTCTCGCCCGTCGGCTGGTACAGCGTCACGCCGCCTTCCTCGCGCGAGCCGTCGGGCCCCGCCGGGATCATCAGGTTCTTGATGCGCACGTTGGCGAAGGTGCCGCGCATCATCACCTCGTGGTTGCCGCGGCGCGCGCCGTAGCTGTTGAAGTCGGCCTTCTGCACACCGTGGGCGATCAGCCACTGGCCGGCGGGCGAGCTTTCCTTGATGCTGCCGGCCGGCGAGATGTGGTCGGTGGTGATCGAGTCGCCGAACAGCGCCATGATGCGCGCGCCCTTGACGCCGGCCTCCGGCGGCTTGGGCGCCAGCGTGAAGCCTTGGAAGAACGGCGGCTGCGCGATGTAGCTGCTGTGCGGCCAGCTGTAGACCTGGCCGGTCACGCCCTTGATGGCGGTCCACAGCTTGCCCGGGTTGGCGGCGACGTTCTCGTAGTTCTGGCGGAAGGCCTTCGGCTGCATCGCGAACTTCAGCAGCGCGTGGATCTCGTCGCTGCCCGGCCAGATGTCGCCCAGGTACACCGGCCGGCCCTTCTTGCCGGTGCCCAGCGGCTGCGTCATCAGGTCCACCGTCATGTTGCCGGCGATCGCATAGGCCACCACCAGCGGCGGGCTGGCCAGGAAGTTGGCCTTCAGGTTCGGGTGGATGCGCGCCTCGAAGTTGCGGTTGCCCGACAGCACCGCCGCGCACACCAGGTCGTTGACGGTGATGGCGTCGTTGATCTCCGGCGCCAGGTCGCCGGCGTTGCCGATGCAGGTGGTGCAGCCGTAGCCGGCCAGGTTGAAGCCGAGCTTTTCCAGGTAGGGCAGCAGGCCGGTCTTCTGCAGGTATTCTGTGACCACGCGCGAGCCCGGGGCCAGCGAGGTCTTGACGTGCGGCTTGACCTTCAGCCCGGCCTCCACCGCCTTCTTCGCCAGCAGTCCGGCGGCCAGCAGCACGCTCGGGTTGCTGGTATTGGTGCAGCTGGTGATCGCGGCGATCAGCACGTCGCCGTGGCCGATGCTCAGGTCGTCGGCGCCGGCCTTGGCCGCCACCAGCGTGGAGCGGTTGCCGACCATCTCGACCTCGGCGCGCGCAGCGCCGGGCGTCACCGGCGGCGCCGCCGGCGTGCTGGCCGCCGCCAGGCTGCAGCGCTGGCCCAGGCGCTCGGCCGGCTGGTTGAAGCCGTTGTCGGCCACCGGTGCGCTGAACAGCTGCGTGAACTTCGCCGCCACGTCGGTCAGCGTGATGCGGTCTTGCGGCCGCTTCGGCCCGGCCAGCGACGGGGTCACCGTCGACAGGTCCAGCTCGATCACCTGGCTGTAGGCGATCTCGCCTTCGCCGGGGATGCCGAACAGCTTCTGCGCCCTGAAGTAGGCCTCGAACAGCTCGATCTCGGCGCGGCTGCGGCCGGTGCCCTTGAAGTAGTCGATCGTGCGCTCGTCCACCGGGAAGAAGCCCATCGTCGCGCCGTATTCCGGCGCCATGTTGCCGATGGTCGCGCGGTCGGGCACGGCCAGCGTGCGCGTGCCGACGCCGAAGAACTCGACGAACTTGCCCACCACCTTGTGCTTGCGCAGCAGCTCGGTGACGGTCAGCACCAGGTCGGTGGCGGTGCAGCCCTCGCGCAGCCGGCCGCTCAGGCGCATGCCCACCACGTCGGGCGTCAGGAAGTACACCGGCTGGCCGAGCATGCCGGCCTCGGCCTCGATGCCGCCGACGCCCCAGCCGACGACGCCGATGCCGTTGATCATCGTCGTGTGGCTGTCGGTGCCGACCAGCGTGTCGGGATAGCACACGCCGTCGGCGCGCCGGTGCACGCCGCGCGCCAGGTACTCGAGGTTGACCTGGTGCACGATGCCGAAGCCCGGCGGCACGACGCCGAAGGTGTCGAAGGCCTGCATGCCCCACTTCATGAACTGGTAGCGCTCCTGGTTGCGATGGAATTCCAGCTTCATGTTCAGGTCCAGCGCCTGCTTGGTGCCGTAGTGGTCGACCATCACCGAATGGTCCACCACCAGGTCCACCGGCACCAGCGGCTCGATGGTCTTCGGGTCGCGGCCCATGTCGGCGGCGACGTTGCGCATCGCCGCCAGGTCCACCAGCAGCGGCACGCCGGTGAAGTCCTGCAGCACGACGCGCGCGACGACGAAGGGGATCTCGTCCGTGCGCGGCGCGTTCGGCTGCCAGTTGGCGAGTTGCTCGACGTGCGCCGGCGTGATCTTCAGCCCGTCGCAGTTGCGCAGCACCGATTCCAGCACGATGCGGATCGACACCGGCAGCCGCTGGATGTTCGGCCAGGTCTTCGCCAGCTCCGGCAGCGAGAAGAACTGCGCCTCGCGTCCGGACGCGGTGCGTAGGCGCTTGCGCATTCTGGCGAAGGCGTGGATCGGGGACTTCGGCACGGTGCGGGTATCCATGGGCGCTCCTGAGCGGGGTTGCGCCGCCATTTTGCACGGCGCCGTGTCTCTAGGGGGGAGGCCCCGATCGGCGCGCGGCGAAGGGATAGCATCCGCTGATGCATGGGCGGCTGTCCTCCTGACAGCGGCTTTGTCCGTTATCCATTCCGTGCGCTGTCGCACTTATAGAGGAGAACGTTGCATGAACATCAAACGCTTGCTGGGTATCGGCGCGTTGTCGCTGTCACTGGCCGCCGGCGGCGCTTTCGCGCAGGACAAGGCGGCCAAGCAGGCCGAAATCGTCAAGACCACCGGCGTCGCGCTGGAGCGTTTCTATGCCAAGAAGCCCGAACTGAAGGCGGCGGTGGGCAAGGCGCCCGGTTACGCGGTATTCACCACCTACGGCATCAGCTTCCTGGTCGGCGGCGCCGGGGGCAAGGGCCTGGTGCACGACAACAAGACCAAGAAGAACACCTTCATGGCCATGGGCTCGGCCAGCGTCGGCGCGCAGATCGGTGCCGCCGAGAACGACGTGCTGATGATCTTCAGGACCGCGGCGGCGATGAACGACTTCGTCAACAAGGGCTGGACGGCCGGCGGCGGCGCCACCGCGCAGGCGGGAGCGGACAGCAGCCAGGTCGGCGGTGGCCGCGGCGGCAGCGCGATGGACAATACAGAAACCTTCACGCTGACGAAGAACGGTCTCGAGGCCGGCGTGGCCATCGCCGGCTCCAAGTTCTGGAAGGAAGACGAGCTGAACTGAAGGCCGCAGGCCTCGTCAGCAGGGCCCGCGGGCCGCGTTTTCGCGCCGCATGCCCAGGCGGCGCGCCAAGCGCCAGCCAGCGGCGCACGTCGTCGACGATGTGCTGGCAGGGGTGGCCGTGCGTCGAAGGCCGCCACGACTGCACCGCGCAGGTCAACGAGCGCTGCCGCCAGCGCATCGGCGCGCTGCTCGACGACGCGCGCCCCAAAGGCCGCGGCGTTGCGCGGGGGATTCCGATCCCGCGCGGCGCGGCGGGCTCAGGTCTTCGCGTCGGGTGAGGGGACAACCACCTGCCCGTCCTTGACCGGCAGCGTGGCGCCGGGCTTCGAGGACATGCGCACGACGCCTTGCTGGCCGTCGAGGCGGTAGCTGACGTCGTAGCCGAGGTGCTGGCGCGACTTCTCCTGCACCGTGCGGCAGCGGCGTTCGGTGGTGGTGACCACGTCCTTGTCCTGCATCGACTTCTGCACCTGGTTGCCGGCGTAGCCGCCCGCGGCAGCGCCGGCCACCGTGGCCACCGTCTTGCCGGTGCCGCCGCCGATCGTGTGCCCGAGCAGCCCGCCGGCCACCGCGCCGACGGCGGTGCCGGTGATGCGGTTCGTGTCCTGCACCGGCGCCTGGCGCCGCACGGGCACGACTTCGCAGTGCTCGCGCGGCGTGACCACGGTTTCGACGACCTCCTTGACGGCCACGACCTCGGCCAGGCGGGGCTGCGTCAGCGTCTTGTAGCCGCCGACGGCACCGGCGCCGAGCACGACCATCGCGGCGCCGCCCACGACGAACCCCTTGAGCATTGACTTGTCCATGACTGATCTCTGATGACGATGCGGGCGCTGCGCCCGGAAGGCGCCATTGTCGGCGGGGTACTGCGGGAAACCCCGTATCGACAGAGTCAGTCGGTAACAAGCTGTTCGACGCGGGCGCTGCGGGCGCCGGCACCCGCGCCGGCTCAGGAACCTGCGCGCAGGCGCTGCAGCAGTTGCGCCGCCTGCGCGTTGCCGGGCTGCAGCTGCTGCAGCGCCTCGGCCTCGCGCAGCGCGTCGGCGCGCCGTCCCTGCTGCGCATAGAAGACGGCCAGCGCGTAGGCGATGGCCGGGTCGCCGGGGGCCAGCTCCCGCGCCCGGCGCAGCGCCGCTTCGGCCGGCTTCGCCTGGCCCAGCTGCTGGCGCGCGAGGCCCAGGTTGTAGTGGGCGCGGGCGTGCTGCGGCAACAGCTTCGCCGCACGCTCCAGCGCATCGGCCGCCTCGGGCAGGCGCTGCTGTTCGGCCAGCAGCAGGCCCAGCGAATATTGCAACTCGCCGATGCCGGGCTGGCGCTGCAGGCCCTCGCGCAGCACCTGTTCGGCATCGGACAGACGGCCGCGTTCCGCATGGAACTGCGCCAGGTTCGCGCGCGCCGGCGTGAAGTCCGGGTCGATCTTCAGCGCGGCGCGATACGCGGCCTCGGCCTCGGCATCGCGGCCGGTGCGCGCGTACAGCACGGCCAGATTCAGGTTCGGGCCGGGCATGTCCAGCGCCGCCTGCTGCGCGGCGACGTATTCGGCCAGCGCGGCGTCGAAGGCCTGGCGCGTGGCTGCGTCGAACTGCTCGTGCGGCAGCGGCGCCAAGCTGCGCGCGGCGGCGATGCGTACCGCACGCACCGGGTCGCGCAACAGCGGCGCCAGCGTCGGCACGCGCAGCGAAGCCTCCACGTCCTCCAGGCTGGCCGCGGCCGCGGCGCGCACTTCGGCATCGGCATCGCGCGTGGCGGCGATGCGCTCGTTGACGCCCGCCGCGCTGCCGCGCAGCGCATCCAGCGCGGTGGCGCGCACGATGCCCGGCTGCGCGGCATCGGCCACCAGCGCAGCCAGCGCGGCCAGCGCCGGTGGCGCCTGCGCCGCACCGCGCCGCGCCGCGGCGAAGACCTCGCCGTAGTGCGGCGGGCGCTTCGGCGTGCCGAGCCACTTCACCAGCGCATCGGCGGCCCATTGCGCCGGCTGGTCGTCGTGGCACTGGTTGCAGGCGTTGGGCGTGCCCAGCGCCACCGACAGGTCGGGCCGCGGGATGCGGATGCTGTGGTCGGGCCGCGGCTGCACGATCATGTAGTTCTTCGCCGGCATGTGGCAGGCGGTGCACTGCGCGCCCGCCGAGCCGTTGGCGTGGTGGTGATGGCGTGGCGTGTCGTAGTCGCCGGCCGCGCTGGGGAAGGCCGGGTTGGCTGGCGTCTGGTGGCACTGCAGGCACAGCGCATTGCCTTGCGCCCGCGGCTTCGCCGTGTGCGGATCGTGGCAGTCGCTGCAGGCCACGCCCATGCGGTACATCCTGCTCTGCCGGTACGAGCCGACGACGAAGACCTCGTCCAGCTGCTGGCCGTCGGCGTGGTACAGGCCTTCGCGCAGCAGCGCGGGCAGGTAGTGGTCCAGGTGCGGCTGACCCGGCACCGGCTTCGCGCTGAACTCGCTGCGGCGCGAATGGCAGGCAGCGCAGACCTCGACCTGCGAGCGCGGCGTCTTCAGGTCGGCCAGACCGGACAACGGGCCGCGCTGCGGTGCTTCGACATGGCGCGAGCCCGGGCCATGGCAGGACTGGCAGGACACGTTGACTTCCAGCCAGTGCGAGTCGAAGCGGTCCGCGGCAGCGTCGTAGCGTTTGTCGAAGCCGGTGGTGTGGCAGGCGATGCACATGGTGTTGGCCGTCTGGTAGCGGCCGCTCCAGTGCAGCACGTCGCCGGGCGGCGCCTTCTCGTGCGGCAGCAGGTGGAACCACTTGCGCTCGCGCGTGTTCCAGGCGATCTGCAGCGGCTGCAGCCGCCCGCCGCCGATGTCGATCAGGTACTGCTGCAGCGGCTCGACGCCGAAGCTGTACTTGATCTCGAAATCCGCGAGCTTGCCGTCGGGCCCGTCGGTATGGACGAAGAACCTGTCGCCGCGCTTGAAGAAGCGCGTGGTCACGCCCTGGTGGCGGAACTGCGTGTCGCCGAAGTCGCCGCTCACGCTCTCGGCCGTGGCCGGGGCCATCGCCCGCGCATGGTGCGAGCCGGCCCAGCCCGCGGCCTGCGCCGGGTGACACCCAAGGCATGACGCGTTGGCGACCCAGCTCGCTGGCGGCGCCGCCGCGGCGGCGGGCGCGGCAGGTGCGGTCGCCGGGGTTGGGTTGCGCGCCGACCACAGCCCGAGGGCGGCGGCAAAGGCCAGCAACAGCGCGGCAGCGATCCACCTGCCCCTGCGGCGGGGCGGCGCGGTGGCCGCGGCGGCGGGCGTGGTGGGCGTGGTGGGCTTGGTCGGCTTGGTCGGCGCCGCCGGTGCCGCGGCCTTGGGCGGCCGCTTCTTCGTCATGCGCCGCGCGGCTCAGCCCTGCGGCAGGTAGCGCACCGAGAGCACGCCTTCGATGCGGCGCAGGCTGTCCAGCACCGCGTCGCCGACGGCGCTGTCCACGTCGACCAGCGTGTAGGCCATCTCGCCGCGCGACTTGTTGACCATGTTGTGGATGTTCAACCCGGCGTTGGCCATCGCGGTGGAGATCTGCCCCAGCATGTTCGGCACGTTGGCGTTGGCGATGGCCACGCGAAAGGCCGATTCGCGCGCCATGCTCACCGCCGGGAAGTTCACCGCGTTGACCACGTTGCCGTGCTCCAGGTAGTCGCGCAGCTGGTCGGCGACCATCACCGCGCAGTTCTCCTCGGCCTCGCGCGTGGACGCGCCCAGGTGCGGCAGCGCGATCACCTTGGCGTGGCCGTTGATGGCCGCGCTCGGGAAGTCGCACACGTAGTGGCCCAGCTTCTTCGCCTCCAGCGCGGCCAGCACCGCGGCCTCGTCGACCACGCCTTCGCGCGAGAAGTTCATCAGCACCGCGCCGGCACGCATCTGGCCGATGTTGCCGGCATTGACCAGGTGGCGCGTGGCCGCCACCAGCGGCACGTGCAGCGTGACGAAGTCGCTGCCGCGCAGCACCTCGGCCACGCTGGCTGCGCGCTTGACCTGCGCCGGCAGGCTCCAGGCGGCGTCGACGGTGATCTCCGGGTCGTGGCCGAGCACCTGCATGCCCAGCCGGATCGCCGCGTCGGCCACCAGGCAGCCGATCTTGCCCAGGCCGACCACGCCCAGCGTGCGCCCGGCCAGCTCGTAGCCGGCGAAGCTCTTCTTGCCGTCCTCGACCGCCTTGTCCATGTCGGCCATCTTCGGCTCCAGCGCGGCCACGAAACGCAGCGCCGGCTGCAGGTTGCGCGCGGCCATCAGCATGCCGGCCAGCACCAGTTCCTTGACCGCGTTGGCGTTGGCACCGGGAGCGTTGAACACCGGCACGCCGCGCGCGCTCATCGCCGCCACCGGGATGTTGTTGGTGCCCGCCCCGGCACGCGCGATGGCCTTGACGCTGGCCGGGATGTCCATGCCGTGCATGTCGGCCGAGCGCAGCAGCACCGCGTCGGGGGCGGCGAGGTCCTTGCCGGTGCTGTAGCGCTCGGCAGGCAGGCGCTTCAGGCCGTTGGCCGAAATCTGGTTCAGCACCAGGATCTGCAGGGGCTCAGCCATGGCGCGCCTCGAACTCCTTCATGTAGGCCACGAGCGCGGTCACGCCCTCGAGCGTCATCGCGTTGTAGATCGATGCGCGCATGCCGCCGACCGAACGGTGGCCCTTCAGCTGCAGCATGCGGCGCTCTTCGGCACCCTTCAGGAAGGCCGCGTCCAGCGCGTCGTCCTTCAGTTTGAAGGGCACGTTCATCAGCGAGCGGTCGGCCCTGGCGACGGGGCTGGTGTAGAAGCCGGTGCTGTCCAGGTAGTCGTAGAGCAGCGCCGCCTTCGCGCGGTTGTGTGCTTCCATCGCCTTCAATCCGCCCTGGGCCTTGATCCAGTGGAAGACCAGCCCGGCGATGTAGATCGCGTAGGTCGGCGGCGTGTTCAGCATCGAGTCGGCTTCGGCCTGCTGCTTGTAGTCGAAGGCCGAGGGCGTGATCGGCAGCGCCTGGCCGATCAGGTCGTCGCGCACGATGATGATGGTCAGCCCGGCCGGGCCGATGTTCTTCTGCGCGCCGGCGTAGATCAGGCCGTAGCGGGCCACGTCCACCGGCCGGCTGAGGATGTTGCTGGACATGTCGGCCACCAGCGGCACCTCGCCCACGTCCGGCGTCCAGTGGTACTCGACGCCGCCGATGGTCTCGTTGCTGCAGATGTGCACGTAGGCGGCGTTGGCGTCCAGCCTCCAGCCGTCGCGCGGCGGGATGCTGGTGTAGCCGCCGTCCTTGGCGCTGGCGGCGACGTTGACCTTGCAGTACTTGCCGGCTTCCTTGATCGACTTCTTCGACCATTCGCCGGTGTCGACGTAGTCGGCCGCCGCCTTGCCGCGCAGCAGGTTCATCGGCACAAAGGCGTTCTCGCCGATGGCGCCGCCCTGCAGGAACAAGACCTTGTAGTTGGCGGGCACGGCCAGCAGCTCGCGCAGCAGGCTTTCGGCTTCGGCGTGGATGGCGATGAACTCCTTGCCGCGGTGGCTCATCTCCATTACCGACATGCCCGAGCCGTGCCAGTCGAGCATCTCTTCGGCCGCCTGGCGCAGCACCGGTTCGGGCAGCGCCGCCGGTCCGGCGCTGAAGTTGTAGGCACGGGTCATCACTGGATCTCCCTTCGGGTTCGGTTCATCACCCGCGCTATTCTCGCCTGATGAGCAGCCTCTTCGACCTGGCCCCGCGCAGCGACTACTTCAGCGACGCGCACCATGATTTCCGGCGCAGCGTGCGCCAGTTCGTCGAGCGCGAGATCGCGCCGCACGCCAACGACTGGGACGAGGCCGGCACTTTCCCGCGCGAGCTGTACCGCAAGGCGGCCGACATCGGGCTGATCGGCGTCGGCTACCCCGAGGAATACGGCGGCACGCCGGCCGACCTGTTCTACACCATCGTGCAGGCCGAGGAGCTGGCGCGCGCCGGCTGCGGTGGCCTGCAGGCCAGCCTGGGCTCGCACGGCATCGGCCTGCCGCCGGTCGTGGCGCACGGCAGCGAGGCGCTGAAGCGCCGCGTCGTGCCGCCGGTGCTGCGCGGCGAGAAGATCGCCGCGCTGGCCATCACCGAACCCGGCGGCGGCTCGGATGTGGCGGCGCTGAAGACCCGCGCGGTGCGTGAAGCGTCGGCTTCGGGCGAGCACTACGTCGTCAACGGCGAGAAGACCTTCATCACCTCGGGCATGCGCGCCGACTTCATCAGCGTCGCGGTGCGCACCGACCCGGCCGGCAAGGGGCCGAACGGCGTGTCGCTGCTGCTCATCGACGGCGACACGCCGGGGTTGCAGCGCACGCTGCTGAAGAAGATGGGCTGGTGGGCCAGCGACACCGCGCATCTGCGCTTCGAGAACTGCCATGTGCCCGCAGGCAACCTGATCGGCGACGAAGGCGCAGGCTTCAAATACATCATGCACAACTTCAACCACGAGCGGCTGCTGATGGCCGCGCTGGCCTGCGGCTATGCCCAGGCCTGCACCGAAGAGGCGCTGGACTGGGCGCGGGAGCGCAGGACCTTCGGCGCGCCGCTGGCCGAGCGCCAGGTGATCCGCCACAAGCTGGTGGACATGACCACGCGCGTCGAGACCGCGCGCACGCTGGTCTACGACCTGGCCTACAGGCTGGAGCAGGGACTGGGTCCGGCCGCGGCGATGGTGGCGCGCACCTGCATGGCCAAGATCGTGGCCACGCAGGCGATGCAGTTCTGCGCCGACCAGGCGGTGCAGATCCTCGGCGGTATGGGCTTCATGCGCGGCACCAAGAGCGAGCGCATCTACCGCGAGGTCAAGGTGATGATGATCGGCGGCGGGTCGGAAGAGATCATGAAGGACCTTGCGGCGCGGCAGTTGGGCGTGTGATTCGGATTTGCCGAAGTCGCCAGGGGCGGCCGGCGACGGAGGGAGGGCAGGCATGCACACTGGACGAGGGTGCCGGGCAGGGTCCGGTGCCAGGGCTTTGGCGACGGCATTGCTGGCGCTCTTCGCTGTTGTCGGGGCGCAGGCCCAGTCCACGCGCGAGGAGCGCCTGTGCCAGTCGATGGCGCGCCATCTGGAACGGCTGGAGGCTTCGCCCCGCACCCGGCCCGAAACGCTGGAGCACGCGCGACAGCAATACCGCCAGCGCTGCGAGGGCGCCGTGCCGGCTCCGGCCGCGGCGGCGGCCGTCGGCGCGGCCCCGGTGCCGCCGCCCGCCGCCCCGCCGCAGCGCACGCCGCCGGCCACGGCTGCGAAGGGTGGCACGGTGTCGGAGGCGGAGGCCCGCGCCCGGCTGTGCGAAACCGATGCGCGGCTGCCCTTCTGCGGCGCTGCCGCGGCACTGCCGGGCGGCCGCGAGCAGCCCTATTGGCGCTGGCAGAGCCAGGCCTACTCGCAGTGCGTCGGCCAACCCGCGGCCGGCCGGGCGCGCGACCACTGCGCGCGCAGCGTCGTCGAGCGCGCGCTGAGCGAAGGACGCGTCGCCGCGGCGGCCGTCGACGCCTGCCGCGCGAGCTGGCAGGGCGGGGAACGCAGCGAGCCCGAGATGATGGCCGTCGACCAGTGCCTGCTGGCGGCGGCGCTGCTGGAGCAGGCCGCCAGCTCGCGCGTCGCCGAAGCGGCGGCAGGGCCGGCGCCGGGCGGGCCGCCGGGCTTGAACCTGCAGGGCCTGAGCCGGGCCGACCTCGTGGCGCCGCTGTACGCGGGCGACCTCGCCAAGGTGCCGGCAGGCGCCGAAGATCTGCGTTACATGCTCACTTCGTTCGGCCGCCTCAACGAGTCCTGCCCGAACCTGGGCCTGGCCGGCACCGCGATGCAGATCGCGCAGGCGCAGGCCCGGCAGACGCAGGAGGCGGTGGCGCGCGGGCTGTCCGGGCGGGGCAGTGCGGCCGATGCAGTGACTGCCCTGGGCGCCGCCAACGAGATGATGAAGACGCTGCCCGACTGCGAGCGCATCGTCGACGATCCGCCGCGCCGCGAAGCCTGCATCGCCGAGCGCGACAGCGCCTTCCAGGTGCAGCGCTCGCCGGCGGCCGTGGCCGACGCCACGCGGCTGATCGAGCGCCACGGCTGCGGCAGCGCCCAGATGACACGCTATGCGCAGCAACTGGCCGCCTGGCTGCTGGCGCCGCCCGGCAGCCGCGGCAGCCTGGCCGGGCTGGACAAGCACCCGCAGGCGCCGGCGCTGGCGCGCCTGTTCGACAGCTGCCGCCGCCAGGCGGGAAGCGGCGTGGCCGACGCCTGGTGCGGCTGCTATGTGCGCCACTTCGCGAACTCGCCGCGCGGCACGCGCTCGGCGCCGGCCGAGGTGCTGGACGCTGCTGCGCACGGCGCCTTCATCGGCGGGCCGCAGGCCTGGTATGCGCCGCCGGACATCGGCGAGTGTGATCGGTACTGGCCGGCCGTCGAGCGCTGGCGGCGCGAGCAGGCTGCCGCCCGACCGCTGGTCACCGCCTGCTTGGTGCAGCAGCAGCCGGCCGAGGTGGTGCTGGCGCCTGGCATGCAGCTGTGCCGTTACCGCAGCGGTGTCGGCGTGGTCGAACTGCGCGCGGCGCAATGCCCGGCCCGGCTGCATGCGCATGAATGGGGCAGCGAAGCGGTGCCTTGCGGCGGGGCTGCGGGTGGGCGCTGATGCGCCGGTGTCAGGCGCCGCGCCGGCTCGAAGCGGCGCCTGCCGGCTGCGGGTAAATGAAGAACCCGGCCGCGCGGCAGTTGGGTGTGTGACTCGGGTTTGCGATCGAAGCAACCGGAACGTGCTGCTGGTGGTGGCGGTGCATGTTGCGCACGGTCGGCGGGCCCTATTCGTCCTGACTCAGCGTTGAACGCGGCAAGTTCCAGTGGTAGCGCAGCGACAGGTAGCGCAGGCTGAAGCACGCCAGCAACGCGACCCATGTGCGTCCGCTGGAGAACCATCCGAAGCGTTGACCCACGACCTCGATGGCGGCGCCGGCCAGCGCTGCCGACGCATACATCTCACGCTGGAGAATCACTGGCACCCGATTGAGAAGCACGTCGCGCAGCACACCGCCGCCGACGGCGGTGACGACGCCGAGCAGCACCGCGACTTCGGCGTCGTGACCATAGATGATGGCCTTCTGCGCCCCCGTCACGGCGAACAGTCCCAGGCCGAGCGAATCGAAGAAGAGCACGGGCCGTGCGAGGCGCACCACCAACGGGTGGGCAGCCATCGTCATGGCTGCTGCCGCCAGCGCGGTGGCGAGGTAGCGCCAGTCGGACAGCCCCGCGGGCGGCACCGCGCCGATGCACAGATCGCGAATCACGCCGCCGCCGCACGCGACCGTGAACGCGATCACGAGGATGCCGAACCAGTCGAGGCCGCGGTGCCTTGCGGCAAGCGCACCACTGATGGCGAAAGCGAAGGTGCCCGCCAGATCGAGAAAGATGAAGAGGCGGTGGTCGTTCAGATCGGCAAGCGTCATCGGCGGCTTTCCGGGGCCTCGTGGTCAACGACTCGGGGCTTCACCCGCAGCCCGGCCGCGGCACCGAAGCTCGAGGCGGGTCGCGCTGCTGCTCGGACGCCGGGGTCGGGCACAGCCATGCGCTGGCGGCGCTCAGCATGGCCTGCAAGCCGGTCTCGAGCGTCGGGTAGATTTGCGGCGCGAACTTCGGCGAGTGGTTGCTCGGAATCTTGTTCACCGTCTTGTCCTGCCTGGCCTGGGCGTAGACCGCTGGATCGGTACTGCCGACGAACCAGAACACGTAGGGCACGTCCCAGGTGCGGCCGAAGACGCTGAAATCTTCGCTGGCCGAAGCCGGATCGGGCGCGACAGAAGCCATGGATCCGAACTGCTCGCCGAACGCGGTGGCCACCGTTTGCGTCGCCGCCAGGTCGTTCTCGGTCAGCGGATAGCTGTTGATCGTCGCGAACTCGGGTGGGCGCTCGGCACCCGAGGCATCGCACTCGGCGCAACAGATGCGGCGGATCGACTTCAGCATGTAGGCGCGCGTGTCCTCGTCGAAAGTGCGCATGTTCAGCTTGATCGTGGCGTTGTCGGGGATGATGTTTTCCTTGGTGCCCGCTTGCAGCGAACCGATCGTCAGCACCGCCGGATCGGACGGTGCAATCTCGCGCGAGACGATGGTCTGCAGCCGCAGCGTGGCGGCTGCGGCCATGATGACCGGGTCGATGGAGGTCTGCGGCTGCGAACCATGCGAGCCGCGCCCGAACAGCGTGACCTTCAGGCTGTCTGCGGCCGACAAGGCCACGCCCGGCCGGTAGTTCACGGTCCCGGACGGGCCGACCATCACGTGCTGTCCCAGGATGATGTCCGGCTTCGGGAAGCGGCCTTCGCCCCAATCGCGCACCATCGCGGCTGCGCCCTCGGCCGTTTCCTCGCCCGGCTGGAACACGATCAGCAGCGTGCCGCGCCAGGCGCCGCGATGGGCGGACAGGATGTGCGCCGCACCGATCATCCAGGCCACGTGCATGTCGTGGCCACACGAGTGCGCCACGCCGACCTCCGCGCCATCGGCATCGCGCGCCGTCACGGTGCTGGCGTAGGCGAGCCCCGTGTCTTCGGCCATCGGCAGAGCGTCCATGTCGGCGCGCAACATGACGGTCGGGCCGGCCCCGTTCCTCATTGCGCAGACCACGCCGGTCACGCCGACTTGTGGCGTCACCTCGTAGCCCAGGCGCTGCATTTCATCCGCCACGATCTGCGCCGTGCGCAGCTCCTGCATCGACAGCTCGGGATGCTGATGAAGATCCTTGTAGAGGGCTTCGAGCCTGGCGAGCAGGGCCGGGTCGGCGGCAGCGAGAGCTTGCGTGAGCGCGTTCATGACACCTCCAGAATGAAGGACGACTTAAGCCTTGGCGTGCAGTGGCTGCGACTGCGGTTGTACACCTCGATGTACTCGAACGGGCCGGCCTGCGCGTCGGCTCGCGCCGCTTGGATCGTGCCGTGCATCGGCTCGTTCTTCAGGTTGTTGAAGAGGCTGTCGGCTGGTGCGTTGTCGGCAGAATCGGACCCTGTGGCGCGCCGCATCGCGCCGCCACTGCAGTGGCCGCTGCGGCGCGTCTTCGGGCCCGGCCAAGCGCGAAACCGTGGGCGCAGGCACCATGCGCGTCTGGACCGGGCAAGGCCATGGTGTTCGCACGAGCAGGAGACCCAGCCCATGTGTGTCGATGCCGAAGAGTTCGATGTGCTGATCGTGGGTGCCGGCGTGTCCGGCATCGGCATGGCCTGCCGGTTGAAGGCCGAATGCCCGGACAAGCGCTTCGCCATCCTGGAGCGCCGCCAGCGCATCGGCGGCACCTGGGACCTGTTCCGCTACCCCGGCGTGCGCTCCGATTCCGACATGCTCAGCTACGGCTACCGCGCGCGGCCGTGGCGCGGCTTCAAGGTGCTGGCCGACGGCGCGACGATCCGCGGCTACGTGGCCGACACGGCGCGCGAGCACGGCGTCGACCCGCACATCCGCTTCGGCTTGAAGATCGTGCGCGCCGACTGGTCGACGCCGCAGCAGCGCTGGACGCTGAGCGTGCAGCCTGAGCCGGGCGGGCCGCCGGCGAGCCTGCGCTGCCGCCAGCTGGTGATGTGCAGCGGCTACTACAACTACGACGCCGGCTACACGCCCGATTTCCCCGGCATCGAGCACTTCAGCGGCACGCGGGTGCACCCGCAGCACTGGCCGCAGGCGCTGGACTGCCGCGGCAAGCGGGTCGTCGTCGTCGGCAGCGGCGCCACGGCGGTCACGCTGGTGCCGGCGCTGGCCGAAGCCGGCGCGCAAGTGACGCTGCTGCAGCGCTCGCCGAGCTACGTGCTGTCGCTGCCGTCGCGCGACAAGCTCGCCGCCCTGTACTGCCGCGTGCTGCCGCAGCGCTGGGCCTTCGCGCTGGCGCGCCGGCGCAACGTGCTGCTGTCGCGCTGGATCTACCTGGCCGCGCGGCGCTGGCCGCGGGCTGTGCGCGCGCTGCTGCTGCGCCTGGTGCGCAAGCAGCTGCGCGGCAGCGCCGACATGCGCCACTTCACGCCCGACTATCAGCCCTGGGACCAGCGGCTGTGCATCGTGCCCGATGCCGACCTGTTCCGCGCGCTGCGCAAGGGCACGGCCAGCATCGTGACCGACCGCATTGCCGGCTTCGCCGGCCGGCGGCTGCTGCTCGCGTCGGGCCAGGCGCTCGAAGCCGACGTGCTGGTCACGGCCACCGGGCTGGAGCTGCAGGCCCTGGGCGGGGCGAGCCTCTTCGTCGACGACCAGGCGTACGTGCTGCAGCAGCACATGCTCTACAAGGGCGTGTTGTTGGAAGATCTGCCGAACTTCGCCTGGATCGTCGGCTACACCAACGCGTCGTGGACGCTGAAGGCCGATCTGGCCTTCGACTACCTGTGCCGCCTGTACCGGCACATGGACCGCCACGGCCTGGGTGTGGCCACGCCGCGCGACCGGCTGGGCTGCAGACTGCCGGAGGAGTCGATCTTCGGCAGCCTGAGCTCCGGCTACGTGCAGCGCGGCATCGCCAAGCTGCCGTGCCAGGGCAGGGCGCCGCCGTGGCGCGTGACACACGACTACCCGGCCGACCGGCAACTGCTGCTGCACGCGCCGGTCGACGACGGCGTGCTGGACTTCGCGCCGCTGCACAGCGAAGCCGCGCATGCCGGCAGCGGCGCAGCGCTGCTGCACGCCGCTCGAGCCCTGCCTGGCTGACCCCGACCCGGCGGTGACGAAGCGCGGGGCGGCGTCGAAGAAGTTGTGCGGGATGGGCTTGTCATTGACAATGACTATTTTCTCGAGCATTTGAATTGCGATCATGAAACTGTCTTTCTCGTCCTTTCAAGCCCGTCTTCCCCTGCTCGCCGCCGCGGCCGTGCTGGCCGCACCGGCCATGGCCCAGCCGCTGCGCTCGGGCGAGGCCGTGTACCGGGCGGTCTGCATGGCCTGCCATGACACAGGCGTGGCCCACGCGCCCAAGATGGGCGATGCGGCCGCCTGGAAGCCGCTGATCGAGGAAGGCCAGGACGTGCTCAGCGCCCACGCCTTCGTGGGCGTGCGCGCCATGCCGGCGCGCGGCGGCGACGAGAAGCTGTCGCTGGAAGAGTTCTCGCGCGCCGTGGCCTGGCTGGCACGCAGCGCCGGCGGCAACTGGCAGGACCCGGACGCTGCCATGATGCACCGCATCCGGGTGGAAGCGGAGAAGCGCCTCGATGACGACATTCGCGCCAAGCAGGAACTCAAGGCCGCCCTGGAGCGCCAGGACAAGGAGCAGCCGGCCCGCTGATCGCGACGCTGCTCAGCGCTGGCTGCGCGGCGTGCGCCGGCAGCCTGACACCCACCGCGCGCGGCCCCGGCAAACGCCACGCGGCTGCCCTCGGGCGGCTGCTGCAGGGTGGCGTGCGGGCCGGCCTCGCTTGCGCGCGGCAGCGAGGCCGCGGGCACGAACGGGTCGTTGCGCGCATCCGGCGCCGGCGCCGGCACGCGGACATCGGCCCGCACCGGCTTGGCCGAGGCGCGGCGCTGATGGTCTTGCGCCCCGGCAAAGCCGTGCAGCGGCGCGGTGAACAGGCCGTCGAACGCGACCAGATCGCGCGCCGCACGCAGCCGGGCGGCATCGAACACGCCGGAGGTGCCGCGCCGGCTGGGGGCGCGCCATGATGAAGCTGTTCACGCGCGCGGCGTGCTGATCGAGGAGAGGGCCAGACCTACCTGGCCGAGCCCGATGACGACGGCGAGGAGGCGCGCACCCTGCGGCCATGGCAGCAGGCCTTGAAAGCCGGCAGGAGCGGCACCCGGACGGGCCAGGCAGAAACCATCGCACTCATGCGGGCATCTCCATATAACAATTGATGTTTATATATATTATAATTGTCGTATGTATCTGACGGAAAAGTCCGCGGCGCCATCGTTCAACAAGCGCGATTTGAAGGCGCCCGAGCAGTTGCGCGAGCACGCTGGCGAGGCCTGTGCCTTGCTCAAGATTTTTGCCAACGAAGACCGCTTGATGCTTCTATGCCAGATCGCGTCCGCCCGGCACAACGTAGGCGAACTGGAAGCGGCCACTGGCATCCGCCAACCCACCTTGTCGCAGCAGTTGACCGTGCTGCGAACGGAGGGCCTGGTCGAAGCCGAGAAGGAAGGAAAGTTCGTCTACTACCGGCTGGCCAGCGACAAGGTCGTGCGCGTCATGCGCATGCTCTGGGAGATCTACTGCGCCCAGAAATGAACGGGTACGACACCTCGACGCACCACGAGAACCATATCGCGAAGGAGACGATGCAATGGACCAACCGCTCATTCGCCGCCGAGCGCTGCTGACGCTCGGCGCAGCAGGTGCCGCGGGCATCGCGCTGACGCTAGGCGCTGCCGGCGCCGCGGGACTGGCGGCGGCATCGCGTCCTTCCGAAGCGCTGGACGGCGCAAGCTTACCCGTAGAGCGCCACGGCGCTCCTCATCACGTGCCCTCAAGGAGCTGAACATGCAAACCACTGACTTCGTCGCCACTGTCTTCGACGGAACCGGCAACCCCAACAAGGTCACCGTGACCTTCACGATGGCCCTCAACGCCTTGCTCAAAGGCCACACCGCCACCATCATTCTCATGGTCGAAGCCGTCGAACTGGGCAAGCCGGGTGCCACGGCCGGCATGGCGGTCGGCAAGCCGTTCGAGCCCGTTTCCGATCTGCTGGCCAAGTACCTGGAAAAGGGAGGGCGCATCGCCATCTGCGGCGCCTGCATGATTCACAACGGTCTCACAGCCGACCAGATGGATACCCGCTTCGAGATCATCACGGCCCCGGACGTGATCGACCTGCTCATGGGTGCCAAGGGTTCTCTGCAGGTGACCTGAGCAAACGCCTGCCGTGCGGTACGCCCGGCCTCCATCTGCAGCGCGGGAGAGGCCTGCTGCGCCCGCTGGCGCGGCAGGACCGCAGGGGCGAGGTTCGCGACTGCCGCGGCGAGTCGAAGAGCGGGCGCATCTGCCGCGAGTTCGAGGTGCTGACGATCGGTGGCGGCTGCGGGGAGATCATGAAAGACCTGGCGGCGCGGCCGCCGGGCGTGTGAGCGGCGCGGCATGGCTGGCGCGGCGGGTGCGCCGCTTGGCCGGCCGGTTCCAGGTGTACAGCGCCGTCAACGCGTAGTTCCATACCGCACCCACCAGCACGCCGGCTACGGCCGGAATGACCCAGCCGCCCTCGTGCTGGAACAACCAGGCGGCGATGCCGACGTTGGCCAGCCCGCCGATGCTGCAGGCGGCGACGAAGCTCAGCCAGCCGCGCAGCAGCCCCCAGCCGCGCAGCCGCTGGTCGCGGTAGGTGAGCAGGTTGTTGAGCGCGAAATTGCTGCTCATCGCCACCAGCGTCGCGGCGCTCTGCGCCGCGATGAAGCCGGCGCCCGCTCCCCCGAGCAGCAGCGCCAGCGTGGCCATGTGCACTCCCAGCCCGAGGGCGCCGACCAGCGAGAAGGCGATGAAGCGGATCGGCACCACGCCGCCGAAGAAGCGGTCGAGCAGCATCAGCAGGTATTCCCAGCCGACGTTGGCGTCGAGCTTGCTCTGCCCCGAATGGCGTTCGCGGAAGGTGTAGGGCACTTCGCGAAAGCGCAGCGGCTGCGGCGAGGTGGCGAACAGGTCGAGCAGGATCTTGAAGCCGACGCCGGACATGCCGTTGCGCACGCAGGCCAGCACGGCGTCGCGCCGCATCATGAAGAAGCCGCTCATCGGGTCGCGCAGATCCGCCTCGAGCACGCTGCGTGCGAGCCGCGTGGCCAGCCGGCTGATCGCGGCGCGTCCGCGGCCCCAGTCGCCGATGCTGCCCTGCTCGACGTAGCGGCTGCCGACGACCACGTCCACGTCCGCATCGCGCAGCAGTTCGAGCATCTGCGGCAGCCGCGTCTCGTCGTGCTGCAGGTCGGCGTCGATCACCGCCACCAGCGGCGACGACGCCGCGAGCATGCCCTCGATGCAGGCCGTCGACAGCCCGCGCCGGCCGATGCGCAACATGCAGCGCACACGCCGGTCCTGCTGCGCCAGCTCCGTCAGCCGTTCGGCGGTGCCGTCGGGCGAATCGTCGTCGACGTAGATCAGCTCCCAGTCGACGCCGGGCAGTGCCGCAGCCACGCGGTCGCGCAGCTCGGCGACGTTGCCCGCCTCGTTGAAGGTGGGCACGACGATCGACAGTTGCGGCATGGTGTTTACTCGCCGTCGTTGTCGGCGTCGTTGCCGCCGGCAGGCGTGCCCTGCAGCCCGAGCAGGCGGGGATGGCCCTTGTAGCCGCTGCCGCGCCAGATCTCCACGCGGCGCGTGGCGCGGCCGAAGGCGCGCGTCTCGATCGTGTCCACCTTCTCCAACGAGTCGAAGTAGGGGCGCACGCGATCCAGGTCGAGCCGCGACTGCGCCTGGTCGGAACTCACCAGGAAGCCGGTGGCTCCTCTCAGATCGCTGCTCAGCGGGAAGTAGTCGAACTGCAGCGCGGGCGCGCCGTAGATGTCCTGTGCATAGGTGCGCGGCTGGCCGGGCAGGTGAAAGCGCAGCAGCGAGCTGATCTTGTAGTTCGGCGAGAACACGAAGGCTTGCTCGCCGCGCGAGCGCGCCTGCTGCAGCAGCGGGTCGAGGTGCCGCGCGGCGTCGCTCCAGCCGCTCCAGGTGTTCAGGTCGCGCAGCAGCGGCAGGTTCGGCGTCAGCACCAGCGCCGCCGCCGCCAGCAGCATCGCGGCCGACGAGCCCAGGCCGCGCCCGAGCCGCGCGAGTGCGCCGCTCTGCGCGAGCAACTGGTGCATGCCGAGCACGATCAACGACCACCAGGCCGGCGCCAGCCAGTTGAGCTTGACGTGCGAGCGCAGGCTGACGGCGCTGAACAGCAGCAGCGGCACCAGCGCGCTGGCCAGCAGCAGCCGGCTGCGCTCGTCGCTGCGTCCGGCGGCCCAGTCGCGCAGCGTGCGCCAGCACGCCGTCAGCGACAGGCCGAAGAGCCACGGCGTGACCAGCAGCAGCTGGGTCAGCAGCAGCAGCGCGAAGAAGCGCGGACGGAACGAGGCCATCTGGCCGACGCGCCGGCTGCCCTGGAAGGCGAACGAGGCCCAGTGGTGCTGTGCGTTCCACCACAGCACCGGCGTGAACATCGCTGCCGCGATCAGCAGCGCGAGCCACGGCCAGGGCGTGCGCAGCCAGCGCCGCTGCGACGGCGTGCAGGCCAGGTACAGCAGCAGCACCGGCGCCAGCAGCACGGCCGAATACTTGCCGAGCAGGCCCAGGCCGGCAAAGGCGCCCGCCAGCAGCCACCAGCGACCCTGGCCGCTGCGGCTGGCGCGCCAGACGGCCCAGATCGTGCCCACCCAGCCGAAGAGCAGCGGACCGTCGGGCGTCGGCCCGATGCCGTAGATCTGGTACATCAGCGTCAGGTTCAGCGCCAGCAGCGACCAGAACGCCAGGCGCCGGCTGCCGTACATGTCCAGCACCAGCCGTGCCCACAACAGGTTCAGGCCCAGCGACCAAACCACGGCCGAGAGCTTGATGCCGAAGCCGTTCGAGCCGAAGAGCGCGGTGCTGAGCCGGATGCCCCAGCTGGCCAGCGGCGGGTGGTCGAAGTAGCTGAGCGCCGGATGCAGGCTCCAGTTCCAGTAGTAGGCCTCCTGCGGCAGCAGCGGCACGGTCGCGGCCAGCAGCAGGCGCAGCAGCGTGAAGCCGGCGATCAGCGCCGCGATGGCGCCGGGCTGCGCGGCCCAGGCGGCCGGCACGGCGCCGGGCGGCGATGATGAACGGGGGAGAGAAGTGCTTGCGGACACGGCGTCGCGGCCAGCGGGTCACGCTGTCGCCGCGCGCAGTCTCGAGGCTGCGCCTTAAGGGCGGATTAAGGCGCCGCTCGAGGCCCTCAGCGGCCGGACAGGATGGCGCGCTCGTCGTCCTCGCGGTACGAGCGGCCTTCGCAGCCGCTGCGCCAGTCCTGCAGTTCGCCGTCGAAGGCTTGCCACTCGCGCTTGAACTGCGCGTTGCGCGCATTCCAGTCGGCGCCGGCGCGGTTGCGCTGCTCGACCTTGTCGTTGTAGGCGCGGCCGGCCTGCTCGGCCTGCGTGCCCAGCTGGCTGCGCTCGTCGTCGAGCTGTTTCGCCGCCTTGTCGAGCGCGGCCTTCTCGCGGTCCAGCGCCTGCTGCTGGCGTTCCTGCGCCGGGCCCGACAGGCCGACACCCTGGGTCTTGCGCACGCGTTCGTTGAAATCGGCGATCTGCTGCGACAGCTGCTGCGTGCGGCGGTTCAGGCCGGCGGCCGACTCCTGGAGCTTGTCGAGCGCCTCGCGGCCGGCGTTCAGCGCGGCTTCGCCGCCGTCGAGCTGCTCGCGTTCGCGCTCCAGCTGGCCGCGCGCAGCCTGCAGCGGCGGCTTGCGCGCGGCCAGCTCCTGCTGCTGCTTCAGGCAGGCGCGAAGCTGCTCGCGGGACAGCATGCCGCCGCCCTTGGCCGCACCGAGCGACTTGGTCTGCGCCACCGCGCCCAGTGCGAACACGGCCAGCAGGACGGGCGGGAGGGCGCTGAGCTTCATCGGGGCCGCATCATGCCACCGCCGCCGCATCGTTATTCTTGCGGGCATGAGCGACTTCAGCTTCTTCTGGCACGACTACGAAACCTTCGGCAGCGTGCCGCGCCGCGACCGGCCGGCGCAGTTCGCCGGGCTGCGCACCGATGCCGATCTGAACCCCGTCGACGCGCCGGTGATGTGCTTCTGCCGCCCGGCGCCCGACTTCCTGCCCGAACCCGAAGCCTGTGTGCTGACCGGCATCCTGCCGCAGCATTGCCTGGAGCGGGGACTGCCCGAGCACGCCTTCGCCGAGGCCGTCGAGCGCCAGTTGGCGCAGCCGGGCACGGTGGGCGTGGGCTACAACTCGATCCGTTTCGACGACGAGGTCACGCGCTTCCTGTTCTGGCGTTGCCTGATCGACCCCTATGCGCGCGAATGGCAGAACCAGTGCGGGCGCTGGGATCTGCTCGACGTGTTGCGCTGCGCCTGGGCCTTGAGGCCCGAGGGCATCGAATGGCCGCGGCACGACGATGGCCGGCCGTCGTTCAAGCTCGAGCACCTGACGCGCGCCAACGGCCTGCAGCACGACGGCGCGCACGATGCACTGGCCGACGTGCAGGCGACGATCGCGCTGGCGCGGCTGTTGAAGGAGAAGCAGCCGAAGCTGTGGGACTTCTGCCTGCGGCTGCGCAGCAAGCAGGCGGTGCTCGACGAGATCGCCGCCGCGCAGTCGCAGGGCCGGCCCTTCCTGCATGTATCCGGCATGTACGGCACCGAGCGCGGCTGCCTGGCGCTGGTCTGGCCGCTGGCGCCGCATCCGGCCAACCGCAACGAGATCATCGTCTGGGACCTGGCGCAGGACCCGGCCGAGCTGCCGCGCCTGAACGTGGCCGAGATGCGCCAACGCATGTTCACGCGCGCCGATGCGCTGCCCGAAGGCGTGACGCGGCTGCCCATCAAGACCATCCACGTCAACAAGTCGCCGGTGGTCATCGCCAACCTGAGGACGCTGACGCCGGCGATGGCGCAGCGCTGGAGTCTGGACGTGGAGCGCGGCCTGCGCCATGCGGACGCGGCTGCGCGGCATGCCGGCAAGCTGGCCGGCATGTGGCCCGAGGTCTTCGAGCGGCCCGAAGCCGAGCGGCGGCCCGACGTGGACGAGGATCTGTACGGCGGCTTCGTCGGCAACGAAGACCGGCGCACGCTGCAGCGGCTGCGCGCGCTGTCTGCGCCGGCCTTGGCTGCCAAGCGGCCGGCCTTCGCCGATCCGCGGCTGGAGGAACTGTTGTTCCGCTACCGCGCGCGCAACTTCCCCGAGACGCTGACCGCTGCCGAACGGGCGCAGTGGCAGGCGCATTGCGCCGACCGGCTGTGCGATGGCGAGCCGCGCGGCGCGTCCGGCGCGCTCGGACTACGCGCCTTCGGCGAGCGCATCGCGGCACTCGAAGCGGGTGCCGACGCGGGTACACGGGTGCTGCTGGCGCAACTGCGCGACTATGCGGCGCGCATCGCGCCGCCCTGCGGCCCGCAGTGAGGGCCGCGTGTGGTCAGCGCCTGGTCGTCGGCGACTGCGTCACCGCGATGCCGCTGGTGTCGACCTGGCCGGGCAGGTTCATGCCCAGCGCGTTGGCATCGGTGACTACTTCCTTCGCCTGGACCTCGTTGACGCAGGCATCGACGATGCGCCGGCCGCGCGAGGTGTCCATCAGCATCGACTTGGCGGGGATCTGCACCATCAGCATCGGGCCGTTGCCGACTTCTTCGAGCCGCACGGCGCCGGTCGGCGAGCGCACCGGCTTCATCGTGTAGGCCTTGCTGCCGAAGGTGACGACCACGTAGCCGTCGGTCGGATGCCGGGTGATGCTGAGCGTCTGCTTGAACTCGCAGTCATAGGCGCCCATGTAGGTCTGCGCTGCGGCCAGCAGCTGCTCGGGGTCGGCCGTCGACAGCGTCGGCAACGGCGCCGCCGGTTCGGGGTTCGGCTTGTTGGCCGGCTTCACGGCGGCGCGCTTGGCGGCCGGCTTGTCTTGCGCAAGGGCCGGCTGGGTCAGTGCGAAAGCGGCGCAGACCAGCGCCAGGGGGCGAAAGAACTTCATGGGGCCCTGCCTCAGTGGGGAGGCGCCGATTGTGCCGTGTTCGGCGGGAAGACCCAAGCGCGGATCAGCAAGGCTTGAAACCGGCTGTTCGCGCCTGAACCCGCGACGGCGTCGCCGTCGCGCCCTGTACCCCGCAGATCGAGCGGCTGGGTCTCGCCGCCGCGGCCGGGTGCCGCGGCGGAGGCACTCAGACGCGCTCAGACGGCCACGGCCTTGGCCGCCTCGGCGTATTCCTCGATCTGGTCGAAGTTCATGTAGCGGTACACGCTGGCCGGATCCTGGTCGATGATGCCCATCTCGGCGCGGTATTCGGCCACCGTCGGGATGCGGCCCAGCTTGGAGGCGATCGCCGCCAGCTCGGCCGAGGCCAGGTAGACGTTGGTGTTCTTGCCCAGCCGGTTGGGAAAGTTGCGCGTGCTGGTCGAGATCACGGTCGCGCCTTCGCGCACCTGCGCCTGGTTGCCCATGCACAGGCTGCAGCCCGGCATCTCGGTGCGCGCACCGGCGGTGCCGAAGGCGGCGTAGTGGCCTTCCTTGATCAGCTCGCTCTGGTCCATCTTGGTCGGCGGCGCGACCCACAGCTTGACCGGGATGTCGCGCTGCCCGCCCAGCAGCTTGGCCGCGGCGCGGAAGTGGCCGATGTTGGTCATGCAGCTGCCGATGAAGGCCTCGTCGATCTTCGTGCCGGCCACTTCGGACAGCAGCTTGGCGTCGTCCGGATCGTTCGGGCAGCACAGCACCGGCTCCTTCAACTCCGCCAGGTCGATGTCGATCACCGCCGCGTATTCGGCGTCCTTGTCGGCTTGCAGCAGCTGCGGCTTCGCCAGCCAGGCCTCGACCTTCTCGATGCGGCGTGCCAGCGTCTTGGCATCGGCGTAACCGTCGGCGATCATGTTCTTCATCAGCACGACGTTGCTGGTCAGGTACTCCTTGATCGGCTCCGGGTTGAGCTTGATCGTGCAGCCGGCGGCCGAGCGCTCGGCGCTGGCGTCGCTCAGTTCGAAGGCCTGTTCCACCTTCAGGTCGGGCAGGCCTTCGATCTCCAGGATGCGGCCCGAGAAGATGTTCTTCTTGCCGGCCTTGGCGACGGTCAAGAGCCCGGCCTTGATCGCGTAGTAGGGGATCGCATGCACCAGGTCGCGCAGCGTCACGCCCGGCTGCATCCGGCCCTTGAAGCGCACCAGCACGCTCTCGGGCATGTCCAGCGGCATCACGCCGGTGGCCGCGCCGAAGGCCACCAGCCCCGAACCGGCCGGGAAGCTGATGCCGATCGGGAAGCGCGTGTGGCTGTCGCCGCCGGTGCCCACGGTGTCTGGCAGCAGCAGGCGGTTCAGCCATGAATGGATCACGCCGTCGCCGGGGCGCAGCGCGACGCCGCCGCGCGTGCTGATGAAGGCCGGCAGCTCGCGGTGCGTCTTCACGTCCACCGGTTTCGGATAGGCGGCGGTGTGGCAGAAGCTCTGCATCACCAGGTCGGCGGAAAAGCCCAGGCAGGCCAGGTCCTTCAACTCGTCGCGCGTCATCGGGCCGGTGGTGTCCTGGCTGCCGACCGTCGTCATGTGCGGCTCGCAGTAGGTGCCCGGGCGGATGCCCTGGCCTTCAGGCAGCCCGCAGGCGCGGCCGACCATCTTCTGCGCCAGCGTGAAGCCGCGTCCGGTGTCCTTCGGCGCCACCGGCAGGCGGAAGGCCGTGGACGCCGGCAGGCCCAGCGCTTCGCGCGCCTTGGCGGTGAGGCTGCGGCCGATGATCAGGTTGATGCGTCCGCCGGCGCGCACCTCGTCGAGCAGCACCTGGCTCTTGAGCTTGAAGTCGGCGACGGCCGCGCCGTTCTTCTCGATCTTGCCGTCGTAGGGATGGATGTCGACCACGTCGCCCATCTCCAGCTTCGACACGTCGACCTCGATCGGCAGGCTGCCCGAGTCTTCCTGCGTGTTGAAGAAGATCGGCGCGATCTTGCCGCCCAGCGTGACGCCGCCGAAGCGCTTGTTCGGCACGAAGGGGATGTCCTCGCCAGTGGCCCAGATCACGCTGTTGGTGGCGCTCTTGCGGCTCGAGCCGGTGCCGACCACGTCGCCGACGTAGGCCACGACGTGGCCCTTGTTCTTCAGGTCCTCGATGAACTGCATCGGCCCGCGCTTGCCGTCTTCCTCGGGCTTGAAGGCGGCGTCGGGACGCGTGTTCTTCAGCATCGCCAGGTAATGCAGCGGGATGTCCGGCCGGCTCCAGGCGTCGGGCGCGGGGCTCAGGTCGTCGGTGTTGGTCTCGCCCGGCACCTTGAAGACGGTGACGGTGATCTTCTTCGGCACCTCGGGCCGGCTGGTGAACCACTCGGCCTCGGCCCAACTCTGCATCACTTCCTTGGCCTTGGCATTGCCGGCCTTGGCCTTGGCGGCGACGTCGTTGAAGTAGTCGAACATCAGCAGCGTCTTCTTCAGCCCGGCGGCGGCGGCCTCGGCCACTTCGGCGTCGTCCAGCAGCTCGATCAGCGGATGCACGTTGTAGCCGCCGACCATCGTGCCCAGCAGCTCGGTGGCCTTGGCCTTGGAGATCAGGCCGACCTTCAGGTCGCCATGCGCGACCGCGGCCAGGAAACTGGCCTTGACCTTCGCCGCGTCGTCCACGCCCGGCGGCACGCGGTAGGTGAGCAGCTCCAGCAGGAAGTTTTCGTCGCCCTGCGGCGGAGCCTTGATCAGCTCGATCAGCTCGGCCACCTGCTTGGCGTCGAGCGGCAGCGGCGGGATGCCGAGCGCGGCGCGTTCGGCGGCATGTTGGCGGTAGGCTTGCAGCATGATGGGGCTCCTCGGGAAAGGGGGAAGTCTGGGGGTCTAAGCTTGCGGCACGATGACCTTCAAGCCCTTGAAGTAGTCGCGGAAGAGGCCGGCGTCGCGGGTGATCAGCGCCTGGCACTGAGGCAGGGCGTGTGCCCCGACCAGCAAGTCCGGCACTCTGCGCCTTGCCGGAACCGGTACCGCGGCGCGGTGCAGACGCTTCTTGCAACGGCGCTGCCTCTCTGCGGCGCGCACGGCAGCGCGCTGTTCGAGCGGCGAGAAGCCGATGCCGATGGCCTCCAGCGTTTCCATCACGATGTCGCTGCGGCCGAGGCCGGCAACCACTTCGCTCAGCACCGCCTCGCAGGCGACGACCGGGCCGGCGCTCAGCGCCACGCGCAGCGCGTCCTCGGCCGCCTCGGCGCCTGAGCCGTCGCCGACGAAGCCGCCCAACACCGAGGTGTCGACGGTGATCATGCGTCGTCGTCGAAAAAGGCCGTGCGCGCCTCGGCCGGCAACTGCGTGCCGCCGGCATAGGAAGTCTGGTGCGCGCGCTGCAGCAGCTGCCAGAAGTAGCGGTAGCTGGCGCGGTCGTGCAGCGTGTCGCGGTGGCGGATCGGCGCCCAGCCTGCCGCCTGCGCGGCGAGCAGGATCTCGGCGCCCAGGTCGACCTCGGCGGTGCCGGGCGCGAAGGCGTCGACGATCACGCGCACCTGGTCCGGATGGATGCTCCACATGCGCGTATAGCCGAGCCGGCGCGCGGCGGTTTCGGCGGCGGCGCGCAGCGCCTGCTGGTCCTTGAACTCGGTGACCACGCAGTGCGACGGCGTCTTGCCGAAGGCGTGGCAGGCGGCGGCGATCTCCAGCTTGGCGCGCAGCACCAGCGGGTGCTCGAACTGGCCGGCGGCGCTCATCGCCGACGCCGGGATCGCGCCGCGGTGCGCGGAGACGAAGTCCATCAACCCGAAGGACAGCGATTCGATGCGCGGATGCGCGGCCAGCGCCTGCACCTCGCGCAAGGCGCCGTGGGTCTCGACCAGCGCCTGCATCGGGATCGTGCGCGCCAGGCCGGCCGCGCGCGACGCGGCATCGACGGCGTCCACCGCGCGCTGCAGGTCGGCCAGGCCGCGCGGCTTGGGCGTCATCAAGTAGGCGACGCGCGCGCCGGCCTGGCTGACCAGCGTCGCGACCATGTGCTCGAAGGCCGGATGCTCGACCGGCGGCACGCGCACGCCGACGCGGCCGTAGCGGTTGGCCGCCGAGTTCACCAGCTCGCACATCAGCAGGGCATGCTCATGCTCGCCGCCGACCGGCGCGCCGTCTTCGCCGTCGAGCGTGACGTCGAACACCGGCCCCAGCTCGGCCTGCAGCGCCAGGCTCTTGCGCATGCGCACTTCGACGCCGCTGTAGTGGTCGCAGACGGGCAGCGCCGGCAGCGGCGGCTCGTCGGGGTCGTACAGCGCGAGGCGGGGGTGGGTCATGGCTTGCGGCGGGCGACGACGAACAGGCGCGGGAAGTCCAGCAGCCGCCGCCCGTCGGCGCGGGGCGCATAGGCGGCGGCGATGCGCGCGCGGTAGGCGTCCAGGTAGCCGGCGCGCTCGGCTTCGGGCAGCGCGTCGACGAAGACGCGCAGCCCGGTGCTGCGCAGCCAGTCGACGATGGCCTCGGGCGAGGCCATCGGGTGGCGGTAGACCGTGTGCCAGACCTCGACCGCGGCCGCGTGCGGCGCCAGCAGGTCGTAGTAGGCGGTGGCCGGGAGCGGCTTCTCGCGCAGCGCGGCTGCGTCCGCCAGCCAGGCGGACCAGGGGGCCTGCGCAGCCAGCTCGCGCATCGCGCGGTGGCTGGGCTGGTCCAGGTTGTCGGGCAGCTGCACGGCGAGCACGCCGCCCGGCGCCAGCAGCGCGAACAGCCGCGGGAACAGCGCTTCGTGGCCCGGCACCCATTGCAGCACCGCATTGGCGAAGATCAGGTCCGGCGGCTGCGCCGGCTGCCAGTCGGCGGCGTCGGCACGCTCGAAGCTCAGCTGAGGCAGCCGCTCGCGCGCGCTGGCGAGCATCGCTTCGGAGGAATCGATGCCGGCGATGCGGGCCTGCGGCCAGCGCGCGGCCAGCAGCTCGGTGGAATTGCCCGGGCCGCAGCCGAGGTCGACGGCATAGGACGGCTCGGCCAGCGGCACGTGCGCCAGCAAGTCGATGGCCGGCCGCGTACGCTCGCTCTCGAAGCGGCGGTACAGCGCGGGATCCCAGTCGGCCATCGCTGCGCGCCGCCCGCTTTGCCTTCGCTTCAGAGCAGGTGCTTGACGCCGTCCTGCTCGCCCTGCAGTTCGGACAGCGTCTTGTTGATGCATTCGCGGCTGAAGGCGTCGATCTCCAGGCCTTCGATGATCTTATAGTCGCCGCCCGCGGTGGTCACCGGGAAGCCGAACACCACATCCTTCGGGATGCCGTATTCGCCGTTGCTGGCCACGCCCATGGTCACCCATTCGCCGCCGGTGCCCAGTGCCCAGTCGTGCATGTGGTCGATCGCCGCATTGGCGGCAGAGGCGGCCGAGGACAGCCCGCGCGCCTCGATGATGGCCGCGCCGCGCTTGCCGACGGTGGGCAGGAACACGTCCTTGTTCCACACCTGGTCGTTGATCATGTCCTTGACCGAGGCGCCGTCGATGGTCGCGAAACGGTAGTCGGCGTACATCGTCGGCGAGTGGTTGCCCCACACGCACAGCTTCCTGATGGCGGCCACCGGCTTGCCGGTCTTGGCGGCGACCTGGCTCAGTGCGCGGTTGTGGTCAAGGCGCAGCATCGCGGTGAAGTTGCGGCGGTCCAGGTCGGGCGCGCTCTTCATCGCGATGTAGGCGTTGGTGTTGGCCGGGTTGCCGACCACCAGCACCTTGACCTTGCGGCTGGCGGCGGCGTTCAGCGCCTTGCCCTGCGCGGTGAAGATCTGCGCGTTGGCCGCCAGCAGGTCGGCGCGCTCCATGCCCGGGCCGCGCGGGCGCGCGCCGACCAGCAGCGCGTAGTCGGTGTCCTTGAAGCCGGTCTTCGGGTCGGCGTGCGCCTCCATGCCGGCGAGCAGCGGGAAGGCGCAGTCCTCGAGTTCCATCATCACGCCGCGCAAGGCCTTCTGCGCCTTCTCGTCGGGGATCTCCAGCAGCTGCAGGATCACGGGCTGGTCCTTGCCCAGCATCTCCCCCGAGGCGATGCGGAACAGCAGGGCATAGCCGATCTGGCCGGCGGCGCCGGTGACGGCCACGCGGACGGGTTTCTTGCTCATGGGAACTCCGTAGGAAAGAGGGTGAAGGGCAGGCCGCCACGCCCGAGGCCGCGGCCGGGACGGCAAGTGTAGGCCAGCGCGGCCCAGGGCATAAGGGTTCACCCGCGGGCTGACACCCGCCTTGCAAGTCTTATGTCTTATAGAAGATATATGGTATCGTGGCATAGACGCGCCGGCCCGGCTGTGCTGCAATGCGGCGCATGCTTGCCTCCCGGCCCCTGCCCGCCGAAACCGCCCCCAGCGCCCCCAGCGCCGCCGGCGCCGCCGGCACCGCCGGCACCGCCGGCACCGCCGGCACCGCGCCCGCCTTCAGCCCGCTGTACCAGCAGATCAAGGCGCTGCTGACGCGCAGCCTGAGCCAGGGCGAATGGAAGGCCGGCGAGGCGCTGCCGAGCGAGCCCGAGCTGGCGCAGCGCTTCCAGGTCAGCCAGGGCACCGTGCGCAAGGCGCTGGACGCGCTCACCGCCGACGGCCTGCTGGTGCGCCGCCAGGGCAAGGGCACCTTCGTGGCCACGCATGCCGAGGCGCAGCTGCAGTACCGCTTCCTGCGCCTGATGCCGGACCAGGGCCCGCGCGAGGCGATGCAGCGCCGCTTCCTAGAACTGAAGCGCCAACGCGCCGGCGCCGACATCGCGCGCGCGCTCGAGCTGAAGTCCGGCGACGGGGTGCTGCAGCTGCGGCGGCTGCTGCTGTCGCAGGACGCGCCGGTGGTGCTGGACGAGATCTGGCTGCCGGCGCGGCTGTTCAAGGGGCTGACGGCCGAGCGGCTGCAGGCCTACCGCGGGCCGATGTACGGCATGTTCGAAGCCGAGTTCGGCGTGCAGATGATCCGCGCCGAAGAGAAGATCCGCGCCGTGGCCGCGGACGAGGCCGCGGCGCAGGCGCTCGGCGTGGCCGCGGGCGTGCCGCTGCTGCAGGTCGAGCGGCGCTCCTTCACCTATGCGGACCGGCCGGTCGAACTGCGCCGCGGGCTGTACCGCACCGAGGCGCACTACTATCGCAATGAGTTGAGTTGAGCTGCGTCAGCGGTGCTGCGGGCACCGCGCCGGCCAAGCTTCCTGTAAGCCCGGCGGGATGAAATAAGATCGGCAGGCTCGGCGTGGCGCACACGGCGGGCGTGGACGACAACCAGGACACGAGATGGACAACACGCTGAAGGAACGACCGGTCTACCGCAACATCCACGTTTCGCAGATCGTCCGCTACAGGCTCCCGCTGGCCGGCATGGTGTCGATCCTGCACCGCGTCAGCGGAGGATTGCTGTTCCTGCTGCTGCCCTTCGTGATCTGGCTGTTCGACAACAGCCTGACCAGCGAGATCTCCTTCGACCGCTTCGCCAGCGTGTTCACCAGCGGTGTCGGCTTCCTGCCCGCCTGGTTCATCAAGCTGGTGTGCTTCGGCCTGATCTGGGCCTACCTGCACCATTTCATTGCCGGCGTGCGCCACGTCTGGATGGACATCACGCACAGCGTCAGCAAGGAGCAGGGCCGCCACAGCGCGGTGCTCACGCTGGCTTCGAGCCTGCTGCTGACGCTGGCGCTGGGTGCCAAGCTGTTCGGCCTGTTCTGAAGACTGAAGACTGAAGACTGAAGAGGAGCGCGCATGAGCACGAACTTCGGGACCAAGCGCCTGGTCGTCGGCGCGCACTACGGCTCGCGCGACTGGCTCAGCCAGCGCGTCACCGCGGTGCTGATGGCGCTGTTCACGCTGGTGGTGCTGGTGCAGCTGCTGCTGCCCGGCGAGCTCGGCTACTACAAGTGGGCCGGGATCTTCGCGCCGCAGTGGATGAAGTTCCTGACCTTCATCGTCATCGCCGCGCTGGCCGTGCATGCCTGGGTCGGGACGCGCGACATCTGGATGGACTATGTCAAGCCCGTGGGCATCCGCCTCGCGCTGCAGGTGTTCTCCATCGTCTGGTTGCTGGGCTGCGCGGGTTGGGCGGTTCAGGTCATTTGGAGACTGTAGAGATGGCAGCGGCTTCTATTTCCAAGCGCCGGTTCGACGTCGTCATCGTCGGCGCCGGCGGTTCCGGCATGCAGGCCTCGCTGCGGCTGGCGCGTGCCGGCCTGAACGTGGCGGTGCTGTCCAAGGTGTTCCCGACGCGCTCGCATACCGTGGCCGCGCAGGGCGGCATCGGCGCCAGCCTCGGCAACATGAGCGAGGACAACTGGCACTACCACTTCTACGACACCATCAAGGGCAGCGACTGGCTCGGCGACCAGGACGCGATCGAGTTCATGTGCCGCGAGGCGCCGAACGTGGTCTACGAGCTCGAGCACTTCGGCATGCCCTTCGACCGCAACCCGGACGGCACGATCTACCAGCGGCCCTTCGGCGGCCACACCGCCAACTACGGCGAGAAGCCGGTGCAGCGCGCCTGCGCCGCGGCCGACCGCACCGGCCACGCGATGCTGCACACGCTGTACCAGCAGAACGTCAAGGCACGCACCCATTTCTTCGTCGAGTGGATGGCCCTGGACCTGATCCGCGACGCCGACGGCGACGTGGTCGGCGTCACCGCGCTGGAGATGGAGACCGGCGAGCTCTACGTGTTCGAGTCCAAGGTCACGATGCTGGCCACCGGCGGCGCGGGCCGCATCTTCGCCGCCAGCACCAACGCCTTCATCAACACCGGCGACGGCCTGGGCATGGCGGCGCGCGCCGGGCTGCCGCTGCAGGACCTGGAGTTCTGGCAGTTCCACCCGACCGGCGTGCACAACGCCGGCGTGCTGCTGACCGAAGGCTGCCGCGGCGAGGGCGCGATCCTGCGCAACGCCGCCGGCGAGCGCTTCATGGAACGCTACGCGCCGACGCTGAAGGACCTGGCGCCGCGCGACTTCGTCAGCCGCTGCATGGACCAGGAGATCAAGGAAGGGCGCGGCTGCGGTCCGAACAAGGACTACATCAACCTGGACATGACGCACCTGGGGTTGGAAACGATCATGAAGCGCCTGCCCAGCGTGTTCGAGATCGGCCACAACTTCGCCAACGTCGACATCTCGAAGGAGGCGATTCCGGTGGTGCCGACGATCCACTACCAGATGGGCGGCATCCCGGCCAACATCCACGGGCAGGTGGTGGCGCCGAAGAACGGCGATCCGAACACGGTCGTCAACGGGCTGTACGCAGTCGGCGAATGCTCCTGCGTCAGCGTGCACGGCGCCAACCGGCTGGGCACCAATTCGCTGCTCGACCTGCTGGTCTTCGGCCGCGCCGCCGGGCTGCACATCATCGATCAAGTAGGCAAGACCAAGGCGCACAAGCCGCTGCCGGCCGACGCCGCCGAGGGCTCGCTGGCGCGCATCGCGCGGCTGGACGCCAGCAGCAGCGGCGAGTACGCGCAGGACGTGGCCAACGACATCCGCAACACGATGCAGACGCACGCCGGCGTGTTCCGCACCCAGTCGACCATGGACGAAGGCGTGGCCCGGATCGCCGCGCTGGCCGAGCGCGTCAAGGGCATCACGCTGAAGGACAAGAGCAAGGTCTTCAACACCGCGCGCATCGAGGCGCTGGAAGTCGAGAACCTGATCGAGGTCGCGCGCGCCACCATCGTCTCGGCGGCGGCGCGCCACGAGAGCCGCGGCGCGCATACCGTCAACGACTACGGCGACACGCCCGAGCATCCGCTCGGCCGCAACGATGCCGAGTGGCTGAAGCACACGCTGTGGTATTCGCAGGGCGACCGGCTGGAGTACAAGCCGGTGCAGCTGCAGCCGCTGACCGTCGAGAGCGTGCCGCCGAAGGTGCGGACCTTCTGAATCGAGAATCCAAATGACCCAACGCACCTTCCAGATCTACCGCTACGACCCGGACAAGGACAGCAAGCCCGCCATGCAGACGCTGCAGGTCGAGCTCGACGGCAGCGAGCGCATGCTGCTCGACGCGCTGATGAAGCTCAAGGCGGTCGACCCGTCGTTGAGCTTCCGCCGCAGCTGCCGCGAGGGCGTGTGCGGCTCGGATGCAATGAACATCAACGGCAAGAACGGTCTGGCCTGCCTGACCAACATGCGCACGCTGCCGGACACCGTGGTGCTCAAGCCGCTGCCCGGGCTGCCGGTGGTGCGCGACCTGATCGTCGACATGACGCAGTTCTTCACGCAGTACGACTCGATCAAGCCCTATCTGGTCAACGACACGCCGCCGCCCGAGAAGGAGCGGCTGCAGTCGCCCGAAGAACGCGATCAGCTGAACGGCCTGTACGAATGCATCCTGTGCGCCAGCTGCTCGACCGCCTGCCCCAGCTTCTGGTGGAACCCCGACAAGTTCGTCGGCCCGGCCGGGCTGCTGCAGGCCTACCGCTTCCTCGTCGACAGCCGCGACCAGGCCACCGCCGAGCGTCTGGACAACCTCGAGGATCCGTACCGGCTGTTCCGCTGCCGCTCGATCATGAACTGCGTCGACGTCTGCCCGAAGGGCTTGAACCCGACGCGCGCCATCAGCAAGATCAAGGAAATGATCGTGCGGCGCGCCGTCTGAGCCCGGCGCCCGGACCTGCGAGGCATGCCGTGGACACGCCCTTGGATGAACGCTCGCTGAGCCGTCTGAAGTGGGGTTGCCGCCGCGGTCTGCTCGAGAACGACCTGTTCATCGAGCGCTTCTTCCAGCGTTACGAGCAGGGCTTGAGCGTCAGCCGGGCGCGCGGCCTGCAGTGGCTGATGGACCTGTCCGACAACGACCTGCTGGACCTGCTGCTGCGGCGCAGCGAGTTGCCGCCGGCCCTGGACCGGCCCGAGGTCAGCGAAGTGCTCGAGCTGCTGCGCCAGCCGGCACCTGTTCATACAAACCCGACCAGCAAAGGAATCGCGCCATGATGTCCCTGTCCGATGTGAAAGCCACGCTGTCGTTCTCCGACGGCAGCCCGACCATGGAGCTGCCGATCTACAAGGGCAGCATCGGCCCGGACGTGGTCGACATCCGCAAGCTCTACGCGCAGACCGGCAAGTTCACTTACGACCCCGGTTTCCTTTCGACGGCGTCCTGCAATTCGACCATCACCTACATCGACGGCGACAAGGGCGAGCTGCTGTACCGCGGCTATCCGATCGAGCAGCTGGCCACGCAGTGCGACTTCCTCGACACCTGCTACCTGCTGCTGTACGGCGAGCTGCCCGATGCCGAGCAGCAGAAGACCTTCCACAAGCTCGTCAACAGCCACACGATGGTCAACGAGCAGATGCAATTCTTCCTGCGCGGCTTCCGCCGCGACGCGCACCCGATGGCGGTGATGACCGGCCTGGTCGGCGCGCTGTCGGCCTTCTATCACGACAGCACCGACATCAACAATGCGCGGCACCGCGAGATCGCCGCGATCCGGCTGATCGCCAAGATGCCGACGCTGGTGTCCATGGCGCACAAGTACGGCGTCGGCCAGCCGTTCATGTACCCGCGCAACGACCTCAGCTACGCCGGCAACTTCATGCGCATGATGTTCGCCACGCCCTGCGAGGACTATGTGCCCAACGACGTGCTGGTGCGCGCGATGGACCGCATCTTCATCCTGCACGCCGACCACGAGCAGAACGCCAGCACCTCGACGGTGCGGCTGTGCGGCAGCTCGGGCACCAACCCCTTCGCGGCCATCGCCGCCGGCGTGGCCTGCCTGTGGGGGCCGGCGCACGGCGGCGCCAACGAAGCGGCGCTGAACATGCTGGAGGACATCCAGCGCGCCGGCGGAGTCGAGAAGATCGGCGAGTTCATCAAGCAGGTCAAGGACAAGAACTCCAGCGTCAAGCTGATGGGTTTCGGCCACCGCGTGTACAAGAACTACGACCCGCGCGCCAAGCTGATGCGCGAGACCTGCCACGAGGTGCTGACCGAACTCGGCCTGCACGACGACCCGCTGTTCAAGCTGGCGATGTCGCTGGAGAAGATCGCGCTCGAGGACGACTATTTCGTGTCGCGCAAGCTGTACCCGAACGTCGACTTCTACTCGGGCATCGTGCAGCGCGCGATCGGCATCCCGGTGAGCCTGTTCACCGCGATCTTCGCGCTGGCGCGCACCGTCGGCTGGATCGCGCAGCTCAACGAGATGATCGCCGACCCCGAATACAAGATCGGCCGGCCGCGCCAGCTCTACGTCGGCGCGCCCTCGCGCGACGTGAAGCCGGTGGCGCAGCGTTGAACGCGAGGCTGCGGACCGCGGCCGTGTTGGCGGCGGCGGCGATGCTGGCTGGCTGCAACTCGCTGGTGGCGCAGAACCCGTCGTCGCCGATGCAGCCGGTGAATGCGGTGCGCTTCGGCGACGAGGCGCGGCTCGCGGTGCGCGGCTACGACGTGGTCGCCTACGCCGCGCAGAACCGTGCCGTGCCCGGCTCGCCGCGCTGGCGCAGCGAATTCGAGGGCGTGAGCTACTATTTCGCCAGCGCCGAGCACCAGGCACTGTTCGAGCGCGAGCCCGCGCGCTACCAGCCCGCGTACCACGGCTACGACGCGACGCGCATCGTCTACGCCATTCCCGAACTGGCCGACCCCGAGGTCTGGCGCCTCATCGGCGGGCGTGTGTTCCTGTTCGCCGATGCCGACTCCAAGGCCGCCTTCGAACTCGACCTGCCCGGCAACGTGGCGCTGGCCGACCGCTACTGGAAGGACGAGGTGGCGGGCAGCAGTTCGCTGTGGCAGGGCCTCTGGCGGCGCGCCGACCGCGTGCCGCACTATCGCAGCCGCGACGAGCTGTCGCGCGCGGTGGCCCAGGCGCAAGGCAAGCCGGGCTGACACTGACACTGACGGGTCTGCAGAGGTGGCGCTGCTGCAGTCGGCCGATGTCCGTTCAGCCCGCCGGCGCCGCACGCCGGCCGGAGTTCTGTTCGGTGCCGCATCGGTGCGTGTCGAGACGCGTCTGGAGGCGCGCAACGGGCTGCGTGTGCGATGGCCGGGCGGCAGCCGCGAGCTCCGCCGCGGCGAGCGGCTGCGGACCGAGATCGCCTGCAAGTACACGATCGAGGGCTTCGGCGCGCTGCAGCGCGGCGCAGGCTGCGTGCAGACGCACTGCCGGACCGGCCCGCAGCGCGGCTTCGCGGTGTTCGTGGCGCGATGATGGCGGGGGCACTGCCGCGCCGCCTGCTGCGCCTGGCGCTGCGCGGCGTCGCGCTGCTGGTGGCCCTGGCCCTGGCCTTGGCGCTCGGCTTCACGCTCTATGCGGTCAGCGCGCTGCCGCCGCTGCAACCCTGGCATACCGAGCTGCTGCGCGAGGAGTTCGACGCCGGCCGCGACAAGGATCTGGATTTCGCCGGCTATCTGCAGCTGGAGCAGCGCCTGTTCGACGAGTTCCGCCGCAAGGCCGACGGCTGGGCGCGCGACGGCCTGCTGCAGGGCTGCGCGGGCGCCGCCGATGCGCGGCGCCAGCAGGACTGCGCCGAGGCCGGCGAGAGCTTCAGGAACAGCCGCTTCAATGCCGCCGGCTGGCTGCACCGGCTGGCCGACGGTGCGCCCTTCAACCGCACGTTCCGGCTGACGCCGCAGCAGCCGGTGGGCCAGGCGCTGCTGGTGCACGGCCTGACCGACTCGCCGTATTCGATGCACGCGCTGGCGCAGTCGCTGCACGCGCGCGGCTTCGAGGTGACGGTGCTGCGCCTGCCCGGTCACGGCACGCTGCCGTCGATGATGAGCTCGATGAGCGCGCGCGACTGGACGGCCGCCGTGCGCCTGGCGGCGCGCGACGTGGCCTCGAGGGTGCAAGCGGGCCAGCCCTTCTACGCCGGCGGTTATTCGTCGGGCGGCACCTTGGTGCTGCAGTACGCGCTTGACGCCTTGCAGGACGCCACGCTGCGCCGCCCCGACCGCGTGCTGCTGGTGTCGCCGGCGATCGAGCTGACGCGCGTGGCCATGCTGGCCGAGGTTATCGACGTCTTCAGCATCGTGCCGATTCCGGTGCTCGACAAGGTGCGCTGGCAGGCGGTGGCCCCCGAATTCGACCCCTACAAGTTCAACTCCTTTCCGGTCAACGCGTCGCGGCAGATCAACCGCGCCACGCGCGCGCTGCAGCGCTCGCTGCGCGAGGCCGAAAGTGCCGGCCGGCTGGCGCAGCTGCCGCCGGTAGTGGCCTGGCAGTCGGTGGTCGATTCGACGGTCGGCTCCGACGGGCTGGTCGATCAGGTCTACGCGCGGCTGCGCGATCCGGCGCACAGGTTGGTGATGTTCGACCTCAACCGCATGCCCGAGCTCGACGGCCTGACGCGCCCGGCCGCGCGCGCGCTGATCGAGCGCGTGGAACGCGCGCCGCGCGGCTATACACTCGATGTGGTCACCAATGCCGACGCCGGCCAGCCGCGCATCGCCGTGCGCCGCCTGCGGCCCGGCGGGCCGGCCGAGCAGTTGCCGACCACGCTCGACTGGCCGGGCAACCTGGTGTCGCTGGGCCACGTGGCACTGCCGTTCCCGGCCGACGATCCGGTCTACGGCTTCGTCCTCGGCAGCGGCCGCGACGGCATCCCCAGCATCGGCTCGTGGCTGCTGCGCGGCGAAAACGGCGCGATCAGCATTTCGCTGGGCTCGCTGACGCGGCTGCGCAGCAACCCCTTCTGGCCGCTGATCGACGCCGACGTGGGCGCGCTGGTGGCGCAGGACGTGGCGGCGCGCTGAGCGTCAGCGCCGCCCGGCCGCCATCATCAGCGCCATCGGCGTCCAGCTGCCGGGCTGGTGGAAGCGCCCTTGGGCCGGCAGCCAGCGCGCGCCGCGTGCGGCCTGGCCGGCCCCTGCCGTGGCGACGACCAGCGCGGCGGCGGCCCAGGCCAGCAGCGCGCCGCCGGAGCCGAAGCTGCCGAGCACGCCGGCCAGCGCCAGCAGCAGCATCGCCAGCGGCAGCAGCGTCGCGCGGGCCGGGCTGATCTCGTGCGGCCGGCTCTGCCGCAGCCCGAGCGCGATCAACAGGGCGAGCACGCCCCAGACCCAGACGGGCGTGTGCTGCAGGACGGACAGGGCGAAGGTCCGGGAAGGCATGGCGTCGACTCCTTCGGCAAGCGATGCGCCACTGTGCCGCCCTGCGCGGCGCTTGCCGAGCACGCTGCGACGCATGGCCGCGCCGCGGCGCGAAACGCCGCGCTGGCGGCGCGAAATGCGGCGGGCAACCGCGGGCCGGCGCGCAAAGGCGCGGGGGCAGACGGCAGGCGCAGGAAGACGCAGGAAGACGCAGGAAGACGCGGGCAGGCGCAGGAAGACGCAGGAAGACGCGG
>OEIU01000392.1_pt1 | contig 42384 bp, 38 predicted proteins | sample 1539221 | NCBI WGS metagenome assembly OEIU01 (sample SAMN03792071, study PRJEB22550) | activated sludge metagenome | feature: wastewater treatment plant; material: activated sludge; isolation source: Wastewater treatment plant of a petroleum refinery complex | place: Argentina: Zarate | collected... | reverse complement strand
TGACGTCGACCCGTGCCCCGGTCGCGACGTTGGCGAGGTTCTGCACGCTGACCGTGCAGGTCGAGACCTCGCGCGGGACGACCGGGTTGCCCGAGCACGACTGGCTGAGGGCGATCTTGGCCGGGGTGCGGTGGACGGCCACCGGCAGGACGGACGTGCCGCCGCCCTTCCCCTTGGCCTGGAGCGTCACCTGGGCGAAGGCGCGGGCCCCGTCGGCGAGGTCGGTGCCGTCGAGGGTGACGGTGATCTTCCGGGTCGCGTTCGGCCGCAGCGAGAACTCCCTCGGCGACACGGTGACCGCGAGTCCGGCGTCGGCCGTCGCGCTGGCCCGGAACTCCTGCGTGCGCCCGGAGACGTTCTTCACCGTCCGGGTCGTCGTCAGGGCACCAGGCAGCGGGTCGGCGTCGATGCTCGGCACGTTGAGGTCGACCCGGTCGAGCGGGTCGCCCGCACCGGCGTAGTAGTCCGCCGCGCTGACGTCGAGCGTCACCGGCGTGGCCACCGCGCGGTCGGCCCGGACCGAGCCGGCGCCGCGGTCGAACGGACCGGCCGCCGAGCCGTCGGCGTTGACGACGTCCTGGACGGACGAGGTCATCAGGGCCGACTTGATCTGCCCCGGCGTCCAGCTCGGGTGGGCCGCCTTGACGAGCATCGAGATGCCGGCGCTGTGCGGGCTGGCCATCGAGGTGCCCGCGATGGCCTGGTACAGCTCACCGTTCGGCCCGGAGGCGATGTCGATGTGCTGCGGCGAGGCACCGGCGAGAACCTGCACGCCGGGGGCGGTGATGTCGGGCTTGAGGAAGTCGGTGCCGACCGGTCCGCGCGAGCTGAACCCGGCCATGACGTCGCCCTGGGCCGCGACGACCTCTCCGCGGGCCCACGTCGCCGTGACGCCCGGGTGCGCGGCGAGGAAGGCGAGCATCTCGGTGTTCGGCCCCTCGAGGTGGATGGCCGGCAGGAAGTGGTTGTCGGTCTCGGTGTCGGAGGTCGTCGGGTTGTAGAGGACCATCCCGGCGGCACCGCCGAGCGAGGCGTTGTAGCCCTTCTCGACCCGGCCGTTCGTCCCGCGCTCGCAGATGACGACCTTCCCGGCGACCGACCCCGCCGCGAACGGCTGGAGGCAGAGCGCGCCGCCGGTGTAGCCGGGCACGTCGGCCGCGAGCACGACCGGCACGTCCGTGACCCCACCGGTGATCGTCGCGCCGGCCTTGCTGAAGGTGGTGCCGTCGGAGGAGGTCAGGGTGAGCGTCGACTGGAACGCGCGGTCGGCGGTGGAGGCACCGACTGTCGTGACCCAGGGGCCGCCGTGGTCCGCGGTCGCCGCGCCCGGTCCGTCGTTCCCGGCCGAGGCCGAGACGCTGACCCCGGCCGCGTAGGCGTCGAGGAAGGCGAGCTCGACCGGGTCGGAGTACGCGTTGGCGCCGCCGCCGATCGAGAAGTTCATCGCGTTGACGCCGTCGGCGATCGCCTGGTTGACCGCCCGCACCGAGTCCGAGCTGTAGCAGCCGTTGGTGAGGCAGACGCGGTACATGATGACCGAGGCTCCGGGGGCGATGCCGCTGATCGGGCCGCGGTCGACACCGAGCAGCGGGGTGCTCGGGACCGGGTTGCCGGCCGCCGTCGTCGACGTGTGCGTGCCGTGCCCGTCGGCGTCGCGGGCCGAGCAGGTGCCGTACGGGTGCGCGGCGGAGGTGAGCGCGGTGTCGCAGAACTCACCGGGCACGGTGCCGTTGACGGCGAGGTTCGTGTCGGTGAACGCGTAGGCGCCGATCAGCTTGTTGTTGCACGAGAAGGGCGCTCCGAGAGCGGGATCCGACCCGTCGCCGAACTGGCAGCCCCACGTCTTGCCGGCCGGGCCGGGCTTCGGCAGGTACCCGCCGTCGGCCAGCATCGGGTGCTCCGGCCAGATGCCGGTGTCGAGGACGCCGAGCACGACGCCCTTTCCGGCGAGCTTCTGGCCACCGAGGCTGGGCCACACCTTGGTGGCCCCGACGAACTTCGCGGTGTCGCCGGGGATGGTGGCGCCGGTCGCGGAGACGTACGAGCCGGCGGCCGTCGGGTGGTTGAGGGTGTCCGACTGGACGGCGGCGACGCCGGGGAGCGAGAGCAGCGTCTTGGCCTGGTTCGCGGGCAGCGAGACCGAGAGTCCGCCGTAGACCGTCGTGTAGGTGCCGGTGACCTTCGCCTTCGGCAGCCTGGCGCGGATCTGCGCGGCCGCCGCGGAGGACTCACGCGCCGCGTGGGCCAGGTACTTCGAGACGTTCGGGTCGCTCGAGCGCAGCGGCCGGCCGGTGACCTCCGGGCTGGTCGCCGCGAGGCCGGGGACACCGCCGCGGTACGAGGCCGCGGCGTCGTAGTCGAGCTTGACCATCACGGGGACGACCGTGGAGTCCGTGCGCTTGAGGAGCGCCGGGTCGCTCTGGGCCAGGGACCCGCTCGGGGACTTGTCCCCGCTCGTGGTCGAGGTCGGGGTCAGCGCCGTGGCGGTGAAGCGCCCCGGGTCAGCCGGACTCGCGGAGGCGGTCCCGGCGAGGGCACCCACGAGGGTGACGCTGCCGAGCAGGGCGAACAGGGTGCGACGGGTACGGAACATGCGCTCTCCTTCGGTCCGGCCGCGCCCCCGGCACGTGGCCCGAGCGAAATCTAGACCCGCAGCCCACTGCTTGAACAGACCGAACTTCGCCGGCCGCCCGCCCCGCCGTCAGGCCCGTGCGGAGACCGGCCGCTGCGCGCGCTCGGGCAGGCCCGTCGCCGGGTCGCCGGACAGCAGGTCCACCTGGGTCGGCCGGGGGTCGGGCTCACCGGCCACGGGCCAGTGAGCCATCGCCCGCTCCGCCTGGGCCGTGATGGTGAGCGAGGGGTTGACGCCGAGGTTGGCCGAGACCGCCGAGCCGTCGAGCACCGAGATGCCGGGGTGGCCCCACACCCGCTGGTAGCGGTCGAGTACGCCGGTCTCCGGCGAGCCGCCGATCGGGGCCCCGCCGAGGAAGTGGGCGGTCATCGGCACGTCGAGCACCTCGGGCCACGAACCACCGGCGACCGTGTACTCCCCTGTCGCGGAGGCGATCCGGTCGGCGAGCGCGGCCATCGCAGCCTGGGCCTGCGGGATGAACGTGGGGTTCGGCTCGCCGTGGCCCTGGGTCGAGGTGAGGCCCGGGCGGCCGAACCGCCGCCGCCCGGAGACCCGCAGCGAGTTGTCGCGGCTCTGCATGACGAGCCCGACGACGATGCGCTCGCTCCAGCGCCGGGTCGTCGGGAGCATCCGCAGCAACGGCCGGGGGTCGCGGGCGACCATCCGGAGGAACTCCGCCCACCGCGGGCGTCCGGTGCCCCCGGGCACGGCGAGCGTCGCGAGCAGACCCATCGCGTTCGACCCGACGCCGTAGCGGCAGTTCTCGACGTGCGTGTCGGCGTCGACGTGGAAGGAGGTGGTGATGGCGACGCCGCGGGTGAGGTCGACGTCGCGCGGCGCGTGCTCGGTCATCGCCCCGACGAGGGACTCCGAGTTGGTCCGGGTGAGGTGACCGAGGCGGGCTGAGAGAGAGGGCAGCTCGCCCTCGTCACGCATGGCGTGCAGGAGCGTCTGCGTGCCCCACGCGCCGGCGGCCACGACGACGTGCCGGGCCGTCACGACCTGGCGGTCGCGTCCACCGACCGGGCCGGTGCGTTCGTGCAGCACGCGGTAGGTGGGCTCGGCACCGGCGTCCTGCCGGTCGATGCCCGGCACCTCGCCGAGGCGCACGACGGTGCGCATCGGTCGGATGTCGACTCCGAGACCCTCGGCGAGCGCGAGGTAGTTCTTGACCAGCGTGTTCTTGGCCCCGACCCGGCAGCCGACCATGCAGTTGCCGCACTCGGTGCACCCCGTGCGGCGCGGGCCGGCGCCGCCGAAGTACGGGTCGTCGACCGTCTCCCCCGGCCTCCCGAAGAACACGCCGACCGGGGTGTGCCGGAAGGTGTCCGCGACCCCGAGGTCCTCGGCCGCACCGCGCATCGCCCGTTCGACCGGTCCGTCGCAGCGGTTGGTCACCACCCCGAGCATCCGGCTCGCCGTGTCGTAGTGCGGGGCGAGCTCGCTCTCCCAGTCGGCGAGGTCGCGCCACTGCGGGTCGTCGTAGAAGGCGCGCGGCGGGCGGTAGAGGGTGTTGGCGTAGTTGAGGGAGCCGCCGCCGACGCCGGCCCCGGCGAGCACGACGACGTCCGGGAGCCGGTGGATGCGCTGGACCCCGTAGCACCCGAGGCGGGGGGCCCAGAGGAAGCGGCGCAGGTCCCAGGACGTCCGGGCGAAGTCCTCGTCGGCGAACCGCCGGCCGGCCTCGAGGACGAGGACGCGGTACCCCTTCTCCGCGGCCCGCAGCGCGGCGACCGACCCGCCGAACCCCGACCCGATGACGACGAGGTCGACGTCGGGCCGCTCCGCCGGGGTCACGGGAGCCTCGCCGCGCGCATGGCCCGCAGCGCGCCGGTGAGGGCCCGCGCGTACGAGGCGCCACGCAGCCCGGGGAGGTCGGCGATGTTGACCAGGCCCTGCACGGACACGTTCTGGGCCTCGGTGTACTTGAGGATGCCCTCGCGGCCGTGCCGGCGCCCGAGCCCGGAGGCCTTCATCCCACCCATCGGCGAGCCGATGCTCCCCCACGCCGCCGCGTAGCCCTCGTTGACGTTGACCGTCCCGGCCTCGATGCGGGCGGCGAGCGCGCGTCCGCGGCGGGTGTCGCGGGTCCAGACCGACGCGTTGAGGCCGTACTCGGTGTCGTTGGCCAGCGCGACGGCGGCGTCGTCGTCGGCCACCCGGTGCACGGCGACGACGGGTCCGAAGGTCTCCTCGTCGCGGCAGGCCATCGCCGAGGTCACGCCGGCGAGGACCGTGGGCTCCACGACGTACGGCCCGACGTCGGGGCGGGCGCGGCCGCCGGCGAGGACCGTGGCGCCCTTCGCGACGGCGTCGTCGACGTGCGCGAGCACCCGCTCGAGCTGGGCGGGGCCGACGAGGCTGCCCATGTCGGCGTCCCAGTGCAGGCCGGTCGAGAGCCGGACCGCCGAGACCGCCTCGAGGAAGCGGCCGAGGAACTCGTGGGCGACCCGCTCGTGGAGGAGGAGGCGCTCGGCGCTGACGCAGAGCTGTCCGGCGGAGGCGAAGCAGGCCCGCAGCACCCCCGGGACGGCCCGTCGCAGGTCGGCGTCGTCGGCGACGTAGACGCTGTTCTTCCCGCCGAGCTCGAGGCTGGCGCCGACGAGCCGGCGGCCGGCGGCGGCGGCCACCGCGCGTCCGGTCGCGGTCGAGCCGGTGAAGCACACGTCTCTTCTTCTCCCCGGGGGGCCCGAGGGGGGGGCCGGGGAGCGGGCGGCCGGGGGCGGCGGCCCCGGGGCCTCCGACCGCGGTCGAGCCGGTGAAGCACACGTAGTCGGTGCGCTCGACGACCGCGGCCCCGGTGTCCGCACCGCCGAGGACGACCTGCACGAGGTCGGCGGGGAAGCCCGCCTCGACGAGCAGGTCGACGGCGGCGAGGGCGGTCAGCGAGCCCTGCGGGTCCGGGCGCAGGACGACCGCGTTGCCCGCGACGAGCGCCGGCAGGGCGTCGGTCACCGCGAGGCTCAGGGGGTAGTTCCACGGCGAGACGATGCCGACGACGCCCTTGGGCCGGTGGTGCTCGGTGGAACGCGTGAGGACCGGGAAGACCCCGAGGTGCGGCTCGTCGGCGAGGTGAGCGGGTCCCCGGCGCGCGTAGTACCGGGCGACGATCGCGACGTCGGCGACCTCCTCGAACGCGTGGCTGCGGGCCTTCCCGGACTCGAGCTGGACGAGGTCGAGCAGCTCGGACTGACGGGTGAGGACGAGGTCGTGGAGGGCGAGGAGGCGGCGGGTGCGCTCCGCGACCGGTACCGCCGCCCACCGGCGCTGGGCGGCCCGGGCCCGGTCGACAGCGACCGCGACGTCGGCGGCCGTGGCGGTCGGGAGGGTCGCGAGCGGCGCGCCGGTCATCGGGGTGTGCGTCGTCAGCGGCTCGCCCGAGGCGACGACCCGGGCGGTCAGGGCGCGCACCCGCGCCGGGTCGACGGCGTACGTGGCGCGGGGGTCGGTCTCCGGGTCGGCGATGACGTCGGGCATTACCCGAGGGTAACCACCGCCGGCCGCCGCGTCACGCGCTCCCACGGGTATCGGGTGACCCGATGACACTGCGCCTCACCCGAGAACCGTTCCCGGGGGAAGCGTGGCGATATCGGGTCACCCGATACGCGCGCGCTCGGGGTGGGGACGCCGGCGGCAGCGACGGCCGGGGGCGGGTGGATCCGACGGACGGGCGTCAGCTGCGCTGGTACGGCGCGACGACGACCTCGACGCGCTGGAACTCCTTGAGGTCGAGGTAGCCCGAGGTGGCCATCGCGCGGCGCAGCGCCCCGACGAGGTTCGTCGTGCCGTCGGCCACCTTGCTCGGCCCGAACAGCACCTCCTCGAGCGGCGCGACCGCGCCGACCTCGACCCGGTGCCCGCGCGGCAGCTCGGGGTGGTGCGCCTCCTGGCCCCAGTGGTAGCCGCGGCCCGGGGCGTCGGTGGCCCGGGCGAGGGCCGCGCCGAGCATCACGGCGTCGGCGCCACAGGCGATCGCCTTGACGACGTCGCCGCTCGTGCCGACGCCGCCGTCGGCGATGACGTGGACGTAGCGGCCACCGGACTCGTCGAGGTAGTCGCGCCGGGCGGCGGCGACGTCGGCGATCGCGGAGGCCATCGGGGCGTGGATGCCGAGGGTCACCCGCGTCGTGTGCGCGGCCCCGCCGCCGAACCCGACGAGGACCCCGGCGGCGCCGGTGCGCATCAGGTGCAGCGCAGCGGAGTACGACGCCGCACCGCCGACGATGACCGGCACGTCGAGCTCGTAGATGAACCGCTTGAGGTTGAGGGGCTCGGCCCGGCCGGAGACGTGCTCGGCCGAGACCGTCGTGCCGCGGATGACGAAGAGGTCGACGCCGGCGTCGACGACGGTCTTCCACAGCTGCTGGGTGCGCTGCGGGGTCAGGGCGCCGGCGACCGTGACGCCGGCCGCCCGGATCTCGCGCAGACGCTCGGTGACGAGCTCGGGCTGGATCTCGGCGCGGTAGATCTCCTGCATCCGTTGCGTCGCGAGCGCGGGGTCGAGCGTGGCGATCTCGGCGAGCAGCGGGGCGGGGTCGTCGTAGCGGGTCCACAGGCCCTCGAGGTCGAGGACCGGCAGCCCCCCGTGCTGCCCGAAGGCGATGGCGGACTCCGGCGACATCACGGAGTCCATCGGGGCCGCGATGACCGGCAGGTCGAAGTGGTAGGCGTCGATCTGCCAGCCGGTCGACACCTCCTGCGGGTCGCGCGTGCGCCGCGAGGGCACGATGGCGATGTCGTCGAAGGAGTAGGCGCGGCGACCGCGCTTTCCACGGCCGATCTCGATCTCGGTCACCCGCGCAGCCTACCGACGCCCGGGTCGTCCGTTCGGCCGACCTCCGCGCGCCCTGGAAGAGGCGGGAACCGAAAAAAGGTTCCGGGGTGTCGGCCGCCCCCGGGCGGTCGTCCGTTCGGCCGACCTCCGCGCGCCCTGGAAGAGGCGGGAACCGAAAAACGTTTCCGGGCTGTCGGACCCCTCCGGCAGACTTCTCCCGGCACCGTCGCCACCCCGCTCGCCCGGGCCCGCGACGTGCCGGACCCACCGGCGCGGACCCCCGCCCAGACCACCCGACATGGAGCCCACGTGTCAGCAGCAGCACCCGCCCCCGCGGCACCCCCGGAGTACCCCGAGAAGATCGACGCCGCCGTCCTCAAGATCGCCGGCGTCGTCGTCCTCGGGGCGATCATGTCCATCCTCGACATCACCGTCGTCAACGTCGCCCTGCGCACCCTCCAGGTCGACTTCGCCAAGGACGGCGTCCCGCTCGACTACTCGACCGTCGCGTGGACCGTCACCGGCTACACGCTCGCGCTGGCCACGGTCATCCCGCTCACCGGGTGGGCCGCCGACCGGTTCGGCACCAAGCGCCTGTACATGCTCGCCGTCGGCCTCTTCACCGCCGGCTCGGTCCTCTGCGCCACGTCCACGAGCATCGAGATGCTCGTCGGCTTCCGGGTCCTCCAGGGCCTCGGCGGCGGCATGCTCATGCCGCTCGGCATGACGATCATGACCCGCGCGGCGGGCCCGAAGCGGATGGGCCGGCTCATGGCCGTCCTCGGCATCCCGATGCTGCTCGGCCCGATCTTCGGCCCGATCCTCGGCGGCTGGCTCATCGACCACTACAGCTGGCACTGGATCTTCCTCATCAACCTGCCGATCGGCATCGTCGCCCTCGGCTACGCCTGGTTCGCGCTCGCCGCCGACCGCCCGCACCCGTCCGAGACCCTGGACTGGCGGGGCGGGCTCATGACGTTCGCGCTCGCCGCCGACCGCCCGCACCCGTCCGAGACCCTGGACTGGCGGGGCGTGCTCATGATGAGCCCCGGCCTCGCGCTCTTCCTCTACGGCGTGTCGTCCATCCCGGGCGAGGGCGGCATCGGGCACACCAAGGTGCTCCTGCCCGGCCTCGTCGGCCTCGCGCTCATCGTCGCGTTCGTCGCGTACAGCTTCCGGCCGGCGCACCCGCTGCTCGACTTCCGGCTGTTCCGCAACCGCAACCTCACGGTCGCCATCATCACGATGTTCATCTTCGCCGCGTCGTTCTTCGGCGGCCTGCTGCTCATCCCGCAGTTCCTCCAGCAGGTGCAGGGCGAGACCCCGCTGTCGGCCGGCTGGCTGATGGCCCCCCAGGGTCTCGGCGCGATGCTGACGATGCCGGTCGCCGGCGCCCTCGTCGACCGCTTCCCGGTCGGCCGGATCGTGCCGTTCGGGCTGCTCCTCATCACCGGCGGGATGTTCGCGCTGACCCAGATCGAGGCCGACTCCTCGCACTGGGGCTACCTCATCCCGATCCTCTTCGTCATGGGTCTCGGCATGGGCGGCACGATGATGCCGATCATGACCTCGGCGCTCAAGACGCTGACCCACCACGAGGTCGCCCGCGGCACGACGCTGCTCAACATCACCCAGCAGATCGCCAGCTCGGTCGGTGTCGCGACCTTCTCGGTCATCCTCACCAACGCGTTCAAGGACCGTCCGCTCGTCGGGCAGGCCGGGCAGTACTTCGAGGCGGTCCAGACCAAGGGCCCGGAGGCGGCCCAGGGTCTCGTCGCGCAGCTGCCGCTCGTCGGCCAGTTCCTGTCGCAGGCCGGGTCCGACCCGCAGGCCGCCGTCGCGGCCCTCGGGGCGAAGGTCGCCGACCTCGCGGCCGGGGCCTACGCGCACACCTTCTGGTTCGCGGCCGGCTTCGTCACCCTGACGCTCGTCTCGGCGGCCTTCCTGCCGCGCAAGCACGAGGAGTCGCACCTCCTCGACGACGGCGCCGACCTCGACGAGGTGGCCCCGCCGGCGATGCTGCACTGAGGCACCCCACCTCGACCGCACCCGATGCCGGTCCCGCGGCCCACGCACCAGCGTGGCCCCCGCGGGGCCGGCATCGGCCATGCTGGGGGGCGTGCGACCCGGGACCCACAACGCGATCACCGACGTCGACGGCGTGCTCGTCGGCCAGACCACCCGTGACGAGCCGGGCTGGCTGACCGGGGTCACCGTCGTCGTGCCGCCACCGGGAACGGTCGGCGGCGTGGACGTGCGCGGCGGCGGGCCGGGCACCCGCGAGACCGACCTGCTCGACCCGGCGAACGCCGTCGACGCGGTCGACGCCGTCGTCCTCTCGGGCGGCAGTGCCTTCGGGCTGGGGACCGCCGACGGGGTCGCGGACGCCGCGTGGGCCGCCGGAGCGGGCTGGCCGGTCGGACCGGGCGCCGACGAACGGGTCCCGATCGTGCCCGCCGCGATCCTGTTCGACCTCGGACGCGCTGGGACGTGGCGCCACCATCCCGGCCCCGCCGACGGCGCGTCGGCGTACGCGGTGGCGGCCGGCGGCCCGGTCGTCGTCGCGGTGGCGGCCGGCGGCCCGGTCGTCGTCGGCGCGGTCGGCGCCGGGACCGGGGCCAGCGCCGGCGGGCTGCGCGGCGGGGTCGGCACCGCGTCGGCGGTCCTCGGCTCGGGGACGGTCGTCGGGGCCCTCGTCGTCGTCAACGCCGTCGGGTCACCGGTGGCCGCCGACGGCTCGCTGCTCGGCGCCGCCTGGGGCCTGCCCGGTGAGTTCGACGAGGCCCGAACCACTCGCGGGCGGTCCGCTGCACAAAGGCGGGGGCCGAGAGGCCCGGCCGGGCCACGCCCACGCTCCTGGTCGACACCGACGCGAGCCTCACCAAGGCCGGCTGCCGGCGGCTCGCGACCGTGGCCCACGACGGCATGGCGCGGGCGCTCAGCCCGGTGCACACCGCCTTCGACGGCGACGTGGTCTTCTCCCTGGCCACCGGCGCCGGCCCGTCCCCCGGACCGTTCGACCTCCTCGAGCTGCACGACGCGGCCGCCGGGTGCGTCACCAGGGCGATCGTCCACGCACTCGTCGCGGCGGAGTCGGTCGACCGCTCGGCCGAGGGCGGGATGCTCGCCACCTCGTGGCGCGACGCCCTCACCGCCGGCTGACCTCGTCCGCCCGCCGACCCCGTACGCCCGCCGATCCCGGAGCACCCGAGGCGGCTCGTCCCGGTCAGCCGAGCCGGGTGGCGAGGAGCGCGGCGAGCCGGTTCATCTGCTGCACGTGGGCCGAGTCGCCGTCGGTCTGCACGACGGCCGGGCCCTCCCCCACGGTGATGATGGCGACCGCGTAGCCGCCGACGATCCCCATCTGCCGGGTCTCGGAGTCCGGTGTCAGCCAGCCGCCCTTGAACGAGCTCGCGCCGATCGTCCCCAGCCCCCACCGGTGCTGCGGGATCGGGTGCATCTGCCCGAGCAGCCACGCGCTGGCGGCGGGGCTGACGACCTTCCCGGCGGCCAGCGCGGCCATGAACCGCACCTGCTCGCGCGGACTCCAGGACATCGCGCCCTGCGACCGGTCCGGCGCGCTCGTCGTGGTGTCGCCGATCGAGCGGAGCACCGCGGTGATGGCCGCACCGGGGCTGCCGGGGATCCGGTCGCGGATCGCGACGACCGCGTCACCGTCGCTGCGGGTCAGGGCGGCGGCGATGAGGCTGCGGTCGCCGCTCGGGATCCTCGCGGGGTCGCCGCCGACGACCGTGTCGAGGTACGCCGCGACGACGAGCACCTTCGAGGTGGACCACGCCTTGAACCGGGACACCGACCCCTCCGAGCGCACCGCCGACGGGTTCGAGAGGGGGGCCCAGACGATCTGGTTCCGCGTGCTGCCGGCGATGCTCGTCAGCCCGCCGGTGCCGGTCCCGGGCGCCGGGGCGCCACCCGCGGCGGGCGGCGGCTCGGCCACCGGGCTCACGAGGTCACCCGCCGTGGGCGTCGGCCGCGGGGACGGGGTCGGGGCGCGGTCCGGGAGCACCGGGCCGGTGGCCACTGCCGAGCGCGTCGGTCCCGCCTCGACGGCACCGGACCCGCAACCGCCGAGCAGGGCGGCCGCGAGCAGCGGCAGGAGGAGGACGACGCGACGCACGCGGCAGACCCTACGTGCGCCTCGGCCGCGGGTCGACCCGGCGAGGTCAGCCCTTGGACGAGTAGTTCGGCGCCTCGACGATGCCGGTGATGTCGTGCGGGTGCGACTCGCGCAGGCCCGCCGTGGTGATCCGGATGAACCGTCCGCGCGCCTTGAGCTCGGGGACGGTACGCGAGCCGACGTAGAACATCGACTGGTGCAGGCCGCCGACGAGCTGGTGGACGACGGCGCCGACCGGTCCGCGGTACGCGACCTGGCCCTCGATGCCTTCCGGGACGATCTTGTCGTCGGAGGTGACGTCGGCCTGGAAGTAGCGGTCCTTGGAGTAGGACTTCTTCCCGCGCGAGCTCATCGCCCCGAGCGAGCCCATGCCGCGGTAGGCCTTGAACTGCTTGCCGTTGATGAAGACGAGCTCGCCCGGGCTCTCCTCGCAGCCGGCGAGCAGCGAGCCGACCATCACGGTGTCGGCGCCGGCGACGAGCGCCTTGGCGATGTCGCCGGAGTACTGGAGGCCGCCGTCGCCGATGAGCGGGACGCCGGCGGGGCCGCAGGCCAGCGAGGCCTGGTGGATGGCGGTGACCTGCGGGACGCCGACGCCCGCGACCACGCGGGTCGTGCAGATCGAGCCCGGCCCGACCCCCACCTTGACGGCGTCGACCCCGGCGTCGACGAGCGCCTGAGCCCCGGCGCGCGTCGCCACGTTGCCGCCGATGACCTGCACGTGCCGCAGGGCGGGGTCCTTCTTGACCCGCTCGACCATCTCGAGGAGCAGCCGGGCGTGGCCGTGCGCGGTGTCGACGACGAGCACGTCGACCCCGGCCTCCACGAGGGTCGTCGCGCGCTCCCACGCCTCACCGAAGTAGCCGACGGCGGCGCCGACGAGCAGCCGGCCCGCGGAATCCTTGCTCGCGTGCGGGAACTGCTCGGACTTCACGAAGTCCTTGACGGTGATGAGCCCGCGCAGGCGGCCCTCGTCGTCGACGATCGGCAGCCGCTCGCGCTTGTGCTGGCGCAGCAGGCGGGTCGCCTCGGCGTGGCCGATGCCCACGTGCCCGGTGATGAGCGGCATCGGGGTCATCACGTCACGCACGAGCGTGTGCCCCCACTCGGCGACCGGGGTGAAGCGCAGGTCGCGGTTGGTGACGATGCCGAGGAGGTGGTCGCCCGGGTCGACGACCGGCAGGCCGGAGACGCGGTAGCGGCCGCAGATCTCGTCGAGCTCCTCGAGGGTGGCGTCCGGGCCGATGGTCACCGGGTTGGGGATCATCCCGGTCTGGGTCCGCTTGACGAGGTCGACCTGGTAGGCCTGGTCCTCGATCGAGAGGTTGCGGTGCAGGATGCCGAGGCCGCCGTGCCGGGCCATCGCGATGGCCATCCGGGCCTCGGTGACGGTGTCCATCGCCGCCGAGACCAGGGGGACCCGCAGCGAGATCTCCCGGGTCAGCCGCGAGGTGGTGTCGACCTCGCTCGGGATGACGTCGGTCTCGCCCGGCTGCAGCAGCACGTCGTCGTAGGTGAGGCCGAGCTCGGCGAACGGGCCGGACTGCACCGGCTCGGCCGAGGCCGCCGGCACCAGGGGTGCGTCGGCGGAGGGTCGCGGGTCCTCGCGACCGGGGAGGTCGGTGGTGGCGCTGGTCTCGTCGAGTCCGAGGCTCATCGCCCGATTCTACGGCCCCGGCCCGGAGTCACCGAATGCGGCCCGCAGGCTGCCCCGACGCCGTGGGTGGCGCCGTGTCGGCCCCTCGGACGAGGGCGCATCCACCGATCGGACGAGCTCGAGGGTCCTTCTCCCCCAACCCTTGACCAAAGCCTTACCCGACGCTTGCCCCACCTGTGGAAAACCGCCCATAGCGTTGCACCTGCCGTCGCCGAGGAGCGTCGGCGCGGTGTTGCGTGGAGGTGGACATGGCCGAGATCACCCGGCTTCCCGGCCCTGTGGCCGACCTGTGGGACTGGCAGCTGGACGGCGCGTGCCGTCGGGTCGGCCCAGAGGTGTTCTTCCACCCCGAGGGTGAGCGGGGCAGCAAGCGCCACCGCCGCGCCACCGCCGCGAAGGAGATCTGCCTGGGCTGCCCGGTCATCGAGCAGTGCCGGGAGCACGCCCTCGCCGTCCGGGAGCCCTACGGGGTCTGGGGCGGGCTCACCGAGGACGAACGAGAGAGTGTCTACGCGCGCCAGCGCCACCTGGCGTCCTGAGGGACGCCGCACGAACAGGTTCCCGCCCACGCGGGAACCCGCCGGCCCTCCGGGGGGCCGGTGAGGGCGGCGGCGGACCGTGGGGGCGAGAGCCCACGGTCCGCCGCCCCCGCCGACCGCGGGTCGCGTCGTGGGGGCGAGAGCCCACGACGCGCCCGCGGTTTCTCGTCGCCGGGGCCGGCACCCGCCGCGTAGCCTGAGCCGCGTGAGCGACGACCTGGAGGTGCCGATCCGCGACGAGTCGATCCGGCTCGGCCAGCTGCTCAAGTTGAGCGGGCTGGTCGACGACGGCGCGACCGCCCGCGAGGTCATCGAGCGGGGCCTGGTGTCGGTCAACGGCGAGGTCGACACCCGTCGCGGCCGGCAGGTGCGCGTCGGCGACGTCGTCGCCCTCGACGGCGGCGGGAGCCTGCGCGTCACCCCGGGCTCCTGAACGCCCGAGCGCTCCCCTCCTCCTCGACTCATTGCCCGGAACCCACCTCGAGGCGCCCGTGTCGGGCCGCTCGAGGTGGGTCAGGCGCAATCAGTCGGGATGCTCGGCGCAGAGCCAGTCGACGCCGGCGGCCACGTGCAGCGCCGTGGTGTCGAGCAGTGGCACCGCGGCGTCCCCGTCGTGCAGGAGCAGGCCGATCTCGGTGCATCCGAGGACGACCGCGTCCGCGCCGTCGGCGACCAGCCGTCCGACGACCTCGAAGTAGGACTCGCGCGACTCCGGCCGGACGACGTCGTGGACGAGCTCGTCGTAGATGACGCGATGGACGAGAACGCGGTCCGCGGCGTCCGGGACGAGCACCTCGAGGCCTCGTGCCTCCAGCCGCTCGCGGTAGAACTCCTGCTCCATCGTGAACCGCGTGGCGAGCAGCCCCACCCGGCGGTGCCCGCCGGCCAGCAGGGCGTCGGCCGTGGGGTCGGCGATGTGCATCAGCGGGATGCCGGCCGCTGCCTCCACCTCGCCGGCGACCGTGTGCATCGTGTTCGTCGCGAGGAGCAGCGCCTCCGCTCCCCCGGCCGCCAGACCGCGGGCGGCCGCACCGAGGATACGGGCCGTGTCGTCCCAGTCGCCGGCGTGCTGCGCCTCGGCCACCGGGGCGAAGTCGACCGAGTGCAGCAGCAGGCGGGCCGAGTGCAGCCCCCCGAGCCGCGTCGCCACGCCGACGTTGAGGCCCCGGTAGTACGCCTCGGTCGAGGTCCAGCTCATCCCGCCGAGGACACCGAGCAGCCGCATCCCCCGACCCTACGACCCGACCCACCCGACTTCTTGCGAATCTCCCACCGTCGAGCGCGTCCTGAGCCGTCCCAGAGGTGGGTTTTCCGCAAGAAGTCGCCGTGAGGTGGGACGGACGACGCCGCCCGGCCCCCTGACGGGGACCGGGCGGCGTGCGGGTCGTGCGAGGAGAGCAGGCTCAGTGGCCGTGCCCGTGGCCGTGGCCACCACCGGCGGCGGCCGGCTCCTCCTCCTTCTTCTCGACGACGAGGGTGTCGGTGGTCAGGACCATCGAGGCGATCGAGGCCGCGTTGCGCAGCGCCGAACGGGTCACCTTGACCGGGTCGATGACGCCGGCCTTGACGAGGTCCTCGTACTCGCCGGTCGCGGCGTTGAGGCCCTGGCCCGCGGCGAGCTCGGAGACCTTCGCGACGGCGACGTAGCCCTGCAGGCCGGCGTTCTCGGCGATCCAGCGCAGCGGCTCGGCCGCGGCCTTGCGCACGATGTTCGCGCCGACGAGCTCGTCGCCCTCGAGGGACAGCCCGTCGAGCGCGGCCACGGCCTGGATGAGCGCGGAGCCACCGCCGGAGACGATGCCCTCCTCGATCGCGGCACGGGTCGCGGAGATGGCGTCCTCGATGCGGTGCTTCTTCTCCTTGAGCTCGACCTCGGTGTGCGCGCCGACCTTGATGACGCAGACGCCGCCGGCCAGCTTGGCGAGACGCTCCTGGAGCTTCTCACGGTCCCAGTCGGAGTCGGTGCGCTCGATCTCCTGCTTGATCTGCGCGACGCGGCCCTCGACGTCGGCGGACTCACCGGCGCCGTCGATGATGACCGTCGAGTCCTTGGTGACGACGACGCGGCGGGCCTGGCCCAGCGTCTCGAGCCCGACCTGGTCGAGCTTGAGGCCGACCTCCTCGGCGACGACCTGGCCGCCGGTGAGGACCGCCATGTCCTGGAGCATCGCCTTGCGGCGGTCGCCGAAGCCCGGCGCCTTGACCGCGACGACGTTGAAGGTGCCGCGCATCTTGTTGACCACGAGCGTCGAGAGGGCCTCGCCGTCGACGTCCTCGGCGATGATGACGAGCGGCTTGCCCGACTGGACGACCTTCTCGAGGACCGGCAGGACGTCGGCGATGGCCGAGATCTTGCCCTGGTTGATGAGGACGTAGGCGTCCTCGACGACGGCCTCCATCCGCTCCGGGTCGGAGACGAAGTACGGGGAGATGTAGCCCTTGTCGAACTGCATGCCCTCGGTGAACTCGAGCTCGGTGGAGGCGGTCGAGGACTCCTCGACGGTGATGACGCCGTCCTTGCCGACCTTGTCGAACGCGTCGGCGATGATCGAGCCGATCTCCTGGTCCTGGGCGGAGAGCGAGGCGACCTGGGCGATCTCGTCCTTGGACTCGATCTCGCGGGCGGTCTCGAGCAGGCGGGCGGAGACGGCCTCGACGGCCTGGTCCATCCCGCGCTTGAGCCCCGAGGGGGCGGCGCCGGCCGCGACGTTGCGCAGGCCCTCCTTGACCATCGCCTGGGCGAGGACCGTCGCGGTCGTCGTCCCGTCACCGGCGATGTCGTTGGTCTTGGTCGCGACCTCCTTGGCGAGCTGCGCGCCGAGGTTCTCGTAGGCGTCCTCGAGCTCGACCTCACGGGCGATGGTCACGCCGTCGTTCGTGATGGTCGGGGCGCCCCACTTCTTGTCGATGACGACGTTGCGGCCCTTGGGGCCGAGCGTCACCTTGACGGCGTTGGCGAGGGCGTCGACGCCCCGCTCGAGCGCCTTGCGGGCGGAGTCGTTGAACTCCAGTTCCTTGGCCATGGGTGTCCTTTGCTGGGGTGACGGGCGGCGCGGTGGCGCCCGGCCCGTCGCGTGGGTCTTACGGGGATGCCGGACGCGCCCCGGCGGCACGAGGCCGCCGGGACGCGCTCACGGGGTCAGCGGTGGTGCTCAGCCGACGACGGCGAGCACGTCACGGGCGGAGAGGATGAGGTACTCCTCACCGCCGTGCTTGATCTCGGTGCCGCCGTACTTGCTGAAGATGACGCGGTCGCCGACCTGGACGTCGAGCGGGACGCGGTTGCCCTTGTCGTCGATGCGACCCGGGCCGACGGCGAGGACCTCGCCCTCCTGGGGCTTCTCCTTCGCGGTGTCCGGGATGACCAGACCCGAAGCAGTGGTCTGCTCGGCCTCGAGGCTCTTGATGACGATGCGGTCCTCGAGCGGCTTGATGGAAACCGACACGGTGTGCTCCTCCCCTGTGGGATGAGTCGAAGTGGACGGGGACTGCGCGGTCCGGGCCGGGCTCGCCGTCGCGGGGGTCGAGATCGAACCGGGTGCGCTGGCACTCACCGTCGGTGAGTGCCAATGAGGCAAATCTAGGCCGCGCTTTAGCACTCGGTCAACTCGAGTGCCAGCCGCGCCGCCGGCGGCGGTCCGTGCCCGGGTCGGGTCGGGGCTCACAGGGTCGCGGTCACCATCGGATGGCAGGATGTGCGGCCGTGGACGTCGGCATCGTGCGAGCGCTGGGATCGCCCGACGGCAAGGAGCTCCTGCGCTCCCTCCCGCCGTACGACCCGGCCGCCGTCTTCGCCCTCCAGGAGCGGCTGCGCCGCGAGGGCCACTCCCCGGACTTCGTCGCCGCCCTGCTCACCCAGCAGCGCCTCCAGTCGCGCGCCGTCGCGAAGTTCGGCGAGTTCGCCCGCGACATGCTCTACACCCCGGACGGCCTCGAGCAGGCCTCCCGCCTCGAGGTCGCCGCGACCCACGCCGGCCGCTACTACAACGCGAGCCTCGCGACGGTCCACGACCTCGGGTGCGGCATCGGCAGCGACGCCGTCGCGATGTCCGCCCTCGGCGTCACCGTGCACGGGGTCGACATCGACCCGGTGACGGCGGCGGTCGCCGACACCAACCTGCGGCCGTGGCCGGACTCCCGCGCCCGGGAGGGGTACGCCGAGGAGTTCGAGGCGCCGCGCGACCCGCTGCGCTCCCGCGTCGGGGTGTGGCTCGACCCGGCCCGCCGGGTGCCGGGCCGGACCGGACGACACGGGCGGATCAAGCGGGTCTTCCGGCTCGACGAGATCCGCCCGAGCTGGCAGTTCGTCCTCCAGGTGGCGACCGCCGTGCCGGCCACCGGGGCCAAGCTCTCCCCGTCGATGCCGCACGACGCCATCCCGCTCGGCACCGAGGCGCAGTGGACGAGCTACGGCGGGGACGTGCTCGAGTGCGCGGTCTGGTGGGGACCGCTCGCCCACCGGCCCGGCCGCAGCGCCCGCATCCTCATGCCCGGGCGCTCCCCGGTCGAGGTCGACGAGACGATGGCCGAGCCCGACCCGCCGGTCGCCGAGGGTCCGGGGTCGATCGGGGCCTGGCTCTACGAGCCGGACCGCGCCGTCACCCAGGCGGGCCTGCTCGGTGCGGTGACCGGCGCGACGCTCGGGGTCGAGGTCGACCGCGGCCTCGGGTACGTCCTGTCCGAGGCGGAGGTCGACCTCCCGTTCGCCCGCCGCTACGCGGTGCGCGAGTCGATGCCGTTCACCGTCAAGACGCTGCGGGCCTGGCTGGCCCAGCACGGCATCACCGGGCTCACCGTCAAGAAGCGCGGCGTCCGGCTCGACGACGACGAGCTGCGCCGCCAGCTGAAGATCGGCCGTCGGGCCGGCGACGGCGCGCAGGCGACGGTCGTCCTCACCCGGGTGGCCGGCCAGCAGACGGCCATCGTCGTCGACCCGGTGCCCGTCGCCGAGGCCCCCGCCACCACCTGACCGCCCCGACCGCCGGCGCTACCGACCCCGCCCACACCCGACTTCTTGCGAATCGCCCACCGTCCGGGCCTCCCGGAGCCCCCGAGGAGGTGGGTTCTTCGCAAGAAGTCGGGTCACCCGGGTGGCGCCGTGGCGTCAGGGGCCGACGAGGTCGCGGGCGCCGAGGACCTCGGCCGGGATGCCGAACGCCTCGACGAGCTCGAGCGCCACCGGCCGCAGCCGGCGCAGCAGGGCGGACACCTCACGGGTGATCGCCTTCGAGCGCGGCGCCGAGAGCCGGCCGTGCTCGAGGAACCAGCCACGGTCGGCCTCGATCGTCGTCAGGGCGTGGAGGTCGCACAGCGCGGTCAGCACGTCGCGGTCCGGCCCCGCCGGCAACGCCCGGACCCGCGCGACGAACGCCTCGAGGACGAGCCGCTCGACGTGCGAGCGCGCGGCCGAGATGACGTGGTCCTGCACCTCGCCGAACACCTCGCCGGCCGGGCGGCCGGCATCCACCCCGGCCTTGAGCCGCCGGGCGACCCCGGAGATCTGGTGCTCCTCGCGGAAGCGCAGCATCGCCAGCTGGTAGTCGGGGTCGAGCAGCCCGGCCTCCTGGTCCCAGCCGTCGCGGCCGCCGGGCAGGACGTCGCGGATCCGCTCGAACAGCTGGTGCGCGGCGGTGCGCTCGACGAGCGTCTCCACCGCGAGCGACGCGACGAAGCGGACCATCCCGCGCTGGTCGAGGTCCTCGAACTCCGAGGAGTAGTCGGTGAGCAGGCCCTTGGCCACCAGCTGGAGGAGGACGTGGTTGTCGCCCTCGAAGGTCGTGAAGACGTCCGTGTCGGCCTTGAGCGCGGCGAACCGGTTGGCCGCGAGGTAGCCGGCCCCGCCGCACGCCTCACGGCACTCCTGGATGGCCTCGCTCGCGTGCCAGGTCGCGAGCGCCTTCGTGCCGGCGGCCCGTGACTCCAGCGCGCGGCGGGACCGCTCGTCGGCCTCGGGGGTGTCCGGGGAGAACACCGCGTGCAGCTGCCGGGCCACCTCCTCCTGCGCCGCGCTCAGGGCGTAGGCCCGGGCGACGAGCGGCAGGAGGCGGCGCTGGTGCATCCCGTAGTCGAGGAGGAGGGTCTCCTGCTCGCCGCCGGGCGCCTCGAACTGGCGCCGGCGCAGGGCGTACCGGACGGCGATCTCGAGGGCGACCTTGGAGGCCCCGACCGCCCCGCCGCCGACGCTGACCCGGCCCTGGACGAGGGTGCCGAGCATCGTGAAGAAGCGTCGGTCGGGGTTCTCGATGCTCGAGCGGTAGGTGCCGTCCGGGTCGATCGTGGCGAACCGGTCGAGGAGGTTCTCGCGCGGGACGCGGACATCGTCGAACCACAGCCGTCCGTTGTCGACGCCCTCGAGCCCGAGCTTGGCCCCGCAGTCCTCGACGCGGACGCCGGGCAGCACCTCGCCGTCGCGGCGCAGCGGGACGAGGACCGCGTGCACCCCGTGCCGCTCGCCACCGACCTCGAGCTGGGCGAAGACGACGGCGAGCTCGCCGTCCTGCGCAGCGCCCCCGATGTAGTCCTTGCGCGCGGCGTCGTCCGGCGTGCGGACGACGATCTCGTCCGTCGCCGGGTCGTAGGTGGCCGTCGTGCCGAGGGCCTGGACGTTGCTCCCGTGGCCGGTCTCGGTCATCGCGAAGCAGCCGAGCAGGCGCCCGGAGAGGACGTCCGGGAGGTAGCGCTCGTGGTGGGCCCGGGTGCCGAGCTGGAGCAGGGCACCGCCGAAGAGACCGAACTGCACGCCCGACTTCACGAGGACCGAGAGGTCCCCGTACGCGAGCGTCTCGAACGAGGCGATCGAGGCCCCGATGTCCCCGCCACCGCCGAACTCACGCGGGAAGCCGTGGGCGGCCTGACCCCGCGCCCCGATCTCGACGACGAGGTCGCGCACCCGCCGGCGCAGCTCGTCGCGCGGGAGGTCGACCCGCTCGTCGAGGAGACCGGCGTGCTCGGTCAGGGCGGCACGGACCTCGTCGCGCACCGCGGCGTACGGCCCGTCGAGGAAGGCCCGCAGGCCGGCGACGTCGGCGACGAGGGGCGGCGGGGTCCCGGGGGTGGAGTCGGCGGTCCGGACGGCGTCGGTGGCAGCCATCAGGTCACGATGGCACGGTCCGGGGCTGCGTGGGCGGCTGCGCCGCGGAGAGGTTACTCACAGGTAGGGATCTGGCTGCGCTCCCTCCCGGCGCACCGCGTCGGCGCCCGCGGCCAGGGCGGCGGCGAGCGCGGCGTCGCGCTCGTCACCCCGGGCCAGCGCCGCGGCGAGGGCACCGCAGAACGCGTCGCCGGCGCCGGTCGTGTCGACCACCTCGTCGGCCGGGACGGCATGGGCCGGCGCCGTCACGCCGTCCCACGAGGCGCCGTTCGCGCCGAAGGTGACGAGGAGGGAGGCCGGCTGGGCGCCGGCCTCGGCGAGCGCCTGCATCTCGTGCTCGTTGGCGACGACGGGGTCGGCGAGGGCGACGACGTCCGGGGGCAGCGAGGCCCACGGGGCGACGTTGAGGACCACCCGGGCGCCGCGGCCGGCCGCGCGACGGGCCGCCGTGCAGACGACGGCGAACGGCACCTCGAGCTGGAGAACGAGGACGTCGCCGGGGCCGAGGGCGTCGACCGCCGCGACCTCGCGCTCGTCGAGGGCGTGGTTGGCGCCGGGGACGACGACGATCGAGTTCTCCGCGTCCGCCGACACCTGGATGAGCGCGTGCCCCGTCTCGACCCCCTCGACGACGCGCACCGCCGAGACGTCGACGCCCCGAGCGGCCAGCCGCTCGCGGTAGGCCGCACCCCCGTCGTCGTCTCCCACGCACCCGGCCATCGCGACGTCCGCCCCGGCCGCGGCGGCGGCCACCGCCTGGTTGGCCCCCTTGCCGCCCGCGAGGCGTCGCAGCCCCTCGCCGAGCACGGTCTCCCCGGGCCGCGGGTGGCGCTCCACCCGGGTCACCAGGTCGACGTTGAGCGAGCCGAGGACGAGGACGCGTCCGCTCACCACTGCTCACCTCCGACGGTCCGCAGCCACACGTCGGCGACCCAGGGTCCGTTGATGTCGAGGGCCACGTCGACGCTCGCCGGCGCCGGCCCGTGGGGGTCGTGGTCCATGTCGCCGCTCCAGTCGCGGGTGTCGACGATCGTGCGGCCGCGGGTCCAGGTGCCCGAGAGCTCGACCCGCACCGGCAGCCGCTCGGTGCGCACCGCGTCCGGGGCGAGGAGCATCGCGACGGCTCCGGCGTCCCCGATCGTCGCACCGTCGCTCGCGAAGCGCCGGTGGTGGAAGGAGATGAGCGCCGCCGCGAGCTGGGCGGCCGCGGTGTCGATGCCGCGCAGCCGCTCGACCTGGGCGTCGGTCACCTTCGGCTCGTAGAAGACGTCGAGCCCGTACATCGTCACCGGCACCTCGTGGACGGCGCAGGCGTCGAGGACGACGGCCGCCGCCTCGGGGTCGTGGAAGACGTTGAACTCGGCCGCGGCGGTGGCGTTCGAGACCGTGGCGCCCCCGCCCATGAAGACGACGCGCTCCAGCCGGGCGAACGCGGCCGGGTGGAGCCGGGCGAAGAGGGCGATGTTGGTCATCGGCGCGAGCGGGACGAGGGTGACCGGGCGGCCGCTGTGGGCGGCCTCCTCGACGGTGTCGCGGAGCAGGTCGACGGCGATGCGGGGGTCCGGCGCCGTCCGCGGCGGAGGCAGGCCGAGGTCGGCCATCCCGTCGGACCCGTGGACGTGCCGCGCGTCGACCGGGTCCTCGAGGAGCGGCCGGGAGGCGCCGACGCCGACCGGCACGTCGGTGCGCTCGACCATCTCGAGGACGGTCAGGGTGTTGCGGACGACGTCGACGAGGGGCGCGTTGCCGCCGACGCAGGTGACTGCACGCAGCTCGAGCCCGGGGTGCAGGGCGGCCAGGAGCAGCGCGCAGGCGTCGTCGACCCCGGTGTCGACGTCGAGCACCACGGGAAGGCCCTGCACGAGGACGATCATGGCGGATCGGAGCGTGGTCCGGCGACGGTGTCCCGGCGTGCCGCCCGACCAGCGCGATTCCGTGGATCCCCGGGCGGTCCCGTAGCGTCGTCGGGTGACCATCCCCACCCCTCCGTCACGGACGACCCCCCTCGTCGCCCTCACCGGGGCGCTGGCGATCACCCTCGCCGGTTGTTCCACCGGGAGCCCCGAGGCGGCCCCGACGAGCCCGCCCGCGTCGACCTCCGCGACCCCGTCGGCCACGCCCACTCCGACCCCCACGCCCACCCCCACCTGCGCCGAGGCGACCTTCGACGCGATGAGCGAGGAGCAGCGCATCGGCCAGCTGCTCATGGTCGGGTTCGACACGGTCGCCTCCCTCACCGCGCTGGACGGGCGGATCGGCGCGGACCACGTCGGCAACGTCATCTACCTCGGCGGCTGGGACGGGGCCGACAAGGTGACCCGCACCTCCGAGCACCTCCAGGGGCTCGTCACGCAGAAGTCCACCGCCGGTGTCGGCCTCCTCGTGGCGGCCGACCAGGAGGGCGGCGAGGTGCACCAGCTGCGCGGTGAGGGGTTCACCCGGCCGCCCACGGCCAGCGAGCAGGCCGAGATGTCGGCGGCCGCCCTGACCAGGGCCGCGACCGGGTGGGCCCAGCAGCTCAAGGCCGCTGGGGTCAACGTCAACCTCGCTCCGGTCACCGACACCGTGCCCGCGTCGATCGGCACGGCCAACGGGCCGATCGGCCGGTACCACCGCGAGTACGGCTCCGACCCGGCCACGGTCGAGAAGGCGAGCGCGGCCTTCATCAAGGGGATGCTCGACGGCGGGGTCGAGGCGACGGTCAAGCACTTCCCCGGGCTCGGGCGCATCCGCAACAACACCGACTTCAACAGCACCGGCATCACCGACGACACGACGACCGCGGACGACCCCTACCTCCAGCCGTTCGCGGCGGGGGTCGAGGCCGGCGCCGGGCTCGTCATGGTCGGCTCGGCGCGGTACTCGAAGCTCGACCCCGGGGTGCCCGCCATGTTCTCCGCGCCGATCGTCACCGACCTGCTGCGCACGAAGCTCGGCTTCGACGGCGTCGTCATCACCGATGACGTCAACGCCGAGGCCGTGGCCTCGGTGGCGCCCGCGCAGCGCGCGGTCCGCTTCCTCGCCGCGGGCGGCGACATCGTCCTCACCGGCGACGCCTCGGTGGCACCGGTGATGCTCGACGCGCTCGCCGCGAAGGCGGCGGCCGACGACGGGTTCGCGGCGAAGGTCGACGACTCGGTGCACCGCGTGCTGGCCCTCAAGGACCGGATGGGGCTGCTGCCCTGCTCCGGCGACGCAGGCCCTCCCCAGGACTGAGGTCCTCGCCTAGGCTCGACGGGGTGAGCGACACCCGACCCGCTGCGCAGGCCCCCGACGCCCCGGCCCTCGTCCTCGTCTCCGGCGACCACGCCGAGGCGCTGCGGGAGGAGTTCTGGCGCTACTCGCGCGAGTACGACCTGCGGACGGCCACCTCCTGCGCCGAGGCCTGCCGCGTCATCGAGGGTGTCGTCGGCGAGGGCCGGCCGGTCGCGATGGTCGTCTCGGACTCGCGGCTGCCCGACGAGGACAACGTCCTCGCCGCGTTCGCCCAGTGGCGCCAGCTGGTCCCGAACGCGCGCCGGCTCGTCGTGGCTCCCTTCGACCGGTTCCTCGCCGACGCCCCGGGGCTGCGCGCCGGGATGGCCAAGGGCAAGTACGACGCCTACCTCCTCATGCCGCGCGGGGTGCGCGACGAGGAGTTCCACCACGCGGTCACCGAGCTGCTCAGCGACTGGAACTGGACCTCGACGGACCCGGACGTCGTCGTCGCGAAGATCGTGGCGCCCGAGGGCGACGTCGTGGCCCAGCAGATCCGCGACTTCTTCGACCGGATGGGGCTGCCCAGCCGGGTCGCGCTGCCGGACAGCGAGATCGGGCGGCACGTCGCCGAGCACTTCCCGGCCGACGCCGGCTACCCGAGGGTGTGGGCCGCGAACCGCGACCCGGTCGTCGCGACGTCGGTCAGCCAGGTCGCCCGCTCGTTCTTCGACACCCGGGCCGAGCGCGACCTCGACGCCGAGACCCGCCGCGACGTCGTCGACGTCGCGGTCGTCGGCGGCGGCCCGGCCGGCCTCGCCACCGCCGTGTACGCCGCCTCCGAGGGCCTGAGCACCGTCGTCCTCGACTCCAGCGCCATCGGCGGGCAGGCCGGCACGAGCTCGATGATCCGCAACTACCTCGGGTTCCCCCGCGGGGTCTCGGGGATGCGCCTGGCCCAGCGGGCCCGCAACCAGGCCCTGCGCTTCGGCACGCGCTTCCACACCGGCTGGGAGGTCGAGCAGCTCGTCGCCGGGTGTGACGGTGCGCCGCACCGGTTGCTGGGCACCGACTTCGAGCTGGCCGCCCGCTCGGTCGTCGTCGCCAGCGGGGTCCGCTACCGCTCGCTCGGCGTGCCCGCGGTCGAGCAGCTCGTCGGCCGCGGCGTCAACTACGGCGCGGCGATGTCGCTGTCCCGCGAGATGGAGGACCAGGACGTCGTCGTCGTCGGCGGCGGCAACTCGGCCGGGCAGGCCGCCGTGCACCTCGCCCGCTTCGCCCGCTCGGTGACCGTCGTCGTGCGCCGGCCGGCCCTCGCCGAGACGATGTCCGCCTACCTCGTCGGCGAGATCGAGTTCAACCCGCGGATCTCGGTCGAGACGTGCACCCGGGTCGTCGACGCCGGCGGCGAGGGGCGCCTCGACTGGGTGGTCCTCGAGAGCACCGAGACCGGCGAGCGGCGCCGACGCCCCGCGTACGGGCTCTTCCTCCTCCTCGGCGCCGAGCCGCACTGCGGCTGGCTGCCCCCTGAGGTCGCCCGCGACGAGCGCGGCTTCGTCCTCACCGGGCGCGACGTCCCGAAGTCGCTCTGGGCGGACGGCCTGCCCCCGGAGAACCTCGCGACCAGCGCCCCCGGCATCTTCGCCGCCGGTGACGTGCGGGCCGGGTCGATGAAGCGGGTCGCCGCGGCCACCGGCGAGGGCGCGTCGGTCGTGCCCCTCGTCCACGCGTGGCTCGCCCCGGGCGACGCCTGACGGACCGCCGCGCCGCTCCGGTCAGGCGGAGACCTCGGTGACCGGCATCGAGGAGTCCGCCGGGATGCCGAGGTCCGACGGCGGGCGGCCCTTGAGCACCATCTGGGCCCCGAGCGCGGCGACCATCGCGCCGTTGTCGGTGCAGAGCTTGGGCCGCGGCACGCGCAGCTCGATGCCGGCGACGTCGCACCGCTCCTGCGCCATCGCCCGCAGCCGGGAGTTGGCCGCGACCCCGCCACCGATCTGCAGGTGGCCGACGCCGTGCTCGCGGCAGGCGAGGACCGCCTTGCGGGTCAGCACGTCGGTGACCGCCTCCTGGAAGCTGGCGGCGACGTCGGCCACCGGAACCGCCTCTCCGGCAGCCTCCTTGGCGGCAACCCATCGAGCGACGGCGGTCTTGAGTCCGGAGAACGAGAAGTCGAAGCGGTGCCTCTCCATGTCGCGGCCGGTCGTCAGGCCCCGCGGGAAGTCGATGACGACCTCACCCTCCGTCGCGGCGCGGTCGATGTGCGGCCCGCCCGGGAACGGCAGCCCGAGGACGCGGGCCACCTTGTCGAAGGCCTCCCCCGCGGCGTCGTCGATCGTCGACCCGAGGCTGCGCACGTCGTGCGTCACGTCGGGCACGAGGAGGAGCGAGGAGTGCCCGCCGGAGACGAGCATCGCGAGGGTGGGCTCGGGGAGCGGACCGTGCTCGACGATGTCGACCGCGACGTGGCTGGCCAGGTGGTTGACGCCGTGCAGCGGCACGCCGAGGGCGAGGGCGAGGGCCTTGGCCGACGCGACGCCGACCATGAGGGCGCCGGCGAGGCCGGGCCCGGAGGTGACGGCGACGGCGTCGACGTCGCGGAGGGTGACGCCGGCCTCGCGACAGGCGCGCTCGATGGTCGGCACCATCGCCTCGAGGTGCGCACGGCTGGCGACCTCGGGCACGACCCCGCCGAAGCGCGCGTGCTCGTCGACGCTGCTCGCGATGGCGTCGAAGAGGAGGGTCTCGCCACGGACGAGCCCGACGCCGGTCTCGTCGCACGAGGTCTCGATGCCCAGGACGAGAGGCTCGTCAGCCATCAGTGGCTCCCTTCTGCTGCAAGGTCTTCCGCATCACGAGGGCGTCGACACCGCCCGGGTAGTAGCCGCGCCGGGTGGCGATGACGGTGTACCCGGCGCGGCTGTAGAGGGCGGTGGCGGGGGCGTTGTCGGCCCGCACCTCGAGGATGACGTGCGCGGCCCCGCGGGCGGCCGCCCGCCGCTCGAGCTCGTCGACGAGGGCGCGACCGAGGCCGCGGCCGCGGGCGGCGGGGGCCACGGCGACCGTCATCACGTCCGACACCTCGCCGCCGTGGTCCAGGCCGGCATACCCGACCAACGCGCCGTCGGCCTCGGCGACGACGTAGTCGCGGCGCGGACGTGCGGCGAGCTCGGCCCACCACGACGGGGGCGACCAGGCGTCGTCCGGGAACAGGGTCGTCTCGAGCGCGGCCAGCCCGCCGAGGTCGGGCCAGCGCGCGTCGCGGAGCGCGGGGGCCACGCGGAGCGTGGGGGCCGACCTCATCGGGCCGCGCGTTCCGCGGTGGTCAGCGCGTCGGGGCGGCGCAGGTAGAGCGGCTCGACCGGCATCGGGGTGCCGGCGGCGAGCCGGCGGCCGGCGATCCTGGCGAGGACGGAGGGGTCGACGTCGAGGACCTCGGGCAGCGGCGCCGGGAACAGATCGGGGTAGAGCAGCGGCCCGCGACCCGCCACCGGGAGCATCCGGGTGCGCTCCGGGAGGTGGGCCGGAGCGTCGACGGCCGGGGCGTCGAGGGCACGGGCAGCGCCGTCCGCGTCGCGGGCGTAGCGCGCCCAGTAGACCTCCCGGCGGCGGGCGTCGGTGGCGACGAGCAGCTCGTCGGCGTCGGAGGCGGTGAGGGCCTGCTCGGCGAGGACGTCGAGCGAGCAGACACCGTGCACCGGCACCCCGAGGGCGTACCCCATCGTCACCGCGGTGACCATCCCCACCCGGAGCCCCGTGAACGGGCCGGGCCCGGTGCCGACTGCGATGTCGGTGACGTCTCCGACGCCGACGCCGGCCTCGGCCAGGGCCTGCTCGACCAGCGGGGCGAGCAGCTCGGTGTGCTTGCGCGGGTCGATCGCGACGGCGGTGACGGCGGGGGCTCCGGGCCGGGCCACCGCGACGCCGATCGCCGAGGTCGAGGTGTCGATGGCGAGGGTCAGCACGGCTCTCCTCCGAGGGACTCGAGGGGGTCGGGCCCGCCGTCGTCGGAGCCGGCCCACCGTCCCCCGACGCCGGTGACCGTGGCCGTCCGCACCTCCGTGGCGGGGTCGACGTCGAGGACGAGCTCGAGGCGGTCCTCGGCCAGGCCCTCGGCGAGGCCGTGGCCCCACTCGACGACGGTCACCGACTCCGCGACGCTCGCGTCGAGGTCGAGGTCGTCGAGCTCGAGGCTGCCGCCGAGCCGGTAGGCGTCGACGTGGACGAGCGGCGGGCCGCCGACCGTCGACGGGTGGACGCGGGCGATGACGAAGGTCGGTGAGGTGACGGCTCCACGCACGCCCAGCGCCGCGCCCAGGCCCTGGGTCAGTGTCGTCTTGCCCGCGCCGAGGGTGCCGGTGAGCACGACGAGGTCGCCGGCCCGCAGCAGACCACCGAGGGCGGTGCCGAGCTCGCGGGTGTCGTCGACCTCGGGGAGGACGAACCGTCGGGCGCTCACGAGGCGGCCTCCCGGCGGGCCCGGGCGGCGCGCCGCTTCTTCGACATGTCCTGGACGGTGCGGCGGACCCGCGGCTTGCTGCTCACCGGGACGCCCTCGGCGACCGCTCGGCGAGCCCGCTGGACGAGCGCGACGAGCTGTTCGGTGACGATCGCGGGGTGCTCGAGCATGAGGAGGTGGCCGCCGTCGCGGACGACCACGTGCTCCGCCCCCGGCACGTGCCGGACGATCTCCTCCGAGTGCGACGGCGGCGTGATGAGGTCGCCGGCGCCGTTCATGACGAGCAGCTCGACGCCGGCGAGCGCTCCGAGCGACGGCACGAGGTCGAGGCCGTCGATGTCCGGGAGGAAGGCCGCCATGACGTCGAAGGGCGTCGCGAAGATCATCTCGGCGACGAGGTCGACGAGGGCCGGGCTGACCGGGGAGTCGAAGGCCCAGCGCGCGACGGCGAGGTCCTGGACACCCTTGCCCATCCGGCGCAGCATGCCGATCGGGCCGGCGTGCCGCGAGAGGCGGGTCAGCACGCCCGGTCCCAGCGAGCCGACGACCCGGCCGGCGAGCGGGCCGAGGCCGAACTCGGTCACCTCGTGACCCCCGGGCGAGGTCGAGACGAGACCGACCGCGAGCACCCGGTCGCGCACGACGTCGGGGTGCTGGCCGGCGAAGGACATGACGCTCATCCCGCCCATCGAGTGGCCGATGAGGACGAGCGGCCCACTGGGACAGGTCGCCTCGACCACCCGAGCGAGGTCGAGGCCGAGCCGCTCGACGGTGCAGGAGGCGAGGTCGGGCAGCGAGGACCGGCCGTGCCCGCGCTGGTCGTAGGTGACGACGCGCAGGCCCTGCTCGAGCAGTTCGCGTCGCTGGAGCACCCACGACTGCATGGTCAGCGCGAAGCCGTGGACGAGGACCACGGTGGGGGCGCGGCCTGCGAGGTGTCGCTGGCCGCGGCTGGCGGTGCGGGGCGCGTCGATCTCGACGTGGAGGTCGACACCGTCGTCGGTGGTGACGACGAGGGCCTCGGTCGGTGTGTGCTCCCACCCCTGGGCCGGGTCGCCGAGCTCGGGACGGACGCTGCGGCCCCGGCGCACGCGGTCGCCGACGGCGCCGACGAGGGCGAGCGGACCGCCTGCCGGGAGGGCGGGCATCAGGCCTCGCCCCCGACGACCACCCGGGGCAGCCGCGGCGCCATCCGGGTGACGACCTCGTAGTTGATGGTGCCGGCGGCCTCCGCCCAGTCCTGTGCCGTCGGCTCGCCGTCGGCGCCGCGGCCGAGGACGGTGACCTCGTCGCCGGGGGCGCCACCGAAGTCCGGGCCGAGGTCGAGGACGAACTGGTCCATGCAGACCCGGCCGGCGATCGTGTACCGGCGGCCGCCGACCTGCACCGGGCCCCTGTTGCCCGCGTGCCGCGGGATGCCGTCGGCGTACCCCATCGGGACGAGGCCGAGGACGGTGTCGCGGTCGGTCGTGTACTCGTGCCCGTAGCTGACGCCCTGGCCGGCGCGGGCCCGCTTGACCTGGGTGAGCCGCGCGGTGACGCGCATCGCCTCGCGGAGGCCGAAGTCGGCGGGGCGGCCGAGGTCGGGGACCGGGGAGAGCCCGTAGACGGCGAGGCCGGGCCGCACCAGGTCGAAGTGGGCGCTCGGGTTGGTCAGCGTGGCGGCCGAGTTGGCGAGGTGGCGCAGGCCCGGGTCGACCCCGGCGCGCTCGAGCTCGGCGACGGCCTCGACGAAACGCTCCTGCTGGGCCCGGACGGTGGGGTGCTGCGGCGCGTCGGCCCACGCGAAGTGCGACCAGGTGCCGGTGACCTCGACGGCGCCCTCGGCGACGGCCCGGGCCAGGGCGGCGGTGACCTCGGTCCAGTCGGTGAGCACGCCGCCGCGGCCGAGACCGGTGTCGACCTTGACCTGGACGCGGGCGGTGAAGCCACGCTCGCGGGCGGCCGCGAGCACCGCCTCGAGGTTCCAGGCGCTGCCGACGGTGAGCTCGACGCCGGCGTCGAGGGCGGCGCCGAGGTCGGCCTGGGGCGGGTAGATCCAGGTGAGGAGGGGGGCCTGCACCCCGGCGGCGCGCAGGGCCAGCGCCTCCTCGAGCTGGGCGACGCCGAGCCACGTGGCGCCCCCGGCGAGGGCGGCGCGCGCCGCGGTGACGAGCCCGTGGCCGTAGGCGTCGCCCTTGACGACGGCCATCACCCCCGCGGGGGCGGCCCGGCGGACGAGCTCGGCGACGTTGTCGCGGATGGCGGCCGCGTCGACGATGACCCACGCGGAAGCACCCGCGGAGGCGGGTGCGGACGGGGCGGGAGCATCGGTCATGAGCCGCACCAGTCTAGGGCTGCGGTGGGGTCACCGTCCGGGCAGGTGGCGCCCTGTCCGTTCGGACGGCTGGCCCCGGTGACCATCCGGGCCGGCGGCCCCCGTGGTCGTCCGGCCCGGCAAGCCCGCCGCGCCCGGCCTCCATCGCCGCCTCCATCGCGGGCTCCATCGCGGGCTACGCCGCAGTAACTGTCGTGATGACAGCGCTTACTGCGGCGTAGCCGGGTGCTCAGCGGCGGCGGAGCAGGGCCGCCACGGTCCCCGGCACCGCCTGCGCCACGGCGAGCGCCCGCACCGGCCCGCCGGGGTTGGCCCGCTCGGCCGCCACACCGTGGACGAGCGCCCCGAGCGCCCCGGCCTCGTCGGCGCGCAGCCCGGCGGCGAGCAGCACGCCGAGCAGCCCGGCCAGCACGTCCCCTGCCCCGGCCGTCGCCAGCCAGGCGGGAGCGTCCGACTGCGACCAGACCGGCGCCCCCTCCTCCGGCGGGACGACCAGCGTCGTGGCCCCCTTGAGCAGCACCGTCGCGCCGGTGACCGACGCCAGGCGCCGGGCCGACTCCAGCGGCGCCCCCTCGACGTCCGCGCGCTCCACCTCCTCGCCGGTGAGCCGCGTGAGCAGGCGTGCGCACTCCCCCGCGTGCGGTGTCAGCAGGGTCACCCGCCCGCGCCGCCCACGCAGCACGTCGTCGTCGAGCAGGTCGAGGCCGCCCGCGTCGACGACGACCGGCTCCTGCCCCGCCAGCGCCGCGCGGGCCGCGTCGAGCTGGGCCTTCGACCCGGCCGCCCGCGAGGTGGTGTCGAGCCCGGGACCGACGACCCAGGCCTGCACCCGGCCGACCCCGTGCGTCACCTCCGGCACGTGGGCGCGCACCAGGCCGGACGGGGTCGGCGTGCCGACGTAGCGCACCATCCCCGCCCCTGCCTCGACGGCCGCGGTCGTGCACAGCAGGGCGGCGCCGGTGTACGACTCGCCGCCCGCGACCACCCCGACCACACCGCGCGAGTACTTGTCGTCGCTCGGCACCGGCACCGGCCACCGCCGGGCCACGTCGTCGTGGTCGAGCCGACGCACCACCGGGTCGGTCGCCACCTCGAGCCCGATGTCCACGACGGTGAGCACCCCGCACGCCTGCTCGGTCGGTGGCAGCAGGTGCACCGGCTTGGCGACCGAGAAGGTCACGGTCTCGTCGGCGATCACGCCCGCGGGGTCGAAGACCACTCCGGCGGGGTCCTGGCCGGACGGCAGGTCGACGGCGACGACGTGCGCGGCGTCCGGCACGGCGGCCACCCACGCCCGCGCCCAGTCCGGCAGCCCCGGCCGGGCGCCGATGCCGAGGACCCCGTCGAGCACGACGTCGGCCTCGGCCAGCGCCCGCGGGTCGGTCGTCACGACGACCCCCGCCGCGCGGGCCCCGGCCGCCGCACCCGGGTGCACGGTCTCGTGATGGAGGGCGACGGCGTTCCACCCGGCCTCGGCGAGCCGGGCCGCCGCGAAGAGGGCGTCGGCTCCGTTGTTCCCGGGCCCGACGAGCGCCGCGACCGTCCGCCCGCCCCGCTCCTCGAGCCGCGCCGCCGCCACCGCGGCCAGGCCCTCGACGGCCCGCGCCATCAGCTCACCGTCGTCGAGGGTCGCCATCAGCGCCTCCTCGGCGGCGTAGACGTCCTCGGTCGACCAGCCCGCGATCATCGCAGCCCCTCCTCGCGCTCGGCGACGACGACGGCCGAGGCGATGCCGGCGTCGTGCGAGAGCGACACGTGGATGGCGGTGATGCCGAGGTCGGCGACCGCCGCCTCGACCGTGCCCCGCAACCGGAACGCCGGCCGGCGGTCCTCGCCCCGGACCACCTCGGCGTCGTGCCAGTGCAGCCCGACGGGGGCGCCCAGCGCCTTGGCCAGCGCCTCCTTGGCCGCGAACCGGGCGGCCCGCGAGTTGAGCGGCAGCACACGCTCGGACACGGTGAACAGCCGGTCCCCGAGCCGCGGCGTCCGCGAGAGCGTCGCCCCGAAGCGCTCGACGTCGACGACGTCGATGCCGACGCCGACGATCACCGCGTCACCGGGGCCGGCCGGGTCACTCGACCGTGACCGACTTGGCGAGGTTGCGGGGCTGGTCGACGTCGAGGCCCTTGGCCGACGCGAGGTGCAGCGCGAACACCTGGAGCGGCACGACCGCGAGCAGCGGCGCGAGCATCGGGGAGCACTGCGGGATGCGGACGACCTCGCTCGCGAACGGCTCGACGTCCTCGTCGCCGTCGTGGGCGATGACGAGCGTGCGGGCGCCGCGGGCCCGGATCTCCTGGATGTTCGAGACGACCTTCTTGTGCAGCTCGTGCGGCGTGTCCGGGCCCGGGACGACGACGAACACCGGCTGGCCGGGCTCGATGAGGGCGATCGGGCCGTGCTTCAGCTCACCGGCCGCGAAGCCCTCCGCGTGGATGTACGCGAGCTCCTTGAGCTTGAGGGCGCCCTCCATCGCCACCGGGTAGCCGACGTTGCGCCCGAGGAAGAGGACCGCCCGGCTGTCGGCCATGAACGTGGCCATCTCCCGGACGCGGTCCATCCGGCCGAGGAGGTCCTCGATCTTCTCCGGCATCGTCTGCAGCTCGGCGAGGACGGCCTTGGCGTCGTCGGCGTAGGTCTCGCCGCGCAGCTGGGCGAGGTAGAGACCGAGGACGTAGCAGGCGGTGATCTGGGCGAGGAAGGCCTTGGTCGAGGCGACGGCGATCTCCGGGCCGGCGTGCGTGTAGAGGACCGCGTCGGACTCGCGCGGGATGGTCGAGCCGTGCGTGTTGCAGATGGAGAGCGTCATCGCCCCCAGCTCGGTCGCGTGCTTGACCGCCATGAGGGTGTCCATCGTCTCGCCGGACTGGCTGATCGAGACGACCAGCGTGTTGTCGTCGACGATCGGGTCGCAGTACCGGAACTCGTGCGCCAGTGAGACCTCGACGGGGATGCGGGTCCAGTGCTCGACGGCGTACTTGGCGACCATGCCGGCGTACGCCGCGGTGCCGCAGGCGACGATGGTGATGCGGTCGACGGCGCGCAGCCGCTCCTCGGGGATGCGGACCTCGTCGAGCACGAGGGCGCCGGCCTCGTCGGTGCGCCCGAGGAGGGTGTCGGCGACGGCGTGCGGCTGCTCGTGGATCTCCTTCTCCATGAAGGTCGGGTAGCCGCCCTTCTCGGCCGCCGCGGCGTCCCAGGTGACCTCGTAGGCCTTGCCCTCGGCCGGGGTGCCGTCGAAGCCGATGACGGTGTGCCCCTCCGGGGTGATCGTCACGATCTGGTCCTGGCCGAGCTCGACCGCGTGTCGGGTGTGCCCGATGAAGGCCGAGACGTCGCTGCCGAGGAAGTTCTCGCCGTCGCCGAGGCCCACGACCAGCGGGCTGTTGCGCCGGGCGCCGACGACCACCCCGGGGCTGTCGGCGTGCACGGCGAGGAGGGTGAAGGCCCCCTCGAGCCGGCCGACGACCAGCCGCATCGCCTCGGTGAGGTCGCCGACGTGGTCGTACTCGCGCCCGACGAGCTTGGCCGCGACCTCGGTGTCGGTCTCGGACCGGAACTCGACGCCGTCGGCGAGGAGCTCCTTCTTCAGCGCGTGGAAGTTCTCGATGATGCCGTTGTGGATGAGCGCGAGCCGGTCGCCGTCGCCGCCGCGGTGGGGGTGCGCGTTGCCGTCGGTCGGGCCCCCGTGCGTGGCCCAGCGGGTGTGGCCGATGCCGGTGCGGGACGGGGCCAGCGGGTGCGCCTCGAGCGCGGAGCGGAGGTTCTCGAGCTTGCCCGCCCGCTTCTCGGTCGCGACGCCGTCCTCGGTGACGAGCGCGACGCCGGCCGAGTCGTAGCCCCGGTACTCGAGGCGGGTCAGGCCCTCCATGACGACGTCGAGCGCCGTGCCGTCCATGGTCCGGCCCACGTAGCCGACGATTCCACACATGGCGGCCAGCGTAGCCGCTGACGGGGCCCGGGCCCGATGCGGGATGATGGCCCGGTGACCGCAGCGGAGCAGGCCCTCGCGCGCCTCGGGGTGGACGCGGGCGCCGCCCTCCCGACGCCGTACGTCGAGCTCGACCGTGGCACCTGGTCGCGCCTGCGCGAGGAGCACCCGATGAGCCTCACCCAGGACGACATCGCGCGGCTGCGGGGGCTCGGCGACCGGCTCGACCTGCGCGAGGTCGAGGACGTCTACCTCCCGCTCTCCCGGCTGCTGCACTTCTACGTCGAGGCGGTCCACGGCCTGCGCCTCGCGACCTCCGAGTTCCTCGGCGAGCGGCCGAGCCGCGTCCCGTTCGTCGTCGGCGTCGCCGGATCGGTCGCCGTCGGCAAGTCGACGACGGCCCGCATCCTGCGCGAGCTCATGTCCCGCTGGCCGCACACGCCCCGCGTCGAGCTCGTGACCACCGACGGCTTCCTCTACCCCAACGAGGAGCTCGAGCGCCGAGGGCTGCTGCAGCGCAAGGGTTTCCCCGAATCGTACGACCGACGCGCGCTCCTCCGGTTCGTCGCCGACGTCAAGTCGGGGATGCCGGTCGTCGAGGCACCGCAGTACTCGCACCTCACCTACGACGTGCTGCCCGAGCCGGCGGAGGTGCGCAAGCCCGACGTCCTCATCATCGAGGGCCTCAACGTGCTCCAGCCGCCCGGGGTGCGCGCCGACGGCGACGGCACGAGCACGGTCTCGGACTACTTCGACTTCTCGGTCTACGTCGATGCTCCCGTCGAGGACGTCCGCCGCTGGTACGTCGAGCGCTTCCTCCGGCTGCGCGAGACGGCGTTCGCCGACCCGCAGTCGTACTTCCACCGCTACGCCGAGCTGAGCGACGCGGAGGCCCGCGAGACCGCCGCGAGCATCTGGGCGGCCATCAACGAGCCCAACCTCGTCGAGAACATCCAGCCCACCCGCGAGCGCGCGACATTGGTGCTCAGCAAGGGCGCCGACCACGCGGTGACCCACATCAGGCTGCGCAAGATCTGACCCGCGGACGACGAACGCCCCCGGCACGGGCCGGGGGCGTGGAGGTCGTCGGGCGGGCTCAGTACCAGTGCGGCGAACGCGCCTGCCACTGCGAGAGGGCGTTGCACGGGCTGCCGTACGAGCGCTTGATGTAGTCGAGGCCCCACTTGATCTGGGTCACCGGGTTGGTCCGCCAGTCGGAGGAGACGGTGGCCATCTTGTTGCCCGGGAGCGACTGCGGGATGCCGTAGGCGCCGGACGAGGAGTTCGAGGCCCACCAGCGCCAGTCGCTCTCGCCGGTCCACAGCTGCTCGAGGCAGCCCCACTGGCCGTCACCGAAGCCGTACTCGGGCAGCAGCAGGCGGGCCACGGCCTTGGGGTCCTCCTGGGCGTTCTCGAGGACCTTCTGCCGCTCGGCGGCCCGGGCGGCGCGGACGGCGGCCTCCCGACGCTTCTTCGCGAGGGCGGCCGCCTGGGCCCGCTCGCCCTCGGCGACCCGGGCGGAGGGCGGCCGCCTGGGCCCGCTCGGCCTCGGCGACCCGGGCGGCGACGACCGAGCGCTGCGCGTTGGTCGCGGAGCGGTCGGCGGCGACCCTGGCGGCGTCCTGGAGGGCGACCTGGCTCTCCTCCGTGGAGGCGGCGGTCGTCGTGCCGTCGACCGCGAGCGACAGCGGGTCGGCGTTGGCGGTGTCCTCGAAGGCCCCGCTCACCGCGACACCGCTGGTGACGACGGCGGCGACGAGGCTGGTCGAGACGAGCGGACGGCCCACGACCGACACGGCGGTGCGCCCCAGCGACCGCTTGGCGGCGGCGTGGCGCGGGGCGTGACGCGGGGTGTAGCGGGCCATACGGGACGAACGGACCTTCCAGGGGTGGGCGCCCGTGGGCGTGGTCGGTCCACGACAGGGCGTTACGGAATCGAGACCTTAGCCTAGGGAAGGACCGCCCGGAGTCGAAATCGACCCCTGAGCATCCCCTCAGACGAGCAGGTCACCGGCCGTTCGGCCTACACCTCGAGACCCTCCAGCAGGTCGGTCACGAGCGCGGCGATGGGGCTGCGCTCGGAGCGGGTGAGCGTCACGTGGGCGAACAGCGGGTGCCCCTTGAGCGCCTCGACGACGGCGACGACACCGTCGTGCCGCCCGACCCGCAGGTTGTCGCGCTGCGCCACGTCGTGGGTGAGGACGACCTTGGAGTTCTGCCCGATCCGGGAGAGCACGGTGAGCAGGACGTTGCGCTCGAGGCTCTGCGCCTCGTCGACGATGACGAAGGCGTCGTGGAGGCTGCGGCCGCGGATGTGGGTCAGCGGCAGCACCTCGAGCATCCCGCGGTCGAGGACCTCCTCGACGACCTCGCGCGAGACGAGGGCCGAGAGGGTGTCGAAGACCGCCTGGCCCCACGGGTTCATCTTCTCGGCCTCAGAGCCCGGCAGGTAGCCGAGCTCCTGCCCGCCGACGGCGTAGAGCGGCCGGAACACGACGACCTTGCGCTGCTGGCGTCGCTCCATGACCGCCTCGAGCCCGGCGCACAGCGCGAGGGCCGACTTCCCGGTGCCGGCGCGACCGCCGAGGCTGACGATGCCGACGTCCGGGTCGAGGAGGAGGTCGAGGGCGATCCGCTGCTCGGCGCTGCGTCCGTGCAGCCCGAAGGCGTCGCGGTCGCCGCGCACCAGGCGCACCTGCTTGTCCGGACCGACCCGGCCCAGGCCCGAGCCCCGCGGCGAGATGAGCTTGAGGCCGGTGTGGCAGGGCAGCTCGCCGGCGGCGACGCTCTCGAGCCGTCCGTACTCGTAGAGGTGGTCCATCTCCTCGGTGCTGACGTCGAGCTCGGCCATGCCGGTCCAGCCGGACTCGACGGCGAGCTCGGCGCGGTACTCCTCGGCGTCGAGGCCGCACGCGGACGCCTTGACCCGCATCGGCAGGTCCTTGCTGACGACGGTGACGAGGTGGCCCTCGTTCGCGAGGTTGCGGGCGACCGCGAGGATGCGGGTGTCGTTGTCGCCGAGGCGGAAGCCGGCCGGCAGCGACATCGGGTCGGTGTGGTTCAGCTCGACGCGCAGCGTGCCGCCGACCTCGCCGACCTCGACCGGGGCGTCGAGGCGCCCAGCCTTGATCCGCAGGTCGTCGAGCATCCGCAGCGCGGTGCGGGCGAAGTAGCCGAGCTCGGGGTGGTGGCGCTTGGCCTCGAGCTCGGTGACGACGACGACCGGCAGGACCACCTCGTGCTCGGCGAAGCGGAGGATGGCCCTCGGGTCGCTCAGGAGCACCGAGGTGTCGAGCACGAAGGTCCGGCGCGGCTCCTTCCCCCGTCGCGTGGTGCCTGCGGTCCGCGTGCTCGTGGCCATGTGCCGCTCCTGGGTGGTCGAGGCTGAGGTGCGTGTCATCGACGCTACGACTCCCCCGAGCGTGGGGGTCGGGAGGTGGAGACCGGCGTGTCGTCGGTCTCGTGACTGGTGTGACCAGTGATGCGCCTGGGACGAAAAGTCACCCGTTCGTCACGGTCGTCCATCGGCCGTTCACCCGACCCGGGACCCGACCCAGGAGCGGCCGGGACCGGCTGCGGACCGGCTGCGGTCAGGCGCCGTAGCGGCGGTGCCGTTCGCCGTACGCGCGCAGCGCCCGGAGGAAGTCGACCTTGCGGAAGTCGGGCCAGAACGCCTCGCAGAAGTAGAACTCGCTGTGCGCGCTCTGCCAGAGCAGGAAGCCGGAGAGGCGCTGCTCTCCCGAGGTGCGGATCACGAGGTCCGGGTCGGGCTGGCCCTTGGTGTAGAGGTGTTCGGCGATGTGCTCGACGTCGATGACCTCGGCGAGCTCCTCGATGCTCGTGCCCCGGGTGGCGTGCTCGTGGAGCAGGCTGCGCACGGCATCCGCGATCTCGCGCCGGCCGCCGTACCCGACGGCCACGTTGACGAGCATCCCGTCGACGTCACGGGTGCGCTCGGCCGCGGCCTTGAGCCGCTCGGCGGTGGCGGCGGGCAGCAGGTCGAGGGCGCCGACCGGGTTGACCCGGTACCGCAGCGTGGCGGCGATGGAGTCGACGGAGTCCTCGATGATGCCGAGCAGCGGGCTCAGCTCGCGCTCGGGACGGTTGAGGTTGTCGGTCGAGAGCAGCCACAGCGTGACGAGCTCGACACCCACCTCCTCGCACCAGGCGAGCAGGTTGAGGATGTTGTCCGCGCCGGCGCGGTGCCCCTCCTCGGTGCCGGCGCCGCGCAGCTTGGCCCAGCGGCGGTTGCCGTCGACGAGCACCCCGACGTGACGCGGGATGGGGGCGGAGCCGAGCTGGCGGGTCAGCCGCTTGGCGTACGCGGCGTACAGCACGTCGCTGAGCCGGCGCATCCTCCACGTCCTCCCACGTCCCGAGAGGGCCGCCGGGTGCTGCGCGGCCGTCGGGGCCACGCTACTCCCGGAGGGTGGACGACTCGTGCCGAGCGTGTGCCGGTCCGGTGCGGACATCCCGACGACGTCGTAACCTACGCTTGCGTAGGTTACGCTCGCGTCATGACGTCGACCCAGCCCGACCCGAGCCCCGAACCAAGGCGCCTCGAGGCCCTCGAGCAGCGCGTGGACGCCGCGCTCGCCCACGTCAAGCCCACGCTGCGCGGCTGGCTGCACGCCGGGATGACGCCCGTCGCCCTCGTCGCGGGCGTCCTGCTCGTCGTCCTCGCGACGACGACCGAGGGCAAGGTCTCCGCGGCCGTGTTCGCCGGCACCGCCGTCCTGCTCTTCGGCACCTCGGCGGTCTACCACCGCGGCACGTGGTCACCCCGGGTCGGTGGCGTCCTGCGCCGCCTCGACCACTCGAACATCTTCCTCATCATCGCCGGCAGCTACACGCCGTTCGCGCTGCTCCTGCCGACCGACCAGGCCCGCACGCTCCTGCTCATCGTCTGGAGCGGAGCGGTCCTCGGGGTCTGCTTCCGGGTCTTCTGGGCCGGCGCCCCGCGGTGGCTCTACGTCCCCGTCTACGTGATGCTCGGCTGGGTCGCCGTCTTCTACTTCGGCCCGCTCGTCGAGCACGTCGGTGGCGGCGTCATGGCGTGGGTCGTCACCGGCGGCGTGCTCTACAGCCTCGGGGCGCTCGTCTACGGCCTCAAGCGCCCCAACATCTCCCCGCGCTGGTTCGGCTTCCACGAGGTGTTCCACGCGCTGACCGTGCTCGCGTTCGCCTCGCACTTCGTCGCGGCGTCGCTGGCGCTGACCGCCCCGACGGCCTGAGACCGTCGGCCCGGCGGACACGTCAGCCGGCCGGGCGCTCCGGGTCCTCGGGGCGCTCCGGGGCCACGGGACGCTCCGGGTCCTCGGGACGCTCCGGGGCCACGGCTCCGTCCGCGTCGGTCGAGGACACCGGCGGCGCGTCCTGCTCGTCGCGCCGAGGGGCCTGGGCGGCGACCTCGTCGGGGCCGGCCTGGGGCTCGTCCTTGCCGCGGTGGGCGGCCTGCTGCCGGTAGGACATCCGGCGCATCCGGGCGTTCATGTTCCGCATGAGGAACCACAGCGCGAGGGCGAGGACGACGAACGCGACGAAGGCGAGGAAGCCGGTCGAGACGTCGGGCGGGGAGTCGTTCATGCGGCACGCTCCGTGCGGGTGTCGAGGGCCAGGGTGAGGTCGCCGCGGGTCGCGAGCGCATCGGCCTCGGCGACGTCGGTGGGCAGGCCGGCGAAGAGGTCGTCCTCGCCCTCCAGGACCGGGACGTAGGACGCGGCCGCCTCGAACTCCTCGACCGGCCACACCTGCGCCTGCACGTCCCGGGGGACGTGGAACCACGAGCCGTCGGGGTCGACCTGCGTCGCGTGCGCGAGGAGGGCGGCGTCCCGGCGGTCGTACCACTGCGAGCACTCGACCCGGGTCGTCACGGTCCGTTCGGTGCGGTTCCAGTTCTCGAGCCACTCGGCGTACGGGCTCTCCTGCCCGAGGTCGAGGAGCGCCCCGTGGAAGGCCTCGATGCGGGCGCGGCTGAAGGTCTGGTTGTAGTAGAGCTTGAGCGGCTGCCACGGGGCGCCGGCGTCGGGGAAGCGGTCGGGGTCGCCGGCCGCCGCGAAGGCCGCGACCGAGACGTCGTGGCACATGACGTGGTCGGGGTGCGGGTAGCCGCCGTTCTCGTCGTACGTCGTCATGACGTGCGGGCGGAACCGGCGGATCTCGCGGACCAGCGCCTCGGTCGTCACCTCGAGCGGCTCGAGCGCGAAGCAGCCGTCGGGCAGGGGCGGCAGCGGGTCGCCCTCCGGGAGGCCGGAGTCGACGAACCCGAGCCAGGTGTGCTGGACACCGAGGATCTCCCGGGCACGCGCCATCTCGTCGCGGCGGACCTGCGCGAGGTCGCGGAGGATGTGGACGTCGTCCTTGAGCCGCGGGTTGAGGATGTCGCCACGCTCGCCCCCCGTGCAGGAGACGACGAGCACCTCGTGGCCGGCGTCGACGTACTTGGCCATCGTCGCCGCGCCCTTGCTCGACTCGTCGTCCGGGTGCGCGTGGACGCACATGAGCCGGAGCCGTTCGGACATGGGTGACCCTTCGCAGTGGTGGACCCGGGCGTACCCGAGAATGGACCGGAGCACATCCTCTCACTGCCCACCGACCCCTCGAGGAGCACCGTGCGCCTGCCCGACCCGAGCACGCCGGGCGGCCGTCGTGTCCTCCTCGGCTGGGCGGCCGTCGCGCTCGCCGTCGTCGCCGTCGCCTGGTACGGGTGGAGCGCCACCTCGGGCCAGGTGCGCCCCACGGTCACCGGCTACGAGGTGCGCTCGGACTCGCTGACCGTCGTCGGCTACGACCTCGTCCGTCCCGAGGGGGTCGCCGTCACCTGCCGCGTCGGTGCGCTCGACTCCTCGAAGGGCCGGGTCGGGGCGGTCGAGGACGACATCCCGGCCAGTGGGCCGGCGATCGTCCACCGGGTCGTCGAGGTGCGCACCAGCGCCCGAGCGGTGACCGGCGTCGTCGAGGCCTGTACGCGGGTCGGGGCGGGCTGACCTCCTCGAACGGATGTGACCGCAGCGCCCGGCGTTGCTAGACTGACGGCTTCCAGTTCGGGTCCGGTCCGACGAGCACGCCGAGAAGAGGCGGTCGGTCCGGGCCCGTTGCCGTAGCACCCTCGGCGCCACCCGCGAGGGTCCGGCCACCAACGCACGCAGGAGTTGATCACCCGTGACCGAGACGACGAACCAGAGCTACCTGACCCAGGCAGCGCACGACCGTCTCCAGGCCGAGCTCGAGGAGCTCTCGGGCCCTGGTCGCACCGAGATCGCCAAGCGCATCGAGGCCGCCCGCGAGGAGGGCGACCTCCGGGAGAACGGCGGCTACCACGCGGCCAAGGAGGAGCAGGGCAAGATGGAGGCCCGCATCCGCCAGCTGACCCAGCTGCTCGAGAACGCCATCATCGGCGAGACGCCGGCCGACGACGGGGTCGTCGAGCCCGGCATGATCGTCACCGTCGACATGTTCGGCGACGAGGAGCAGTTCCTCCTCGGCTCCCGCGAGATCACCGACTCCTCGATGCAGGTGTTCTCGGAGAAGTCGCCCATCGGCGCGGCCGTCAACGGCCACCAGGTCGGCGACACGGTCTCCTACGAGGCGCCGAACGGCAAGGCGATCGAGGTCAAGATCCTCAAGGCGACGCCCTACACCGGCTGAGCCCG
>OEIU01000391.1_pt1 | contig 42406 bp, 27 predicted proteins | sample 1539221 | NCBI WGS metagenome assembly OEIU01 (sample SAMN03792071, study PRJEB22550) | activated sludge metagenome | feature: wastewater treatment plant; material: activated sludge; isolation source: Wastewater treatment plant of a petroleum refinery complex | place: Argentina: Zarate | collected... | reverse complement strand
TGACCGTTCTTGAACACCGGCTGCAGCTTCTGCAGGTCGGCGAGCGTGGTCTGCGGACGATTGCCTTCGTCGAGCTTGATGGTCACTTCCTTCTCGGAGACGGCGCCGGTCGCCTTGTCGGTGACCTGCATGATGGAAGTCAGCGGCGCGATCTCGTCGTTGTAACGGCCTTCGGCCTGAGCCTTCGCCGTGCGCTGCTGCGACTGCAGCGAATATTCATCCTGGGCTTCCCGGCTCACGCCGTAACGTTCGGCGACCGTTTCCGCTGTTTCCAGCATCGACATGTAGATCTGCGGAATGTGCTTCACCAGCCAGGGATCGGCGCCGCGGAAATGATTCATCTTGTCGTTCTGCACCAGCGAGATCGACTCGACGCCGCCGCCGATGGCGACCTGCATGCCGTCGGTGATGATCTGCTTCGCTGCCGTCGCAATCGCCATGAGCCCGGACGAACACTGGCGATCCATCGTCTGGCCCGGCACCGTGATGGGCAGGCCCGCACGCAGCAGCGCCTGGCGCGCCACATTGCCGCCGGTCGAGCCCTGCTGCAGGGCGCAGCCGAAGACCACGTCCTCGACCTGTGCCGGATCGATGCCGGCGCGCTTCACCGCCTGCGCGATGGCGTGCCCGGCCAGTTCCTGGCCCTGGGTGTTGTTGAACGCACCGCGATAGGCTTTGCCGATCGGCGTGCGGGCGGTGGAGACGATTACTGCTTCGCGCATGAGTCACCTGAAATGGTATGGAGTGTTCCTGGTCCGATGGGTCGGCGGCGGACTGGCCCTTGCCGCCCAGCGCGTAATGGTCGATCGAGGAGGTCCGGAATATAGATTTCCGCCGGGCATACCGTCAATTCAAATTGATTTTCATGCGCACCGGCGGCCAGGTCTCTTCGCCGGAAGTGCCGGAGACGAGGGCGCGATCTCCTCAATCACTTGACTGAATCCGCGGCGCCCGCCTTGCGCAGGCGACCTCATGGACCCAATAATCCGTACCTACAGCTGAAATATCGTGGGACGCCGATCCTCTCGGTCGCGTCTGGGGGATCGATGCAACCTGTCGAAAAGAAAAGTGATCAGACGCTGCTGATCGCCAACCGGGGCGAAATTGCCATCAGGATCGCACGCGCTGCGGCTGCAGCAGGCATGCGGACGGTGGCCATCTACTCCGAGGACGATGCACGTTCGTTGCACGTACGCCGCTGCGACGACGCCATCGGATTGTCCGGCAAAGGCGCGCGTGCCTATCTCGATGCCAAGCAGATCATCGATGCAGCAAAGGCGCGCGGCTGCGGCGCAATCCATCCCGGCTACGGATTCCTGAGCGAGAGCGCGGCCTTCGCGGCTGCCGTACGCAGCGCCGGTCTGACGTTCGTCGGGCCGCGCACGGAACTCCTGGCCCTGTTCGGCGACAAGACTCAGGCCCGCACGCTGGCGCGCTCGCTGGAAGTGCCGGTGCCGGCCGGCACGTTTGCTGCCACGACGATCGAAGACATTCTCCGCTTCCGTTCCTCATTGCCTGCGGGCAGTGCGATCGTGATCAAGGCGAGCGGCGGCGGCGGCGGACGAGGAATGCGCGTCGTCACGGAGGAGTCGGAGCTGGAGGAGGCCTACACGCGTTGCCGGTCCGAGGCGAAGTCCGCCTTCGGCGTCGAAGACGTGTATGTCGAGGAGTACTTCCCTTCGGTCCGCCATCTCGAAGTGCAGATTCTTGGCGATGCCTCCGGCAACGTCAGTCATCTCTGGGAACGCGAATGCACCATCCAGCGACGCCATCAGAAGCTGATCGAGATCGCACCCAGTCCCGGCGTGCATCCGGCCGTCAGGGATCGCGTCATCGACGCGGCGCTGCGCATGGCGCGTCACGTACGTTACGACAGCCTTGGAACGTTCGAATTCCTCGTTGATGCCGCCGGCGGCGCCGATGCGCGCTTCGTCTTCATAGAGGCCAATGCGCGGTTGCAGGTGGAACACACCGTCACCGAAGAAATTCTCGGCATCGATCTGGTGCAGGCCCAGTTGCGTGTGGCGTGCGGCGCGACGCTGCCCGAACTGCAGTTGTCGCAGGAGCAGATTCCAGCCCCTCGCGGCTCGAGCATGCAGCTGCGGATCAACATGGAGGCGATGCAGGCGGATGGGTCGAGCAAACCGACGTCGGGCACGCTGACGGTGTTCGAACCGCCGGGCGGACGCGGCATCCGGGTGGATACGTTCGGCTATGCCGGCTATGCGGCCTTGCCGGGATTCGATCCGCTGCTCGCAAAAGTCATCGTTCATTCGCAGCAGCCCGGCTTCGAGGCACTTGCGGCCGCCGCCTACCGTGCGCTGTGCGAGTTCAGGATCGAAGGCGTGACCACGAATCTCGCCTTCCTGCAGGCGGTGCTGCAGCACCCGGCATTCGTTGCCGACGACGTCGACACGCAGTTCATTGCCCGTCATGCGGCCGAGTTGCTGCAGCCTGGCGCGAAGCATCCGCGGCGCTTCATCGAAGCCACGTCGGGTTCCATGCGCTCGCAGCGTGTGGGAGCGCAGGTCGATACCAACGATCCGCTCGCCGTGCTCGCACACGGCCGGCAGGAAAGCGCGGCGCCGTCTCATCCCGTGATCGATGACGACGTGCCCGGCGCCATCAAATCGCCGCTGCAGGGAACGATCGTGGCGATCGACGTGCGCGAAGGCGATCTGGTTCGCCGCGGCCAGCAGGTGCTCGTGATCGAGTCCATGAAGATGGAGCATGCACTGACTGCAGCCGTCGGCGGTCGCGTGACGGCAATCGCCGTCGCCGTCGGCGATACCATCGTGGAGGGCGCTTCGCTGGTGGCGATCGAGCCGCAGGAAGTGGACGGCGGTGGCGCCAGTGCCGCCGCAGCGGTGGATCTCGAGTTGATCCGCCCGGATCTGCACGAGGTGCTGAAGCGGCACGAAGTGACTCGCGATGCGGCCCGACCGGAAGCCGTGGCCCGTCGTCGCGCGACACGCCAGCGCACGGCCCGCGAGAACATCGACGATCTGTGCGATCCGGGAACGTTCGTCGAGTACGGACCGCTCGTGCTGGCGGCGCAGCGCGCACGCCGCTCGCTCGAAGAGCTGATCGTCAAGAGTCCCGCGGATGGCATGGTGACCGGTGTGGGTCGCATCAACGGCAAACTCTTCCCCGATCCGCAGGCGAGCTCGGTCGTCATGTCCTACGACTACACCGTCTTCGCCGGGACGCAGGGAGCGCGCAATCACATCAAGACGGATCGCATGATTCGCGTGGCGAAGGACGCAGGCATGCCGGTCGTGATCTTCGCCGAAGGTGGCGGCGGACGGCCGGGCGATACGGAGACCAGCGGCGACGCCGGCGGAACGCCGACGTTTGCGGATTTCGCTGAACTGAGCGGCACGGTGCCGCTGGTGGGCATCGCCTCCGGCCGCTGTTTTGCCGGCAATGCCTCGTTGCTCGGTTGCTGCGACGTGGTGATCGCGACTGCCAACGCCAACATCGGAATGGGTGGGCCGGCGATGGTCGAGGGCGGCGGTCTCGGCGTCTTCAAGCCGGAAGAGATCGGGCCCATGTCGGTACAGCTCGCCAACGGCGTGGTCGACATCGGCGTGGCGGATGAAGCGCAGGCCGTGAGCGCGGCGCGGCGCTATCTGTCGTACTTCCAGGGAACCGTCAAAGATTACGAGTGCGCCGATCAGCGTCACCTGCGTCATGTCATCCCGGAGAATCGGCTGCGAGCGTATGAGGTTCGCCGCGTAATCGACACGCTGTCCGACACCGGCTGGGTGCTCGAACTGCGTTCGCAATTTGCGAAGGGCATGATCACGTCGCTGATTCGCATCGAAGGCATGCCCGTCGGCGTGATCGCCAACAATCCGCAGCATCTGGGCGGAGCGATCGATGCCGATGGCGCGGACAAGGCTGCGCGCTTCATGCAGCTGTGCGACAGCTATGACATTCCGGTGCTGTTCCTCTGCGATACGCCCGGCATCATGGTCGGACCGGAGGTCGAAAAGACGGCGCTGGTTCGTCATTCGAGCCGCATGTTCGTCATCGGAGCGAATCTCAGCGTGCCGTTCTTCACGATCGTGCTGCGCAAGGCGTATGGACTGGGTGCCATCGCGATGGCCGGCGGATCCTTCAAGCGTCCGATGGCGACGGTGGCCTGGCCCACCGGCGAGTTCGGCGGCATGGGTCTGGAAGGCGCGGTGAAACTGGCCTATCGCAACGAGCTGGCGCAGATCGCCGATCCGCTCCAACGTCGCAGCAAGTACGACGAGATGGTGGCGAAGCTGTACGAGCAGGGCAAGGCGCTCAGCATCGCAACCATCTTCGGCGTGGACGATACGATCGATCCGGCGGATTCGCGTCGCTGGCTGGCGAACCTGCTGAAGGCCGTGCGCGCTGCGCCGCCGCGGCAACGCGCCAAGCGGCCCGGCATCGACACCTGGTAGGCGCGTATTTCGTCTGTGCTGATCTACAGCGAGCGCCAATGACGCAGGCAGGAGTTCGAACAGTCTGATGGCACGGCGACCCAAGACCTTGACCGCAACCGCGGATACCCGGACGAAGCTCATCGAGGTGGCGGCCCGGCATTTCGCCGAGCATGGATACCGGGGCGCCAGTCAGCGCGAAGTCCAGCGCGAGATCGGCATGAATCCGGGCGTGGTGCACTATCACTTCGGTTCGAAAGAAGCGCTCTATCGCGGAGTGATCGACAGTTTCATCCATGGCGTTCAGGAGGAACGTCTCAGGCTCCTGAAGGAGATGGATGCGGAGCTGGCCGGCCGTGCGCGGCTGCAGCGCCTGCTCTACAACTACTTCTACCCGCACGTGGCGCTCGCCAGCACGGCGGCAGGACTTTCGTATGCGCGCATCCTCGCCAGCGTGCAGCACGAATACAAGACATCGTCGGCGAAGATCTTCGACGATATCGTGGCGCCGGTACGCAACCGTTATATCGCCGCGATCCGCGAGCTGTTCCCGGGGACACCCCGAGCTGAAATTCAGCGATTGCTGGCGATGGCCGTCGCCCTCATGGCGGTCACGGCGACCTGGCACGATTCCGCGCCCAAGGCGGTCGCGAACGAGGACGCGGTGCGCAAGCTCGCGGATGATCTCGCTCGCTTCACGACGGCAGGATTTGAAGCGCACCTCGGCGGGCGAACGGGCTCGGCCGGCACGGCAGTGCGCAAGCGGGCGGTGCGCAAGACTGCCAGGTAGCGGCGGCCTGCCGCCCGCAGGTCTGTTTTCATAATCGCCTTCTCCGACAGTGCCCGATTCGATGGGCGGCCTGCACGCCCTTTCGTTTCAGTCGGTTGACTGAATGCGCTCCGCGTCCGTTCCTGGCCGACGCCGTCTGCGCAGATGCAGCAAAGCGCTCATGCCGCGGCGACCTCCTTGGCAAAAGTTGTCGGGGCAGTATGTGTAGTTCAAAAGGCATTGCTTATTTTTTTCACTGCGTGGTATGTACACGCCCCGGAAATGCGCGGATCGTCACCAATCAGTTGATTGACGGGTCCGGGCGGCCGGTTCATTCGTCGTGCAATCATGTAGATCGAGACAGGGGGAAATGGCCATGTTCAGAGGTTTGTTGATGTGTGCCGTTCTGGTTCAGTCGGTGATGTCGGATGCTCAAGGCGCGCAGTCGAGCGGCGACTCGCAGCCGGCGCGTCCGGCCGGCTTCGTGGTTCCCGACGACATCAGTAGCCGTCGAGTCGACATCTACAGCGAAGGCAATCGCATGACAGGGTATGTCTTCGTCGCGAAGAAGGCGGCCCCCGATGCAAAACTGCCGACGATCATCATGGCGCACGGCTGGGGCGGCGTGCAGTCGCAGTTGCGCCAGGACGCGTCGGAGTTCGCGCGCGAGGGATACCTCGTGCTGACCTTCGACTATCGCGGCTGGGGCGAGAGCGATTCGCGCGTCGTGCTCAAGTCGCCCGCGAGCGATGTGACGAAGACCGATTTCACGGCGGAAGTGCACGCCATCAGAGAAGTGGTCGATCCCCTCGACATGGCGGCGGACTGGCAGAACGCGATCCACTGGGTGCATGGCGAGCCGCAGGTCGACGTCAACCGCATCGGATTGTGGGGCAGCAGCATGGGCGGCAGCTACGTCGTCTACGCGGGCGCACACGATGCGCGCGTGAAGGCCGTCCACAGCCAGGTGACGGGCGGACTCAAAGGTTCGCTGTGGACGCAGTGGATGCCGCAGGGATTCGAGGAAGCGACGAAGCGCGCCCGAGGCGAACTGGGCTATCCGCCGCCTGCGCAGGTGAACGGTGGTCTGCGCGGTGCGCCGATTACCAGCCGCTTCGCCAACTACAACCCGCTCGATGACATTACGGACGTGAATACGGTCGCATTCCAGTTCGTGCTGTCGGAGCACGAGCAGTACCTGAACAACGAGGAACACGCGATCGCGGCCTACAACCGCTACCAGGGGCCGAAGAAGCTGATCACCATTCCGGAAACTTCGCACTACGACATCTATGGAAAGGCGCGCGTGCGCTCGCACGAACTGGCGCGCGAGTGGTTCGATCTCTACCTGAAGAATGACGGCGCAAAAAAATAATCACCACTGATCGAACGCCATTGGCGCGTTGCTGAGAGACGAGGGGAAAGAGGCGATGTCGAGAGAAGAGATGGCGTTGAATGCGCCGGCGACGGCCGTGACGGGTTCGGAGACGACGGAGGAGTTTCGCGCGTCGGAGGGCTACCGTTACTACGTCGTGTGGCTGCTGTGTGGCGTCTACATGATCAACATGATGGATCGCCAGCTCCTGTCCATCCTGATGGAGCCCATCCGTACCGACTTCGGGCTGACCGATACCCACATGGGGCTGCTTACCGGGCTGGCGTTTGCGGCGATCTACACGGTGATGGGCATTCCGCTGGCGCGTCTGGCGGATCGCAGCAGCCGCGTCAACCTGATCGCCATCTCGATCGTGGTCTGGAGCGTCTTCACCGCGCTCACGGGTACGGCGAAAACCTATTCCCACCTGCTTTTCGCACGGATAGGCGTCGGTGTCGGGGAGGCGGGCTGCAATCCGGCTGCGTATTCGTTGATCAGCGACTACTTCGAGTCGAAGCGCCGGGCGACGGCGCTGTCGATCTATCAGCTGGGTGCGTTCGCAGGGTCCTTCCTGGGAATGGTGCTGGCCGGATGGGTGGCGCAGACCCACGGCTGGCGCATGGCCTTCTTCGTCGTTGGCTTGCCGGGACTCCTGATCGCGTTGCTCGTGAAGACGACGCTGCGAGAGCCGCCGCGAGGTTTTTCCGACGAGACGAAGGTAGTCTCCGAGCCGCCCTCGGCGTGGGGCGTGATCCGATCGCTGCTTGCCAAGTCCTCGTTCCGGCACCTGGCCTTCGCGGCGGCGCTGCACAACTTCGTCATCTACGGTGCCGGCAACTTCTACTCGGCCTTCCTGATGCGATCGCATGGCATGAGCGTCGCGGAAGTCGGCTTCCAGCTGGCGGTCGTCACGGTGATCGGTGGCGTGACGGGCACGTACTTCGGCGGCTGGCTGAGCGACTGGTATGCAAATCGCCGCAACGATGTTCGCTACTACCTCTGGATTCCTGCGCTTTCGCTGCTCGTCGGCTTCCCGGTCTCCGAACTGGTCTACTTCGTCGACAATCCGTCGATCGTGATGTGGCTGCTCATTCCGTCGATCTTCTGCGCCGCCGCCTATCTCGCGCCCAGCATCACGGCCACCTACCGCCTGGTAGGCGTGAAGGAGCGGGCGCTTGCCAGTGCGCTGCTGCTGTTCATCCTCAATCTGATCGGGCTCGGTTTCGGGCCGCTGCTGGTCGGCGTGCTGAGCGATTTCCTGCGGCAAGGCTACGTGGCGCAGGGAATCCCTGAGGCTCAGGCGCTTGCCGATGGGTTGCGCTGGTCACTTGGAGTTACAGTACTCGTCAATCTCTGGGCTGCATTCCACTACTTCGCGGCGGCCCGCACGCTTCGTCAGGAGATGCTTCGCGCATGAGAGTCACGCCTGAATCCATCGCTGCAATGCGGGAGCGACCCTTCGGGTCGCATCATGAACTCATTCGGGCGCATGCCTCGCTGCGGCCAAAAAAGGCAGCAGTGATCCAGGACAGCCGACGCATCACTTATGCGGAGCTGGATGTCCTGATAGACCGGATTGCCGCGGGCCTGCAGCGCGACGGCATCAAGTCGGGCGACCCTGTCGCCATCTGCGCTGCGGCGTCCATCGAGTACAGCGCCGTATTCATGGCGACGCTGCGTGCCGCCGGCGGTGTCGTGCCGCTGGCGCCTTCCTCGACCGCGCAGAGTCTGATGACCATGCTCGAGGACTGCGGCGCGACGATTCTCTTTCTCGATGCGGCCGTTGCGACTGCGCTGGCGCCGCTGCGAAAGCCCACCGGACCGACCTGGGTCATGCTCGATGGTTCGGATTTCGGAGTGCGATTCGAAGAGTGGCTGCCGCCGAACGAGGCCAAGCCGCAGCCTGCGTCGATGGATCCGGATGCGGCGTTCAACATCATCTACTCTTCCGGAACGACGGGGACGCCGAAGGGCATCGTGCAGTCGCATCAGCTGCGCTGGCTGCAGCTCATGCGCGACAAGGGGCACGACTTCGAGGCCGATTCGGCGCAGGTGACGCTGGTCTCGACGCCGCTCTATTCCAATACCACGCTCGTGAGCTTCCTGCCGACGCTCGCGAACGGCGGCACGGTGGTGCTGCAGGCGAAGTTCGACGCCGTGAAGTTCCTCGAACTGGCGCAGAAGCATCGCGTCACGCACGCGATGCTGGTGCCCGTACAGTATCGCCGGCTGATGGCAGTGCCCGACTTCGACCGTTATGACCTGTCGAGCTTCGTGATGAAGTACAGCACCAGCGCGCCGTTCGCCGCCGACATCAAGGCGGAAGTGCTCAAGCGCTGGCCCGGCGGTCTGATCGAGTACTACGGGATGACGGAAGGCGGCGCGTCGTGCCAGCTGCTGGCTCACGAGCGGCCCGACAAGCTGCACACGGTCGGCTGTCCGTTCCCGGGTCACGAAATGCGCGTGATCGATGAGGAAGGCCGGGAGCTGCCGGCCGATGAGGTTGGAGAGATCGTCGGTCGCTCGCCGGTCATGATGAATGGCTATCTGAATCAGCCGAAGAAGACCAGCGAAGCGGAGTGGTACGACGAGAGCGGCAATCGATTCATCCGCACAGGCGACGTCGGCCGCTTCGATGCGGAAGGCTTTCTCACGCTGATGGATCGCCGCAAGGACATGATCATCTCCGGCGGCTTCAACGTTTATCCGAGCGACATCGAGGCGGTGCTCGTGCAGCATGAGGACGTCCTGGAAGCGGCTGTTGTCGGCGTGCCCTCGGAGCGATGGGGTGAAACTCCCGTGGGCTTCGTCGTGCCGCGTGCCGGTCGCTCGCTCGATGCGAGCTTTCTTTGCTCGTGGGCGAACGAGCGTCTCGGCAAGACGCAGGCGATCAGTGCGGTCGAAGTGGTGTCTGCGCTGCCGCGCAGCGCGATCGGCAAGGTACTGAAGCGGGAACTGCGCGACCGTTACAAGCCGCGCGCGAGCTGAGTTCGCGGGCCCGGGCGCGTAACGCCCGGGCGTCCGTCCGGCGTTACGCCGACAGGAAACCGCGGTCCTGCGAGGCGAGTGTCGCCAGCAGCGAGGATGGTTCGAACGCGGAACCGTGATTGCGGGCAAAGTCGCGCAGCCGGGCGGCAATGTTCGTAAGCCCGACCGAGTCGGCGTAGTACATCGGACCGCCCCGATGCTTCGGCCAGCCGTAGCCGTAGAGCCATACGACGTCGATGTCGGAAGCGCGCAGCGCCTTGCGTTCCTCGAGCACGCGCGCACCTTCGTTGATCAGCGGATACAGGCAGCGCTCGAGGATCTCGCTGTCGGAGATGGTCCGCGGCGTCTTTCCCTTGCGCGCCGAGAAATCGCGTACCGCCTTCTCCGTGATGGGCGAGGGCGTGGGTTTGCGATTCTCGTCGTAGTCGTAGAAGCCGGCGCGGTTTTTCTGGCCGAGTCGGCCCTGTTCGCACAGGACATCGCGGAGCGTTTCGCCACGCGAGGTCTCGCGCGACCAGCCGATGTCGAGACCGGCGAGGTCTGCCATCTGGAAGGGACCCATCGGAAATCCAAATTCGCACAGCACGCGATCGACGTCCCACGGCATCGCGCCTTCGAACAGCAGCTGCTCCGCCTGAACCTGGCGGGGATAGAGCATGCGATTGCCGACGAAGCCCGGGCAGACGCCGACGAGGACGGCGATCTTTCCAAGGCGATGGGCGAGGTCCATGCAGGTCGCGACCACGCTCTGGCTGGTCTTGTCGGCGCGCACGACCTCGACGAGCTTCATCACGTTGGCGGGCGAGAAGAAGTGCAGTCCGATCACTGCTTCCGGGCGGCGGGTGACTGCGGCGATCTCATCGACGTTCAGGCCCGAGGTGTTGGTTGCAAGGATGGCGCCCTGCTTCGCGATGGCGTCGAGGCGCGTGAATATCTGCTTCTTGACGGCCATGTCTTCATAGACCGCTTCGATGATCATGTCGCAATCGGCGAGGTCGTCCAGCGAGAGCGAGCCGCTCAGCAGGTTCATGCGGGTTTCCACATCCTGAGATGTGATCCGGCCCTTGCGTGCGCTGTTTTCGTAGTTGCGACGAACGGTGGCAAGGCCGCGCTCGAGCGCCGCTGCCTGCGTTTCGACGAGCCTGGCCGGAATGCCGGCATTGGCGAAATTCATGGCGATGCCGCCGCCCATCGTGCCGGCGCCGACGATGCCGACGCGGGCAATCGGGATCAATGAAACGTGACTGGGGATGTCCGGTACGGTCCGAGCCTGCGATTCGGCTTGCGTGATGTAGTTGGCTACCGTCGGGGTAATCGATGCAGTCATATCGGATATCCATGGATCTGCTTGCTCTGGCGGCGCAGACCCTTTCAAAAACAGTGGATAAATACAGGCCAGAATATTTCGAAAACTATAGACATCAAGCCGACATACCGTCAATTCAATTTATGAGTAACGGCGAACGCAGAAGTGAATGCGGCGGCGATGCTGCGCGGCAGAGGACGCGCAGGGCGAGGAAGGACGGGCGGCCCTGCTACTTCGTGAGCAGGCCTTCGAACAGCGGACGGGCGTAGATCTCTGCGCCGCTCTGAGCGGTGACGCCGGGTGCCCACAGATGCAGTTCGGCCGAGGCATTGATCATGGCGGTGATCATCTGGGCGGCGATCGTGGCGTCGGCTGCCCGCAGCGAGCCGTCCGCGATGCCATCGCTGCAGACGAGCGCAAACCGGCCGGAAATGCGATCGAATTCGCCGATCAGCTGGCGATGGATGTTCTCCGGCACGGACGTCAGCGCCGACGTTCGCAACAGTGGGGCGCTGCCGGTGAGCTGGTAGTTCAGCAGCGCGGCGCAGACGGAGGCGAGATTGTCGTAGCCTGTCTTCGCTGCCGCCGCCGCCGCGCGCTGCGCGTGTCGCATGACCTCGAGCGTGCGCGCAAAACAGGCTTCGACCAGATCATCCTTGGCGTCGTTGTGGTGGTAGAACGCGCCCTTGGTCACGTTGAGCTGTTCGGAGATCTTCTGAACCGACGCGCCGAGATATCCCTGTTCGTTGATGAGTACGGTCGCTGAGCGAAGGAACGTTTCGCGGCTCTCGCCCGGACGATCGCTCGTCGGGGCCGGCAATGACGGAAGTATCTGCGGCGCCCATTTGCCGCGATGATGGGCGAGACCGCTCTCGAGAATATCCAGTGCATGGTCGGCCAGGCGGCCGTAATCGTCGGTGTCGTAGTGGTCGATCCAGACGATCGACCAGAAAAGCTGCGACAGCAGCAGATGGACGCGGGCATTGCAGTGGATGCGTTCGAGATTGCTGAACTCGCGCGACTTCATCAGCAGGCTGCGGGTGCGACGGAACATCGTCTCGTAGGCCTTGCCCACGCCAGGATCGTGCACTGCACGCACGTCGTTGAACACGGCCATCTGATCTGCTTCGCCGATTACGATCCTGCGCCGGTGTTCGAAGAAGCCGCGCACGAAGATCTCCAGCGCCGCCCGAGCCGTGCGGGCGTTGTCGGCCTGGGCTGCCAGCGCATCATAGATTTCGATGGAGCGATGGAAACAGGAGGCGGCAAGTTCTTCCTTGCTGCGGAAGTAATACATCACCGCCGTCGGCACGAGATCGAGCTTGGAGGCGACATCCGCCAGCGTCATGCCCTTGACGCCTTTCTTGTTCAGCACTTCGACGGCGGCGCGCAGGATCATGTCCTTGCGCTTATGAAATTTCTTGGTGGGCTCCGGGCGAGGTCGCGTGGCCATGTTCGTCGTTGTTCTCCATGAACGCCGCCATACCGTAGCGACAAATCATGTCCGTGGCGAGTATTTTTTCACCCGGGTGTGATCGTGCGCTCCGCCAGTCAGTCATGTGCCGGGGCGGGAAAATCGCTGGCGTCAGAGCCGTTGCCGGAGAGGTGGCCCGATGCGATCCCTCGCACCGGGCCGGCATCCATCAGAAGCGATAGCGTGTCTGCAGTGTGTACATCCGCGGCGGGGCAGGGAACCCGATGCGAGTGCCGGTCTGCGCCGGCGCCTCGAACTCGTACCAGTAGTACTCCTCATCGGTTGCATTCTGCACGAGCAAACCGACGCTCCAGCCGTCTTCGCCTGCAGGTCGCAACGTTGCGCCGACATCGAGCAGTGTGCGTGAGCCCTGCTCGATGGTCGGATCGAGTGGGTTGCGCTGATGACCCGTGTAGACGACGTCCGCGCGCATCAGCAGCTCCAGCGAACTGGTGAGGCTTGCGGTATATCCAACGCCGAAGTTGCCGGAGAAGGTGGGTGCGAAGCGGTCTCCCGAGTTGTCCTGCAGGTAGGACGCGGGCGTTCCTGCGGTGGTATCGGCCGGGGTGAACACGCAGCCCGGTACCGGATCCGGGAAGTAGCGCTGGGGAATGCTGCAAGCGTTCCCAGAGTTCTCGAGAAAACGGGCGTCGAGCCAGATCATGCTCGCATTGAGCCGGAGCGCTTCCGTGGCCTGCCAGATGGTTTCGAGTTCGAGCCCTTGCGCGCGTGACTTGCCGGCGTTGCCGACGTCGAATGCGTCGCCGACCCACGTCGAGGTCTGCAGATCCTCGAACTCCTGCCTGAAGAGCGCGAAGTTCAGTGCGGCGCTGCCATCGAGCAGTCGCAGCTTGCCGCCGAACTCGTAGCCCGTGACCGTTTCGTCACGGAACGTTCTGTCGGAGGCATTCTGGCCGACGGTCGCGGAGTTGAAGCCGCCGCCTTTATGGCCCTGGGCCGCTTTCAAATACAGCATGGTGTCGGCCGTCGGATCCCACGACAGCGTGATTTCGGGCGACCAGTCCTCTTCACTGATCGTCTGCGTCAAGCCGACGCGCGAGGTGTTGATGATGCCGTTCACATTGCCCGGCAACGTGGCCAGGATGCGCGTGATCAATGCGACATCGGCGGGGCTGCCGATCAGGTTGCCGCCGCTGTCGCGTGACACATCCAGGAATCGGGTCGAGCCGAATTCGGACAGGGCGTAGCGGTCGGTCGCGGTCTTGTCTTCGCGATTCCAGCGCAGGCCGGCGGTCAGGTGCCAGGTCGGCGTGAAATCGAACGTTCCGGAGAAGTACGCGGCGATGCTCTCCGTTTCCTGATCGAGATAGCGCAGCTGCGCATAGCGCCAGTCGCTCGCCGGGCCGTCAAAGATGAGCGGGTCCGTCGGCTGCACGCCGAATGGCAGCAGGAAGACGCGAATGTCGACGTCGGTGCGGCGATCGACGTAGAAGTCGTTCTTGAAGCCATGAACGCCCAGCAGGTACTCGAAGCGATCGCCGATCTTCGAGAACAGTTGCAATTCCTGGCTGAACTGATCGAACTCCTGGGTGATCGGCTCATAGAGAAAGTCCGTCGGACTCCAGTCGACGTCGCGCTGATCTTCGGAGTCATAGCTCGAGTACCCGCTGATCGAGACCAGCCGGGTGTCGGGCGTGAACGAATACTCCATCCGGATGGCGACGTTGTTGGCTTCGACGTCCGCCGTTTCCTGCTGCTTCGAGGTCTGGTCGAAGGTTCCGGCCAGGAAGTCCGGATCGTAGGCGAGGTAGCTGCTCAGCCGGGCCTCGGGACCCACGTCTGCCGCGGTGGCGGCACACGGCCAGCCGGTTGCCATGCCAAAGCAGGTGGGACGTCCGACCTCCACGCCGTTCACGGAGGAAATGTTGAATGCCCGTCCGTAACGTTCGTACTCGGAATGTTCGAGCTTCGTGCGCATGCTGAAGGAAGCCGTGGGCGTCCACAGGAACGTGGCGCGGGCGATCCAGTCTTCGCCCTGTTCTTCACGCTCGTTGGTCAGCGTATTGCGAACGTACCCATCCTCTTCCGAGTAGCGCAGGGCGACCCGCGCGGCCAGGGTATCCGTAAGCCCGCCATTGACCACGGCGGTGTAGATCTGACGATCGATCTCGGACGTGAAGTCGGCGCTCAGATCGGCGGAGAAATCCTGGGTGGGCTGGCCGGTGGTGATCACCACCGCGCCGGCGGTCGTGTTCTTGCCGAAGAGCGTGGCCTGGGGGCCTTTGAGCACCTCGACCGATCCGATGTCGAGGAACGTGCTGCGGAACTGACGCTCGCGTCCTGCATAGATTCCGTCGATGAAGAGACCGACCGACTGGTCGAAACCGAAGTTCAGGCCGGTAGCGAAGCCGCGAATGCTGATGGAGGTCTGTTCGCCGCCCTCGCGCACACTGAATCCCGGCACATAGGCGGAGAGCTGATCGAGGTTCTGCAGCGACAGTTCGCGAATGGTCTCGGAGGAGACGACGGAAACGGCGACGGGAACATCCTGAAGGCTCTGCGGGCGTCGCTGTGCGGTGACGAGGACTTCTTCGAGCGTCCGGCCGCTTCCCTCGGCGGCTAGGACCAACGGCGAGGACAGTGTCAGCGCCGTTGCGGCAACGGCAATTGACGAGACAACGGGTCGATTTACGCGCTCTGTGGTCGGGCGCGCTGTTATGTGCGTCTTCATGTGACCCCCTGAATTGGTTTGTTTTACTGAATGATCGTCGGCATACCACGTGTGCAATTTGGACGTCGGGAACATACCACCAATTCAGTTGACTAGTCCACAAGAGAAGGAGCGGGGGAAAGAGAAGCCACAGCAATACGAGCAAACGATGCTGTTCCGGAGCCGGGGCGAGACCGGATGCGGGTCATCCAGCGGACCCGCCCAAGCCGGCCGGCAGCTCTTCGATGCGGCAGCGCTTTGTCGACCGGTACGACAAAAATGAGAACTATGTCGACATGAACGCCGGTTTTTTCCGGGGAATCCCTGTACCCGGGTCTTGAATTATTTTTTGAGCGAGTGGTATGTTGGCAACAACAACCACAAACGATCAGGGCGGCCGTGTCGGTCGCGACGAGGGGGGAATCAGTCATGCGATTGAAGATTGCTACCGTTGCCATGTTTGCCGCAGCTGCGCTTGCTGCCTGTGGGGGGGGAGGGGGCGGAGGAGGAGGCGGAACAACGCCGCCGCCACCGCCGGTCACCGACACCACGCCGGACCCATTTACCTTCGTGGCGCGAACGAACGTCGCCGTCAGTACGCCGGTGGAGTCTTCGACCGTCACCATTTCCGGTATCAACTCCGCGGCCCAGATCAGCGTGACCGGGGGCGAGTACTCCATCAACAACGCGGCCTATACCAGCGCCAACGGCACGGTGAACAACGGTCAGCAGGTTGCGGTGCGCGTCACGTCGAGCTCGGCGGCAAATACCGCGGTGAGCGCCACGTTGACGGTGGGTGGCGTGAACGCCGTGTTCAGCGTTACGACGGCCGCAGTGACGAGCGGTGAGCCGCTGCCCATCGGTTCGCAGAACTGGTCGATGTTCGGTCACGACTATGCCAACACCCGGGCCTCGAAGGACGAAACCATCGGTGCGACGCACGTGGCGAACCTGCGAGTCGCGCACCGCGTCCCCGGTGCGGGCGTTTCGAGCACGCCGGCAGTGGCGGATGGCGTCGTGTATTTCAGCGACTACGCCGGCTGGCTGAAGGCGGTCAATGCAGAAACGGGTGCCGACATCTGGGCCACGCGACTGCAGAACTCGATGCTGACGCCGTCGCCCTTCGTGGCGGGCGACAGTGTCTACATCGCCGGCGACAACTCGAATGTCTATTCGGTGGAGCGCGCGACGGGGAAGCTGCGCTGGACCTCCAAGATCGAGACGACCCCGTACAACCGGATCTGGTCTTCGCCCGTCGTCGTGGGCGACACGCTCCTCATCGGCGCGGCTTCCTACCAGGTCTTTTTCGCGGCCACGCCGTTGTTTCGCGGTTCCGTGGTCGCGCTGAATGCCGCGAACGGCGAAGAGAAGTGGCGCCTCTCCGTCTGCCCGCCCGAGTCGTGCGGCGGCGGCGTGTCGGTGTGGTCGAGCGTGGCCGTGGATCCGGAGCTGAAGCTCGCATACATCGGCACCGGACAGGCCTACTTCACGCCGGCCGGTCCGTACTCCGATGCGCTGCTCGCCATCAACTACGAGACGGGCGCGCTCGTCTGGCATCACCAGATCACCGCGAACGATGTCTACACCATCAACGGCGGCACCCTCGACCGCGACGTCGGCGCCGCGCCGAACCTGTTCGAGGCCACGGTCAACGGCACGGTGCGCAAGCTCGTGGGCGTCGGCGACAAGGGCGGCCACTACACGGTGGTTGATCGGGTAACGGGCGAGCGGGTGTGGCAGCGCACCGTGGATCCGCGCACGCCGTCCGGCAGTCCGATCGGTGGTGTGATGGGTACGCCGACGGTCGCGAACGGCCGGATCTACTTCACGAACAACACGTCGACGGTCGGTACGGGTCGGTTCGACGCGCGGCCGGGCACCAGTTCGGCCTTCGCGCTCGACGCTGCCACCGGCGATGTGGTGTGGAGTCTGAATCTTCTCGCGGGCAGCTTCAGCGGCAACACCGTGGCGAACGGCTTGCTGTACTTCATCACGTGGGATGGCCAGTTGCGCGTCGTCGACGCAACCAACGGCACGCTGCTGCACTCGATGCCGGTGGGTGCGCAGGTCGGCAGTTACGATACAGCCGCAGAAGGATTCCCGAACGGCTCGACCAGCGGACCGGTGGTTTCGAACGGACGCATCTATGCCGGGTACGGTTGGACCTGGGGCGCAAACGTTGCCGGCGGACTGGCGATTCTCGAGTCCGATGCAGTTCCGCCTCCTCTGCGTTGGACGGCAAGCTGTCCTGCCGACTTCACGCCGAAGGATGGCCTCAACTCCGGCTTCATGTCGGATGGCTATTCGCGCAGTTTCCGCATCCTTCCCGCAACGGATGGCGACGGTCCGCGGCCGGTATTCGTCTCTCTTACGGGCACCGCGGAAATGGAAACGGATTTCATGCGTGCGACATTCATCGACCGGCTGCCTGCGAAAGGATTCACGGTCATCTCGCCGGTGAGAATCTGCGCGGCGAACGGCAACAACTCCGTGTGCGGATCCGGCACGGTCACCACGCAGGATGGCCGCACCTGGGAGCCATGGTTCGACGGTGTTGCCCAGGGCAACGTGGCGCAGTATCAGGATGCAGGTACTGACGTGCGCTTCTTCGAGCGGATGGTGAAGTGCGCCGCGACGCGTTACGAGATCGACCAGACGCGGATCTACATCGGCGGCATCTCCGCCGGCGGCACCGCGACGAATCGCGCATTGACCTTCAGCTCCGGATTCTTTGCGGGCGGTGCGCCTGCCTCCGGCGAGTGGTATCGAACGGACGGCGTGCCCATCACCACCGAGAATGTGGGCGATGCAATCATCGACGGACGTGTGGCGCCGAGGCCGCTCGATCGTTCCGCAGAGGCGCTGCAACCATCGATCAACATCGTGCTGTGGGGCGGTGCCACCGACAAGTGGTATCTCAACGGCGCGACCGGTCCGCTGATCGCGAACTACAACCCGTCAACGAAGCTCGCGGCCAATTACTTCGCCAGCCAGTCGAACGTCGTCACCGTGTCGTGCACGCACGATCTGAACTACCTGCCGCCGATCGGCGGACATCTCTGGCCGCGCAGCCAGGCGATAACGGAGTGGGTGGCGACCACGCTGGCATCCCATCCGAAGGGCACGCCGCGCGATGCGTTCTCGCTGCCGCTCACGCCGGAGGGACTGACCTGCGTCCTGGGAAGTTTCCAGGACCACTAGAGGTGGCAGGAGAGGACTGGAAGTAGCTGAAAACTTGTCATTCCCGCGTGGGCGAGGATCTCAGTGACCCCCGAGATCCAAGCCCGCGCGGGGGTGGCAGGCCGTGAAGGGGTTCAGACGCTCGCGCGTTCGTGGAACTGCCAGATGCGGCCGCCGTCGACGACCAGGTCATGGCTGTTGACGAAGCTGCCTTCGTCGCTGGCGAGGAACAGCGCGGCATTCGCGATGTCGATGCTCTGTCCCGAACGCGGCAGCGGCGTGGCGCGTGCAAGGTTCTGCTCGAGCTTCGCCTGCTTGCGACGATTGTCTTCATCGCTCAGCTGGCTCGCGCGCGCCGAGCCGCCCCAGAAGATCGGGGTGGCGATTGCGCCCGGCGAAATCGCATTGACACGGATGTTGTAGGCGCCGAGTTCGACACCCGCGAGATGGGTGAGCTGCGACACCGCGGCTTTCGCTGCCGAGTACACCAGGTCGCCCTGTCCGGCGCGATGGGCCGCGATGCTGGCATTGTTGATGATGCTGCCGCCGCCGTGATCCTTCATGACGCGCGCAGCGTGCTTCATGCCGAAGATGACACTGCCGACCAGCAGCTGCAGTCCGTCGCGGACGGCCTCTTCGGTAACGTTCTCGAGTTTGCAAGGAGTCGCGGCGCCGGCATTGTTGAACATGCAGTCGAGCCGGCCGAATCGCTTGACCGCGGAGTCCACGATGCGTGCGATATCCGCCTCGCGCGTGACGTCGGCGGGTTCGAAGACGACGCGTTCGCCCAGTTCCCGTGCCAGTGATTCGCCCTTGGCGACGGTGCGCCCGGCAATGAGCAGGCGGGCGCCTTCTTCGGCGAAGCGGCGTGCGGTCACTTCGCCGATCCCCCTGGTCGCGCCCGTGATGATTACTGTCTTGCCTTCCAGTCTGCCTGCCATCGAAGTTCTCCAGGTGAGTTGCGTGGTGTGGATGGGATCGAGCGACCGGCGCCGTCTTCGGCTGTGCGCTTTCTGGTGCAGCGCAGTGACTACGATGCGCAGGAGCGCAGCAATGCGACCGGCGCCGGTGGAGGCGGGCACTCTATGCAATGGTCTTCGGCCCGGTCAATAGAGGGGCGGACGGCCAGACAACGAAACAATCAACTGACTGATTCTGTCGCTGCAGGTGTCCATCATTTGATGGCGAACCCAGCCGGCACTATCATCCGCGCCGCCCGTGAACGCCTGACGGAATCATCATGACCGAGACTTCGAATCACCCGGAACCTCTTTGGCGACCCGATGAAGCGCGCATCGCCAGGGCGGGGATAACCCGCTACCGGCGCTGGCTGAAGGAGCGCCATCGGCTCGAATTTGCCGACTACGAGGCCCTGTGGCGCTGGTCGGTCACGGAGATCGAGGCATTCTGGCGTTCGATCTGGGAGTTCGGCGAGGTCATCTCGCATGCGCCGTACACCCAGGTGCTGGAGGCGCGCTGCATGCCGGGCGCCAAGTGGTTTCAGGGCGCAACGCTGAATCACGCCGAACATGCGTTGCGTCACGCCCGGGTGGAGGGAATGCGCAACGAGCCGGCGATCATCTTCCAGTCGGAAGTGCACGAACGCCGCGAAGTGTCCTGGTCGCAGCTGGCCGCCGGAGTCGGTGCGCTGTCGGCGACGCTGCGAGGTCTTGGCGTGCAGCCCGGAGACCGGGTCGCCGCCTACCTGCCGAACATTCCGGAGACCATCGTCGCGCTGCTGGCCACGACCAGTTGCGGCGGTGTCTGGTCATGCGCCTCGCCGGACATGGGAACGACCGGCGTGCTCGACCGGTTCGGTCAGATCGAACCGACTGTGCTGTTTGCGGTGGATGGCTATCGCTACGGCGGCAAGGATTACGACCGGCGCGCCGTCGTCGCGGAGCTGGTACGCCAGCTGCCGAGTCTGAAGGCCGTCGTTTTCGTTCCGTATCTCAATGCCGCGGCGAGTCTCGACATTCCGCCCTCGGACGGGCACGGCGTGACGGTGGTGTCGTTCACGGCGGCGACGGCGCAAAGCACCGCGCCGGAGTTCACGCCCGTTCCCTTCGATCATCCGCTGTGGATCGTGTATTCCTCCGGAACCACGGGGATGCCCAAGCCGATCGTGCATACCCACGGCGGCACGATCCTCGAAGTGCTGAAGACGGGGGCGTTGCACACGGACGTGGACAGCCACGACCGGATGTTCTGGTACACGTCCACGAGCTGGATCATGTGGAACTTCGTGGCGAACACATTGCTGTCCGGCGCCACGATCCTGCTGTTCGACGGCAACCCGGGTCATCCCGATCTCACGACGCTGTGGCGCTTTGCCGCACGCGAGCGCGCCACGTTCATCGGCGTGAGTCCGGCATTCATCGGCATGTGCATGAAGGCGGATCTGCGGCCGGGGCAGCAGTTCGATCTCGGTGCGCTGCGTTCGGTCGGCGCGACCGGTTCGCCGCTGCCGGCCGAGGGTTATCGCTGGGTCTACGAGCACGTCAAGGCGGACGTCATGCTGGCCGTGATCTCGGGCGGAACGGATCCGGGCGCGTGCTTCCTGACGTGCTGCCCGGTGCTGCCGGTCTATGCCGGCGAGATGCAGTGTCGCGAACTGGGCGTGGCGACGTTCGCCTACGACGACGCAGGCAACGAAGTGATGGACGAGGTCGGCGAACTGGTGATGACACAGCCGATCCCCTGCATGCCGCTCAAGTTCTGGAACGATCACGATGGCTCGCGCTATCGCGACAGCTACTTCGACGTCTACCCCGGCGTGTGGCGGCATGGCGACTGGCTGCGCCTGATTCCGCGGCCCGAGGCCGTCACGGGAATCATCTACGGACGTTCGGATGCGACGATCAACCGTCACGGCATCCGCATGGGCACCAGCGAGATCTACCGGGTCATCGAGGCAACGCCGGAAGTTGCCGATTCGCTGGTGGTCGACCTCGAATACCTCGGCGGCGAGTCATTCCTTGCATTGTTCGTCGTGCTGCGAGGCGGGGCGGCTGCCGATCCGCAACGGGCGGGCGCAGCGTCCGCATCCGGCGTCACGGATGAGCGCGCGCGCGGCGTCTCCGATGAGTTGCGATCACGGCTGTTCGCCGCCGTGCGCACGCAGCTTTCCGGGCGTCACGTGCCCAATGACGTGTTTGCGATTTCCGAAGTGCCGCGCACGCTGTCGGGAAAGAAGCTTGAGGTGCCGGTACGCAAGATCCTTCTCGATCACCCGATCGAGAAGGCGGTCAATCGCTCCTCGATGACGAATCCCGCCGCGCTCGACTGGTTCATTCCTTTGGGGGTGGCGCGCGGCGCCGACCTGCAGGCGCGACGCGCGGGATAGGGGTTACTTCGGTCCTTTCTCCGGGCGCCAGCCGTAGGGCTCGCGCCCGCCGATCAGGCCCGCGCGTACGCGCTGCTTCAGCAGCGGACGCGGGCGGAAGCGTTCCCCATAGGCTTCCTGCAGGATCTCCTGAACCTGCAGGCACAGGCTGGAGGTCGTTGCGTCCATGAGTTCGAACGGACCGATGGGATGCCCGAGACCGAGCTTGCAGGCGGTATCGATGTCTTCGGGGGTGGCGACGCCTTCCTCGACGAGCCGGATCGCTTCGATGACGAAGGCATGCAGCACGCGGTTGATGGCGAATCCCGTGACGTCCTTGACGCGGATCGGCGCCTTGCCCAGATCGCGGGCGAGCGCGAGTGCGGTTTCGAGCGTTTCCTCGCTGGTGTCGAAGGCCGGAATCACCTCCACCAGCTTCATGCGCGTGACCGGCGAGAAGTAATGCATTCCCAGGAACCGGGGCCGGCGCGATTCGCTCACCTGCGAGGCCAGCGTGGAGATCGGCAGGGTCGACGTATTGCTCGCGATGATGCACTGCGGCGCGCACACGTTGTCGAGCTGCTTCAGCACGGCCGACTTGATGTCGATGCTTTCAAAGACGGCTTCGGTGACGATGCCGCAGTCGGCGAAGCGCTGCAGGTCGGTCGTCGTTTCGATCCGCGCAAGTGCCGCCTTGTCTTCGGGCTTGTAGAGTCCACGCGAAATGCCCTTGTCCATCAGCGCCGACAGCCGCTGCGATGCTGCGTCGAGCTTCTCCTGCGTGGTATCGGCAAGGATGACCTGCCGGCCCGAGAGTGCGTACACCAGCGCGATTTCCGCGCCCATCAATCCGGCGCCTACGACGCCTGCCCGGTTGCTCATGAGTTTCTCCGAAAACAAACCATTCGTTCAAAAGGTGAGTGATTGTAAAGCTGAAGATCGCTTAATGAAGCAGTCAGTTGCCATGAAAAGAAAATACCCTATACTCAAAATTCACAATCGCAAGACCGATCGGCGCTCCGTGGCCGACGGTACCAACGGCAAGGGGGAATCCATGAATCAGTCCTTGGGCGTTCTTCGCCTGGCGCGCGGCGTGGTCGCGCTGGCCCTGGCTTCTGTTGCGTCCGGGTGCTCCAGCACCGGCGCCGATCGTACCGCGGCGACACCCGCGCAGGCCGCAAGTGTGGCGTCCGAGTCCGTCAAATGGGAATGCCCCGCGGGCTACGAGGTCAAGGAAGGCCTGAACGTGGACTTCCCGCACAAGGGAATGAAGCGCGCATTCATCGTCTATCCGGCAAAGAACGTTTCGGGTCCGGCGCCGGTCTGGGTACCGATGACGGGCAGCGTCGAATCGACGAACGACAATCTGACGGTCGCCCGCAGCGGCGCCAACTCGCTGCTCGCCGATCACGGCTACACGGTGATCGCGCCGGTGCGTGCCTGCGCCAATCAGGATCCGAACATCCGCGGTCAGGTCTGCAATGGCCCCGGCAGCAACGGCTGGAACTGGAATCCGTGGTTCGAAGGCCGTGCGGCGGGTCCGAGCGGCGAGCGCTGGAAGAACGACGAGGGTCCGGACTCCTCGTTCCTCGTCGCGATGGTTCAGTGCGTTGGCACGAAGTACAAACTCGATGGGCGCCGCCTGTTCCTCGGCGGCATTTCATCGGGCGGTACCATGACGAACCGGGCACTGCTGTTCCGCTCGGACTTCTGGGCTGGCGGCCTGCCGATTTCGGGTGAGTGGTACGTGACGAAGGACGACGGTACGCCGCTGTCGTTCGATGATGCCCGCGCCGCCGTTGCCGCTGCGCCGACCAAGATCCATCAAGGACGCGTCGGTCCGTATCCGCTGCCTGCCAAGGTCGGACCGATGATCGTCATGACGGTGTGGGGCGGCGAGAACGATCTGTGGAACTGCACGCGTCCCGACGGCACGCGATTCCTCTGCTCCGACTATCGGCCGACCACCCAGGCCGGATCGAACTTCTTCAGCGCCCAGCCCAACGTCGTCCACGTCGCGTGCAGTTCGACGCACGGTCACATGTGGCCGCAGCTGAAAACCCAGGAGTTCAATCGCTGGGCACTCGACACGCTGGCCTCGTATCCCAAGGGTTCCGATCCCCGCAGCTTCAAGCTGACACCGCCGCCCGAAGGCTACCAGTGCCACGTCGGCGCGTTTACCGGTCTCTACTGAAGCGCGACGGAGAATCACCCATGCAACAGAGCATCGAGCGAAACCAGGTGCCGACTTCATCGCGCTTTTTCTGGGGCGCCGTCCTGGCCGTCATTGCGCTGGGGAGCGCGTCGGCCGCAGAACTGAATCTGCCCGACGGCGCTGCGCTGTACCGCACCCGATGCGGCACCTGTCACGACAATCCGCAGGATCGAACGCCAGCGCGCGATGTGCTCGCACGCAATTCGCCCGCTTTCATCATGACGGCCATGAACGGAGTCATGGCGCCGATGGCCGCGGGATTGAGCGACGCGGAGAAGCAGGCGATCGCCCTGCATCTGGGGGCGAAGCCGGCAGGCGGCGCGAGGGAGATCGATCCGCACGCCATCTGGGGACCGCCGTCCGCCTCGATGCCGCTCGACGGTCCGAAGTGCAAGGGAAAGATTCCGCCGATCGACCTGAGCACGCCCGATCAGTGGAATGGCTGGGGTGCGGGCATCACCAATGCACGCTTCCAGGCAAATCCTGGGCTGACCGTGGCCGACGTGCCGCGCCTGAAAGTGAAGTGGGCGTTCAACTATCCCGGTTCGAAGAACGGCCAGGCCACCGTCGTCGGTGACCGTCTGTTCGTGACGAGCATGTCCGGCGCGGTCTACGCGCTGAATGCGAAGACCGGTTGCGTGTACTGGCGTCACGATGCCGCCGCCGCCACGCGCAGCAGCGTCCACGTGGTCGAGTTGCCTGCAGGTGCGCCCGCGCGGCATGCGATCTTCATCTCCGACTGGACCAAGGCTGCCGTGGCGCTCGATGCGCAGACGGGCAAGCAGCTGTGGAAGACGACGATCGACGACCAGCCCGGCGTGCAGATGACGGGCTCGCCGACCTATCACGACGGCAAGCTGTTCGTGCCGATCTCTTCGGGCAATGAAGCGTTCGCCACCAACGATCAATGGGAGTGCTGCAAGTTCCGCGGCGCACTCGTTGCGCTCGATGCCTTCAGCGGCAAGGTGCTGTGGAAGACCTATACGACGCCGAAGGAGCCGGCGCCGTTCCGTCTGAACAAACTCGGCAGGCAGATGTGGGGTCCCGCCGGCGGCTCGATCTGGTCGGCGCCGACCATCGATACCAAGCGCGGCCTGGTGTACGTGTCGACGTCGAACTCCTATACCGAGGTGCATCACGAGGGTTCGGATGCAGTGATCGCCATGGAGATCGAGACGGGCAAGATCCGCTGGGTCAACCAGGTCACGAAGGACGACAACTACATCATCGGCTGTCCGCGGGCGGCGAACTGTCCGGAGAAAGTAGGGCCGGATTTCTCGCTCGGCAACTCGCCCATCCTGCACACGCTGCAGGACGGCCGTCAGTACATCGTCGTGGGCCAGAAGTCCGGTGCGGTGTACGCCATGGACCCGGACAACGACGGTGAAACGATCTGGATGCGCCGCGTGAGCCCCGGCAGCGAACTCGGCGGCGTGGAATTCGGCATGGCCGCGGATGCCGAGAACGTCTACGTCGGCATCTCCGACGTGATCACCCGCAATGGCGGCAAGCCCGGCGTGTATGCGCTGCGCATCCGCGATGGCGCGGACGTATGGGCTTTCCCGGCGCCGCGCACGCCCTGTCGCTGGAAAAACATCTTCTGCCACCCGGCCGTGTCGCAGGCGGTGACCGCCATTCCAGGCGCCGTGTTCGCAGGTTCGATGGACGGACATTTCCGCGCCTTCTCGACCACCGACGGCAAGGTGCTGTGGGAATTCAATACGGCCGCGGAACCGTACAAGACCGTGGCAGGCAAGCAGGCGGATGGCGGCGTCATGGACGGCGCAGGTCCCACGATTGCGGGCGGCATGGTGTACGTGCACTCCGGCTATGCAGGCCGCTCGACGCAGAACGCGGGCGATCTGCGCGGTCGCGAAGGCAATGTCCTGCTGGCGTTCTCGGTCGACGGAAAATAGCGACGGATATGCGCGTGGAGCCGCGTGCAAATGCACGCGGCTCCACGCGTGATCATTGGCTCGCTAGCGCCTGGCCTGCGACGCCCAGCTCAGCGCCGCCCGGAATTCTTTATCCAGGTTGCCAAAGTCAGGCGCCCCTGACTGCATGAGATTGTGCCCTGCATTGGGCACCCTTCTGACCGTCAGGTCCCGCCCCGCAGCCATGAGCTTGGCCACGGCTATTTCTTGGGAGAGCGCCGGCACTGCCTCGTCATGGGTGCCGAATGCCAGGTAGAAACGAGCGCGGCTGCGTAGCAGCTCCTCAGCGGGATCCACACGGAAGAAAGACGCCCATCGCTTGTAGGAATGTCCCCAGGCGAATGAAGTAGCGCTGGTCGGATCGGCCGCGATCGCTCGCGCCTGATTGTCGACGTCGGTGAGGCAGGTCGAAACATCGAAGCACCGCTGATAGGAAAGGCTGATGAAATCGAAGAGCTGGGTGGTTCCGGATCCTCCGATCGATATGACGTCGGTGATTCGATCGTCATGACCGGCGAGCAGCGCACCCATCACGGCGCCTTCCGAGATCCCGAAAACGACTGTCCGCGATTTATCGACCCAGGGAAGTCGCCGGGCGTCATCGAGACTGGCCCGCAGCGCTTCCAGCCAGCTCTCCGCCGTGAAATCCGCGTTGAAATCCGCGCTGCAAGACTGTGCGGTGCCCGGATCCTGGCCGGGAGCAACACCCGCAAAAGGTTTCTCGACCGACAGCACGGTGAAACGACCTTCATTCCCGAACGGAAGAAGATTGAACAGGGTGCTGTACGCGCCGCCGGGCTGGATGTTCATCACCGGAACGCACCCAGAGCCCTGGATCATGAGCAGAAGTGGCGCCGGGTTCTTCGGACGGCTGACGTAGTAAGTGATGTTGCGGCCCAGTTTGTCCTTGATCTGACGTGCTTCGAAGGCGGTGCCCGGTACAGGGGCGATGCGCTCGTCAGTCGCAGCCGACCTTGCCTGAACGGCTGGTATCGAAAACAGGAGCACCGCAAACATCGCGCCATGCAGGTAAATGCGCATACAGGTTTTTCCTCGTCCTTTTGGGGTATGTAATCTTCATAGCAGCAACCCGGAAATTTCAGCCGCACCTGCGTCGTGCGACGCTATAAGAAACATCATGAATGCAGTCATGAGCGACTCGGTCCCGCCGGGCAGGGACATCATCGTCGTCAACGGTGCGGATGAAGAGATCGGTCAGGATTTCAAGGCAGCCGTGCATCAGGGCGACGGCATCCTGCATCGCGCCTTCTCCGTGTACCTGTTCGATCCGCAGTCCCGTCTGCTCCTGCAGCAGCGCAGTGAGCTGAAGCCCTTGTGGCCCGGCTACTGGTCGAACAGCTGTTGCAGCCATCCGCGGCCGGGAGAGGCGACACGCGAGGCCGCTGCACGCCGCCTGCGCGAAGAGCTGGGATTGATCCGCGTCCAGTCGCTGTCGTTCCTGTTCAAGTTCCAGTATCACGCGCGCTACGGTCAGTTCGCCGCCGAGCATGAAGTGTGTTCGGTGTTCGCGGCTGTGGCGGATCAGCCTGCAAGCATCGATCGCAGCGAGGTCGCGCAGACTTGCTACGTCGAAGCAGGTCTTCTCGACCGGCAATTGCATGACCGTCCGCAGCAATACACGCCGTGGCTCCACCTGGCATGGAAAAGAATTCGCGCGGATCACTGGGCCGCGATCGACCGGATGGTGGGCGAGGCGGCCTGAACTCAGTCGCCGCGGACGTAGCGCTGGCCCAGTCGGGTCAGCGCCGTTGCGATCACGCCGGCCACCAGCCAGACCGGCGATACCAGGTGGGCCAGCACGATGCCGTCGACCAATGGCATCGCTGCAATCAGCCAGGGAACGACGGGCCATCCGTAGCGGCCGCCGGGCGCCCGATGCTCGGCGCGCGCAACGACCGTGAGCACGACGACGTAGATCGTCTGCAAGGCCGCAGCGAGCCACACTGCCGCATTCACGCTGCCGGTGAGAGACAGGGCGGTCACGATGTAGACCATCAAGCGCGCGGCGCCCATGACGAACACGGCCGCAGGATGCTGCTTGTGATAGGCGTTGTAGATCCAGATCACGCCGAGAAGTCCCATGCCGCCGCCGAGGCCCTGCGGCGAGGGCGCCGTTGCAAGCAGCGCAAAGCCCGTGAGGAAGAGCAGTGCCATCGTCGTCTGCGCCGCCGTCCTGCTCAGGCGCCCTGCAACGATCGGCCGGTATGGCTGATGAACGCGATCGAAGGCGAGATCGCACAGATCGTTCATGGCCATGCCGCCGCAATAGAAGCACGAGAGCGCAATGGCCAGCGTGACGATCTGCCAGGCCGGGGCATCTGCAGCGCTCAGCAGGGCCGCCGCCAGCACGTTCATCCACACGGTCGGAAGATTGCTGGCGCGACACAGGGCGAGGAGCGACTTGAGGCTCATGGCGTGAACACGTGGGACAGCAGGGTTTCGCAGACCTGCTGCGCCGGCAGTGTCCCGTCCGGCACGAGTCGCGGCTCGGAGCTGATGAACACCGGTGCGTCTGCGCTGTCGCTGACGGCGAGGCCGTGCGATCCGCGCACCAGGCTCGCATCGAGCGGAATGACATCCATGACGTAGCGCATGCCGAGCGCCTTGCGGGCGAGTATGGACCCGACCTTGAGAAGCGGCCACGAAATGGCCGGATCCATGAACAGTTCCACCGGGTCGTACCCCGGCTTGTTGTGAATGTCGACCAGGCGCGCGTAGTCGGGTGCGCGGTCGTCGTCCATCCAGAAGTAATAGGTGAACCAGCTGTCGGGTTCGGCGAGCAGGACCAGGTCGCCGGAGCGTTCGTGGTCCAGACCGTAGTGCTGCTTGCCCGGCTCATCCAGGACCGCGGCGACACCCGGAATCTCCGCGCACCGCTTGGCGACGGCAGGGACGTCCGCCTTGTTGCGCACATATATATGTGCGATCTGATGGTCGGCGACCGCGAATGCGCGCGAGGCGCCGGGATCGAGGTACTCCCGCCCCAGGTCCCGCTTGGTTTCCACCCAGCCGGCTGACCGCAAATGGCGGTTGATGTGCACGGGCCGATCTACCGGCGTGATGCCGTATTCCGACAGGAGCACGATGCGCACGCCGCGCGCCGTCAGGAAGTCGATCAGGTCGCCGCATACCGTGTCGATCTCGCGCAGATCCCTGGCGATGTTGCCGTGAGGGCCGACCCGCTGCAGGCAGTAGTCCAGATGCGGCAGGTAGATCAGCTGCAGGGTGGGGTTGAAACGTTCCTCGACCGCTCGCGCCGCCGCGGCAATCCAGGCGCTGGAACGGATGCTCGTTCGCGGCCCCCAGAAATCGAACAGCGGAAACTGTCCCAGCTGTTCTCGCAGTTCATCGCGCAGCACTGCGGGTTGCGTGTAGAAGTCCGGGAGCTTGAGTCCGTCGGCACAGTACAGAGGGCGCGGAGTCAGCGTGACGTCCGCGCTCGTCGCCATCGCGTACCACCAGAAAGTGTTCGCGCAGGTGAACTGCGGATCGCGCTGCCGGGCGTAGTCCCAGATGCGCGGCGACTGGATCAGGCGATTGCTCTGACGCCAGAGCAACACCTGATCGAGTTCGCGAAAGTACCAGCCATTGCCGACGATGCCGTGATCGCGCGGTGTGCGCCCGGTGAGGAATGTGGCCTGCATCGAGCACGTCACCGCAGGCGTGATCGTTTCAATCGTCGCGATGTTCGCGGCGAACGCGTTCAGCCGCGGCGTTTCCGGCCCGAGGTGTCGGCGCGTCAGGCCGACGACGTTAATGACGGCGGTGCGATGCATCGTGCAGTTTTTCGGTGACCCAGCGAAGTTCCCGCACGATCGATGCGCCGATGGAATCGGATCGCAGCGACGCAGGCAAGACGCCGAAGCTGTAGGTTTCGACTTCCAGCGGCAGGTCCGGATCGAGCTGCGGCAGCAATTCGTCGAGAAAGAACCGGGTCGTGCCGACGCTGCCCAGGTGATCCAGGAAGACCGGCACATGGAAATGCACGCGGACTTCCTCCGCGCGTTCGCCGCGCGCCAGCCATCGTGCGAGGTCGGGCAGATCGCAGAAGCGCGCGAGCGTGCCGCGCGTCGTGAGTGCGACGGCCTGGTGCAGGTACGTGGGCTCGTCGAACTGCATCAAGGCAGCGATCTCGCCGCCAATGGCTCGCAGCGCCGAGGAGACCTGCACTTTGGCGATGGTGATTCCCGCCTCGCGCAGTTGTGCGAGAACGCGGTCGGGGCGCTCGAACTCGACCGCCTGGTGGCAACAATCCAGGCAGATGCCCACGTGCTCGGCGAGGGCGCCGGGAAAATTCATGCGCGAGAAGAACTGAACCACCTCGGTGGTCGTCTCGAGCATGCAGTGAGGTTCCGGCTCGATTGCCAGCCGGATCAGCGGGCCGCCGCGATCGCGGATGAGCGCGAGATGAGCGAGTGTGTCGAGAAGATTCTTTCGCACCGGCGACCAGTGCTCGTCGAGAAAACGGTCGCGGAAGGCGATCGGCACCGTGGAGATCGATCCCGTCTCGGTCGGTGCCAGCCACTGCGCCAGGATGTCGGCGAGCTGCATGGTGTAGCGGGCGCGCTCGGCGTGGCGCCAGTCCGGCTCGTACACCGCGTGCTTCACGGTGGTTCCGTGAAAGACGCCGTAGGGGAAGCCGTTGACGGTCGCCACGCGGCAGCCGTGAGCATCGAGCCAGTCGCGGAAGCTGTGGATGGATTCGTCGGTGAGTTCGCTCGCGGCCTGCGCCGACAGGCGCAAGCCGAGCGGAAACGCGGCAGCCGGGGCCAGCTCGGCCTTTACCGCCAGCGCATGATCGTGAAGATTGCGCAGGACGTCGTTCCAGGACTCTCCGGGATGGATGTTGCTGCAGTAGGTGAGGACGCGAGGCCGACTCACGCAAGAATCCGTCGTTCGGCTGTCGCCCTCGACGCGTCGATCTCGCGCAGTTCCTCGATGCAGCGGCTCATCAGCGGCACATCGATCGTGTCCACTTCGATGCCGTCGCCGATGCCGCGCAGCAGGGTGATGCACAGGGCGCCGCCCAGGTGTTCGCGGAAGTCATTCAGCGCTTTGGCAACGTCGAGACGATCGAACCCTGCATCGTTCAGCGTGAAGCCGATATCCGTGAGGATGGCGTAGATGGCGTGCCACTCGCTCTGGCTCAGCATGCCGCAGCGGAACGAGTAGAGCGCATCGAGCGCAATGCCGATGGCGACGGCTTCGCCGTGACGCAGCCGTCCCTGGGAAATCTCTTCGAGCCGGTGCGCCGACCAGTGACCGAAATCGAGCGGACGCTGGCTGCCGCGTTCGAACGGATCGCCGCCATTGCGGATGTGGGCGAGATGCAGGCTGGCGCAGCGCACGATGACTTCCTCGAGCACGGCGGTGTCGAGCCGCGCGAGTTCGCGATGGTGCGTCTGCATGTAGTCGAAGAAGCTGCGATCCCGAATGAGGGCCACCTTCACGGCCTCGGCGAGACCTGCCCGACGGTCCGCGACCGGCACACTGGCGAGCAGCGCGAAGTCGTTGACGACCGCGTGGGGCGGAACGAACGTGCCGAGGAAGTTCTTCCGGCCATGCCAGTTGATCGCATTCTTGACGCCGACGCCGGCATCGTTCTGGCCGAGCACGGTGGAAGGCATGCGGATCAGCCGGATGCCGCGGTGCGCCGTCGCCGCCGCATAGCCGATGGCATCGAGCATCGCGCCGCCGCCCAGCGCCACGACATAGCTGTGACGGCACAGACCGAGCGTCCGCGAGTACTCGTAGAGCGCGTTGACTTCGAGCGGATCGTTCTTGATGACCTCGCCGCCGCGGACGACCCACGGCGACCGGACCAGCTGCAATGCATCCGCATGCGCGGTTGCGTACGCCTCCATCGCGGCGACGAGCTGCGGATTGCCCCGGGTCACTCCTTCGTCCACGACCATCAGAACACGGGCCCGCCGCGCTCCTTCCTCGCTGATGAGGTCACGAAGCAGCAGGTTGTCCGCAGCGAAGGCGTCCCGGGTGAAGCACACCCGGTACTGATAGCGAACATCGAAATGCTGTTCGATCTGCAGTCGCATCGTCAGTGTGCTCCGAGATCGATCCGCGAGATGAATCCCTGCAGCGGCACGGCGTTCGTGCCTTGCGGAATCTTGCGGCCGGGGGTTCCCATGCCTTCGCTGACCAGCAGGGCGTCGCCCTGCAGCAGGATGTTGGTGGGCGCGTCGAGGCCGGTCGCGATCACGACGACTTCGCGACTGTTGCGGTCGATGCGCAGCAGCCGGCCGGAGAACCGCTTGAATCCGCCATGACTCGTACCCTGCCACATCTGTTCGCGCTTCTGCAGCGGATCCAGGAATTCGTCGCAGAACTCGAGAATGTAGATGCGACCGTCCTTGTCGACGACGAGATCGGTCGGCACCGTGAGACCCGTGACGACGTCTGCCGTGGCGGCGTTGTCGGGGTTGATGCGTATGATCTTCGCCGAGCGCGGCTCGATCTCGGTGCCGTCGCCGCCCGTTTCGCCTTCGGTCGAGCCGCTGAACAGGCTGACCAGCGTGTCGCCGGTGCGATCGTCGAAACGGACGTAGGCAGGTACGGGCTGTTGACCGCTCGCCAGCAGCGGCAGCTTGGCGATCACGCTGACCTTGCCGTCGAGCGCGACGCGAACGACCTGATCGCGCGAGCTCGATGCGGCGAGCCAGATGCGCCGGCGCGGATCGTAGGTGATGGAGTTGAGGTTTCCTTCGGCCTTGCCCAGGGGCTTTACCGAATCGCCCGCGATTTCGTACAGCTGGCTCGGACCGTCGAAGATGGCGTGCGTGGCGAGCACGGCGCCGCCGCCGGCGGCGATGGAGGCCATGCCGAACACCTCATCGCGGCGTACGTGCTCGAGGATGTTGATCGAATACAGCTTGTCCAGCAGCACGCGACGTTCGCCGTCGGAATCGTAGCGGCCGTCACGGTCGAGATCCGTCAGCCGCGTCAGGCGACTGGTGTTTGCGCTGGCCAGATTGCCGATGCCGGCCTCGGCGACCAGCAGCGATCCGTCGGCGAGCACGTGCAGTCCGCGCGGGTTGTCGAGGTTGTGCGCGATGATCGTGCGCGGCTTCAGTTCCTCGCGGACCTTGAGGGGTACCACGATGGCTTCTGGTGTGTCGGCGACGGCTGCCGTGGCGAACAGGCAGCAGGCGAGGGTAGCGATGGTCTTGATCATGCGATGGCTTCCGATGATTTGCGGACGGCAAGGTGTCGTGCGTAGAAGAACAGGCCGGTCATCCAGAGCACGCAGACGACGGTGCCCCATGACTCGCGCACCAGTTCTTCCAGATCGTTCTTCATGCCCATGGTCTGGAAGGCATGCAGGGAGGTGCGCAGCAGATAGGGGCTGAGCATCAATCCATAGACGAGGTGAGGAAGCGTCGCGACGGCAATCCAGCGCGGCGAGAGCCGGCCGGCCAGAGCGGCGACGTTAGCGATCGCGACGATGCCGTAGAGCGACATCCAGACGAGCGGATCGGGATCGTTGTACTGCATGACGACGGCGTACGTGAAGAACAGCGCGCCAAAAATCCATAGGGCTTTCAGCAGCATGATCTTTCCTGAAGCGACGTTGCAGGAATCTCCACGCGCGGAGCCTGCCCGCGCAGGACGGAGTTGTCCGCGAACAGCCGGCGCTGGTCGATCGACGGCGAGGCGTTCAGGGCATCGACATCGATCTGGCCGGACTGCCGATAGGCGGCGATCGCATTGGACCAGGTAGTGGCTTCGACATCGGCTGCCGGAATGCCCGAGGAAAGCATCAATGCCGCCGTGCGCGGTACGGAGAGCGCATCGCTTACGCCCCAGTCCGCCGAGCTGTCGACGATGACCCGCTCCGAGCCGTAACGCCGCACGATCTCGACCATGCGCTCGGAGTCCATCTTGGTATGGGGATAGATGGTGAAGGCGGCCCATGCGCCCGCATCGAGCACGTCGCGGACGGTCTCTTCGTTGTTGTGGTCGATGATGAGCTTGCGCATGTCGACGCCGGCTTCGCGCGCCACATCGATCGAGCGGCGGATGCCGCGCTTCTTGTCCCGATGCGGCGAATGCACCATGACCACCGTGTCCCAGTCGACGGCCATCTGCAGCTGTGCCTGGTAGGCGCGTTCCTCGGCGGGGGTGATCTCGTCGTAGCCGATCTCGCCGATCGCGACGACGCCTTCCTTCAGTGCGAAGTGGGGAATCAGTTCCAGCACCTCACGCGCCAGCGCCTCGTTGTTGGCTTCCTTCGAGTTGAGGCCGATGGCGCAGTAGTGCGTGATCCCGAACTGGCTGCAGCGGAATCGCTCCCAGCCGACCAGGCTGGAGAAGTAGTCGACGTAGCTGCCCACCGTCGTGCGTGGCTGGCCGAGCCAGAAGGCCGGTTCGATCACCGCGCGTACGCCGGCATCGGCCATCGCCTGCAGATCGTCGGTCGTGCGCGAGGTGATGTGGATGTGCGGATCGAAGAATTTCATTGACAGGACTCCTTCAGCCAGACGTCGTCCAGAGATCCCGGAACGCAAGTTGCGTGGTGTCGCCGTGCTGTGCCTGCGCCAGCGTCGGTTCGAGATCCCCCAGCCAGCCGCCGAGCCATTGGTGGACTTTCGCCAGCTGCCCCGCCCGTGCGAGCGCGAGTAATGCCGCGCTGCGCCCGCGCAGGTCGCCGCGACGAAGCTCGGTGCGCAGCGCATGGAGGGAACGATCCTCTTCGTGCGTGCCGAGACATAGCCACAGCTGCGGCGGAATGGGCCGGCCGGCACTGCGCCGTTCGTCGATGAAGTCGAGCGCCATGCGCGCGAGTTCCGGCGACAGGCGCGAATCGAGACCATGCACCCGCCACAGCGGCGCATTGAGGAAGACGGCCTTCATGACGAGCTGGCGCCAGGCGACGTCATCGAAATGCCTGGCGGGAAACTGGGAGTCGCAGGCCACGGCCTCGAAGACCGAGCGCATGTTGCTGCGGCAGCCCTCGCCGGCACGCCAGGTGAAGCGTGCGCCATCCGGCAGCAGGGGCAGGGCGCGGTACAGCGCGCATAGTTCCCCCTCGTCGGCATAGCGGAAGCATTGTTCGAGGGCTTCGACGAAGGCGGGCTGCTCCAGATCGGGATGCGAGAGTACCAGCAGTACGCGCAGCGCCTCGAGCTGATTCCAGGCGACGATGTTGACGTCCATCTGTACCGAACCGGCGAGCGCCAGCTCCTCGGGCGTGGGATCGAACGCGATGCGTCGGCGGGCGTGACGGCTTGCCGAAGCGATCAGCTGGGAGAACCGGGTCGGATCGGTGCCGGAGCGGATCTCGGCGACGGCCTTTACCACGAAATTGCCCGCGTCAGCGCTCAAGCGTGGCTGCAGCAACTGCTGCAGGATTGCGAGGCGGGCTGCGGGGCTCGGCGGCGTTGCGAGCGGAGTCTGTGACTTCATAGTTGTAGTTGAACCCGTGCGGAATTCTGCATCAGCACTGGCCTCGTCGGCCGATCTTCATCGGCCGACGGTTGTCGAAATACCGCGACCTGCGATCAGAACCGCTTGCGCAGTCCCGGTCGGCAGGTGCGCCCCCAAGGCATTGCCAACATTACGAGTCGTAGGCCCGGCTCGGTACGTATGTACGAACGCCGGATGCTCTATCGAGCCCGTTGTCGACTATCAGCGGTTCAAGCTAGCACATACCGTGAAGTGAAAAAAAGAGAACAACCTGACATCGACATGGCGGTTGTATTGTATAAGCAACCGGTGGGGGAGCTGTCTGGGGGCTGTGGAGGCCGCAATTTAATACTTAAAAATTGCCATTTTTCTGTGGTTCCAGGGGCTTGCCATCCGGCAGGGTACTGTCGGTGATGCAAATGGAAGTCAACGAACAGAGAGCGTACTTATGATTCAAATATCTCAAATTATCAAATTGCATATCAAGTCCGGTGAGGCCCTACGACCTGACCTCGGGCACAGGTCCGCGACGGGTGTTTACAGAAGATATGGAGGGCTTCCCGCGCTCGCGCTGGTGATGCTGTGTGGCTGCTCCGGGTCGGCATCCGATGCGGCGACGGCGAAGGCGCCGATGAACGAAGAGCAGCAGACGCTCTATGCGCTCGGGGCCGCGATGGCGAACAACCTGCGTGATCTCGAACTGACGGCGGAGGAGCAGCAATTCGTTCTTGACGGCTTCAAGGAAGCCGCGGCGGGTGAGGAGCCGCGCGTCGACGTGACGGCCTTCATGCCGAAGATCCAGGCGCTTCATTACCAGCGACAGGCGCGAGCCATCGAGCAGCAGCGCGAGCGGGGTGCGGCGTACCTGGCCCAGCAGGCGACGCAGTCCGGCGCGGTAAAGACGACGAGCGGCATGGTCTATCGCGAAGTCAGTCCAGGCAAGGGGCGTGCGGTCGTCGAGACCGATACCGTGACGGTCCATTACGAAGGCACACTGCCCGACGGCACGATCGTGGACAGTTCGCGCAAGCGCGGCAAGCCGACCGAGTTTCGCGTGAACGGTGTCATCGCGTGCTGGAAAGAGGCGCTGCTGCAGATGAAGGTCGGCGGCAGAAGCCACATCGTGTGTCCGCCCGATCTCGCTTACGGCGACGGCGGATCTCCGCCCGCGATTCCGCGCGGCGCCACCCTGGCCTTCGACATCGAACTCATCGAAGTGTCGAAGCCCGCCGCCTCGAGCGGGTCGTAGTGAGTTGGAAGAAGTGCGTATCAGCGCATGTGCGTTCCGGACGAACGCACATGCGCGTCGCGTCGATTCGGAAAACTGATATCGGTTGCTCATGAATTGACGCGCAGCACCTGTGACGGCCGTCACATACTCCCCAACACGGTGCATGTCGTAACAGTTATGCGACAGCACCGTGGTTCGCGGAGGTTCCGGGGGAACGTCTCTCCGCGAGTGAGCAGGACGCAGCGCTCGCCCGGTCCGCTCCAAGAACAAAAAAATGTTCTACGAAAAATCGAAGAATCCTTGAGGTTGATCATGAAACAGTTGAGAACGCTGGCATGCCTTGCCACGCTGGGTCTCGGCGTGTCCGGCCTTGTGAGCCCGGCCACGGCCGCCGAGAACTGGCCCATGTTCGGCAAGAACTATGAGAATTCGCGGGCCACGGCCGACACTCTGATCTCTGCATCCAATGTTTCGACGCTCGGTGTCGTACGTCGCGAGGCCGATGGCGGCATCAGCGGCACGCCGACCGTCGTCGACGGCGTGGCGTACTACTCCGACTTCTCCGGTTATGTAAAGGCCGTGCGTGTGCATGACGGCGCCGTGCTGTGGCGCGTGCGTCCGCAGACGACGATGCTCTCGCCGTCGCCATTCGTCACCGACGACATGGTCTATGTCGCCGGCAACAACTCCTATGTGTATGCGCTGAATCGCCTCGATGGCGCGGTGCGCTGGACGACGCGGATCGAAACCTCGCCGAACAGCCGCATCTCGTCCTCGCCGATCGTGGTCGGCAACACCTTGATGATCGGTACGGGCTCCTATCAGGTGTTCATCCCGGCGACGCCGATGTTCCGTGGGCGCGTCGTCTTCCTGAATGCAACGACGGGCGCGATCCTGCCGTACAGCACCAACATGTGTCCCGAAGCGAGCTGCGGCGGCGGCATCTCGGTGTGGTCGACGGCGGCTGTCGATGTGGCGACGCGCACGGGCTACATCGGTACCGGTCAGGCCTATCGCGATCCCGCTGGTCCGTACTCGGACTCGCTGGTTGCGTTCGATATCGACACGGGCGCGATTCGCTGGTCGCAGCAGTTCCTGGCCAACGACGTGTACCAGCTCGGTGGCGTACTGCGCTACGACTACGACGTGGGCGCTGCACCGAATCTGTTCGTCGCGGATGACCGTCGCATGGTCGGTGTCGGCGGCAAGGATGGCACCTATCGCGCATTCGATCGCGATACTGGCGCGCCGATCTGGAGCACTCCGGTCGGACGCGGCAGTCCCATCGGCGGCGTGATGCAGTCGACCGCGTACGGCGATGGCCGCATCTATGTGACCAGCAACACCTCGACGATCGGTGGCGGTCGCAACGATCCGGTGCCGGCAACGGCCGAAGCGCTGGCGCTCGATGCCGCGACCGGTACGCCGTTGTGGATCAAGCAGCTCGATGCCGGCGGTTTCGGCGGCGTCGCCTACGCCAACGGGCTGATGTATGCCTCGGCGTGGGACGGTCGGCTGCGGGTGTTCAATGCCGCCAACGGCAACATCATCAAGGAAGTGCAGGTGTCGCCGTCGCGCGGCGTGTACGTGGCAGCACCGACCGATGGATTCCCCAATGGTTCGGCGGGCGGCCCGGTCGTGTACGGCGATCGCGTGCTGATGGGCTATGGCTGGACGTGGGTGCTCAACATCAGCGGTGGTCTGGCGACCATGGAGCTGGTTTCCGGCAGCGGTGGCGAGACGCAGACAGTCACGCTGGCGTCGAATGCGGACACCTATGTTCAGAGCGGTACGCCGACGACGAGCTACAACTCCAATGAGTTCCTGCTGGCGCGACTCGCGGATGCGGAAGGGCTGACGCGGGCGTCATTCCTGCAGTTTCCGCTGGCGACGATTCCGGCAGGTACGGTCACTTCGGCCCGTCTGCGGCTGTATGGTCGTCATGATGCGCCGACCGGAACGGGACAGCCCGTGTCGGTGTGGCCCGGTACCCTTTCGACGCCGTGGAATGGCGCGGATGTCATCTACAACAACTCCAACGTGGTAACGGGCGTCGATTTCTACCTGACCAGCCCCATCGCGAACGCCCTCATCGGCATCACGCCGCAGTACTACGAGTGGGATGTGACCGGCTACGTCGATTCACGCCGGGCACTGGGTCATGCAACGTTCGGTGTCGCGGTTGACTACGGGCACACGTACCGGGTCACCTTCAATTCCGCGGACAACGCTGCGAACCGGCCGGAACTCGTCGTGACGGTGAGCACGGGCGGCACCAGCGAGCCCGATCCCGAACTGCCGCCCGGCAGCATGGAAGGCAGCTGTCCGGCCGGGTTCACGCCGCGGGCCGGCGTCAATCAGGGCTTCATTCACAACGGGGTGGCGCGCGGGTTCGTACTGAACGTTCCCCAGAACGTCTCGACGCCGCGTCCGATGTTCGTCTCGCTCACCGGTTCGGTCGAATCGACGAACGAGAATCTCGGCGCACGTGGCGGCGCCGGTGCGCTCACCAATGATGGCTTCCTGGTCATCGGTCCGGTGCGTCGCTGTGCCGGTCAGGATCCGAACGGTGGTGGGACCAACATCGGCGGCGGAACCTGCAATCAGCCGGGTACGGGCGGCTGGAACTGGAATCCGTGGAACGAGGGTCGCGCGTTCGGTGCTGCCGGTGAGCAGTGGAAGACTGGCGAAGGTCCGGACTCCGAGTTCCTCGAAGCCGTCGCACGCTGCGTGGCGAAGCGCTTCCCGGTCGATTCGAAGCGTATGTACCTCGGCGGCATTTCGTCGGGCGGCACGATGACCAATCGTGCGCTGCTGTTCAACTCGGACTTCTGGGCGGGCGGTCTGCCGATCTCGGGTGAGTGGTACGTCACTCGCGACGACGGCACGGCCTATCCGGGTGCCGACGAGTTCGCGGCGCGGCGCCAGGCGGTGATCGACGATCCGACCAAGATCTTCCAGGGACGCGTCGGCCCGCTGCCGCTGCGCACGACGCTGGATCCGATGATCGTGATCACGGTCTGGGGTGGTGCGAACGACATCTGGTACTGCGGCAGCACCCTGTGCTCCGACTATCGGCCGAGTACCCAGGTGGGATCCAACTACTTCAGTGCGCAGTCCAATGTCGTGCACGTGGCGTGTTCGTCGACTCACGGCCATCAGTGGCCAACCGTGAATCGCGCTGCATTCAATACGTGGGCTGCCACCACACTGGCATCGCATCCGAAGGGAACGCCGGCCTCCGCATTCGTGCTGCCGCCGCCCCCTGCGGGCTACACCTGCCGGATCGGTCCGTACATCGATCACTACGAGCGCGTCTGCTCGATCGATGCTGACGGCGATATCGACAGCAACGACATCGCGTTGATCACGGCCGCCCGCAATCAGCCGGCGTCAGGCCCCCGGGATCTGCGCGACGCAAATCGCAACGGCATGATCGATGTCGGCGACGCGCGTGCCTGCTCGCTGAAGTGCGACCGTCCCGGTTGCGCTGCCCAGTAACGCGATGAATTCTGAAACGGAGCAAATACCATGAAAGCAAAGACCAAGTTGACCAACCGGATCCTGCTGAGCTGCGCGATCCTTGCTGCCAGCACCGGTGTGGCGAATGCCATTCCCATGTTGAGCGTCGTGCCGGCCAGTGCATCGGTCACGCAGGGAGGCACCGCCAGCGTCGATGTGATGGTGAGTGGTCTCGATGGCGGGTTCGTCGGTGCCTACGATCTGAACCTTGCGTGGGACGCGCCATTGCTGTCGCTCACGAACGTAAGATTCGATACCTTCCTCGATGGTCCGCTCAATTCCGGGGCGGATTTCAGTTCAACGGCGGGTTCCGCGAACATCTTTGAATTTTCGCTCGCGGGTCTGCTGTCGAACCAAGTCGGCCAGTCGGAGTTCCGGCTTTTCTCTCTCGACTTTTCGGCACTGGATCTAGGCCTGGCCGCGATTTCGATTACGGGAGGAGACCTCTGGGGCTACGACGGCCTTCTCCAGTATGAGTCGTGGGACGTCAGCAACGGCAGTCTGCTGGTCAACGCACCATCGACATCCGTGCCCGAACCCGCCTCGTTCGGTCTGCTGCTGGCAGGCCTCGCAGGCTCGCTCGTTGCCCGGCGGAAGCGAAAGACGGCAGAGCCTGTCAACGCGTGATTGATTGAAGGTATTTTGTGAAATCACCCAGGCGCCTGAACGGCGCCTGGGTGTGACGTCAGAAGAAATGACGTATCGGGCGCAGGAGGGCGCCGCCGGCAGCGAGACATAATCCCACTTGGCGTCATGCCTGCCTTCATGTCGTAGTCTTTATTGCGACAACCCCTGAATCGCGGCGAATCGGAAAGCTGATATCCGATGTGCGCGAATTGACACGGGGGTGCTCAATCGACACCGCATACTTCCGGGCGCAGTGCGCTTCGTAACAGTTATGCGATCGCACTGTGGCATCGCGGAAGTTCCGGGGGAACGCTTTTCCGCGAGTGAGCAGGGCACGCTCGCCCGGTTCGCAGCCAATTATCTGCGAAGAATCTTTGAGGATCACCCATGAAACAGTTGAGGACACTGGCATGTATTGCCGCGGTGGGTCTCAGTGTGTCCGGAATGATGAGTCCGGCCACAGCTGCTGAGAACTGGCCGATGTTCGGCAAGAATTACGACAATTCACGAGCTACCAGCGACACACAGATCTCGACCTCCAACGTCTCGACGCTCAATGTCGTGCGTCGTACCACCGATGGCGGCATCACTGGTACACCGACCGTGGTCGACGGTGTGGCTTACTACTCGGACTTCTCAGGCTATGTGAAGGCAGTGCGCGTCAGCGATGGCGTCGTGCTGTGGCGCGTGCGTCCGCAGACGACGATGCTCTCGCCCTCGCCATTCGTTACTAGCGACACGGTCTATGTCGCCGGCAACAACTCGTATGTGTATGCGCTCGACCGAGCGAACGGCGCGGTGCGCTGGACGACCCGGATCGAAACGTCGCCCAACAGCCGCATCTCGTCCTCGCCGATCGTGGTCGGCAACACCCTGATCATCGGTACGGGCTCGTACCAGGTGTTCATCCCTGCAACGCCGATGTTCCGCGGTCGGGTCGCCTTCCTGAATGCGACGACGGGCGCGATCCTGCCATACAGCACCAACATGTGTCCGAGCGCGTCCTGCGGCGGCGGCATTTCGGTGTGGTCGACCGCGGCGATCGATGTGTCCACGCGCACGGGCTATATCGGCACCGGCCAGGCCTATCGCGATCCTGCCGGTCCGTACTCGGACTCGCTGGTTGCGTTCAATATCGACACCGGTGCGATCCGCTGGGCCCAGCAGTTCAGGTCCAACGACGTGTACCAGCTCGGTGGCGTACTGCGTTACGACTATGACGTGGGCGCTGCGCCGAACCTGTTCGTTGCGAACGGGCGCCGCATGGTCGGCGTCGGCGGCAAGGACGGCACGTATCGTGCGTTCGACCGCGACACCGGTGCGGCGATCTGGAATACCCCGGTGGGGCGCGCCAGCGCCATCGGCGGCGTGATGCAGTCGACCGCCTATGGCGACGGACGCATCTACGTGACCAGCAACACCTCGACGATCGGTGGCGGTCGCAACGATCCGGTGCCGGCAACGGCCGAAGCAGCGGCGCTCGATGCCGCGACCGGTACACCCATCTGGATCCGACAGCTCGATGCCGGCGGCTTCGGCGGCATCGCCTACGCCAACGGGCTGATGTATGCCTCGGCGTGGGACGGTCGACTGCGCGTTTTCAATGCCGCCAACGGCAACATCGTCAGGGAAGTGCAGGCGTCGCCGGCACGCGGCGCGTATGTGCCGGCCCCGACGGACGGATTCCCGAATGGTTCTGCCAGCGGCCCGGTGGTGTATGGCAATCGCGTCCTGATGGGCTACGGCTGGACGTGGGTGCTCAACATCAACGGCGGTCTGACGACGATGGAGGCGAACGTTGGTGGCGGTGGTGGCTCGGGTGAAACCATCACGATTGCGTCCAGTTCGGATACGTACGTGCAGAGCGGTACGCCGACGACCAACTACGCGTACGACGTGAACCTGCTCGCGCGCCTCGCGGATGCGGAAGGCC
>OEIU01000390.1_pt1 | contig 42469 bp, 34 predicted proteins | sample 1539221 | NCBI WGS metagenome assembly OEIU01 (sample SAMN03792071, study PRJEB22550) | activated sludge metagenome | feature: wastewater treatment plant; material: activated sludge; isolation source: Wastewater treatment plant of a petroleum refinery complex | place: Argentina: Zarate | collected... | reverse complement strand
CGGTCTCCCCCGGCAGGAAGGTTTACGCCCCCCCGCCCCCCCGGGGGGGGGGGCCGGTCGCAATTGGGCCCCTTTGTGTGTGGTCGGCCCGGGGGGATAAAGGCGCTGAAACCGCCGATCCGCTCAGATCGGCGGTGCCGGAATCCGATACCCCCCATGGCGATCTGATGTGGGGGGTCTCATGGGTGGGGACGGGACGGCTCCGGTGGGCGTGCGGGTGCTGGTCGCGGAGGACAGCGGCCTTGCCGCCGCGGTCATCCGCGACGCGCTGCTGGCGGACGGCCACGAAGTGGAGGTCGCGCCGGACGGGGACGCCGCGCTGGCACGCCTGCGCGACGGCCGGCCGGCCGACCTGCTGATCACCGACGGCGAGATGCCCGGCCTCGGCGGCCTCGCGGTCTGCCGCGCGGTGCGCCGCGACCCGGCGCTCCGCCATCTCCCGGTGATCTTCCTGACGGCCGGCGAGGGGATGGTCGTCGACGCGCTCGACGCCGGCGCCGACGACCACCTGCCCAAGCCGTTCCGGCCCGAGGAGCTGCGGGCGCGCGTGCGCGCGGCGCTGCGCCTCGCGCGCCACCGCGCCGACGCCGAGGCCGAGCGCGACCTCTCGCACGCGCTGGTCGAGTCGCTCCAGGACGGCCTGCTGGTGCTGGCCCGCGACGGCCGCATCCTGCGCGTCAACGAGCGCATGGTCGCGCTCACGGGGTTCGCGCGCGAGGATCTCGTCGGCCGGCGGCCGCCGTACCCCTTCTGGCCGCGCGAGGATGCCGGTGCCTACGGCGACCGGCTGGCCGCCGCCCTGCGCGACGGCGCCGCCGGGGAGGCCGACCGCACCTACGTCCGGGCCGACGGGGAACGCCGGTTCGTGATCGTGAGCCTGGCGGCACTGGACCTGGCCTCCGCCGATGGCGCCGCGTTCGTCAGCACCGTCAAGGACGTCACCACCCGCCACGGCGCCGAGGAGGAGCTGCGGCGCAGCGAGGCGGTCGCGCGGGCCCTCGCCCGCGAGCAGGCCGCGCTGGGCCGGGTGGCCGCGGCGGTGGCCGAGGCCGGCCCGCCGGAGCGGGTCTTCGACCTGGTGGCGCGGGAGGTCGCGGGGCTGTTCGGCGTCGAGGCGGGCGGCGTGGCGCGGTTCGCCGACGACGAGACGGCCATCCTGGTCGGGTCGTGGGCATCCACCGACGCGATGCGCCTGCCCACCGGGGCCGTGCTCCCGACCTCCGACGACAGCCTGAGCGGCCGGGTCCGGCGCGACGGCCGCCCCGCGCGGCAGGACGCCGTGCGCGCCGGGCTGCGGTACGGCTCCGGGCACGTCGACCGCGGCAGCGCGGTCGCCGCGCCCGTCTCGGTCGACGGCGAGCTATGGGGCACGGTGGGGGCGCTCAGCACCCGGCCCGGCGGCCTGCCGGAGGACGCGGAGCGCCGCGTCGGGAAGTTCGGGAACCTGGTGGGGCTCGCCATCGCGAGCGCCGCCGCGCGCGAGGAGCTCCCCCGCCTGGCCGAGACCGATGCGCTCACCGGCCTGGCGAACCGCCGGGCGTTCGAGGCGCGTCTGGAGGCGGAGATCCTGCGGGCCCGCGACGGCGGCGCGCCGCTGAGCGTGGTGGTGCTGGACCTGGACCACTTCAAGGAGGTCAACGACCGCCACGGCCACGAGGAGGGCGACCGCACCCTGCGGACGCTCGCCGCGCGGATGCGCTCCGCCACGCGGGCGTCGGATGTGATCGCCCGGATCGGCGGCGAGGAGTTCGCGTGGCTCCTGCCCGCGACCGGGGTGGAGGGCGCCCGCGCGCTGGCCGACCGGCTGCGGGGGATCATCGCGGCGGAGCCGTTCGGGGTCGCCGGCACCCGCACGATCTCCGGGGGCGTCGCCGAGCTGGGCCCCACCGACGACGGGGCGGCCCTGCTGCGCGCCGCCGACGCGCGCCTCTACACGGCGAAGTCGTCCGGCCGCGACCGCGTGGTGTCCGTCTAGTCCGCGGCCGCGGCCCCCGGCGGGGGCCACCGCTTCACACCGGCTCCCCGATCCGCGGCGCCTCGGCGCCGCGGAGCGCGGCGAGCAGCGCCGACAGCTCGCGTCGCGCGTCCTCGTCCAGCGTCCCGATGGGGCCGAAGCCCGCGTCGGTGAGCACCTGGACGCCCTCCTCCACCCGCGCGCGGCCCGCGGCGGTCAGGCGCACGATGCTCACCCGCCGGTCGCCGGGGTCGGCCTCGCGGGCCACCCAGCCCGCCGCCGCCAGCCGGTCGACGAGGTACGTCGCGCTCGAGCCGTGCACGAGCAGCAGGTCGCGCAGCCGCATGACCGGCAGTCGGCCGCCGCGCGCGAACGACAGGAGCAGGAGGACCTCGAACCGCGAGATCGTCAGGTCGAGCGGCCGCAGCCGGCGCTCCAGGTCGCGCAGCACCAGGGCGTAGGTGCGGAGCATCGACACCAGCACGGTGAAGCCCGATTCATCGGGGTGCCGGCCCGCCCACTGGCGGCGCGCCTTCTCGACCGGGTCGTCCATCCGGTCGGCCGCCTGGGTGCTCCGCGTCGCCACGCCGCCATCATACTCCATGTTCCGAATGATTGACATCCGAATATCGGGATGTGAGGATTCCGGCCATGCCCCCCCTCCTGAACGACACGCACCGCGAGGTCCAGGCGCTGGCCCGCGAGATCGCCGAGCGCGAGGTCGCGCCCCGCGCCGCCGAGCTCAACGAGCGGCACGAGATCCCCCGCGACGCCATCCGGACCCTCGGCGAGGCCGGCCTGCTCGGCGTCACCATCCCCGAGGAGTACGGCGGCCCGGGCCTGGATGCGACGTCCCTCTGCCTGGTGGTCGAGGAGCTCGCGGCGGCCGACGCCGGCACGTCGGTGGCCGTGGCCGTGCAGAGCGGCCTGGCCGCGGCGCCGATCGTCCGGGCCGGCACCGAGGAGCAGAAGGCGCGCTGGCTGCCGCGCCTCGCCACCGGCGAGCTCATCGGCTGCTACGCGCTCACCGAGCCGGAGGCGGGGTCCGACACGGCGTCGCTGCGCACCCGCGCGGAGCGCTCCGGCGGCGGGTGGTCGATCACCGGGTCCAAGCAGTGGATCACCAACGGCGGCATTGCCGACCTGTTCGTCATCTTCGCCCGCACCGGCGGCCCCGGCGCGAAGGGTGTGACCGCGTTCGTGAGCGAGTCGGCGCCCGGCCTGACCGTGAGCCGGGAGATGCCCAAGATGGGCCTCCACACCTCTTCCACGGTCGAGTTGGCCTTCGACGGCCTCCAGGTGGGCGACGACGCGATGCTCGGCGCCGAGGGGGAGGGGCTCAGGGTGGCCCTGGCCACGCTCGACGGCGGCCGGATCACCATCGCGGCCCAGGCCTGCGGCATCGCGCGCGCCGCCCTGGACCTGGCGGTGGCGTACGCGACGGAGCGCCAGGCCTTCGGCGGCCCCATCGCCCGCTTCCAGGGCCTCCAGTTCCCGATCGCCGATCTCGCGGCGATGCTCGACGCGGCGCGCCTGCTCACCTACGACGCGGCCGCCCTGCGCGACGCCGGGCAGCCGCACGGCGCGGCGGGCGCCAAGGCGAAGCTGTTCGCGTCGTCGGTGGCGGTGCGGGCCGCCGACGTGGCCGTGCAGACCCTCGGGGGCTACGGCTACTCGGCCGAGTACCCCGCCGAGCGGTACTACCGGGACGCGAAGATCACCGAGATCTACGAGGGAACCAGCGAGATCCAGCGCCTGGTGATCGCGCGCGACCTGTTCGGGGACGCCGCCCGGGGCTAGGAGGACGCGGCGGCGCCGTCGCCGTTGCCGTTGCCGTTGCGCAGCCCGCGCTCGAGGGCGTCGATGAGGCGCGGGCGGAGGTCGGCCGCCGGGATGATCGCGTGCACCGACCCCACGTCGCGGGCGCGCTCTACGCTGTGGCTCCCGTCGAACTCGGCCGCCACCTCGCCGAGCTTCTCCGAGCGGACGGCGGCCCGCACGTCCTCCAGCTCCGCGCGCAGCCGCGGCCGATCGGCGTCGTCGGCGGCGGCCACGCGCGCCTGGAGGCTCGCCACCCGCTCGTCGGCCTCGGTGCGCGCCGCGACGTCCCCGGCGAAGACCACGGCCGCGGCCGGCGCGCCGCCGATCACCGAGGCGTAGGAGCCCTCGACCGCCAGCACCTCCATGCGGTCGTTGAGCGCCGCGGAGAACACGACGAACGCGCCGCCGTGGTAGCGCGAGACCACGCAGAACACGATGGGCCCGTCGAAGTTGACCACCGCCCGGCCGATCTCGGCGCCGTACTCCAGCTGCCACTTGCGGAGCGACTCGGGGGAGCCGTCGAAGCCCGAGAGGTTGGCGAGCACCACCACCGGGCGGTTGCCGCTCGCGGCGTTGATGGCGCGCGCCACCTTCTTGGACGACAGCGGGAACAGGGTGCCCGCCGTCCACTGATCGGGGCCGTCGGCCGGGAGGAAACGGTGTCGCTGGATCGGGCGCGACTCGATCCCGATCACCGACGCCGGGATGCCGCCCAGGTGGGCGTCGTAGACCACCGCGGTCTCGGCGTCGGCCATCTCCGCCCACCGCTCCAGCGGCGGATGGTCCCGGTCGATCACGGCGTTCATCAGAGAGCGCACGTCGAACGCCTTCTTGCGCTCGGGGTTGGCCTGCGCGGAGAAGATCTCCCCCACCGTGGTGAAGGTGGTGCCGGGCCCGGAGTGCGGCGCGTCGCGCACGTCGCGCTCCACCGGATCGTCGCTGGGGGCGCGCCGGGGGCCGCGCTCGCCGGGGGCGACGTAGCTGTGGTCGTAGTGCGCCATCAGCACGTCGCGGGCGCCCGCCAGGTCGGGCGCCCAGTACTGGGCCTGCCCGTTGGGGCCCATGATCCGGTCGTAGCCGCCGATGCCGAAGTTGTCCTCGGCGGACACGCCGCCCGAGTAGTCGAGCGCCTGCTTGCCCGTCAGCACCATCGCGCTGTCGGGCGTCATCACCAGGATGCCCTTCGTGTGCATGAGCATCGTGGCCTCGGCGTTCCAGTACGGCTGGGCGCCCACGTTGATGCCGGCCACCACGATGTTCACCTCGCCCCCGTCCTGGGTGAACGTGATGAGGCGCCGCAGCACCCGCGACACCCAGTCCATGTTCTCGGTGCCGCTGTCGCGCGAGATCTTCGCGCCGGAGGAGATGGCGAACCACTCGACCGGAACGCCCAGGCCGGCGGCCAGGTCGAGCGCGGCCAGGATCCGGGTGCACTCCGGCTCCGAGACCGACCCGAGCGAGCGGGTGGGGTCGCCGAGGAGCGCGACGCGCAGCACGCCCTCCGGGTGCTTGCCGGTGATGGTGCGGACCAGCCCGGCGACGATCCCGGCGCGGTTGCCCCCGGGGGGCCGGTCGACGGGCACCAGGGCACCCTGCTCGTCGAGGTCGTGCTCCGTGAAGTCGCCGTCCGGGCCGGCCAGCATCCGCGTGAGCTCGTAGGGGTAGACCGTGCCGCGCCGGCGGGCCGCCAGCACCCTGCCGGCGTAGTCGTCGGCGGGCGACAGCGGCTCGGTGGGGGCGTCGGTGAGGCGCACCGACACACCGGCCCCCGGCTGGTACGCGAGGCGCAGGGCCATCTCCTGGGTGCCGCCGTCGACACCGTCGGCGGTGTTGAAGCAGAGCAGCACCTCCTCCAGGCCGAGACCGACGGTCATCGGCGCGAGGCGCCCGGCGGTGGCGGTGAGCTCGTGCAGCGGCACGTCGATCGTCGGCCAGATGTACAGGAGCACCCGGTTCGCCTCGGGGCGCCCGCGGGCGGGGCGCACGGCCTGGCAGCGGCGGATCCCCTCCAGGCACCCCGCCAGGATGTGCTCCACCTCGGGCAGCGCCACCAGGGCGCCGTCGGGCGTCCGCAGCGGCGTCAGATCGCGCACCTCCGCGAGCGCCATGAACCGCTCGTCCTTGGGGTTGTCGGGCGCGGTGCAATGGAACAGGTACGTGTCGGCGTCGGCCGACGGCGCCCGCTCGACGTCGAAGGCCGACAGCCGCCAGAACCGGAGCCTGCGGGCGATCATCGGATGCAGGCCGCGCACCACCCGCTCCTCGACCAGGCGCCCGTCGTCCCCCGGCCGGAACGTGAACTGCGCGGTCGCGCCCCCCGGGTAGGCGACGGCCACGGCGAGGCGGCGGAGCGAGCCGGGCAGCCCGGCCGCCGCGATCCGCTGCTCGATGCACGCCGCCACGGCGTCGGGGTCGGACGGCGCGTCCCCGGTCAGGTACAGGTCGGCGACGCTGCCGTCGGCGTCGGTCGGCTCGGCGAGGTAGGCGCCGACGGTCGCCAGCACGGCGCTGAGGTCGTCGAGGCGGCCCAGCGAGGTGACGAGGCGCACGTCGCGGCCGGTGCGGCTGTAGACGGCCGAGGCCAGGTCGCGCCCGTCCCGCCGCACGACGCGCAGGTCGCGGAGGGTGCGGATCTTGTAGTAGCGGCGGGTCAGGATCTCGAGCATCGGCTCGCCCGCGGTGATCCCGTCCGCCGTCCGCTCGGCCAGCACGGGGAGCAGCGGCTGGGACGTGGCGACCACCTCGTCCACCAGCCCCCCGGCGTCCGGGTCCTCCGGCGAGGCGGCGATCTGGTCGAGCTGGTCGCGCACGCGCCGGTGCACCCGCTCGCGGGCGGCGGCGATGAGTGGCCGGTCGAACGCGGCGTAGCGGGCGCTGCGGGCCAGCTCGCCGATGCGCGGCTGGCGCAGCTCGGTGGCGGCCACCAGCCGGTCGAGCGTCTCGCGCAGCGCCTTGCGCTGCGGGGCGGGGAGGGTGCCGGCGTCGTGGAGGCGGCCGTCCAGCAGGCCCGCCACCGCCGGGAACTGCTGGTCGATGCGCTCCTGGGCCAGGAACATCCGGTAGGCCGCCTCGGCGAGCTCGCGCGTGCGCTCCATCCCCTCGACGCCGTAGTGGCGCAGCGCCCGCTCCAGCGAGCGCTGGAGGGCCTGCGGGACCCCCTCGCGGTCGGCGTCGAGGGAGCGCAGCCAGGCGTGGAAGTGCTCGCGCGGGCTGTGGACCGTCTCCTCGCCGCCCTCGCCCGCCGGCGGCCGCGCCCGCGACAGGTCGGCCATGTCGGCGAACACGCCGAGGGCCTCGAGCTCGCCGGCGAGCAGCGCCGGGTCGTCGGGCGGGAGCGCCGCGCGAACCTGCTCCAGCCGCGTCACCAGGACGCGCGCCTCGGCGGCGCTCACGTCGTAGCCGAGCAGCAGCGCGCGGATCGCGTCGAGGATCGCCGCCGCACGCTCCCGCGGATCGTCGTCCTCGCCGGCATCGGCGACGTCGAACTCCACGCGGTCGCCGCCCACGGCCGCGTCGTCGCCCTCGGAGGTCGCCTCCACGCGGATCAGCGGGGCACCGGCGTCGACCTGGACGTTTCCGGCCACCAGGATCTCGGTGACGACCCCGTCGAACGGCGCCGAGACGGTGGTCTCCATCTTCATGCTCTCCAGCACCACCACCGGGGCGCCGGCCGCGACCTCGTCGCCCACGGCGGCCGTCACGGCGACGACCAGCGACGGCGCCGGGGCCCGCACCAGGCCGCCCTCGTCGCGCGACACGCGGTGGGCGACGCCGTCGACCTCGAGCAGGTGGTCGGGCGGGTGCGCGACGGCGATGACGCGGTGCTCGCGCCCGTTCACCCAGAGCCGCGACTCGAAGCGCCCGAGGCGCTCGAGCCGGGCGTCCACGCGGCCCTCCGGGACCGTCACCGTGTACCGGCCGGGCCCGGTGCGCGCCACGCCGAGCCGGTACGACTCGCCCCGGTGCCGCAGCTCCATGCTGCGCTCGATCTCGTGGCTCGTCTTGGGCCGGCCGCGGCGCGCCGAGGCGTAGAAGCGCTCGCGCTCGATGGCCTCCTCGGCGGCGTCGGCGTCGATCGCCGCGGCGACGATCGCGACGCCCGCGTTGCGGTCCGAGACAAGCCCCCCCTCGGCCGCCAGCCGGTCGAGCCACCGGGTGTCGGCGGTGCCGTCGATCACCTCCGGCCGCTCCAGCAGGTCGATCAGGAAGGCGCGGTTCGTGGCCCCGCCGCGCACGACCACCCGCATCTCCTCCAGCGCGCGCCGCAGACGGGCGAGCGCCTCGCGGCGGTCGGAGCCCCAGGCGATGACCTTGGCGATCATCGAGTCGTACTCCGGCGGGATCGTGTCGCCCTCGGAGATGCCGGTATCGACCCGGATGCCCGGGCCGGTGGGCAGGGCCAGCAGCTCGACCGTCCCCGGGGCGGGCGCGAAGCCGCGCTCGGCGTCCTCGGCGTTGACCCGCGCCTCCACCGCGTGGCCGCGGGCGGGCGGCGGGTCGCCCTCCAGGCGGCCCCCGGCGGCGATGTGGAGCTGGAGCTTCACCAGGTCGAGCCCCGTCGTCTCCTCGGTGACCGGGTGCTCCACCTGCAGGCGCGTGTTGACCTCCAGGAACGCGAGGGCCCGCTCGGCCGGCTGGTAGAGGAACTCGACGGTGGCGACGTTGCGGTAGCCGGACGCCAGCAGCAGCTCCACCGACGAGCGCCGCAGCGTCTCCTCCAGGTCGGGCGGCAGCACCGGCGACGCCGACTCCTCGATGAGCTTCTGGCTGCGCCGCTGCACCGAGCAGTCGCGCACGCCCACGGCCCAGCCCCCGCCCTGGCCGTCGGCGACGGCCTGCACCTCGACGTGACGGGCGCCGCGCACCAGGCGCTCCATGAGCACGCTCGCGTCGCCGAACGAGCGCAGCGCCTCGTCGCGGGCCCGCTGGAGCGCCGACGACAGCTCGCCGGCGTCCTCGACGATCCGGATGCCGCGCCCGCCGCCGCCGGCCGCGGCCTTGATCATGAGCGGGAAGCCGATGGCCTCGGCGTGGCGCAGGGCCTCCTCCTCGGTGGCCACCGGCCCGCGGCTCCACTCGGCCACCGGCACGCCGACCTCCTCGGCCAGCAGCTTCGCCGCGATCTTGTCGCCCAGCCGTCGCATCGCCTCGGGCGGCGGGCCGATGAAGACGACGCCGATCCGCTCGCACAGCTCCGCGAACGCCGGGTCCTCAGCCACGAAGCCCCAGCCCACCCAGGCGAAGTCGGCGGCGCAGCCGCGCAGCGCGCGCTCGAGCTCGGCGTGGTCGATGTAGGGGTTCCCCGCCCCGCCGCGGCCGATCACGACCGCCTCGTCGGCCTCGCGGACGAAGGTCGCCGTCGACTCCTCGGCGGTGTGGAGCGCCACCGTCCGCAGGCTCCAGCCGCGCTCGTGGTTGAGCTCACGCGCGGCGTGGATGAGCCGCCGCGCGGGCTCAGCCCTGTTGACGATCGCGATCCGCGCGTCCACGGGGCGACGCTAACCCGCGCCCAGCGGCCCCGCTACGGGGCATGACGCACCTATGGAGGCCCCGTCCCTACCGGACCCGGAATGCGTCGGTTAGCGTCACCGGCGGAGAGCCCCTAGGAGCCCGGGAGCGTGCCCATGGGAAAGCCGTTCGTCATCAACCGGCACGGCCGCCTGGTGTTCCCGTCGAACTTCCTCGCGGATCTGGACTTCTCCGCGATCGAGACGGAGGAGCAGCTCTCCGCCGTGGTGCGGCGCGACTTCGAGGCGAAGGCGCCGACGGGCGACGACATCATGGCCAAGGCCTCGTCCGGCGGGTACCGGACGCGCTTCCAGCTCCTGCGCGACCTCGCCCTGAACCTCTTCTGGGCGAACCGGTACGCGATGACGATGTACGAGAAGCGCCCCACCCGGTGGCGCGACGTGCCGCGCAACCGGGACGACATCTACCTCCCGATCCTGTCGCCGTGGAAGGACGGCGACGCGAAGGTCGCCGCCGTGGCCGCCTGCTACCCGACGCTGCCGGCGGCGTTCGACGAGGAGGTGGAGGACCGCATCCACGCGGTGCTCTTCGACGTCTACCGCAACAAGCTGCACCACGCGTCGGAGCTGTCGGCGATCAAGCTCACGGTGCAGGAGGTGCTCGCGGCGGACGACCTGGCGCGCACCTACTGCCTGTCGTCCTACGACCCCGACTACCCGGTGTACGGGTACGACGAGATCCTCGACTGCTCGGAGGAGCAGCCCGAGCTCGAGGCGCTGATGCGCATGGCGATGGTCATGCACAACCAGTATCCGTGGGACCGCGGGGCGATGCGGCTGAAGCCGCTCCGGCACATCGATCCCGACGAGTTCGTGGTGGTGTTCCACCCGCGCAACCGCGAGGTGAGCGAGTTCATCCGGCGGGAGCGCACCGCCCGCTCCCGGGCGCGACCGCGCTCCGGGGCGCCGGAGCAGGCCACCCCGCCCGCCGAGCCCGTGCCGCCGGTGATCGTGGCCGGCCGCTTCGCGGTGAAGCCGCGGATCGAGTCGCTGGCCGTCCAGAAGGGCGAGCGGATCTGCGAGAACGAGGACCTGATCCGCAACACGGCGTTCAGCTGGTCGCACATGACCGCCGCCGACATCAGCGACAAGACGGGCATCGAGTCGCGGATCTACACCGAGCTGGACCTGGACGAGCTCGCGCTGATCGCCGCGACCCGGGCGCTCGAGGGGTCGGGGCGGCGGCCGGAGGAGATCGCCGCGGTCGTCTTCTGCTCCTGCACCAGCACCCGGCTGCTGCCGTCGGTCGCGACGTGGATCTCAGGTCAGCTCGGGATCTACCAGACGCACGTGTCGTTCGACCTCGTCGCCGCGTGCGCCGGCTTCCCCTACGGCATCGGCGAGGCGGTCCGGCTCCTGCAGGACGTCCGCCGGCCGGTGCTGCTGGTCTGCGCCGAGAAGTTCTCCGACAAGATCGGGAGCGTCCGCCCCTCCCGGATGATCTTAGGCGACGGCGCGGCGGCGATGGTGATCGCGCCCGCCGAGGAGGGGGCCGCCGGCGACGTCGAGGTGATCCAGACGTACGCGAGCGGACCCGCCAGCCAGGTCAACTCGATCATCTGGCCGAACCCCGAGTTCGACAACGACGTGACCGTGTGGGGGCCGGAGGTGAAGGCCCTGGTGGAGCGGTACCTCGTGCAGATGATGGGCGAGCTGCGGTCCCTGCCCCACCCCGACGACCCGGACTCGGCGCTGGTCGACGCGATCGACCTGGTCGTGCCGCACCAGGCCAACCGGACGATGGTGGTGGAGCTCGCCGGCCAGGCGGGCATCGCCGAGGACAGCCTCTACTTCAACATCGACAAGGTCGGCAACGTGTCGGCCGCCAGCATCCCCATCGCCATCTGGGACGCGGTTGAGGAGGGGGTCATCGACCGGCGGATGCGCATCTTCGCCCCCGGGTTCGGCGCGGGCGCCGTCGCCGGCTACGCGGTGTTGTGGATCGACCCGGCGGTGATCGTCCCGGACGGCACGGCCGTCGCGGCCGAGGACGGCGCCGGGGCCGACGGCGCCCGCGCCCACTCGACCACCCTCGAGGACGTGCGGGAGGCCTTCAACTAGCGGCCGGCCCCGCGTGACGGCGCCGCCGCCCGGCGGGATCAGTCGCTGAAGCTGCGCAGCACCGCCAGCAGCGCCTCGCGCTGGGCGGGGGTCAGGCCGGGATCGGCCCGGATGGCCTCCTCGGCCATCCCGGGGGTGCCCTCGCCCTCCCCGGGGGCGGGAGCGGTGCTCCCGAGGCCCGCCTGGGCGAGGAGGGTCTCCGGCGGCATCCCGAGCGCCTGCGCGACCTGCGTGATCACCCGCACCGAGGGCTGGTGCAGGCCGCGCTCGAGCTGGCTGAGGTAGGCGTTCGAGATGTCGCTCATGGCGGCAAGCTCGCGAAGCGAGAGCTTCGCGAGCTTGCGCTGAGCGTGGATGAACTGGCCGAGCGCGTCGACCTGTCCGCTCCAGGGGTCCTGCGCCATCCTGGAGGCGCGAGCCCGAGGGCCGGCTAGGCCTTCGGGATGACCGGCGTCGGGACCTCGACCGGGGCGGTCTTGATCGCGGGCGCGGAGGCCTTCACGAGCTTCTCGGCGAAGTCGCGCTGCGCGGCGAGGACGCGACCGGCGAAGTCGAACTGGACGGAGATGAGCTCCTCGATGCTGGGCAGCGAGGACGCGACCGGGATGGCCGGCAGCTCCTGCACCGTGCCCTCGACGGCCTTCGCCCACGTCTCCACGACGTCGAGCACGGCGGCCTGGCTCTGGGTGATGGCGTCGAGCGTCTTGGCCTGGGCGGTGGTGGTGTAGTCGATCACGGGAGAGGGCATCTGAGGCCTCCTGGGAAGGGGTGTCCTGCGAACTGCTGCGTACTATAGTACGCACTGCTTGGTTCGGCAAGCACTTCGCGTACTTTAGTTTGCAGGGTGACCGAACCCGCCAGGCAGGGAGCCCTCTTATCGGGGCTCCCGGCTCGCTTCGCTCGCATTGGCCTGGCGGGAATTCACGTGGCGTGGGGCCGGCCTCGGTAGCGCGGTGCAGACCCCAGGACGAAGCTCGCCCCGCCCGAACCCGGCAGCGCCCCTGCGCGACACCACCGACCCCGGCGAGCCGCACACGCAAATTCCCGGCGGTCCAATGCGAGCGAAGCGAGCCGGAGGCCCCGCCCAAGAGGGCCTCCTGACCGCCGGGATCAGTCGCAACTGGCGCTCTCGAAAACCCCGGAGTACGGGCGTCCCGAAGCTCAGGCGTCCCGAAGCACGACCACCCCGAACCTCGGAACGCCCGAACCGCGACTATTTCTCCAGGACGTAGGTCCCGGGGGCGTCCCCGACGGGCTTGTACTTGCGGCTCCCCATCTTGGGGGGGGCGACGCGCTCTCCGGACCGGGTGGCCATCCACTCCGCCCAGTCCTCCCACCAGGAGCCCTCGTGGTTCTCGGACGCCGCGTACCACGCCGTCGGGTCGGGCGGGTTGGCGTCGCCGGTGCGGAACCACGCCTTCGGGCTGGGCGGGTTGACGATGCCGGCGATGTGGCCGGCGGAGCTGAGGACGTAGCGGACGTCGGCGTTCGGCAGCACCTGGGTGGTGAGGTAGCTGCCCTCCCACGGCGCGATGTGGTCCTCGATCGCCCCGACGACGTAGTGGTCGTCGGTGATCGCGTCGAGGTGCAGCCGCGTCCCGTCCAGCTCCATGTCGCCCGCGACGAGCTCGTTCCCCAGGTAGCAGGAGCGCAGGTAGAAGCCGTGCATGTTGGCGGGCATCCGCGTGCTGTCGCCGTTCCACGCGAGGATGTCGAACGGCTGCGGGTCCTCGCCCATGAGCCAGTTGTTGACCGCGTAGTTCCACACCAGGTCGTTCGAGCGCATGAACGTGAACATGCCCATCATCTCGGCGGCCTCGAGGTAGCCGCGGTCGGCCATCCGCTTCTCGAGCCGCTCCACCGACGCCTTGTCGGTGAACGCCCCGAGCCGCCCGGGGCGGCTGAAGTCCACGAGGGTGTTGAGCAGCGTGGTGGCGGCGATCCGGTCTTCGCCGCGGGCGGCGAGGTAGGCCTCCAGGCCGGCGGTGAGCGTACCCCCGAGGCACAGGCCGACGATGCTGGCGCGCGGCGCCCCGGTGATGTCGCGGATCGCGTCGAGCGCGGCGATCGGCCCCTTGAGCAGGTAGTCGTCGAGGCTGCGGTCGCGGTGCTCGGCGGTCGGGTTGTGGTAGCTGATCGCGAACGTCGTGTGACCGTGCTCGACGGCCCACTGCACGAAGCTGCGGCCGGGCGCGAGGTCCATGATGTAGTACTTGTTGATCCAGGGCGGGCTCATCAGGAGCGGCGTCTCGTAGACGGTCTCCGTCGCCGGCGCGTACTGGATGAGCTCCATCAGGTCGTTGCGGAACACGACCTTGCCGGGCGTCACCGCCAGGTCGCGGCCCACCACGAAGGCGTCCGGGTCGATCTGGCGCGGCATGCCCTGGTTGTTGGCGACGTCGTCCGCCCAGGTCCGCATGCCGCGGGCCAGGCTCGCGCCGCCGGTGTCGAGGGCCCGCTTCATCGCGGCCGGGTTGGTCCAGAGGTTGTTGGTCGGCGCGACGGCGTCCATGACCACGTCGCTGAGGAACCCGAGCCGCTCGTCGGTGACCGGGTCGACGCTCGAGGCGTCCCGCAGGTCGTCGACCAGGCGGGAGGCGAGGAGGTAGCTCTGGAGCAGCCCGAAGAAGGCGGGGTTCTCCTCCCAGGCCGGGTCGCGGAAGCGCCGGTCCTTGCGCCCGGGCTGCACTGGGCCGGCCGTCTCCTCGCCCGCGGCGCGGTCGGCGGCGGCCGTGGAGGCCTCGGCCATCCCCGTCCAGTAGCGGGACCAGGCCTCCATCACGCCGGCCGGGTTCTGCCCGGCCGCGGACGCCGCCTTCGTCCACGCCTCCACCAACCCCATGGGGTCGAGGTTCTCGAACGCCGCGAAGGCGCCCATCTCGGGCTCCGGGTCGGGCCGGGCGCCCGGCCCGACGTCGGGGCCGCGCGTGTCGTGCGGGGTCACGGGGTCCTCCCCTCGTCGCTCTGCGACCACTCCAGCGGGCCGGCGCTCCAACCGCAACCGTGCCGCATCGCCAGGTCGACGTCGCCGGAGGCGGCGACGTCCTCGTCGATGCAGCGCCGGGCCTCGTCGAGGGCGGCCGCGTAGTACGCCTCCGCCACCTGGCGGCCGGCGTCGTCCGGCTGGGCCTCGGGGGCCGCCCCGTCGTGGAAGCCGGCGCCCGACTTGGCGCCGAGGCGCCCGGCGTCGACCTGCGCCGCGATCTCGCCGGCGTCGTCGAAGCGGTCGCCGTAGGCCTCGCGGAGGTCGCGCTGGATGTGCCCGAGGGTGTCCAGGCCGATCAGGTCGCCGAGGGCGAACGGGCCCATCGGCGCCGGGCCGGCCGCGACGGTCGCGGCGTCGGCCGCGGCGCGGTCCGCCCCGATCGCGGCCGCCCGCGCGTAGGCCGCCGCGAGGGCGCGCACCAGCACGCGGTTCACCAGGAAGCCGGGGCACTCGCGCACCCGCACCGGCACCTTCCCCAGTGACGACGCCAGCGTCTCGGCGGCCGACATGGTCGCCTCGCTCGTCGTCTCGCCGCGGATGACCTCCACCAGCTTCATGACGCTCGCCGGGTTGAAGAAGTGGAGCCCCACCACCCGGTCGGGCCGCCCCGTCTCCTTCGCCATCTCGGTGATCGAGAGGCCCGAGGTGTTGGAGGCCAGCAGGGCCTGCGGCGGCAGCGCCGCGTCGAGGCGGCGGAACACCTGGCGCTTGATGTCCATCACCTCGGGCACGGCCTCGATCGCCAGGTCGCAGTCGGCGAGCGCCGCGTCGTCGGAGGCGGGGGACACGCGCGCGAGGATGGCCTGCGCCTCCTCGGGGGTCATGCGGCCGCGCGCGACCCGCCGTTCGCCGATCTTCGCGACGTGGGCGACCCCGCGCTCGAGCGCGGCCGGGTCGGCGTCGAACAGCACCACGTCCACGCCTCCCGCCGCGGCGGCCTGGGCGATCTCGCTGCCCATCACGCCGGCGCCGAGCACCGCCATGCGCCGGATCACGCCGCCGCCTTCGGGGGCATGATCAGCGCCTCGCCGGTCAGGACGACGTCCGCCCCGCGCGTCACGACGGTGTCCATGACGATCCGGCCCTTCTCGGGCACGATCTCGCGGATCGTGGCGGTGGCGGTGAGGGCGTCGCCCGGCTTCACGGGCGCGAGCCACTTGAGCGTCTGCGACATGTAGATCGAGCCGGGCCCGGGGAGCTGCGTGCCGATGACCGCCGAGATCAGCCCGGCCGTGAGGATCCCGTGCGCGACGCGGCCGCCGAAGATGGAGGCGTCCGCCCAGGCCGGGTCCACGTGGGCGGGGTTGTCGTCGCCGGAGATCCGCGCGAACGCGTCGATGTCGTCCTGGGTGAACGTCCGCTCCAGGCTGGCGCTGTCGCCGGCCGCGAGCTGGTCGATGGTCCGGCCGGGGCCATAGGTCGGGAACGCGTCGGGCAAGGGGTACCTCCGGGATCGGCGCGCCCGGTCGGGCGCGGTGAGCGTCAGTCGGAGCGGGCGTCCAGCCAGGCGGTGACGGCGGGCCAGAGCACGTCGCGCGCGCCCGAGCCGGCCAGCAGGCCGACGTGGCCGGCGGGGAGCTCCAGGAACTCGCGGTCGGCGCTGCCGACCAGCTCGACGAGCGGTCGCGCCATCGCCGGCGGCACCAGGTGATCGCGGTCGCCCGCCACGGCGAGCACGGGCGCGCGGACGTCGGACAGGTGCACGCGGCGACCGCCGAGGGTGAGCTCGTCCCGCGCGAGCAGGTTCTGCTGGTAGAAGCATTCGATCCACTGGACGAACGCGGCGCCGGGGAAGGCCACCGGGTCGTTCACCCACTGGTTCATGGCGCGCCAGGGCGTCATGTCGCGTCCAGACGCCATCCGCTCCAGCATCGAGAGGTTGACCTCGACGAAGTTCGCGACGGGCCGCAGGAGCTTGGTGCCCATGTCGATCATCGACGCCGGCACGTTGCCGATCGCGGCGACGAGGCCGGCCGCGTCGAAGTGGTCGGGGTCGGACCAGAGCGCCTGGGCGCCGGCCGCCGAGAAGTCGATCGGCGTGGTGAGCGCCACCAGGTTGCGCACCCCCTCCGGGCGCAGCGCCGCGTGGATCGCGGCCATGGTGCCGCCCATGCAGTACCCCAGCAGGGTGCAGTCGTCGCCGGCCCCGGCGCGCCGCATCCGCGCGACCGCCGCGGGCAGGTGCTCCCCGATCAGCTCGTCGAGGGTGGTCCCGCGGTCCTCGGCCGCCGGGCGGCCCCAGTCGAGCAGGAACACGTCGTAGCCCTCGCCGAGCAGGTGGCGCACGAAGCTGTTGTCGGGGCGCAGGTCGAGGATGTACGGCCGGTTGATGAGGGCGTACACCAGCAGCACCGGCGTGGCGTGGGCGCGCGGCCCGAGCGGGCGGTAGCGGTACAGCGTCGTCTTGTTGCGGGTCCAGACGACGTCGCGCGGCGTCGTTCCCGTGGGAACGTCCACCGGTTCCGGGACCGCGGTGGCGGCCGCGACGGCCACCGGGCTAGCGCTCGGCAGCCGGGGGCGTGCGGCGGCGGGCCGGGCGCTTGGCCGCCGGGCGCTTCGCCCGCGGTGGCGTCTCGGGGGCGGGCGGCTCGGCGGCGGGCGGCTCGACGACGGTGGGCGCGGCCGCGGGCGGCTCGGCCGCCAGGGGTGCCGGCGGGGCCGCGGCGAGCTCGCGGAGCGCGGCCTCGATGGCGTCCAGCCGCGCGGAGATCGCGTCGAGCTGTCCGGTCGCCTCGTCCACCTTGCGCTCCACGTTGACCACCAGCTCCGACGTGGCGGCGAGGTCGTCGGTCGTCGCGATCTGGAGGGTCTCGGCGGTCACCCGCGACGCCGCCCGCAGCGCCTGGAGCTGCTGGGCGTAGAGCGCCAGCAGCTGCCCGGAGGCCGCGGCGAAGGCGTCGGTGCCGGCCAGTTGCTGCATCACGTCGGCCCACTGCTCGACCATCTCCGCCCGCACGGCCTGCTGCTCGACGAACGCGGAGAGGAACTTCTCGGATGTGGCGGTGAACCCGTCGGGGCCGGAGGCCTCGCGGAGCGCTTCGCTCCAGCGCTCCATCAGCTTGGCGTATACCTCGCCGCTCGCCCAGCCTGCGCCGGCGTCGCTCACGCCGTCCCCCGGGGGCGGGAGCCCTTGGCCCGGGCGGGCGCGCGGCGGGGCGCCGCCTCGTGGCCGTTCGCCGCGCCGTGCCCGTTGCCGTTGCCGTTGCCGTTCGGCTCGGAGGGCTCGGCCGGGGCGGCCTCCGGCTCGGTCGCGGAGGCCGGGGGGGATGGCACCTGGTAGAGGGTGAAGAACTGGTTGAGCATCATCTGGTAGCCGCGGAGCGATGCCGCGCAGGTCTCGAGGTACAGGCGCCCCGCGTCGGTGAGCGCGTACAGGCGGCGGGCGGGACCGTCCTTCGAGGTGTCCCAGCCGGAGGTGACGAGCCCGTCCTTCTCGAGCTGGCGCAGCGTCCGGTAGACGCTCCCGCGGTCGAGGGTCTCGAACCCGAACCCCGACATGCGGCGGATCAGCTCGTAGCCGTGGCTCTGCCATTGCTCCAGGGCCAGCAGCAGGAAGGGCTGCAGCCAGGAGCGCGGCTGCTCCGCGCGCCGCTGGCCGTTGCCCGCAGGGCCGCCGTTTGCGTTCCCGTTCGAGTGCGACGCGTTGCTCATAGAGGCATATACCACCTATCATCGCGGGGATTGTCAACTGTGCGGATCCGCACCAGGCCAGTTCCCGCACTCCTCCCCGACCCCTGGAGTCCCCTCTTGTCGCTCCGAACGGAAACCCACGACGCGGTCGCCGTGCTCACGCTGGACCGGCCCGACGCGCTCAACGCGATGTCGCCGGAGATGCTCGACGAGCTGGAGGCCGCGCTGCTCCGGATCGACGCCGATCCCGGTCAGCGGGCGGTCGTGCTCACGGGTGCGGGCGAGAAGTCGTTCTGCGCCGGCGCCGACATCGGCCACATGCGTCGTGCCACGCCGCACGAGGCCCGCGCGTTCGGCCTCCGCGGACAGGGGATCGCGACCCTGATCGAGACGATGGGCACGCCGGTCGTGGCGGCCGTGAACGGCTTCGCGCTCGGCGGCGGCTGCGAGCTGGCGCTCGCCTGCGACGTCCGCCTGGCCGCCGACTCGGCCCGGTTCGGCCAGCCGGAGGTCACGCTCGGGATCATCCCGGGGTGGGGCGGCACGCAGCGGCTCGCCCGCGCCACGTCGATCGGGTTCGCGAAGGACCTGGTGCTCAGCGGTCGCTTGGTGAAGGCCGACGAGGCCCTCCGCGCCGGCCTCGTCTCGCAGGTGCATCCGCGTGAGGAGCTGCTGGACGCGGCGCTCGCGCTGGCCGGGCAGATCGCCTCCCGGCCCGCCGGCGCCGTCGGTGCCGCGAAGCGCCTCTGCAACCTGGCGCTGGGCGGTGAGTCGCCCAGCCCGTACGCGCGGGAGCTGGACGGGTTCGCCCTCTGCTTCGGCACGCCCGACCAGCAGGAGGGCATGGACGCGTTCTTCGAGAAGCGCCCTCCCCGGTTCGAGGGCCACGCGGCCCCGGTGGCGTCATGAGCCGCGACGCCTACATCGTCGAGGCGGTCCGCACGCCGATCGGCCGCCGCAAGGGGATGCTGTCCGGCTGGCACCCCGCCGACCTGCTCTCCGAGGTGCTGAGGGACGTCGTCGCCCGCGCCGGCGTCGATCCCGCGCAGGTGGACGACGTGATCGTGGGCTGCCTGGACCAGGTGGGCGAGCAGGGCGTCAACATCGCCCGCAGCGCCACCCTCGCCGCCGGCTTCCCGGAGTCGGTCCCGGCGGTGACGATCGACCGCCAGTGCGGCAGCTCGCAGCAGGCCGCCCACTTCGCCGCCCAGGGAGTGATGGCCGGCGCCTACGACGTGGTGATCGCCGCGGGCGTGGAGTCGATGACGCGGGTCCCCATGTGGGCGAACGCGCCCGACCCGTCCGCCCCCTACGGCCCCCGCTTCCGCGCGCGCTACGGGCTGGCCGACGACTTCTTCGTCGACCAGGGCGAGTCGGGCGAGATGATCGCCGACCGCTTCGAGCTGACCCGCGAGGAGCTCGACGCCTTCGCCGTCGAGTCCCACCGCCGCGCGGCCGACGCCACCGAGGCGGGCCGCTTCCGCGACGAGATCCTGCCGGTGGCCGCCGAGAAGGACGGGCGCGAGTGGACGGCGGACGCCGACGAGGGCATCCGCCCGGGCACCACCCTGGAGGGCCTCGCCGGGCTTCGCACGGTCTTCCGCGAGGACGGCCGGCTGACCGCGGCCACGTCGTCGCAGCTGAGCGACGGGGCGGCGGCGATGCTGATCGTGTCGGAGGAGGCGGCGGGGCGCCTGGGCCTGCACCCGCGGGCGCGGTTCCACGCGTTCGCCGTGGCCGGCGTCGACCCCATCGAGGGGCTCGCCGGGCCCATCCCCAGCACGCAGAAGGCCCTGGAGCGCGCCGGGCTGGAGGCCGACGACATCGGCCTGTTCGAGGTGAGCGAGGCGTTCGCGTCCGTCCCCCTGGCATGGTCCCGCGCCCTCGGCGTGGACATGGCCAGGGTCAACGTGAACGGTGGCGCCATCTCGCTCGGGCACCCGCTGGGCTGCAGCGGCGCACGGCTGATGACGACCCTGGTCCACGAGATGGGCCGGCGCGGAGCCCGGTTCGGCCTGCAGACGATGTGCGAGGGGGGCGGCATGGGGAACGCCACCATCCTCGAGCTGGTCAACGGGAACGGCGCGGGAGGGGGCTCGGGCTCCTAGTCCCGCAGGCGCTGGACGTCGGGGCGCCGGGCGAGCTTCGCGAACGCCCGGGCCTCGATCTCCCGCACCGAGTGGCGCGTGACGCCGAGGGTCCGGCCGATGTCGGTGAGGGTCTTCGGCGCCGTGTCGTCCAGGTAGCGCATCTCGAGCACCGCCCGCTCGCGGTCGGAGAGCCCCCGCATCGCCCCGGCGACCACGCGGCCCGTCCACGCCTGCTCCCCGGCCCGCTCGAGCGGCAGGCCGTCGTGGTCGGGGATCACGTCGGCGAGCTCGCGGTCGCCGAACCCTGAGGGCGCCGCCAGGGACACCGGCTGCAGGCGGCTGCGCGCGATGCCGGCGATGGTGTGCGGCGCCAGGCCGGTCTCGTCCTCGAGCTCCTCCGAGGTCGGCTCGCGGGCGAGGCGCTGGGTGAGCTGCTGCTCGATGCGCGCGACGAGGGGCTGGAGCTCGACCACGTCGGAGGGCGCGCGGACGGTGGCGGCCGTCATCGCGATGCCCCGGTTGATCGACTGGCGGATCCAGTGGGTGGCGTAGGTGGTGAAGCGGCAGCCCGCGCGCCAGTCGTAGCGGTCGGCGGCGCGGATGAGGCCCAGCGTGCCGTCCTGGACGAGATCGGCGAGGGGGAGCCCGCGGCCGCGGTGGCGCTTGGCGATCGACACGACGAGGCGCAGGTTGGCCTCGATGAGCCGCGCGCGGGCGTCGGCGTCGCCCACCTCGATGCGCCGGGCCAGCGCGACCTCGTCGGCGGCGCTGAGCAGGGTGATGCCGCGCAGCGACGCGAGGAAGCGGTCGAAGCCCATCGCCTCGTCGGGTGAGTCGGACGTCGGGGGGCTGTCGACCGGGAGGCGCATGGGTCCCTGTGGAGGTGGCGTTCGCCACGAAGCCTCCCGCCGCCCCCGCCCGCGGTCAACGAACTCGTCCGGCGCACCCACCTAGTGCCCGGCGCCACCTAGGTGTCGCGGGGTCGCCGGATTCGCGCGACGTCGTGCCGTGACCTTGCGCCCCCGCGTGGGGATCGGGCAGCGTCGACGCGGACAGCCACGGGCCCACGAGGCCGGCCCAGAGGAGGCGGACATGGCATCGGGAAGCGTCTACGTCGTCAACGAGATCGTCGGGACCAGCACCGAGTCGTGGGAGGACGCGGCACGGACGGCGATCGCCACCGCGGCGGCGAAGCTCCGCGACCTGCGGGTCGGCGAGGTGGTGCGCCAGGACGTGACGATCGAGGACGGCAAGGTCGCGACGTTCAGGGTTCGCCTGAACGTGTCCTTCCGGTACGAGAGCTAGCGCGGCATCCACGGACGACCGAGGGGGCCCGGAGGCCCCCTCGGCGTTCATCCCGTCGCCGCCGTCCGGCTCAGCCGCAGCCGGAGGTGGCGCCGCAGGTGCGGCACGTGAGGCAGGTGCCGGCGCGGACCATGTCGGAGCTGCCGCACGACGAGCAGATCTGACCGGTCGAGTCGAGGGAAAGCCGCGGCCTGGCGGGGGCCGGCGGCTCGGCGGTCGCCGTGGCGTCCGTCCCGTGCCCGTTGCCGTTGCCGTTGCCGGTGGCGTCGGCGGCGGCGTCCGGCTCGGCGACGGCCCGGAACGACAGCTGGTCCTCGGGCGCGTCGTCCGTCTCGCCGGCCTCCGGCTCCGGGGCCACGCCCGGGAGCACGCCGGCCAGGCGCTGGTCCTCCTCCGACAGGAACTTCGACGCCATCCAGCGCGCGAGGTAGTCCACCACCGACCGCGCCATCGGGATCCGCGGGTTGCCCGTGAAGCCGGACGGCTCGAAGCGGTGGTCGATGTACTTGCTGATCAGGCTCTCGATCGGCACGCCGTGCTGGAGCGCCATCGACCATGCGATCGCCACCGAGTCCATCAGTCCCGACACCGTCGAGCCCTGCTTGGACATCTTCACGAACACCTCGCCCGGGCTGCCGTCGTCGTACAGGCCGACGGTGATGTAGCCCTCCTGGCCGCCCACGCTGAACTTGTGGGTCAGGGCGGCCCGGTCGTCCGGCAGGCGCCGGCGGACCGGCGCGGCGGGCTCGGCGGGGGCGGCGGCGGCCGTCGTCGTCGCGGTGCCGTCGCTGGTGGACAGCGGCTGCGTGCGCTTGGACCCATCGCGGTAGATCGCGATCGCCTTCAGGCCCAGTGTCCAGCCGAGCGTGTAGATGTCGCTCACGTCCTCGACGGTCGCCGAGTTCGGCAGGTTCACCGTCTTCGAGATGGCGCCGGAGATGAACGGCTGCACCGCCGCCATCATCCGCACGTGGCCCTCGGCCGCGATCGTCCGCCCGCCGGGAACCCCGAACGCGCAGTCGAACACCGGCAGGTGCGCCGGGTCGAGGCCGGGCGCCCCCTCGATCGCGCCGGTCCCGTCGATGTGGGCCAGGATCTCCGACCGCTCCGCCTGGTCGTAGCCGAGGGCGCGGAGCGCGCGCTCCACGTCCGTGTTCACGAGCTTCATGAACCCGCCGCCGACCAGCGTCTTGTACGAGATGAGGCCGATCGCCGGCTCGATGCCGGTGGTCTGCGCGTCCATCATGAAGCTGATCGTGCCGGTGGGGGCGATCACGCTGACCTGGGCGTTGCGGTAGCCGGGGGCGCCGATGCGGCCCTCCGCCTGGCCCAGCGCCACCGCGTCGTCGAGCGCCGCCGACGCCGCCGCGCGGACGTCGCCGTAGGAGGCGCCCGGCGCGTGCGCCGGCAGCTCCAGCGCCGCCTCGCGGTGCATCCTCACCACCCGGTCCTGGGCCTCCTTGTCGGCCGCATAGCCGTCGTAGGCGCCCACCCGGGCGGCGATCCGCGCCGACTGCGCGTAGGCCTCGCCCTGCATCAGCGCGGTCACGGCGCCGGCCCAGGCGCGACCCTCGTCCGAGTCGTACGCCAGGCCCTGGCACATCAGCAGCGAGCCGAGGTTGGTGTAGCCCAGGCCGAGCTGGCGGAACGCCCGCGCGTTCTCGCCGATCCGCTTGGTCGGGTAGCTCGCCGGGGTGACCACGATCTCCTGCGCCGTGAGCACCACGCGCACCGTGTGGCGGAAGTCATCGACCCGGAACCCGCCGTCGTCGTCCAGGAACTCCATCAGGTTGATGGAGGCCAGGTTGCAGGCCGAGTCGTCGATGTGCATGTACTCCGAGCACGGGTTCGACCCGGAGATGCGGCCCGCGTTGGGGCTGGTGTGCCAGCGCTGGATGGTGTCCTCGTACTGCATCCCCGGGTCGCCGCACGCCCACGCGGCCTCCGAGATCTCGCGCAGCAGGTCGGCCGCGGGGAACTCGTCGCGCACCTCGCCGCCGGCGACGTTGCGGGTCTGCCACGGCTCGCCCGCCGCGGCCCGCCGGAAGAACTCGTCGGTGAGCCGCACCGAGTTGTTGGCGTTCTGGAACTGGATGGAGCGCCAGGCGTCCCCGTTGAGCCCGAGGTCGTAGCCCATGTCGCCCAGGGCGTACGCCTTCGCCTCCTCGTGGGCCTTGCAGCGCACGAACTCGAGGATGTCCGGGTGATCCCCGTCCAGGATCACCATCTTCGCGGCGCGGCGGGTGCCGCCGCCGGACTTGATCGAGCCGGCGCCGGAGTCGGCCCAGCGCATGAAGCTGACCGGCCCGGAGGCCTGGCCGCCGTTGCTCAGCGGCTCGCCGTCGCCGCGCAGCCGCGACAGGTTCACGCCGGCGCCGGAGCCGCCGCGGAAGATCTCCGACTCCGAGGCGATCCACCGCTGGATGGACGGCATGGTGTCGTTCACGGACAGGATGAAGCAGGCGGAGGCCTGGTTGACCTGGGGCTCGTCCGGGTCGGTCGGCGGATCATCGACGTCGAGGATCCGGTCCTCGTCGTGCTCGCGGGTGGCGGCCGCGACGCCGCAGTTGAACCAGACGGGCGAGTTGAACGCCGCCTTCTGCGTCACCAGGATGTGCCGCAGCTCCTGCGCGAACGCCTCGGCCTCGTCCTCGTCCGCGAAGTGGCCGCCCTTCGTGCCGTGATGGCGGATCGTGTCGACCACCCGGTCGATGACCTGCTTCAGGCTCGTCTCCCGGCGCGGGTCGTCCATGCCGTACCGGAAGTACTTGGAGGCGACGATGCGGACCGCGGTGTCCGACCAGTCGAGGGGGAACTCGCACGCCTCCTGGGCGAACACGACGCGCTCGGGCCTCCCGTCCCGGGGAGGCTCCACGATGCGCGCGTCGCGCGGGCCCCATGCGACCTCGTCGTAGGGGTGGACGCCGGGCCGCGTGAAGCGCCGGGAGATCCCGAGCGCGCGGTCCGTCATCGTGGGCGGCGCGTCAGTCGCCATCGGTTGCCTCCTGGGCGGTCGTGCGCGGGGCGCCCCCGTCGCGACCACCGGGGAGCGCCCGGAGCGTCGCGCGGCCGGGCTGGGCGGCCCCCGCGTCGAGGGTGTCGAAGAGCTGGTCGTCGAGGGGGAACTGCCCGCGGGGCAGCGGCGGCTCGCGCTCGAGCCGCGCCAGCTCGTCGCCGAACTCGTCCACGTCGGCGAACTGGCGGTACACGGAGGCGAAGCGGACGTACGCCACCGAATCGATCTCCTTGAGCCTGCGCAGCGCGAGCTCGCCGATCTGGGTGCTGCGGACCTCCTGGCGGAGGCGGTTGCGCAGCTCGGCCTCGATGTCGCGGACGGCCAGGTCGAGCGAGGCCGTCGAGACCTGCCGCTTGTGACATGCGCGCTGGAGCCCCTCCAGCAGCTTGGCGCGGTCGAAGCCCTGGCGCTCGCCGGACGTCTTCACCACCACGAGCGGCATCTCCTCGCACCGCTCGTAGGTCGTGAACCGCCGGCCGCACGCCTGGCACTCACGGCGGCGCCGGATGGCGTCCTTGGTGTCGGCCACACGGCTCTCGACCACGCGGTGCTCTGGATTGTCGCAGAATGGGCAGATCACCGCTGGACGCTATCCCTGGTGTCGCTGTGCCGGCCGCCACCCCATATTCAGCGTGGCGGAGGGCCATCCTTCCACACGTGCCGGAAGATGCAAAGCCTCGGGCCGGACGGGAACCACGCACCGTCCGGGGACTTCGTGGGCACCATCTCGCACCCCTCGGACGGCTCCGCCGAGCGGCCCCGCCGCCCCCGCTGGGCGCGCCGGGCGCGGGACCAAGGCCGTGCGGCCGACTCCCGCGGCCGGCGTTAGTTCAGGAAGCCCAGATGGGACGGGGGCCAGTACGTGATCTCGGCCTGCCCGACGACCGCGTCCTGCGGCACGAAGGGCGCGATGTTGCCGTTCGCGTCGCGCCACTGGTGCGAATCGCAGCTGCCCGGCCGGTTGTCGCCGAGCACCAGCAGGGAGTCGGGCGGAACGACGGGGAACTCCATCGTGTAGTTCGGCCGCAGGGCCTTCTCGACCACGAACGGCTCGCCGTTGACCAGCGTGGTGCCGTCGGCCCGCACCTCGACCTTGTCGCCGGGGAGCCCGATCACCCGCTTCACGAACGGCACGTTCCCGCCGCCGGCGTCGCCGCACGTGCGGGTCGCGGCGAGCGGCGGATCGAACACGATGATGTCGCCGCGCTCGATGTCGCGGATCCGGTAGATGAGCCGGTTGGCGATGATCCGGTCGTTCGCCTGGATCGTCGGGACCATCGACTCGGTCGGGATCTCGTACGGCTTCGCCACGGCGGCATGGAACACGACCGCGGGGCCGCGGGCGCCGCCCGTCGGCAGGAGGAAGCCCTCGCGGAGGGGGCGCACCAGCCCCCCCGCCGGCGCCGGGCCGCGAGGCCCGCGCCCGCGCCGACCAGCCCGACGCCCACCAGCAGCCCGCCCCACAGCGCGGCGCTCGCGCCGCCCGTGTCGTCGACCGCCTCGCTGGGCACGCGACGGCCGCTGCCGCACGGCTGGCCCTTCACCTTCACGTTGCTGATCTGGGCCTCCGAGATGACGTCGACGAGCACACCGTAGAGACGCTGGTCGGCCCGGGCGAGGCGGAGCGCCTCGTTGAGGTCGGCCCGGGTGTAGCACCCGTCCACCCGGTTATCCTGCTGCGCGTCCGCCAGGACGTCCCGGCCGTCGGCGAGCGCCGCCGGCGCGGTCACCAGGAGCGTGAGCAGGATGATCGGGAGCACCCAGGCGGGGCGTCGGAGCAGGGCATCCACCCGGTGACGGGGACGGGGGGCGCTCGCCCCCAGGGCGCCGCGGATCGTAGCGGCGGCCCCGAAGGTCGACAAGCATCGGCGGCCGCGCCCGGGATGCCGCGGACCGCCCTCTGGATCGGCGCCGTCGCGGTCGCCGGCTGGGCGGCGGTCACCTGCGCCGACGGGGGCATGGACTTCGGCGACGGCCTCGGCGGCGCCGGGGCGACGTCGGCGTTCCTGGCGCTGGCGGTCGGCGCCCCGCTCGCCGCCGCCTTGCTCGCCTGGGGCGGCCCGGCGCTGCGGGCGTGGCCGACGCGCCTGGCGCTCGCCGCGATGGCCGGCCTCGGGGTCTGGTCGGCCGCGTCCATCGCCTGGGCCGACGCCCCCGACCTGGCGTGGATCGACGTCAACCGGGTGTTCATCGGGCTGTGCGCGCTCGCCATCGGCGTCGGCCTGGGCGCGGTCCTGCGCGACGCCCCGCGCCTGTTCGCCCTGGCGCTGGCGGCGGGGGCGGCGCCGGCCGTGCTCTACGCCCTGGGCACCAAGGTGCTCCCGGGGGTGATGGGCGACGACGCCGACCTGGCCCGCCTCTCCGCCCCCCTGGGCTACTGGAACGCGCTCGCGCTGGTCGCGGTGTTCGCCGTCCCCGGGCTGCTGTGGCTCGCCGGCGGCGCGGCGCGGCCGCGGTGGGGCCCGCCCGTCGCGGGCGCAGGGATGGCGCTCGTGGTGACGACGGTGCTCCTCACCTACTCCCGCGGCGGGCTGCTGTCGCTGCTCATGGCGCTCGGCGTCACGATCGCGTTCCTGCCCGGCCGGCGCGACGGGGTGGCCGCCGCGGTGGCCGGCGGCGTCGGGGCGATCCTGCCCTCCGCCTACGCGCTGACCGAGCCGCTGCTGTCCACCGACCAGGTGCCGACGGCGCTGCGGGAGGGGGCCGGCGGCCAGCTGGGCTGGCGCCTCGCGGTGGGCGTCGCGATCGGCGCCCTGCTGGCACCCGCCCTCGCGCGCCTCGCGATCCGCATCGGGCCCGCCCGGGGCCGGCGCATCGGCGTCGTGGCGCTGGCGGTGGCGGCCGTGGCCGTGGTGGGGACGTTCGCCGCGAGCGGCGAGGCGCGGAGCTGGGCGGGCGACCGGGTGTCGGAGTTCCGCGGCGCGGGCGGCGACGCCGTGGCCAACGAGCCCGGCCGGCTGGTGAACGCCTCGGGCAACCAGCGCAAGGGCTGGTGGGAGGAGGCGTGGCGCGCCTGGACGGACGCGCCCGTGGCGGGCCAGGGGGCGGGCGGCTTCGCGCTCGTGCACCTGCAGGAGCGCACCAACGGCGACGATTCGCTGAACACCCGCGAACCCCACGACATCGTCCTGCGCACCCTCTCGGGTACGGGCGTGGTGGGCCTCGCGCTGCTGCTGGCGCTGGTGGTCGCCGTGGGGTGGGGCGCGCTGCGCGTCGCCGACCGCGACCCCGGGCCGTCCATCGGCCTGCCGCTGGCGATCGTGGCGGCGTTCGCCCTCCAGGCGGCGGTCGACTGGTCGTGGGCGATCCCGGCGCTCACCATCCCCGCCCTCGCCGCGGCCGGCATCGTCCTGGCCGCCGCGGCCTCGGGTCCGCCCGGCCGCACGCGGGTGCGGCCCTCCCCGGTCGCCGCCGGCGTGCTGGCGGCCGCCGCGGCCGTCCTCGTGGTCAGCGCGGTGCTCCCCTGGTGGTCGTCACGCGACGTCCGCGAGGGCCGGCAGGCGCTCGCCGACGGCCGGCCAGGCGACGCCGTCGCCCTGGCGAAGGACGCCCGGGCCACCAACCCGCTGGCCATCACGCCGCTCATCCTCATGGCCCAGGCCTACACCGACCAGGGCGACCTGCCGCGCGCCCTCGGCGCCTACCGCGCCGCGACGCGGGTCCAGCCGGACAACCCCCAGAGCTGGCGCGCGCTAGCGATCTTCCTGGGCCCCGACCGTCAGGCGGCGGCGGCCTGGCGGCGGGTCCACCGCCTGGACCCGCAGGACCCCGAGGCGGCGATCCGCGGCGGCTAGCGGCTCGACCCCGGGGTGGTGGCGGCCTCGGCGGCGTCGCCGGCGACGGCCGGCCGGGCGCCGCCGCGGGGCGGGCGGCCGAGCCTGCGCAGCCGCGGCACCAGGGAGGCCGCCTCCCACACGATCCCGCCGCTCATCTTGGACGTCCCGTGGACGCGCTCGGTGAACGTGATCGGGATCTCCGCGACCCGGAACCCGAGCACCATCGCCCGGTAGGTCATCTCGATCTGGAAGCCGTAGCCCGCGGCGGTGACCTCGTCGAGCGGGACCGCCTCGAGCACCTCGCGGCGGAAGCACTTGAAGCCGCCCGTCAGGTCGCGCACGCCCACGCCCAGGACGGCCTGGGCGTACAGGCAGCCGGCGCGGCTGATCGCCCGCCGCAGCGGCCCCCAGCGCGCCACCCCTCCGCCGCGGACGTAGCGGGAGCCCAGCACCAGGTCGGCCGTGGCCGTCGCGTCGATCAACCGGGGCAGCGCCCCGGGGTCGTGGGAGAAGTCGCAGTCCATCTCGATCACGACCCCGGCGCCCTCGTCGAGCGCCCGGCGGAACCCCGCGCGGTACGCCGGGCCGATCCCCTCCTTGGCGGCGCGGCGCAGCACGGCGACGCGGGGCTCGCGCGCCGCGACGGCCTCGGCCAGGTCGGCCGTGCCGTCGGGGGAGCCGTCGTCGACCACCAGCACCCGCATCGTGATGCCCGACGCGTCGGCCACCCCGAGGACGGCCTCGATCATCGGGACCACGTTCTCGGCCTCGTCGTAGGTCGGGAGGACGACCCAGGCGGGCCCGTCGGCCGCGGGGCTCACGGGCCGGGCGGGATCATCACCCCGAACGTGAAGGGGCCGGCGAGCGCGTCGCGCTGGGACGGCGACGGCGAGTGGCCCGGCATGTCGGCGAGCCGGACGCCGAGGGCCCGCGCCTCGGGGTCGATGGGCGGAACCACCTCCAGGCTCGTCTCGCTCCAGCCGCGGCGCGCGGCGCCGTGGATCGGCGTCACGGAGTATGCGCGGCCGCGGTCGTCCCACACCTCGGCCCGCCCGACGCCCGGCGTGAGCGGCGCGACGCGCAGCGGATCCTCCGCCAGGGTTGCGACGCTCAGGACGGCCCGGTCGGCGTAGCGCTCGAGCGCCCAGAGGCAGACGGCGACACCCTCGGCCACGCGCGCCTGGCCCACCGGGACCAGGTCGCGGAACCCCCCGAACGTCCGCGCCGGGACGCGTGCCGGGCGCCCGGGCGGCGGCCCCTCGCCGGGCTGCGGCGGCGGCTCGGCGGCGGTGCGCGGGGGCAGCAGGTCCAGCTCGAGGCGCCACGTGGTCCCGGCGAGCGGCCGCTCCACGGAGGCCCCGCGCGCGACCGCCGTGCGCACCAGGCCGCTCACCTCCAGCACCAGACGGCGCGCGTCCGGCGGGGGCGCCGGGCTGATCCAGACGGCGGTCTGCAGCGCGCCGAGGCCCGCCTGCTGCGCGAGGTTCGCCACCTCGTACCGGCGGCCGTGGTCGTCGCGCGCGACCAGCCCCTGGACCGGATCCCAGCCGAGCAGGCCGGGCGCGTCGGAGAGCACGAGCAGGGGCAGGACGGCGCCCTCCGCGTGCACCTCCACGCACAGCGCCACCACCAGCGTGTCGCCCTCGCGGGCGACGGCCGACGTGGGCAGCAGGCCGCCGAAGCCGGACTGGCGTCGCTCCGGATCCGTCGCGACGGGGGTACTGGTGCTCACGCGGACACGGTAGCGTCCGGGCGATGCCCCGGGCGACCCCGCTGGTACTGCTCCACGCCTTCCCCCTCGACGCGGGCCTCTGGTCCGGGGTGGTCCCGGAGCTGTCCGCCGACCGGTCCGTCCTGACGCCCGACTTCCCGGGGCTCGGCGCCGCCGCCCCCCGCCCCGGCGTCTCCGTGGACGGGTTCGCCGACGAGGTCGCGGCGCTCATCGCCGGCCTGCCGGGCGGGCGCGCCGTGGTGGGCGGCCTGTCGCTGGGCGGCTACGTCGCCCTGGCGCTGGCCGCGCGCCACCCGGACCGGGTCGCCGCGCTGATCCTCTCCAACACCCGCGCGGAGCCGGACACGCAGGAGGCGGCCGCGGGACGGCACGCCGGCGCCGCCCAGGTGCGGTCCGGCGGGTACGCGGCCTTCCTCGACGACTTCGTCCCGCGGATGGTCGCGCCCGGGGACGCGGCCGCGCGCCGCGCCACCCGGGCGATGGCCGAGTCGCAGGACCCCGAGGGGGTCGCCGGCGCGCTGGAGGCGCTCGCGGGCCGTGGCGACCGCCGGCCCGATCTCGCCGCGATGGCCATGCCGGCCCTGGTGATCGTGGGCTCGGAGGACGCCCTCACGCCGCTGCCCTTCTCGGAGGCGATGGTCGCCGGGATGCCCGACGCGCGCCTCCACGTCGTCGAGGGGAGCGGCCACCTCACCGCGCTGGAGCGGCCCGAGGAGTGGGTCGCCGTCGTGCGCCCGTTCCTCGCCGCGGTGGACGCCGCGCGGGCCGAGGGGGCCTAGGGCCCGCCGTCGCGACGGCGGCGGGCGTAGTACGCGGCCGCCTTCGCCCGGGCGCCGCAGACCTCCATCGAGCACCATCGCCGGCTCCGGTTGCGGCTCGTGTCCAGGTACAGCACGGGGCAGCGCTCCGCGGCGCACTCGCGCACCCGTCCGGGGGTCTCGCGGACGATGTCGAGGGCGTCGAGCACCGCCGGGACCAGCAGGCAGCCGGTGCTGCGCGTCGCGGGGGTGAAGCGGGGGGTGAGGGTCTCGGGCTCGACGCAGAGCCGGCCCGGCGTGTCCTCGAGCCACCGCTCGGCGATGCCCGCCACGGCGGGGGCGTCGGAGGCGGTGAGCGCCGGGCGCAGGTCCTCGCGCAACCGCCGCGCCGACTCGAGCGCGCGGGGCGAGATCGCCACCGGCCGGTCGGCCAGGCCGACCGCCATGAACCACCGCGACAGGTCGTCAGGGGTGGCCAGGAGATCATCGCCGCCCAAGTGGGTATTGCACAGGTCGAGCGCGGGGCGGGCGGCGACCAGGATGAAGGATCGACCGCTCATCACCGTTTGACGGTGCAAGTTTCCGGGCGTATTCTCACCGGTAAACCAGTATCACAGTGGTTACTAGGAGCGCGTCGATGCCCTCACTCCCGCCCGCAATCGAACTCGGGGTCCATCGTACCGGCGAGGGCCCGCCGCTGATCGCGCTGCACGATCTGGGACAGACCGGCCAGAGCATGATCGAGGCGCTTGCGCCCGTCGCGGACGAGTACCGCATCATCGCCCCGGACCTGCGCGGCCACGGCAGCTCGCCCACGCCCCACGGTCCGTGGAGCATCGACGACTTCGCCTCCGACGTCGCGCGTCTCACCGCCGCGGAGGGCGGCGGCGCGGTCATCGTCGGCGTGGGCCTGGGCGCGGCCACCGCGCTCAGCCTCGCGCTCGGCCACCCGGGGCTGGTGTCGGGCCTGGTGGTGTCGGGCGTCGGCCCGCGCGGCGAGGACCCGGAGGGCCAGGACCGCTGGGCCCGCGTCGCCCGCGCGCTGCGGGAGCGCCGTCACGCCGAGGGCGTGGCGCTGGCCGCCGAGGCGATGGGCACCCGCCCGGACGTCCGCGGCGCGCTCGCGCAGGTGGACGCCCCCGTGCTGGTGCTCGCCGGCGCCGCCGACCGGGCCGTCCCGGCCGAGGCGCAGCGGGAGCTGTCGGCGTGGATGACCAACGCGCGTTTCCACGTCGTGCGCGAGGCCGGCCACAACGTCGCGGTCGAGCGGCCCAACGAGCTCATCTCCGCCATCCGCAGCCTCGCCCCGAGCCGCCAGGCCGTGGCCGCGTAGCACCCTGGCCGCCGCGATTCCTCCCGGGGCCCGACTGCTTTAGAGTCGGCCCGTGATGGGCGCGGGTGGTCGTGAGGGGCGTGGGCGGTCCCGTGCGGCCCCATGGGGGCGCGGGGGATGATCGGCCGTGGCCCGGAGGCGGCCGAGATCGAGGCCCTCATCGCCGGGGCGGTCGCCGGTCGCAGCGGCGCCCTGCTGGTGGTCGGCGAGCCCGGCATCGGCAAGACCGCGCTCCTGCGGTTCGCCCGCGCCCGGGCCGGCGGCGCCCGCGTGCTGGAGACGACGGGGTCGCAGGGCGAGTCGCGCCTGGCGTTCGCGGGGCTCGGCGACCTGCTCGGGCCGATCCTGGACCACCTTGGCGAGCTTCCGGAGGCCCAGGCGAACGCCCTCAGCGGCGCCCTCGCGCTGGGACCGGCGCCGGCGCCCTCCGACCGCTTCGCCGCCTACGTCGCCACGCTGCGTCTGCTGGCCGCGGCCGCCGAGGCCGGCCCCATCCTCTGCCTCGTCGACGACGCCCACTGGCTCGACGCCGAATCGCTGGAGGCCATCCTCTTCGCCAGCCGACGGCTGGTGGCCGAGGGGATCGCGGTCCTGATCGCCGCGCGCGAGGGCATCAGCGCGCACCTGGACGAGGCGGCGATCCCGCGGCGCCGGCTGCGGGGCCTCGCCGCCGAGCACGCCGCCGTGCTGGTGGAGGACCACGCCGGGGTGATCCCCGATCCCGCCGTGATCGCCGCGCTGGTGGACGGCTGCGCCGGCAACCCGCTGGCCCTGATCGAGCTGGCCGGGGCGCTCACGGCGCCGCAGCTCACGGGCGCGGCGCCACTCCCCGACCCGCTCCCGGTGGGTCCGCACCTGGAGCAGGCGCTGCTGCGCCCGCTGGAGGACCTCCCGGAGCCCACCCGGCGCGCCCTCCTGCTCGCGGCGACCGAGAACGGCTCGCCCGAGGTGCTGGCGAGGGCCCTGACGATGGAGGGGCTGTCGATGGCCGACTTCGAGCCGGCCGAGCGGGCCCGCGTGGTGCTGGTGGGGCCGGCGCGGCTGCGCTTCCGGCATCCCCTCGTCCGGGCGGCCGTCTACGCCGGCGCCGCCGGCCCCGACCGGCGCGGCGCCCACCGCGCGCACGCGGCGGCCGCCGGGTCGCTGGGCGACGCCGGCGCGCTTGACCGGCGGGCCTGGCACCTGGCGATGGCGGCCACCGGCCCCGACGAGATGATCGCGCGGGCCCTCGAGGACGCCGCCGCGCGCGCGGCGGGCCGCACCGCCTACGCCGCGGCCTGCGAGGCGCTGGAGGCGTCGGCGCGCCTGTCGCCCGAGCCGGCCGAGCGCGGGCGGCGGCTGACGGCCGCGGCCCAGAGCGCGCTCGCCGCGGGCGCGTTCGACCGCGCCGCCCGCCTCTTCGACGAGGTGATCGCCCTCGCGGCCGAACGCGGCCAGGTGCTCCGCGCGATGGTCGGCCGGGGCAACGTCGAGATGCTGAACGGCTCGACGCGGGCGGCGGTCGACATGCTCACCGCCGCGGGGGAGCGGATGCGCGAGGAGTCCGCCGCCGCGGGCGCCGCGCTGCTGGTCCAGGCCGTCCTGCCGTGCCTGCTGCGCCGCGACCTGGAGCGCGCCCGCGACCTGTCGGCGCGGGCAGCCGCCCTGGTACCCGACCCCGACCCGGCGCTCGCGGCGCAGCTCGCGGCGGCGCAGGCGATCAGCGCCACCTACTCGGGGACGCCGACGCCGCTCGACGAGGCCGACGCCGCCGAGCTCCGCCGCCAGGCGGCCGAGGGCGAGCCGCTCGGGTTCGTCTGGTCGGTGGGGCACCTGATCTCGCTGAACCTGCGGGAGCGCTACGCCGACGCCCTCGCCGGGCTCGACGCCGTGATCGGCGCCGCCCGCGAGCACGGGACGCCCTCGCTGCTGCCGTGGCCGCTCGCGGTGCGCGCCGACGTGCGGCGCCGCACCGGCCGCCTGCCGCAGGCGGCCGCCGACGCCGCGGAGGCCGTGCGGATGGCGGAGGACACCGGCCAGGCGCCGCTCGCCGGCTTCGCCCTGGCCGTGGAGGCGATGCTCCACGCCATCACGGGCGACGCGGCCGCGTGCCGGGAGCGCGCCGCGCGGGCGGTCGAGATCGGCGTGCGCACCGAGTCCCACAACCTGTCGTGGTACGCCGACGGGGCGCTCGGCCTGCTGGCCCTCAGCCAGGGGGACCTGACGCGCGCGGGCGAGCGCTTCGGCGCGCTGGAGCGGCGCTACCGGGCCACGGGCGACTTCCATCCCCTCCTGGACGGCCACGGCGCCGACATCGTTGAGACGCTCATCCGCACCGGCGAGGACTCGCATGCCCGGGACGTGCTCGCGTTCCTGCAGGCGCAGGCCGCGCGCGCCGACGCGGCGTGGACGCTGGCCGGGCTGGAGCGGTGCCGCGGGATGCTGGCCGGCGACGACGCGTTCGAGGCGCACATGGAGGCCGCCCTGGCGCAGCACGACCGCACCGACACCCCCTTCGAGCGGGCGCGGACGCTGCTGGCCCTCGGCGAGCGGCGGCGCAGGGCGCGGCGGGTGCGCCACGCGCGGGAGCCCCTCACGGACGCGCTCGAGACGTTCGAGTCGCTCGGCGCGGTCCGGTGGGCGGAGTGGGCGCGCCGCGAGCTGCGCGCCGCCGGCACCCGCGCCCACCCCGCCCGGCCGACCGCGACGGGCGGCCTCACCCCGCAGGAGTTGCAGGTGGCGCTCACCGTGGCCCGTGGCGCGACGAACCGGGAGGCGGCGACGGCCCTGCTCATCAGCCCGAAGACGGTCGAGTACCACCTCGCCCGCGTCTACGCGAAGCTCGGCGTGCGCTCGCGGGCGGAGTTGGCCGCGCGGATGGCGTCCCGAACCTCGGACTTCCTACCGGCGGGCGACGGGACTAGGGAAACCCCCGATGACGGCGGGCGCTGACAGGCGGATAGTGCGCCGCAGCGTGAGCTGATCCCCATCGGAGGTGAGGCACATGAGGGGCACGTGCGGTGACGACCGCGACCCCCGGCGCGACGACGGGACGCGCCGGGAGACCGACTTCGGCGCCTATTCCTCGGCGCGCGATCGGTACTTCGCCACGCTGCGCGCCGACGCCGAGCTCCGCAGGCTGGAGAAGGCGTGGACGATGCCGGTGGTCCGGGAGCCCTGGGCTCAGGGGCCCTCCGCGTAGCGTCGCCCGGGGTCCGGGGACCCGCGCGAGCGCCCGCGCGCGGGTCCCCGGCGGTGCTCAGCCCAGACGGACCCGGATGGTGAGGGGGCCCTTCGGATCGTCGGTGACCCGCGCGATCTCCGCGTCCCGCCCGTGGCGGACGGTGCCGAGGGCGGCGGCGATCGCCGGCCGCAGCGCGTCGAGCGTCGCGTCGTCGGCCGGGGCGCGGAGGCGGTCGTTGATCCGCAGCAGGATCTCGTCGCGGTCGAAGCGGACGCCGCCCGCGGCGGGGTCCGCTTCGATGTCGGCGGCCGCGCGGTCCACGGCGGCGATCGCGGCGGCGAACCGCTCCTCGAGGGATCCGGTCCCCTCCCGCTTGCGCTGGTAGAGGACCCCGGGCCGGCCCTCGCCGAAGTCGAGGGCACGGTCGGCCTCGTGGCCGATGAGCATGACGCCGGGACCGTCGGGGACGTGCGTGTAGTCGGCCACGTCGATGGGGGTGCCGTCGAGGCCCCGTCGCTGGATCCAGCCGTGGAACAGCGGGACGTAGTCGTCGGCGACGATCACGCCCGGGTTCGCGGCGTAGAGCTTCGCGCCGATGCGGACGATGTCGGTGGCGGTGGCGGTCGGCATGCCTACACCAGCGCCGACTGCGCGCCGGCCTCGCGGATCTCCATAGCGGCGACCGCGTCGATGAAGAGCTGCGCCTCCTCGATGAGGCCGCGGGTGGCCTCCGCCTGGTGGTCTGTGGGGGGCGTCTCGTGCCGGTCGAACAGCGGGCGGGCGAACCGCCCCTTGGCGAACCGGTCGAAGAACCGCTCCGTGTCGTAGAACCGCTCCTTGAACTCCCGGACGATCACGTCGGGGTCGTCCGTGACGTTCGGGTTCTCGGTGCGGACCAGGGCGCGGGCGGCGCCGAGCATGGCCGCGTAGGCGCGCTCGTCGGCGCGGGCGAGGTCGCCGTCCTCGAGGGCCACGGCCGCGTCGAACACGATGCTCTCGGCGAACGACAGCTCCAGGTCGGTCTTGGAGATCACCTCGCCGGCGCACTCGCCGATGCCCATGTCGCCCATCGTGAAGACGCGGGCGTCGCCCCAGTCGGTGTAGTAGCTGGGGTCCTCGTCGGGCGACGGCACCGTCTTCAGGTCGGCGATCATCGCGCCGAGCTCCTTCTTGCCGAGCCGGGCGATGTAGTCCTGGAAGGACTCCTCGCCCTCCCGCTCGGCCACGAAGCGGGACGTGATCCCGTCGACCACCTCGGGGATGCGCTTCGACGGCACCGACCCGATCGCCAGCCCGTAGGAGCCGGCGTTCTCGCGCCAGCGCCCGCCGAGCACCACTTGGAAGTGGGGCACCGTCACCCCGTTGATCTTGCGGCTGTTGCCGAAGAACCCGATGTCGGCGACGTGGTGCTGCCCGCAGGAGTTGAAGCAGCCGCTCACCTTGATGCGCAGGCCGCGGATCGACTCGTCCAGCTCGAACTGCTTCGCGGCGAGGCGGGTGCGCAACTCGCCCGCGAGCCCCCGCGAGGAGGCGATGCCCAGCTTGCAGGTGTCGGTGCCGGGGCAGGCGGTCACGTCCACGATCGTCCCGGCGCCGGGGGCGGCCAGGTCGATCGCCTGCAGCTCCGCGTACAGGGCCGGGAGGTCCTGCTCCGCGACCCAGCGCAGCACGATGTTCTGCTCCACGGTCGTCCGCACGGCGTCGCCGACGTACCTTCGGGCGACCTCGCCCAGCCGGCGCGTCTGCACCGAGGTGATGTCGCCGAGCGGGAGCGCGACGGTGGCCACGGCGTAGCCGTCCTGGCGCTGCCGGTACACGTTGGTCCGCGCCCACTGCTCGTAGCCGTCGGGGAGCGGCCCGCCGTTCACGGCGACGGGCACGGCCTCGCGGACGGGCGACTCGTCGAAGTCGTCGATGCCCGGCAGGTAGGACGTCCAGCGGTCGTCGTGCGGGAGGGTCTTCCGCTCCTCGTCCACGAGGCGGCGGAACTCGTCGATGCCGAGCTTCGAGACCAGGAACTTGATGCGGGCGCGGTTGCGGTTCTGCTTCTCGCCGAGACGGCCGAAGACGCGGGCGATGGACTGGACCGCCGGCAGCAGCTCCTCGACGGGGTGGTCCTCGTAGAGCAGCTTCGCCTGGTGCGGGGTGGTGCCGAGGCCGCCGCCGACGTAGAGGTCGAAGGAGCGGCGCTCCACGCCGTCCACGACGGTCCTGCGGGCGATGGCCCCGAAGTCGTGCATCATCACCAGGCCGCAGGCCTCGCCGGCGCAGCCCGAGAACGCGGGCTTGAACTTGCGCCCGAAGTCCTGGCAGTCCGGGTGGCCGAGCAGGAACCGGAAGAGGGCGTGCGCGTAGGCCGTGGTGTCGAACGCCTCGGTGTGGCAGACGCCGGCGATCGGGCAGGCCGTGAGGTTGCGGACGCCGTTGCCGCAGGCCTCGCGGGTGGTGATGCCGACGGCCGCGAGCCGGCGCATGAGGTCGGGCGTGTCGTCGATGTGGACGTAGTGGAGCTGGACGTCCTGGCGCGTCGTGACGTGCAGGATGCCGTCCGAGTACTCCTCCGCCAGCTCGGCGATCACGTCGAGCTGGTCCGGGGTCACGCCGCCGTACGGGATCTTGATGCGCACCATCCCCGGGGCGTCCCAGAGGGTCTCGGGACCCTTCGTCAGGTCGCCGGCCGGGAAGCGCAGCGTCTGCGAGGCGACGCCGTCGTGGCGCTGCCCGTTGTCGTAGCGCTGGCCGTACACGCCGCGGCGCAGGCGGGTCTCGGCGAAGACCCGGTCCTCGATCTTGTCCTGCCGGCGCAGCTCCATCTGGCCCTCGAAGATGTCGATCTCCTCGGCCAGGTCGGGGGGCATGCTCGGTAGGAGCCGCCCCCTCCAGTCGGTGGTGCTCATGGTATTCCCGCCCTCGTGGTCGCTCGGAGCGGGGAAAATACCAGATAGCCCCGGGTTATTCCTCGTTTGCTGCGACGTCCTCCATGTCGCCGTTCGCGACGCCGGCCAGCGCGCGCACGACCTGCACGCACATCGGGTCGCTGACGGCGATCTGCACCTGGCTGCCGTCCTCGTCGTCGAAGGCGAGCGTCCAGTGGGGGATGACGCCCTCCACGGTCTGCTGGGGCGGGGTGACCGACACGCCGACGACGTTCGGCTGGAGGGCCCAGAACAGGCCCTCCGGCAGCCCCGACGGCATCGGCTGCCACTCGCCGGCGCCCTGGATCTCCTGGCGGTGCGGCTCGGCCTGGGTGAACGCGTTCATCAGGTTCTCGGCGTCGGCGGTCGCCAACGGGAGGGTCAGCACGCAGTTGGGGCCGCTCTCGAAGGCCAGCAGCGCCACCGGCAGGGCGTCCGGGTCGGGCGGCTCGCCGTTCTCGTCGATCTCCACCTGGACGGGGGAGCAGTTGAAGCCGGTTGCCTGGAAGGCGATGGTCTGCCGCATGCCGAGTAGCTCCTCGCCGCGAGTTCCGGACGTCGCGCATCCTGGCACACGCGTCGTGTGGCTCGACGGCGGGATCGTCCCGCCCGACCGGGCGGCGCTGGCCGCCGACGACCCGGGGGTGCGCTGGGGCCTCGGCCTGTTCGAGACGATGCGGGCCGACCGGGGCCGGGTGCCGCTGCTCGACCGGCACCTCCGCCGTCTGCTGGCGTCGGCCGCCGCGCTCGGCCTGGCGCCGCTCCCGGACGAGGCCGCCATCCGCGACGCCCTCGCCACGACCCTGTCCGTCCACGGCCCCGGCCCCGCCCGGGTCCGCCTGACCGTCACCCCGCGCCCGACCCTCCTGATCGAGGCGACCCCCCTCGCCCGCGACGTTCAATCGGACGGACCGCGAGGTTCATTCGCACTGTCGCTGCGCGGCGCCTGGGTGCCCGGTAACCGGATCGCCGAGCACAAGACGCTGTCCTACGCGGCGTGGCGTCTCGCCCAGGCCCGGGCGGAGGCCGCCGGGGCCGCCCATGCCCTGCTGCTCGACCGCGACGGCCGGCTGGGCGAGGCGGCGGTGGCCAACGTGTTCTGCGACCTCGGCGGCGAGGTGGTGACCGCGCCCGCCGACGGCCTGCTGCCCGGCGTCGCCCGCGCGATCTGCCTGCCGGCCGTCGGCGCGCGCGAGCGGGCGGCGGAGGAGCGCGAGTGGCGGGCGGCCCGGGAGATCGTGGCCGTCAACGCCCTCCGCGGCGCCGTCGCGATCACCTCGGTCGATGGGGCCCCGGTGGGCGGCGGCGCCCCGGGGCCGCTGGCCGGTGCCCTGGCGGCGGCGCTGGCGGGCGCCGCGGCCGACTAGAAGTCGAGGTCGAAGAGGTCCTCGAGCATGCCGCGGCGGCGGCGCTTCTTGGACTCCTTCGGCGACTCCGCGTCCCGGGGGTCGCGCTCGCGCGGGCGCTCGTCCCCACCGGTGCGGCGACGGCCCTCCATCTCCTCGAAGAAGTCCTCGTCGTGGTCGCGGACCCCGGCCGAGGCCCGGCGCTCGCGGTCCAGGATGCGATCCAGCTCGCCCCGGTCGAGCCACACCCCGCGGCACTCGGGGCATGCGTCGATCAGGATCTCGCTGCGCTCCAGCTCGACCAGGCGGGTGCCGCAGGTCGGGCATCGCAGGGGCTCGCCCCGCGCGGGTCGGATGGGCACGTCCGGCACCCCGTCGACGCTAGCGGAGGTGGATGAGGCCGCTCACATCGTCACCCGGCGGCCCGGCGGCGTCCGGTGCGCTCGGCGGGCGGCGCCACCCGGCGGCCCAGCAGGCGCATCGCCTTGAGCCCGAGCGACAGCTTCTCGCGGTCGTCGGTCTTCGCGATGTCGAGCCCCGACAGCTCCGCGATCCGGTCGAGCCGGTACCGCACCGTGTGGCGGTGGGTGTAGAGCGTGCTGGCCGTGGCCGCCAGGTTGCAGTCGTGCCCCAGGTACGTCGACAGCGTCCCGACGAGCTCGGTCTGGTACTGCTCGTCGTACCGCACGAGCGGCGCGATGGTCTGGTCGTAGAAGGAGGTGAGCTCTCCCGGCCGGTCGGCGAAGATCTGGAACAGCAGCTTGTAGGTGCCGGTCTCCTCGAAGGTCACCACCTCGCCGATCCGCCCGAGCCGCTCCCCGATGGAGAGGGCCAGGCGGGCCTCGTCCAGCGCGACCCCCAGCCGCTCCGGCTCGGGCGTGTAGCGCGACAGGGCGAGGGTGAGGGCCAGGCCGGGGACCGTCTCGCGGGTGGCGCCCAGCAGGCGGCGGCCCAGCACCAGCGCCTGGGCCTCGATCTCCTCGCGCTCGGGCTCCGACGGGCCGGCGGGCGGCGGCAGCAGCGCCAGCAGGCGGCCCTCGTTCCAGTCGACGAGCGCCCGCGGCCAGTGGATGTCCATCGCGGCGCGCGCCTGCTGGAGGAAGCGCCGCACCAGCCGCGGGTCGGTGATGATGCGGCCCTCGGTGTGCGGGTCCTGCAGCTTGCCGATCAGGGCGACGCCGCCGCCGGAGAGGTCGGCGCCGAGGTGGCGCGCCCGCCGCACGAGCGACTCGCGGCTGACGACCTCGCCGGCCATGAGCTCCTCGATGAGGTCGCCGCGCAGCCGCGACTCGGTCTCGGTGCGCACCTCCTCGCGCGCCCGCTCCAGGGCGACCGCCTCGGCCAGCTCGGCCAGCACCGCCTCCTGCGCGGGCGCCAGCGGCTCCGGCACCCAGGCCACCAGCACGCCGATGACGCCGGAGTCGCCCGTGACGAGGGTGCGGGTCATCCCCGGCATCTCCTCCTCGACGAACGGGCCCATGATCGACGCGGGGCCGTGCCCGCGGGCCCGGACGATCGCCGCGTCGAGGAACGTCTCCTGGTCGGCGGAGAGTCCGTCGCAGGCGCGGATGTCGAGGTACTCGTCGAGCAGGGCGACGGGGGCGTCCAGGAGCCGCCCCGCCACCTCGGCCAGCCCGCTCATGCCCTCGCCCGCGACGAGCGGCCGGCGCAGGGCGGCGCGGGCGGCGGCTGCGCGGGCGCCGGCGGCGCCGCCGGCGACGGCCGCCACGAGACCGGCGATGACCGGGCCCCAGGCCGCCCCGGCGCGTAGGACCATGGTGGGCACGCCCAGGTCGCGCTGCGGCGCGGCCCGGCACACCACCGCCACGCAGCCCGCCGGCAGCGGGTCCGGCGGCGCGCCGGGGCACACGAGCAGGACGTCGGCCTCCTCGGGGCCGTCGGCGTCGGCGATCGCAACGGCCGAGACCGGCCGGTCCATCGCCGCGCCGTTGGGCATGAGGCGCACGCCCTCCATCGCGGGGATCCGCGCCAGCTCCGAGATGAGCGCCCGCCCGGCGGGGGCGGCCGCGGTTCGCGCCTTCGTCGTCACCGCGCCCCACAATGGGGCGCTCGGCGGCCCGTTTCAAGCGGCGGCCCGACGCCGGCCGGCTGTTTGTCCACCGGGCGAAACATCGGCCGCGCCGTTTGGCCCGGCGTCACAAAGCGCCCGTATGCGGGAGCGTCGTATCATCCGGCGCTGCCTGAGGCCAGACAAGGGGGACCTTCCGCGCCATGCCAGTCCGAGAGAACAATGTGGTCGCCGCCCAGTGGAGCTCGAACGGCTCCCTCCCGAAGGGCGACCTGACCCTCCGGGGCGCCGAGATCTTCGGCTCGAACGTCTTCGGCCCCGACGAGCAGCGCAAGCGCCTGCCGAAGCAGGTCTACCGCCAGCTCCAGGCCACCATCGATCGCGGCGAGGCCCTCGAGGCCGACCTGGCAGACGCCGTCGCCCTGGCGATGAAGGACTGGGCCCTCGAGAAGGGCGCGACGCACTTCACCCACTGGTTCCAGCCCCTCACCGGCTCCACCGCCGAGAAGCACGACTCGTTCTACGCCCCGGTCGGCGACGGCACCGCCCTGGCGCAGTTCACGGGTAAGGAGCTGATCAAGGGCGAGCCCGACGCCTCCAGCTTCCCGACGGGCGGCATCCGGGCCACGTTCGAGGCCCGCGGCTACACCGCGTGGGACCCGACGAGCCCGGCGTTCATCATCGAGAACCCGAACGGCGCGTTCCTCTGCATCCCCACGGCCTTCGCGTCGTGGACCGGCGAGGCCCTCGACACGAAGATCCCGCTCCTGCGGTCGATGGAGGCGCTCAACAAGGCGGCGCTGCGGGCCCTCGGGCTGTTCGGCGACACGGCGACGACGCGCGTGTTCACCACGATCGGGCCCGAGCAGGAGTACTTCCTGATCGACGAGAACTTCTTCTACGCCCGGCCGGACCTGGTCAACACGGGCCGCACGCTCTTCGGGGCGAAGCCGCCGAAGGGCCACGAGCTGGACGACCACTACTTCGGGTCGATCCCGGAGCGGGTGCTCGCCTACATGCTCGAGA